>Ga0196963_10002720_pt1 | contig 10349 bp, 9 predicted proteins | sample S1_5metaG_FD_148600 | JGI IMG/M metagenome (GOLD analysis project Ga0196963, IMG submission 148600) | Soil microbial communities from Anza Borrego desert, Southern California, United States - S1_5 | ecosystem: Environmental > Terrestrial > Soil > Desert | place: USA: California | collected... | reverse complement strand
GCGCCAATCACGCACGGAACACCGAAGATGTTCACCGTCATGTTGGTTAGGTCTCCGGTGATGGTTCTTCCCCAGTCTTCAAGGTTAACCCATACGTTGCTGGTCATGAACCCAGCGGTTTCCTCCCGGCGATAACCGCTGATGATGACGTTCGTGGCTGTTTTATTGAACACGGGACGGAACACAGACGGGAGGTATGGGGGGCCGGAAATCTGTCGTGTCTGCCCAATGTCGTTGGTCCGGCTATCGTAAATATTAGCAGCCACCTGCAACAGCCGATGGATCGTCGGACCATATTCCCGGTTGGTGTTGAAGTAATTGGTGCGGAATTGCCATTCCGTCGAGTCCAGCGTTAGGTCAGGGGTTCTGGTCGGCGACAATTGCGTGTGGAATAGCTGAATGTTTGTGACAGAAATGTCCGGCCGGACTCGAGTTTCACCGATGTAATAATTTGTCGCCAGGCTCACGCGGCCATTGCTGTTTGTCACCCGCTCAACCGAGTTGCTGATGCTCGCCTTGATGAAAGCGTCCGCCAGCAGCATGAACAGATTCGTTTGAGGAGAAAGCGGGAAGGATCCAACTGAATTCTCAATTTGATGTTCCACTAGATTGGTCGGGATGGTATCCGACAAATTGGTGTAGTTCAGGTGAACTTTTGTGAAGGTTCTGCCCGGCAGGAAGGGGTTGTACCACGTCAAGGACGGAGCGGAGTCAACGCCGATCTGCTCCAACGCGCGGTAGAACGTGTAGGTGTCGTAAGTGGAATTGGTATTCCGGCCTCGCAAGGAGTCACTCAAGTGAAGCGAACCCCGCGTGAAGAACTCCTGCACATCCGTGAACAAGTTGGTGTTGATCGAGCCGGGCCAAGGCCTCGTCAGATCATCGTTCTCGGGCCACGATGGATACCCCCACCTGTCAATCACCGGAATGCTGTCCCCGTACCAGTCCACGTTATCCAAACGCAACCGCGCAATAGACCCAGCCTCATAAATGTCATTGGCAGCCAGGAGCGTTAATCGGTTCGTGGCATAACGATACGCAAGGATCGCCCGCGCATCTTCGAAGGCGAGGCCGGAAGACACGCCCGACAGAGGATTGTAATTATAAGTCGCGCGGGGCCATGCCCATAGATTCGTGTTCAGATCCCGGAAGAACGCCGCCAGATTCATCTCCCACGGCCCCACACCTTGGCCGCGGGTGTAGCCAAAGTTGCCATTCAAAGCCAGATTGTCGCTGGCAGCAGCACGCGCGTGATTGTGAATCGTGTTGATGTCCAGTGTGCGGCCTGTGGGAAGAACTAAAAATGCATAACGCCCAATGAAGCGATTCGTTTCCGAATGAGGCAGATGCGGATGTTCCAGCACACCGATCCACTCTGGATCCCCCACAATTTTCGCAACTTCCCCAGCAGCGCGCCCAGCGTTGTCCCGCGCAATGATGAACCCGTTCGTCTCAAACCGCCGATTGCGATTGAAATCGAGCCAAAAACGAAAATCCATTGCCCCGTTTGCGTTCGTCTGCACGAACACAGGCGGGCGCGGGTCATGCTGCAAATTTGCAAGCATCCGAAGATACTCATCCCCCTGCACCAGCGGCCCGAACGGATTCCCAATCGTGTAGCCAACATTCGTGGTGCGGTCACCCAGGCTCGGATCAAAGTAGCCCTTGCCCATATAGTTGGTCGAAACCATCAACCCCATCGCGATCGGGTTTTGGCTCGCCATCATGTTGGCAGCCACCTGCGCCTGCACCCGCGCGATCGCCGCATCCGCAATGAACTGCGCTGAGTCCTGCTCCTCCGTTAAAGACATCCGCACCCGCTCGCGCCGGGTGATGCTCAGGAAGACAACGGCCATCAACGTGACCACTGACAGCATGATCAGCGTGGTGACGAGCGCCACGCCTCTTTGCTTCGATTTACTTGGATACAAGCCGTTCATCTCTCTGTCCACTCGCTATAGGAATTCGTTTGCGGAACACATGCACCGCCTCAGGGCGCTCGCTCAAAAACGCATTCGCGCGTGTGAGCGCCTGCGCATTTCCCGTCGCTGCTGCGTCCGACGCCAGCAACCGGTACTGATCATAGATCGGCTCCTCCAGCACCCCCAATTCCACTTCCAGAGCCGCCGGCATCGCCCGCCCGATAAACCAGACATCATCTACCTTCGTAGTCCCTCCCTGGCCAGCATTGTTGCGGAAAGACGAACGCACCACGACGTTGCTGGCAAATGTGGGGGAATCCACGCTGTAATAAGTGTACCCGCTCGTTTCAACAGCCGCATAGTTCGTTGGCGCGGGAGTGGTGTAGGGCCGGCCGTCCGCATCCAACGGCGTCACTTTGAAATGGACCACACGCTCAGCAAGGCTCGCCTGACCGGTGCGCGGCCAGTCATGGGCTGCTCGGAGCGGTTGTCCCGCGCTGTTGGTCACGTAGAAGTTCGGGAGCAACCGGTTCTCCTGGTTGATGGCCGTTGCGTGAAAATTCGTCGAGAATCGCGCGAGCGTTCCCACATGCAGCAAAGGCATGTTCGCTTCGTTCGTCGTGCCTGAGAAACGATACATCGTGGGGATCCAAACCTGTTTGTCACGGCGCAGGAACCAAACGGTTTGGATCACGTTAGTACGGACAGCAACTGTCGTGTTGTTCGTCTTCACCACCTGAACAAAAGGCGGTAAGAATTCGAACGTCCGCACCTCGACGTTTGTGCCATCGGGATCGAACGGAGCAAAGGACAGCGCTGTTTGCAGCTCCGCGCTGATCAATTCCAATGCCGGCGCTCCCAACTCCTGCACGTTCACTTGCTTCACGCTGGTGCGAAGCGCGCGCTGCGTCTGATCAAAAATCTTGTACAGCACCAGCACGATCAACCCGGTCAGGGAGATCGACACCATCAACTCAATTAACGAGAACGCGCGGCGGCGCCGTTCAACGAAATTGCTGGGGTAAGAGCGCGAGAGCCGCATTGGTATATGAGTTTGGCTCGAAGAAATAGTAGCCAGCGATGTTGGTTACATTCCCGTTGAGCAGGGTTCGATAAGTCTTCCGGTTGCGCCCGACGCGCCATTCATTGTTCACCTGATAAACCGGCCATTCAATCGTGAGCCGCAGTTCATGCAGGTTCGCCACGCTATTCGCCGCAAACAACATTTCGTTCGTGTGCAGGTTGGCGATGTTGGTGTCGGAAGCTTTGCTGTCGTAAGGATTTGGGAGCGGCTGCGCTGGATTCAACTCCGTAGTCAAACGGTAGCGAAAGATGTTCGGGTCATTCGCATCCCGCCGGTCCACCGTGGAGCGGTTGATCGACCGCACGATCGCTTGCACATTGGTGCGGAAATACGGGCTCGGTTGTGAGTACGGGAGAATGGGTCGCCGAATGGCTGGAGCCATAAGGGAGCCCACCACCTCTTCACCTGACCGGAATCGCGTTCCAATCGATACTTTTTTAAGCTGCGAAACCAGGCGGCCAGTGCGATCGACCTGTTTCTGCACGAGGAACACTTCCTCCACATGGTTGGTCAGATAATCCATCCCGCGCGCGCCGGTGCGAATGGCATTCATGAAAATGGCCGCATCGTCACCCACGAGCGAAGTGTCGCGATTCTCTTTCTGCGTCTCCATGCCCGCAGGCAGGATCCCCAGGATCGCCACCATGGCGATCACGACCACGCCCATCGCCAAGGCAACTTCCACCATGGTGAACCCATGGTCGCTGCGCGCGTTTTTCCTGAGCAAAATCTTCATGGCTTGTCTCCTACGAGGGGCAGCACGGACGCGCGGCCGGTTAACGGGTCAATCGCAATCACCGGGTTGTTCGTGGTGTTCCCACGCGGCGTCTCAATCACTTCAGCAACCGGGTAAGTGCCGTTCGGCAAGCGAACCACGTTCCCATTCAAATCTCGCTCCAAAATCAACGTGCCCTGCGTGATCTGGATGTATTCGTAATCTTTGCGAAACGGTGCGTCCGAATCGTACGGGGACGACAACAACCGGCCGCGGTAATCAAACGCAATCGTCGGCAACGGCACCGGGGCATTCGTGGCCGTCGGAAAGGGAATAGCCATGTAGAAGAATGGCCGATTCGTCACACCGATAGCCGGCCAGTTCTCCCATTGGCTCCGCGTGATCGAGGCCAGTTTGTTGGTTGCGATGAAAATGCCTTCCGGCAAATACCGCCACTCGCTTAGGTACCGCGGGTTTTCCGCGCCCGGTTGATCGCCGAGATTCCGTTTGGCGAACATGATGTAACCGGAGTACTGCGCCTTAACACCTTCGAGCAGTTGCTTCTGCTGGTCCGCGTTCAAGCCGTTCCAGTTCTGACGAGCAATGTCCGGTGGGATGAATGCCACGTAAACAGTGCCCCGCCCATTGATCGCGCGGAGACGCGCTTCCGTGAGATCGTCCACCAACTGTTGCAAGGCCCCGCCGGTGATATTCGACTGGGTCAATCCCTTGAATGATGGCAGTGCAATGGCCGCAAGCGCGATGATCAACGCGATCACCACCATCAATTCAATGAGCGTGAACGCGAGCGTCCGCCGCGCGCTCCGCTTCAAACCTGGATTGACGACGCCGAATCTCATTGCCAGCTCAGAATGTTATCTTTGTTAGCATCGGCGTTGGCCTTTGCGCTTCCGTTAACTGCTTGGTCGGGGCCTAAAGACCAAACCATGAAGCCACCTCGGTGCGCGTAAGCCTGACTTTGGGGGGTGGGTTTTGCGAGGCCAGTCAACCCGCGGATATTCTCGCCCTGCGCGGAACTCACAGCGGCCGAACCATAAAAGTCATCAATGGTTGATCCATCATAATTGAGGTCGAGCGAAATAATGTATGGGGAACCCCATGGATCGCGATAGACAAGGTCCGCGCCCACGCCAGAGCTGGTCACATCACTCACCATCTTTGCGTTTAAGTAAGGCGACTTCGTGTTCTCAGGGTTTTTTGAACGAGTGGCCGCATCACCAATGCCCATCAAAATCCCGATCACATGGGCGTTATTCGTGTAGTTGTTGCCAACTTGAACCGCGTTGCCGCGCTTGTTCACGAAGTACGTTCCGTTGTTCCCTGTGCCAAAGGTGTAGTCAGGGTTAACATCCGTGACACGCGAGCGAACATCACGAGCCGCCGGGTATCGGTTATAGTCCGTGTTGTACTGTTGAATCGCCGCTGCAATCGTTTGGATCTCCGTCTTTGCCTTAGCCACAGCAGCCTTTTTCTTCGCGTTCCCCAAAACCGGCAGAAGCATCCCTGCCAGAATCCCGATGATGGCGATCACCACCAGCAATTCGATCAATGTGAAACCGCGCGCCCTTGAGCGCGGCACGGCGTTGCTCTTGTTCATATGAAATTTCATGAGTTTAGCGGATGTGCGTGTGCTCCAACGAAAACTCAGAGTTGCGCCCTGCGCAACCTCGCCCGGGGCGATCTCTATCACCGGCTCCCAGCTCTTGCTCTCCCAGCGCACCGGCACTTGAAATTGTTTCTCTGGCAGCGGCATACAGTTAGTCCTTCCAGTTACCAATAATGGTCGTCCGCCCCCCGATTATCACCTCAGCCCACAAATCGTAGGTCTGGCGATTGTGCCGGTTAGGGCTGGAGGCATCGTAACGCCAGGGGTTCAGCATGACCGGCCCACGTGTGTCTCCCTGCCGTTTGCCTGCGATCATCCGGGTCGGCGGGCCTGGGAACGGAACAACCAGGATCTCAATATCGTCAGGGTCATTGATCTCCGCGTACTGCGTGGCCTTTGGCGTAAACCTGGTGAACTTCACATCCAGCGGATCGCGCGCGGAGTTCTGAACGCCGCTTAACTTAAACACCCGCTTGTAAGTCTCCGCCGTAATTTCCTCATATGAGCCCAAGGTCAGAAAGCGGGAAGGATTGTTTGTGAAAATGCATCCGGTCAATTCGTAGTAGAGGGGCGGAAGCGAAGCGTTGTTCGTGTTATCCGGCGGATAAAACCCAACGGCAGCTTTGTAATTTTCAATCGCGCTCACCAGTGCCGCTAACTCCGTTTTGACGCGCGACTCGCGAAGTTTGCGGCTGGACACGCTCGAAAGGCCAACGACCAGCGCCGCCAGTCCGCCCATGATGGCGATCACCACCAGCAACTCGATCAGTGTAAAAGCAGATTGAGGGAGCGCCGCTCGCTTGAGCCGAGCCGCTGCTCCCTCTTGGGCACATCCCGTTGGGGCCGAGCCCAGTGGAGTTCCCCACCCCGTTTTTCTTGCCCCACTAAATTGTTCGTCGAGCTTCATCGACTTATTGCTTTCGCATTTCCTGTTCCAACCGCTCACTCAGCCACTGCTTTATCATGCTCTGATAATTCAAGAACCGCGAGCGGGCCAATCTCTTGATCCGCGCCAGCATCCTTGGATCCATCCGCAGCGTGATCGTTACAGACTCACTCCCCTCAGAACTCGCCGCCACCGCGCTTTCCATCAGGCGCATCGAGAGCTGCGTCTCCCCCCAGAAAGCGCCCTCTCCCTCCTCGCTGTCGAAGAGAGGCACATCTTCCCAGGTCGTAATCGTCTGGAGTTCGGCCCGTTCCATTATCAGCATCAACCCTGGCTGGCCAGAGAGTGATTTAATTTCTTCTGGTAAAAAAATCCTTCCTCCGGCGTGAACGCACGCGCGGAAATCACGCGTATTTGTTTCCCGTTGGTGCGATACACACTAAACACCCCGCCGCCGGTCGCCGACCGGCCCAAGTTAAAAAACCGGGCTTGAGCAGCGAACCTGCTTGAATCGGGCAGCAACCTCACAGCAAAAGGGTCTTCAAAGGACTCTTCTACGTCTTTTGTGGTCAAAGAACCGTGTAATTGGATGGGCTGCCGCCAATCAAACTCCATACCCGGAGCTGTTTATAAGGAACCTGCGGCGTCCATGCAATGTAATTACATTGTAATTACGTCCACACACCCCGTTTGTCAACAGGTTCCATGCCAAGTTAACCCGTTCTTGCACTCTGAATGGTAGGCCCGGTCCCCTGACCGGGCGTCCTTTCCTGATCTGCGGTCCCCCGACCGCTGCCCTCACAACTTCCCTACCGCCTTCGGCCTCGCCCCCTCCTGAATGGCGTACAACTTCGACATCGTCCCGATGTAAACCACACCATTCGCCGCAGTGGTCGTTGCGCTGATTGGTTCCCGGAAATCGTGACGGAACAACACCTCCAACTGCTTTGAAGCTTTTAAGACCCAAAAATCACCCCTCCGGCTGCCAATATACACTTTCCCATCCGCCACCAAAGGCGACGACCAGAAATCCCCATTCGCGCCATGAACCCAGTTCGTCTTCCCGGTTTTCTGGTCCACGCAGTGGATGTTCCGGGAAGTGTCCGCGATGAACACCATCCCGTCGTGAATGGCTGGGCTGGACAGCACATGCTTCTCAAGCGCGTAGGCCCAGACCTCGGCGTCTTTTGCGAAGGTGCCCGTGTTGTCCGCTCTGACTGCCTTTAGCCAAGCCTCGTTCTTCCCCCAAAACACATCACCCCCGCCCGCAAGGTAGATGATTCCGTCCTGAAAAACGGGCATTCCATAGAAATTGCTCGGCCCTTCGCCACGGTTACCGTTAAAGCGATGAACTTCCTGCTTCGGCGCCTTAGGGTCGAAATCGTATTCATACACCTTCTGCAAGGTGGCCACCCCGGCCTGATCAGTAGGTTGATAAGGCGCGAAGCCATACAAGATCCCATTCCCGGCTGCCAGGAAGATGACCGGCTTCCCATCAATGCTCCCGAGCGAAGGGGCGGACCACGTCGCGTGAAAGATGTTCGGCGCAATCCCGAGGCGGTCCCGGGCCACCACTTTGCCCGTGTGCTTGTTGAAGACCAGGATGCTCGGAGCCTCAGGCGTGCGGATTTTCTTGTGCGTGTTGTCCACACCCGTGCTGGTGTTCACATAGAGGTAATCACCGTGGATCAGGATAGAGCTGTGGGAACCGTCATGCGGCCAGATTCCACTGTCCGCCATCATGTCATGAGTCCAGATGATGTCCGCATCCAGTCTACCCAACTCAAGTGGCTTTACCGGGGTGGTATTGGTCCAGCGGGTCATGTGCGCCGCTTCGTTGGTGAAAGAGCCGTCATTGCCGTTGGCCAGCCCTTCAACATCGAGGCACATCACCTCATGCCGATTGCTAACCAGGTAAACCCGTTTCCCTTCAACCGTGCCCGGTGACGAAATCCCGCTCTTCGGCCAATCGTGGTAAGGATCCTCCTCCCGCTTCGGAACCACCAGTTGCCAGAGCAGCTCTCCATCCGCTTCGTTGAAGCACATGAACACCCCACGGTCTCCTTGATGCTTCGGGTCGCGAGGCTCGCCATTGTTCGTCCCGATGAAGACCCGGCCGTCCGCAACCACCGGCGTCGAGTGCGACTCAGTTCCCAGAGGTGCGACCCATTTCACATTTCGGCCGCTCGGCAGATCGAAGCTTGTGGGCAGGCCAGTATCCCGGGAGATCATGTTGCGGCCCCAGGCTTCGCCCCACTGCGGCTGGTCCTTGGCTATGGAAACACAAACGGCTGCCGACACCAGCAACAGCCCACAAACACGCGGAAACATGATGCTGCAAGGTGCCTGAGCGGAGAGGAATTGTCAGCCCTGAAGGAGTTGCGGCGCTTGCAAGTCTTGCCACTTGCAAGCGCCGTTTCTTAACCCAAACCAACCATGAATAGGACCGGCGACTACCATCCGGCCCAAAAGTTGTTCAGCAAGAGCCTTGCCAACGCATAAGTGAGAAATGCTTTCTTCCCCCGCTCTGTCGGCGGTCCTAAGCTCAGTCATGCGTCTTTTGCTCGCATCGCTCGTCGCCTTCACCATGACCGGTCTGGCTGCTCCGAGTGATTACCACACCATCGAGGTTTTGGACGCGCAAACGCAACGCGGAGTCCCCCTCGTCAAACTCGAAACCACCAGCCGCGTCCGCTATGTCACGGACAGCGCCGGTCGAGTTGCTTTCCATGAACCAGGGCTGATGAACACCGATGTGTTCTTCACCATCCGCAGCCATGGTTATGAAGCGCCCAAAGACGGGTTCGGCCTCACAGGGATCAAGGTTAAGTCCGCTGCTGGGAAAACAACTCAGCTAAAGCTCAAGCGGAAGAACATTGCCGAGCGGCTTTATCGGACGACCGGCGAGGGCATCTACCGGGACACAGAGTTGCTCGGCTTGCCTGTCCCGTTGAACACCCCGCCCATCCGGGCGGGCGTCACCGGCCAGGATAGCGCGCAAGTCGTCATCTACAAAAATCAGGCGCGCTGGTTCTGGGGCGACACCTCGCATCTCAATTATGGGCTCGGCAACTTCCGCACTTGCGGCGCTGTCGTCGATCTCACCGGGCTGGATACCACAAAGGGCATCGCGCTCAACTACTTCACCAACGAGAACGGCCTCTCAAAGCAGATGTGCCCGTTCGAACCAAAGGATGGCGTCGTCTGGATCGATGGCCTCACCACCGTTCGCGACAGCAAAGGGCAGGAGCGGATGGTGACTCGTTTCACCCGCTTAAAGGGGCTCTCCGCTCCCTTGGAGCACGGCTTGGCTATATGGAACGACGAGCAATCAATTTTCGAGCGGTTGGCGCGATTCGACCTGAAGAACCAATGGCAATGCCCCCGCGGTCAAGCCTTCACCGCTCCAGATGGCTACATCTACTTCGCAGCCCCATTCCCCACTGTTCGCGTCAAAGCTCAGTTGGAAACATTGAAACAACAAGCCAACTACGAAGCATGGACACCTATTAAAGATGGCCAAGCATTCGCCGGCAAGGACACCGCCCTGGTGCGCAACACCGACAACTCAGCCTACTACCGTTGGACCACGAAGGCACCGCCACTGACGACAAAAGAAGAGCAGGAGCTGCTTCGCGCTGGACGCCTTCTGCCAAGCGACCTGCGCTGGAGCCCTGCGGATTCCGCAGGCGGCAAATCACCGGTCATGCACGCCGGCAGCGTCCGCTGGAACAACTACCGCAAACGCCACATCATGATCGCCACTGAGATTGGCGGCACATCCATGCTGGGCGAAGTCTGGTATGCCGAAGCGGAGCAACTCACCGGCCCCTGGAACCGCGCGACAAAAATTGTCACCCACGAAAACTACGATTTTTACAACTCCGTCCACCACGCCTTCCTCGATCAGGACGGCGGCCGAAGGACTTTCTTCGAAGGCACCTACACCTACACCTTCTCCGGCCAAACCAACGCCACCCCACGGTACGAATACAACCAAATCCTCTACAGCCTCGACCTCTCCGACCCTCGCCTCCGCCACTAATCACCAACTTTCGTTCCTCACAGCGCCTCACAGCGCCTCACAGCGCCTCACAGCGCCTCACAGCGCCTCA
>Ga0196963_10002719_pt1 | contig 10349 bp, 10 predicted proteins | sample S1_5metaG_FD_148600 | JGI IMG/M metagenome (GOLD analysis project Ga0196963, IMG submission 148600) | Soil microbial communities from Anza Borrego desert, Southern California, United States - S1_5 | ecosystem: Environmental > Terrestrial > Soil > Desert | place: USA: California | collected... | reverse complement strand
GAGGAGTTTACTTGGCAACCAGGTGAGAAAATCTTCGTCTCTGAAGAAGGAGACGTTGAAATGTTGGTTCCGGATGTAAACGCTCTCAATGCTAATTTCGAAATCCAGTACCTCACATCTATGATGGAGGAAATGGCGGGTGCTCCCAAGGAAGCCATGGGCTTCAGGACGCCGGGTGAAAAGACTAAGTACGAAGTTCAGCGTCTTGAGAACGCTGCTTCACGTATTTATCAAAATAAAATCAAACAGTTCGACGAACACGGAACTGAAAAGATTCTTAACGCCATGCTTGAATTGGCACGGCGCAATATGGTTGGAACTACAACCATTAAGGTGTTCAATGATGAATTAAAGGTCGCTGCGTTCCAAGCCCTTACAGTTGATGATATTACTGGCAGTGGACGCATCCGACCTATTGCTGCACGTCACTTTGCTGAGCAAGCAGAACTTGTGCAGAACCTGACTAGCCTAACTGGTTCTAATTTGTGGCCTGTCGTACAGCCACATTTCTCAGGCGTTAAGTTGGCTAAAATTATTGAGGATATTTTCAACCTCAAAGATCAGGAAGTTGTTATTCCATATATCGCTCTTGCTGAGCAAGCTGACGCTCAACGTCAGATGCAAGCACTTGAAGAGCAGGTAGCTATGGAAACTCAAACAGCCACTGGAATTGGAACAGACTACGACATGGAGTTAGGTCCTGATCCAATGGCTATCGCACAAGCAGGATTTCCGCAAGGATAATAATGTACACAGCTTGGACTAAACATCTTAAGACCGAAAAAGAGAAGTCCGATTTTCAAAGAGAAATACTTAGCGCTCGGCCTGTTCTAGAGCGTCAAGCCCAATTAATCGAAGAAGAGGAGGCGACGATAGAACGCGCCGAGGGAAATTTCGACAATCCTAATTGGGATTATCGCCAAGCCTATAACATCGGTTACCGCGCCGGACTTAGGTTTAGCAAGAAACTCATTGATCTGGACCAACAGACAAAGGAAAATAAATGACCAGTTTATTAGAAGATAATAACAATCCCGATTTAGGAATTGACGACGACAAGAATTACTTTGAGGAACTCGTTGGGGATAATAAGAAATTCAAATCTCCCGAAGACCTCGCTAAAGCTAAGGTCCATTCCGACCTTTACATTAGCACGCTAACCAAGCGTTTAGATGAAATGCGTGAAGATTATAACAAGCTTCACGAGGAATACAAAGCAAAGGCCCGCTTAGACGAGGTTGTAGACCAACTCAATCAACGTCTAGCTGCTTCTAATAGCGACGACAATACCAATACTGCGAACGAAGGAAATAAGGCCAATATCGACCTGAACCAAATTGAAAGCTTGATCTCTGAAAAGCTTCAGAAGCTTAAGGCGTCTGAGCAAGAAGAGGCAAACTTCCGTGAGGTTCAGAACAAGCTGAAAGAGACTTATGGTGAAAATTATAAGGCTATTGTTCAGCGTGAGATGGAGCAACTTGGATTACAAGAAAGCGACGTCAACGAGTTAGCGCGTAAGCGTCCTAAGGTGTTTATGAAGACCTTTGGATTGGACAGTGCTCCCAAGGGAGATCAGTTCCAACCGCCGCCTCGTTCTGGCGTGAGAAGTGACAGCTTCTCCCCCAATACGCAGAAGCGTACTTGGACTTACTACCAGAAGATGAAGCGTGAAAATCCACGTCTCTATAACGATCCAAAAACCATTGTTCAAATGCATAATGATGCCATTGCCCTAGGCGACGCCTTCGAAGATGGAGATTTCAGGAACATTTGAATGAAATTTAATTACTAAGGAGAAACTTCGTTATGGCTTTTGCTGTAAATAATAACGAACATCTCATTCGCAGTAACCTCTGGTCGCGTCAGCTCAAAGAGCTTCTGCTGGATGATTTATATGCAATGAAGTTTGTCCGTGTGTTAACCGAGTTCCCGGATGGCACGACCCTCAATATCCCCTCGTTGGGTGAAGCTGAGGTGTCGGACTACACGGAAGGACAGGCTGTTCGCTACAGCCAGTTCGATACTGGTAACTATACCTTCACTTGGGATAAGTATCAGTACAGCGCGAATGCGATCACTGAGAAGTTTAAGCGTGACAGCTTCTACGCTCAGGAGGTCATTTCCGCGTTCCTTCCGCGTCAGCATCGTGCCCTCATGGAGGCCGTGGAGACCAACATCTTCGCGAAGGCTAACGCAGGACAGACTGCTTCCAACCTCAACACCATCAACAGTGCTGATCACCGTTGGGTCGCCTCTGGCGTCAACGAGACGATGGTCGCTCAGGACTTCGCTAAGGCCAAGTATGCGCTCACGAAGGCAAACGTTCCGCTTGTGAACCTTGTCGCCGTGGTCGATCCTTCGGTTGCCTATGCGTTTGAAACCCAGCCTAACATGGTCAATCTTCTGACCCCGCAGCCGATGTGGGGCAATATCGTTCACGACGGTATGACCACGGGCTTCAAGTTCCGCTTCAATATCTTTGGCTTCGACGTGTATGTTTCTAACTACCTGCCGACTGCTAACGAGACGATTGACGGCCGGACGACTGCTTCTGGTGTGGCTAACTTCTTCTTCTCTGCGGCTGGCGGTGACGTCAACCCGATCATCGGCGGCTTCCGCCAGATGCCGACTGTCTACTCGGAGTTCAACAAGGACCTCCAGCAGACTGAGTATCTGACGATCGCTGAGTATGGCTTTAAGCTGTACCGCCCGGAGAATATGGTCATTGTCCTCACCGACACTGATCAGGTTTAATAAAGGAGAGTAACAATGGGTAGTTGGAATAACTCTGATGGCCTGTACCTGAAATACGGTACTGATAAGGCCGACCCCAACACTGCCGGTGAATACCGGACCAACGGTGCTCTTCGTGAAATCGAAGTTAAGATCACCCTGACTGATTTGACGTCCACTGCGGCGATCATCTCGGATGCGGTTTTCTTCCCCAAGATGCGTATCGAGGAAGTGGAAATTGTAACGCATACGGCGGCTACCTCTGCCGGTTCTCCGACGCTCGACGTTGGTCTTATCCAGACCGACCGTTCGACGGAGATCGACTACGAGGCGTTTGCTAATGCGGTTGCTTTGACTGCTATCGACGCTGCTGGTGAGAAGACTGTGCTTCGTGTCGGTTCTACCGGCGCTGGCCAGCTGATCGGCACCACGACGTCTAACGTTGGTTACCTGACTGCGAACTACAATAGCGCTGCCTACACGGCTGGCGTTATCTACGTCCGCGTTCGGTACTACGCTGCGTAATCAAGGCAGGGGAGCTTGTCTCCCCTTCCTTCCCTATAGGAGGAATAAATGGCTATTGATTACGATCTGACAGGTAATGACTTAGTTGTCAATACTATTAAAATGGGGGCGTCAGCTGTCGGTACATCCGGCACTGAGGTGACTGCTACGGCTACGGAAATCAACCGCGTTGCGGATGTTTCTGGTCGTTTGGTTGCCGCTGGCTCGGCGCTCTCTGTAACTGTTGCTGCCCACGATGGCAAGACGATCCTTCTGGATACGGCTGCTGGTTCTACGTGCACTCTGCCGGCTTCGTCTGGCTCTGGTGCCCGTTTCCGTTTCGTGATTTCGACAGTTGCTACTTCTAACAGCCACATTATCAAGGTCGCTAATGCGACTGACGTAATGTCGGGTGTTATCATTGCAGCTAACGACACCGATGGCTCTGCCTCGGCGTGGGAAACGGCTGCTACTTCAGACACCATTACTCTTAACCGCACTACCACTGGTAGCACGATTAAAGGGGAGTGGGTTGAACTTGAAGATATTGCGTCTGGTACGTGGGCTGTGACTGGTGTCATTGCTGCGACAGGCACAGAAGCAACTCCGTTCTCTGCAACGGTCAGCTAAACTAAGAAGGGGCTGTAATGGCCCCTTCCTTCTTTGAATTTATCAGGAGGCTATTATAGCAAACGTAAGTCACGCAACATTAACAGGCGCAGACCTTCATGAGCCCAAGGGCGTTGCCGCTGCTTCTTCAGGAACAGTGTATGTTGCTAACGGTTCGGGCTCGGGAACGTGGACGGCTCACTCAACGTTTTCAGGAGTATTTGGAAACAGGCTTCTTCAGTTAAGAGAGCAGAAAGTTTCTGGGCAAGACGCTGCTTCGCGAACCAACGGTGCTTGGACTAAGCACACGTTAGATATCGCGTCAGTCTCAGGTGAGATTAGTGGGGCAAGTCTTTCTAACAGCATTATTTCACTACCTTCTGGAACGTACTGGTGTGACGGATATGTTGTCTTTTATTTCTCCGGAAATAACGCCATCGGACGTGGAACGGCGCGTCTAAGAAATACGACAGCCGGTACGACCCTAGTAAACGGCAGTCAATTTTTAGCAAGCGCAAGTGCCTCTACTTCATCCAATATCACCCAAACTCAAATGAGTGGACGGTTTACGCTCGGTAGTACAAGCAATCTTGAACTTCAGTATTATCAAACGGGCTGCTTAACGCCAGCTAATTTCTCCGCTGCCGGCGAGAATAATATTTACGCAGAACTTAATATCTGGAAGTTATCGTAATGTCTAAATTAACTTTAGCTGATCTCGCCAATCTTCAAAATGAAGCGACGACGATTTCGACGATCAACAATAATAATGCGTTGATTGAAACAGCCTTAGAGAATACTTTGTCTAGAGACGGCACATCGCCAAATACGATGGCTGCCAGTTTAGACATGAACTCTAATTATATCATCAATCTTCCGAGCCCGACACAAGGTACACACGCTGTAACCAAGAGTTACGGAGATGACAATTACGGCGGTACTGCCGCAACGAACGCGGCCAATTCGGCAGACGAGGCTGAAACATCTGCTACAAACGCAGCGAATTCTGCAAGTGCCGCTGCAACTTCCGCAACAAACGCAGCGAATTCGGCCACAAATGCCGCAACATCTGCAACTGCCGCAGCAACATCGGCAACTGAAGCGGCTACATCTGCGACTTCTGCTGCGTCTTCTGCGACAACCTCTGCTAACAACGCGACCGTAATTGCAGGAGGGCGTTGGAATTTTGACAGTGACACTTCTATGGCGGACCCCGGCACCGGAGAGTTCAGATTTAATCATGCCACTGTGTCAAGTGTCACAGCAATTGCCATTGATGATTTATCTTCCGACACAGGTAATCCGGACCTTTCCAATTATTTGTTGACTTGGGACGACAGTTCTAATACTGTTAAAGGTCAGCTTATTATCAGAAAGCTTGGAACGCCTGCAACGTTTGCCGTCTTTAACATTACAGCGTTAACTGATAACGTCGGCTGGACGCAGTTTACGGTCTCACATGTCGCTTCCAACGGAACTTGGTCAGCAGCGGATCAAGCATCTTTCCAGTTCGCAAGAGCAGGAGATGCGGGGAATATGTCTGGTCCCGGAACTTCTGTTGACAGTGAAATTGCACTATTCAACGGAACCAGCGGTAATACCTTAAAGAGAGCCACGACAACGGGTCTTCTAAAAGCTTCCTCTGGTGTTTTGGCACAAGCGGTCGCTGGAACGGACTACTACAACCCAGGGGGGACCGATGTAGCTATTGCCGACGGTGGAACAGGAGCAAGTACTGCGGCGGCTGCCTTTTCTAATTTAAAACAAGATGCAACCGAAACAGCCACTGGGGTTGTTGAGCTTGCAACTGATGCCGAAACCCAAACGGGAACAGATACAACTCGGGCTATTACTCCCGCAAATCTGACCGCCAAGGAAGCAACTGCGGCTCAATACCGCGCAAACACAGCTGATCGAATACTTACGACGGATCAAGTCTGGTCCGCCGCAGGTTTGGTGTCCCTTACTGATGGCGCAACGATTACGCCTGATTTCTCAACAGGGATCAACTTTACAGTTACTTTAGGCGGAAACCGGACATTAGCTAATCCTACTAATGCTAAAGCAGGACAAGCAGGCGTCATCATTATTAAACAAGATGGAACGGGATCGCGTACCTTGTCCTTTGGAACTAATTGGATGTTCGCCAATGATGTTGCGCCAACACTGACAACTACAGCGAGCAGAACGGATTTGTTGCACTATTTCTGTGAAAGCTCCACTATTATTCACGCATCACTTGTGAAAGATAGTCGATAATGCTCCCAGGCTTATACGTCCCTCCTCATGCTTGGCGAATGTCTCTGGACGTTCCTGCTGCCAAATCTCAGGGTGGTTTAGATTTCAACGGGTATGCTGTACGTTCTTTAATTCCAGCAGGACGTCTTCGAGCTTCTGGCTCACGTGTCAGGTTACGTTGGAATTGCCCAACAACTCACAGCAATTCTATGACTGATGTATACATTGGGCGACAGGCGACGTCAGGAGATACTTGGGATTTTGCCGCAACGCCGACTAGAGTAACAATCGGTGGTGGAAATACGTTAACATTAACCCAGAGTGGAGCGGATGTGTATTCAGACGAAATATTGTTCACTTTTCAACAAGGGGATGGTTTAATCATTTCTTACGCCATGGCTGCGGTAGCTAATAATTGGCCTTGGTCTACTTCAGGAGGTCCAACCGGATCAGAAACGGCATTTAAGAGTGGGGCTGCTTCTGAGGTTGCGACAGTAGATGTTTCCGGCTATACTTTAACCGGGGCCACTCAATACCAATGGATCAAGGACATAGAATTTCAATGAGAATTTATAAAGTACAGTCTAACAAGAAAATCCATACACCACATGGAGATCGCTTCATTGTTGTCGGGGTTTCTATGTTCGACTATTTATTCGTATCTTTTGAAACACGTGCCGATTACCGTTATAGAGAGACGCCAGGAATTACTATGCCAACTGGTGTATCCGATCCCACTTTGTATGCAAGAGAAGTGTACATCGACGAGGCGAATGTTGATCGACAAATTTTACAAGCTAAGTTAGAAGGCGTGAATTTAATCCGTGTTGGTGTTGAACCTGCCATGGAGTATACGACTTCTTACGTCGATCCGGTCAATGGAAAAACATACCCATCCGATATGGCAATCCTTGACACCATCATAAAGATTGCTTCTCACTATGGTGTTGTGATCCAGCTGCAATTTGGAAGAGATGAAGTTCCAGATACGCACATAAATCATTTTCTGCAAACACTGACAACCTTATACAAGAACAATCCGTTTGTCTGGATAAATCCCGCTAATGAGGTTAATTGTGCAAACTCAAACCCAGGTGGGTCGGGTTGCAATGTTTCCAGCTCTTGGTCAGCACGTGTCGGAGGGTTCATAAACACGTTACGAACAGCAGGTTGGATTAACCCTATTGTGATTAATCCGATGGATTACGGACATGATCTCGCTGGTGTAGTAACGGCTCTAGGCTCTTCTCCATTCAGCACTGACCCCAATTTAATTATAGGTGTTCATACATATAAACTTTTGTCTGATACATCTTTCAACAATAGAAAAAGTCTTGAACAAACTTCATGGGCCAACTATCTAAACCAGTTTTGCGTAATCGTCGATGAGACAGGTTACGATAACTTTACAGGTAGATACGATGGAGAATTGGACCCAGGTGTAGCTTCTGTAAATACGACTGAAGAAGCTGTAATGGATGTTTATTGGCGAGATTCTTTAATTTGGTTCGCAGACCTGTGTTTGAATGGTAATTTAAACGGAGTTACAGTTGTCCATTGGATGGCTTATATTCCAGGCCTTGGAGTCCACGACGATAATTCTTTAAGACGTAAAGATGGATCTTGGACAGACGCAGGGAACACCTGGCTAAAGAAATATGTCCAAACAATTAAGTCTGGAAGCACGCCTTCAACAACTGTTTGGGCGACAGCTTTTATTGCCGCAGTGACGGGCGAAGGTGGGTTGGATTTAAATGGGCACAACGTTCGTGTTGTTTTACCTGCAAATAGTTTAAGTCAGTCTGGAAGTAAGTTTAGAATAACTTTGAAGTCGCCCCCAACCAAATCTCCATCTATTTCCGATGTGTTCTTTGGGGAGCGTGCTACAAATGCAGATTTCACAACAACACCTACAAGAATAAAGTTTAACGGCAACAACGGCGTTGTTATGACGGCCGGAGGCAATACTTATTTATCTGACACCGTGAATTTAGCCTTAGATAAGACTAAAACATATATGTTTAGTTTCGCTTTCGATGCTTCTAACAGCATGTCTGCATACAACGGTTTAACCGGAGCCGATTTATATTACAAAGCAGGAGCTGCGTCTTCTGTTGGAAATACGTCTTTAACAGGATACACCTCTGGCTCAAATCTTTGGTTGTTCATAAGTAAAATAGAGGTGGAGTAATGAAGTACACAGTACTGGATTTAGTTCAAACCATTCTCTCTAGAATGGATAGTGATGAAGTCAATAGTATAAACGATACAGTTGAAGCGCAACAAGTTGCAACGATCATTCGTTCTGTTTACTTTGACATCATTTCTAGAGCCGATCTTCCTGAACACTATTCGCTGGTTACCTTAAACGCTTCAGCGGATAGCTCTAAACCTGTTCTAATGAGTCTTCCATCTTCAGTCGCTAGTATTAAATGGTTGAAATACGACGTTAGAGAAGCTTCAGATGATCCAATTAACATGCAACTCTTAAGGTATCTTCCCTTATCTGAATTCCTAACCCGCATGCATTCTTTGGATACAGACGAGACTGACGTCGATTCTTTTTCACATACAATCGGGAGCAATACTTTTACAATCTTGTATAAGAACAATAAAGCTCCTGAATACTACACGACATTCGATGACAATACTGTCTTATTCGACAGTTTAGACACAGATGTTGACTCAACTCTTCAACAGAATAAAACTCTTTGTTATGGGAAGAATGTTGTCACCTTCACACTTTCGGACAACTTCACTCCAAGTTTAGATGAAGAACAATTCGCACTCCTTTTGAATGAAAGTCTTTCAACGGCATGGGCTGAGTTAAAACAAACACAACATCCTATTGCTGACAGAAACAGTCGAAGAGGCTGGACACATCTTCAGAAATCTAGAGATGGTATTAAAGGTCTAAAAGACTTTGATAAATTACCGTATTTTGGACGTAAATAATGCCCAGACAAGCAGCATTTGCTGTTGAAAACAACTTTAAGAATGGTTTAATTACAGAAGCTACTGGACTAAATTTTCCAGAGAACGCTTGTACCGAAACGTATGACTGCATCTTCTCTGTTGACGGTTCTGTTTACCGAAGGCCAGGATTTGACTTCGAACTTGGAAATTCAACAAAGAACATAAACAGAACAGATGCCGCTATTTCGTCATATCTCTGGCGCAATGTCGCAGGCGATGGTGATTTATCTTTGTTTGTTGTCCAAGTAGGAGCGACGGTATATTTCTATAAAACCAATCAGTCTACATTGTCCGGAGGGGCAGTTGCCACAACTGTTACTTTAACGGCTGTTTCTGGGGCTCCTTCTCCGGCAACTGTTGAGGCTCAATTTGCAGATGGGAATGGTATCTTAATCATAACCCACCCATACTGTGAACCTATGCGTGTTTCTTACGACACTAGTACAGACACGGCGACAGCAACTAACATCGTTCTTAAGATCAGAGATTTTGAAGGGGACATAAACGACCCGAATGGGGTCGATACACGTCCAACGTCAACGTTAGCTGCCTTGGATGAAAGACATTATTACAACTTATTAAATCAAGGTTGGACCGCAACTAATTTAACTGCTTGGGATACCGCTCGAACAGATATGCCAAGCAACGCGGATGTGATGTGGAGGTTTAAGAATTCGTCTAACGCATTTGACGCCTCAACTGTCCCAAACGTCGTTGGAGGAAATTCACAGGCGCCTAAAGGACATTACATACTGACCTTAAGCTCTCAAGCCCGTACAACTGCCTCAGGCTTAGCAGGAGCGACAAATAGTACTACAGGGTCTCAACGTCCAAGTACCTGCGCTTTCTTTGCAGGACGGGCTTTCTACGCAGGGATTAATTACACTGGGTACAATTCTAAAATATACTTCACTCAAATCATAGAGCGTCCTGAGCAGTACGGCTTTTGTTATCAAGTCAACGATCCAACAGCTGAAGACTTATTTGATCTGCTTCCTTCGGACGGCGGCGTGATTTCTATTCCCGACGCAGGTACGGTACTAAAGCTTGTTTCTATTCCTGGCGGGTTAGCGGTATTTGCGGCAAACGGTGTCTGGTTTGTAACTGGTTCGCAAGGTATTGGTTTCACAGCGAACGATTATACAGTTCAAAAAATCTCTTCAATTTCAACACTGACTGCTTCGTCCTTTGTCGATGTAAACGGCTTTCCTTCTTGGTGGAACACTGAAGGCATTTATATATTAACAGCTGGCAGCAACAACAGTTTTCCCTCGGTTCAGTCCTTAACG
>Ga0196963_10002718_pt1 | contig 10351 bp, 11 predicted proteins | sample S1_5metaG_FD_148600 | JGI IMG/M metagenome (GOLD analysis project Ga0196963, IMG submission 148600) | Soil microbial communities from Anza Borrego desert, Southern California, United States - S1_5 | ecosystem: Environmental > Terrestrial > Soil > Desert | place: USA: California | collected... | reverse complement strand
TATCCGCACGACATCAAGGGCCAGGGCATCTACGCCTATGTCACCCTCAATGCCGTGGAGGAGCCGACCGAGGCATTGCGCAAGGAGCTGGTGGCCTGGGTGCGCAAGGAGATCGGACCCATCGCCAGCCCCGATCTGATCCAATGGGCGCCGGGCCTGCCCAAGACCCGCTCCGGCAAGATCATGCGCCGCATCCTGCGCAAGATCGCCGCCAACGAGTACGACAGCCTCGGCGACACCAGCACGCTGGCCGATCCGGGCGTGGTGACGGAGCTGGTGGACAACCGGATGAACCGGGGCTGAGGCGGGGCCCCTCCCGCCCCGGCGGGAGGGGCGGCGCGCCGCCTGCCGAAAGCCGGGCGGCCCGGGCTCGACCGATTTCCACGCCCCGGAGATGAGAAGCGGGTCCGAGCCCGGCCGAGGCTTGCTGGAACCGCCGGCCGGGACCATATGTGTCCTATGAGCCAGCCCCCGAAAGACGATCCGCTCGATCCGGCGGTGCCAAGCTACCCGCCGATCCAGACCCCGCCCGACACGACGAGCCCGCCCTTCGTGCCGCCCGAGCCGAACGGCCAGCCCGACGGGCCGCCGCCGGGCAGCATGTCGGCGATGGCCGTGCCGGAGATCGGCGGCCCGCGCGGCCCGGAGCCGACGCGCTTCGGCGATTGGGAAGTCAACGGCCGCTGCTCCGATTTCTGACAGCAGAGCCCTAGGTTGATTTTCCCGAATGCAGGAAGATGCACATAGTGCGTTCTTTCTGCGTTCAAGCTTGTCTGATAGATTGGCGTCATGCGCCGCCTCGTTGCATCGCTGCTCGTCCTCCTCCTCGGCGCCGCCCCGGCGGCCGCCACGGCGACGTTCGACCGCCTGCCCGGCCCCTACCCCGCCGAAGTGCTGTCCGTGGTGGACGGCGACACGCTGAAGGTCCGCGTCGCCATCTGGCTCGGCCAGACGGTCGAGACCCATGTCCGCCTCGACGGGCTGGACACCCCCGAGCTGCGCGGCAAATGCGAGACCGAGCGCGATGCCGCCAAGGCCGCGCGCGAGGCGCTGGGCGCCCTGATCGGGCCCGGCCCGGTCCTGCTGGCCGATGTGCGGGCGGACAAATACGGCGGCCGGGTGATCGCCCGCGTCACCGCCGCCGACGGCCACGACATCGCCGCCCTGCTGATCGCCAAGGGCCACGGCCGCGCCTATGGCGGCGCGGCGCGCGGCGGGTGGTGCGGCTGAACGGAACCGCCCCGGCGGACCGCCGTTCCGACTCCGACACATCATCGGGGGCGACCATGGCCGAGCACGAGACATCGCAGAAGGACCTGGCCGAGCAGGCGCGGCGCGACCTCGCCGGGGCGGGGAGCCAGCAGGGCGCGCGGGAGCAGCGCAGCCATGGCGGGCTCGACGGCGGCATCGCCGATCAGGGCGACCTCGGCTCCAGCGGCATCGGCGGCGGCGGCCTCGCCGGCGGCTACGACGATGCCCAGGGCAGCCAGACCCTGTCCGGCTCGCCGGTCGATGCCGGCGCGGGCGAGAGCGACCGGACCTGGGATGGCCGCGAGCGGCGCGATCCCGCCAGCCTGAACGAATTCGGCGACACCCGCCGCGCGACCGACACCATCGACTACAACCGGTCGCGCACCGACGTGCCGGGCGGAGTGGAATAGCGGCGCCGGCCCGCAGGCCGACGCCGCCCGATCCATCGCCCGGTCCCCGACGCCATCCCGCCCCTTGCGGGCGGGACGGCCTCAGGCCGCCTTCACCTTGTCGAGGAAGGCGCCCACCTGCCCGTCCAGCGCCTCGGCCTGATGGCCCAGCTCCTGGGAGGAGGAGAGCACCTGGCTCGCCGCCGCGCCCGAGGCCCCGGCGGCGCCGGTGACGTGGACGATGTTGTCCGACACCTGGGCGGTGCCGGTGGCGGCCTCCTGGACGTTGCGGGCGATCTCCTGGGTGGCGGCGAGCTGCTCCTCCACCGCCGCGGCGATCATGGTGGCGATCTCGCTCATCTGCCCGATGGTGTGGGCGATGTGGTCGATGGCCTGCACCGCATCCTGGCTCACCGCCTGCATGCTGCCGATCTGGGCCGCGATCTCCTCGGTCGCCTTGGCGGTCTGGTTCGCCAGGGTCTTGACCTCCGAGGCCACGACGGCGAAGCCCTTGCCCGCCTCGCCGGCGCGGGCCGCCTCGATGGTGGCGTTGAGGGCCAGCAGGTTGGTCTGGCCGGCGATGGCCGAGATGAGCTTCACCACGTCGCCGATCCGGTTGGCGGCCTCGGCGAGGCCGCGGACCGTGCTGTCGGTCTTGCGCGCCTCCTCCACCGCCTGCGCGGCGATGCGGGCGGATTGCGAGACCTGGCGGCCGATCTCGCTGATCGAGCTGGCCAGCTCCTCCGCCGCCGAGGCGACGGTTTGGACGTTGCCGGTCGCCTGCTCGGCGGCGGCGGCCGCCGCCGTCGACTGGCGGCTCGTCTCCTCCGCCGTGCCGCTCAGGCTGCGGGCGAGGCCCTGCATCTCCGCCGCGGCGCGGTTCACCCGGTCCACCACCGCCTTGACGCTGCCCTCGAAATCGCCGGCCAGCCGCAGCATGGCGGCGCGGCGCTCGGCCTCGGCCTGCTGCTTGATGGCCTCCTGGGCGCGATTGCTCTCCTCCAGCTTCTGGGCGTTCTCGCGGAACACCTCGACCGAGCGCACCATGGCGCCGATCTCGTCGCCGCGGCCCCGGCCGACGATCTCGGCCCGCAGATCGCCGCCGGCCAGCTTCGCCATGCCGTCGGCCAAGCGCAGCACAGTGCGGGCGACATTGCCCTCGAAATAGACGGCGAGCACGAGGGCGAGCAGCGTGACCCCGATGCCGATGCCGACCATCAGGCGCTGGGTGGCGGCGTAGATGGCGTCGCCCTCGGCGCTGGCGGCGGCGGCGCGGACGCCGTCCTGCTCGATCAGGGCGAAGAGGCTGGCGACCAGCTTGTCGAACAGCGCCTTGTTCTCCGTGAAGATGGCCTCGGCCGCCTGGGTGTCGAGCTTGCGCGAGGCGGCGATCATCGCCTCGCCCCGGCCCAGATAGTCGCGCCAATCGGCCATCGTGGCGTCGAGGCGGCGGCGGACCTCCGCATTCGTCACATAGCCGGCATAGGTCGCGAACCGCTCGTCCACCTGGGCGCGGAAGCCGGCCATGTCGCGCTCGGCGCCCGCCATGGTGGATTCGTCCTGGGCCAGGATGTGGCGGGCCTCGACGATGCGGAACCGCGCGGCGAAGGTGTTGATCTCGCCCAGCAGCTTCGCCCGGGGCAGCCACTGCGTCTCCATCTCGGTCGATTTCTGGTTCACGACGTCGAGCCTGTCGATGGCCAGCCAAGCGAAGCCTGCGAAGAGCAGGGTCAGGACGGCGAAGACGAGGCGGAACTTCAACTTCAGACTGACGGCGTTCAGGACGCTCATGGCTCGCTCCCCGGCTGGAAGGATGGTTGTCGTCGCCCCGGCCCGCTACTGCGGCGACCCCCTATCCTTTCGTATGGGTCCTGAATCGAGTATTAAAGTACGGATTTATTTCATGGTTAGCATCGGACTAAATCTAGTCGGCAGTCGCGATCTCCATTGGAGAAACAAGTATGCTGCCGCGACTATCTTCTGAGAGCGACAGTGAATCCGAAGCCGCAGTCTGGGTCAGTCTTTGATAGACGGCGCTGAAAGACTCCTCGCAATCCATGAAAGCCGCCAGGACCGCTGGGTCGAACTGCTCCGGCCGGGTGCGCCCGTCGCCGTGAAGCAGGATGGACCGGGCTTCCGCATGGCCGACGACGCCCTTGTAGGGCCGGACCGAGCGCAGGGCCTCGTAGACGTCGCAGAGGTGGACGATGCGGGATTCGATGGCGATGGCCTCGCCCGCCAGGCGGTCGGGATAGCCGCTGCCGTCCCAGGCCTCGTGGTGCTCCAGCGCCAGCCGGGCCGCCAGGTCGAGCACCGGATCGCCCAGGTTCCGCAGCACGTCGTGGCCGAAGCGGCAATGGCCGCGCACCACCGCCATCTCCGCCGCGGTGAGGCCGCTCGGCTTGTACAGGATGGCGTCCGGGATCGTCACCTTGCCGATGTCATGCAGCACGGCGGCTTGGCGGATGGCCGCGGCATGGCCGGGCTCCAGGCCGAGCGTCAGCGCGAGGCGCTCCGCCAGATGGCCGACCATGGCCTCGTGGGCATTGGTCTCGGGATGGCGCAGGCGCTCGATGCGGGACAGGCTTTCCGCCACCATGGCGGCGGCATCGGGCGGGGTCGGCATGGCTGGATCTCCTTCGGCACGCCTTCAGCGTGCCGCCCGGTTCTAGCCCAAGCGGCGCCTCGGCCAATTGATCCAGATCAGGGAAGCCCCCCACAACCTGGGGCATGGTCGCCGCAACGGGCCGAACCTGGCCCGCCTGCGTCGAGAGGGGGGCATGGCGGAGAAATTCTCACTCACCGGCGTCGAGCGGCATTTCGCGCCCGACGAGGTGATCGTCACCAAGACCGATCTGCGCGGCCGCATCACCTATGCCAACCGCACCTTCCTGAAGATCGCCGGCCTCTCCGAGGCGGAGGCGCTGGACGCGCCCCATAGCGTGATCCGCCATCCGGACATGCCGCGCTGCGTCTTCAAGGCGCTGTGGGACACCATCGGCGCCGGCCGCGAGATCTTCGCCTGGGTGGTGAACCGCGCCAGCAACGGCGACCACTACTGGGTCTTCGCCCATGTGACGCCGAGCTTCGACAGCGGCGGCCGGATCGTCGGCTACCACTCCAGCCGGCGCGTCGCCGACCCCAAGGTGGTGTCGGAGCACATCGTGCCGCTCTACCGCACGCTGCTGGCCGAGGAGCGGCGCTTCGAGAACCGCAAGGAGGGCATGGCCGCCGGCTCCGCCCTGCTCACCAAACTGCTGCGCGAGAAGGGTCTCGACTATGAACGCCTCGTCTTCGCTCTCGCTTAGCCTCGCCGCCGGGACCGGCGCCGCCGCGCTCGCCGCCGGAGCCAGCCTGCTGGGCCTCGCCGGGCTGCTGCCCCCCGCCGCCGTCGCGGGCGGGGCGCTGGTCGCCGCCGTTCTGTCGGGCGCGGCGCTGTGGCTGCAGCGCCGGGCCGGCCGCGCCATCGACCGCGGGCTCGCCCTGACGGCCGCCCTGCAGCAGGGCGATTTCGAGCAGCGCCTGACCCGCATCCGCGAGGGCGGTTCGCTGGGCGAGCTGCTGCACGGGCTGAACGACCTCGCCGACCGCACCGACGCCTTCGTGCGCGAGGCCAAGGCGTCGCTGGAGGCGGTGACGGAGCAGCGCTACCACCGCCGCCTCATCGTCACCGGCATGCTGGGCTCCTACGGCCAGGCCGCCCGCTCGATCAACGCCGCCACCGCCGGCATGGGGCAGAAGGTGGAGCAGTTCCGCACCGTGGCGGAGCGGTTCGAGGGCACGGCCAAGGGTGTGGTGGATGGCGTGGCCGCCGCCGCGACCGAGCTGCAGGCCACCGCCCAGGCGATGAGCGACATCGCGATGGGCACGAACCAGCAGGCCCTGGCGGTCGCCGCCGCCTCGGACCAGGCCTCCGGCAACGTCCAGACCGTCGCCGCGGCGGCGGAGGAGCTGACCTCGGCCATCGGCGAGATCACCCGCCAGGTCGGGCGCTCCGCCGCCATCGCCAAGGCGGCGGTGCAGCGGGTGGAGACGACCGACGGCCAGGTCCGTCGCCTGAGCCAGGCCGCCCAGGCGATCGGCGAGGTGGTGCAGCTCATCGCCGACATCGCGGCGCAGACCAACCTGCTGGCGCTGAACGCCACCATCGAGGCGGCGCGGGCCGGGGAGGCGGGCAAGGGCTTCGCCGTCGTCGCCTCCGAGGTCAAGAGCCTCGCCAACCAGACCGCCAAGGCGACGGAGGAGATCACCGCCCAGATCGCCGCCATCCAGGGCGCGACCGGCGATGCGGTGAGCGCCATCCAGGACATCGGCGCGGTGATCCGCGAGGTGGACGAGATCGCCATCGCCATCGCCGGGGCGATGGAGGAGCAGTCGGCCGCCACCGGCGAGATCGCCCGCAACATCGAGCAGGCCTCGGCCGGCACGGGCGAGGTCTCGGGCCGCGCCGGCGCCGTCACCCAGGCGGCGGGCGAGACCGGCGCCGCGGCCCAGCAGGTGCTGGCGGCGGCCGGCGAACTCTCCCGCCAGTCGGAGGGGCTGGCCCGCGAGATGGGCGGCTTCCTCGGCGAGATGCGCAAGGTGGTCTGAAGGGCGGGCCCGCCTCCTGCCGGAGGCGGGCCCGCCGGGATTCGGCTCAGTCCTCGCCGGCCGCCAGGGTGAAGCCGTCGGCGCCGTCGAAGCGCTGGAGCTTCTCGACGTTCATCCAGCGGATATGCGCCGCGGAGAGGCGCTGCATCAGCTCGAACAAGGCGGCGTCGTCCAGCCCGCCGTCGCTGCGGTGCATGAAGCGCAGGCACCACTGGTCCACCGCATCGGCGCGGAAGCCGACCGCCGGGAACACCTTGGTGCCGCGCGACGACACCATCTTCAGCCGCAGCGGGGTGTTGGCGACGAGGCCCTCGACCTGGCGGCCGATCTCCTCGGCCGTCGCCGTGCTCTCGATCCAGACGTCGCAGCCCACCACCCGGCGCTCGCGGGCGACCGGGCCCAGCACGTTCTCCGCCGGGGCGTAGAGGCGCTGGCGGCGCCGGCCCGGCTCCTCGCCCGACACGGTGCCGAGCTTCTCCAGCACGGCGTCGACGAACTGGGCCGTGCCGACGCCCGGATGGCCGCGGGCGATGTCGCCGGTCACCTGCCGGCCCTCGGCCAGGACGGCGAACAGCGCCTGCTCGACCTTCGCCGCCACGTCGAACTTGCCGATGTGGCGCAGCATCATGATGCCCGCCTGCAGCAACGCGGTGGGGTTGGCGACGCCCTTGCCGGCGATCTGCGGGGCGGAGCCGTGCACCGCCTCGAACATCGCCACCTCGCGGCCGATGTTACTCGACGGCGCGACGCCCAGCCCGCCCACCAGGCCGGCGGCGAGGTCGGAGAGGATGTCGCCGTTCATGTTCGTCATCACCACGATGTCGAACTGCTCCGGCTTGATCACCATCTGGTGGGCGCAGTTGTCGACGATCTGGTGCTCGGACTGGATGTCCGGATACTCCTTGGCCACCGCCTCGAAGCGCCGTTTGAACAGGCCCTCCGTCAGCTTCATGATGTTGGCCTTGGTGGCGCAGGTCACCTTGCGGCGGCCCTCGGCGCGGGCGAGCGCGAAGGCCAGGCGGGCGATCTTCTCCGACCCCTTGTGGCTGATGAGCTTCAGGCACTGCGCCACGCCCGGCGTCTGCATGTACTCGATGCCGGCGTAGAGGTCCTCGACGTTCTCGCGGACGATGACGAAGTCGATGCCGCGGCCGGAGAACGGGGTCTGGATGCCCGGCAGCTCGCGCACCGGGCGGATGTTGCCGTAAAGCTCGAACACCTTGCGCAGGGTGACGTTGGCGCTCTTCTCGCCATAGCCGACCGGCGTCTCCAGCGGGCCCTTGAGGGCCAAGCCGCAGGCCGCCACGGCGTCCAGGGTCTCCTGCGGCACGCCGGTGGCGTTGCCCGCCTTGAAGATCTGCGCGCCGGCCACCGCCGGGCGCCATTCGATCCCGGCGCCGGCGGCGTCGAGGATGCGCACCGTGGCGGCCGCCACCTCGGGGCCGATGCCGTCGCCCTCGATCAGCACCACCGGGATGCGGGTGCCGGCGCCGCCGGCGGTCGAGCCCTGAACCTGGGTATCCATCGCACACTCCTCGGGCGGCCGGCCTCTGGCGCCGGCCGAAACTGCTGCGTCCTGACGGACAATAACGTTCGGGCGAGCGAATGGGGGCAAGGGGGCCGGCAAGGCAAGCCCGACTTTCGCGGGGGTGGCATGTGCTGGGCGGCGGCCTATGCTGCCGGGCCCCCGCTTGTCCGTACGGCCCCGCTGCCGCCGCAAAACCATTGCGGGCGCGCCCGAGTCGCGGCAAGGTGCGGCAACCCCGATTTGCGAAGGTTTCCCGGATGTTCGGCGCGATTTCGACCCGGCTGCGGCGTGGCGCCGCGGCCACCCTGGCGACGGTCATTCTGCTCGGCGCGGGCGGCGAGGCGCTGGCGGCGAGCTGCGCCAGCCCGGCCGAGCACAATGCCCTGAAGACCCGCATGGTGCAGAACGCCCTGATGCAGGGCGCGCTGACCTGCAAGGCCATGCGGCCGCGCTACAACGCCTTCGTGCGCAAGTACCAGGCCGAGCTGGGCCAGCACGGCCAGGCGCTGACCGCCTTCTTCGACCGCAGCGGCGGCAAGAAGGCGCTGAACGACTTCGTCACCCGCAGCGCCAACATCGCCTCCGAGCAGCATGTCGCCGATCCGATCGGCTTCTGCATCGACATGGCGGTGATGTTCGACGCCCTGGAGGCGCCGACGCCGACGACGCTGGCCGCCCAGGCGGTCAACCTGCCCTATGCCGACGCCCACGGCTATCGCGACTGCGCCGGCACGGTGGTGGCGACCGCGGCCCCGCGCCTGCCGACCCGCGCCGCGCCGCCGCCGGCCGTCGCCCCGAAGCCGGCCAAGGCCGCCGCCAAGCCGGCCAAGCCCGCGAAGAAGGCCGCCCCCGCCAAGCCGGCGGCGAAGCCGGCCGCCAACCCGGCCGGCTGAGGCGCCGCAGGGACGGGGCCGCCGACCCCGCCCCGGCGGGCCGATACTTGTCACACCGCTTCGGCTTGCGGCGGCCGGCGCGCTCGGCCACATCACGGGCATGCGCGCCGTGCTGAACTTGGTCTTCGCCCTCGGCTTCGCCGCCCCCGCGGCGGCGCAGATGCTGCCGCCCGACTGGGCGCAGCGCCTGGCGGCGGGGCGGCAGGCGCTGGTGCAGGACTACGGCGCGCCGATGCTGGCCGACTGGATCCGCCGCTCGCGCGACGAGGCGGTGGCGGCCGGCGTCCAGCCCATCCCGCCGGCGGTGCGGCAGAAGCTGCTGCGCATCTACCCGGCCGCCCTGCTCGACACCGTGCGCTACCGGGTGGGCGGTGGCAGCGGCTTCTCGCTGCAGCGCAACTCCTTCGGCTTCGGCCATGCCGACGCCATCACCCTGGGCGACGTCGTGGTGTTCCGCACGGCGGCGGAGGCGGCCTCGGCCTGGCTGTGGGCGCATGAGATCGGCCATGTCGTGCAGTACCGCGCCCTCGGCATCGACGGCTTCGCCCTGCGCTACATCCAGGATTGGCGCGGCCTGGAGCTGGAGGCGGAGGGCCGGGCGCGCACGGTTTACCGCTGAACACGGGAGCCCCGCAATGCAAGACACCGCTTGACTATCATACATAGATGTATAAATTCTCGATCCCCAACCTTGAATAGAATGACACAAAAATGAAGAATAAGATCTGGAGCCCCTCTGATATTGAATTTACAGATCGAAATTATCGACAGAACTCCAAGCCCCAGCCAACAACCAAAAGACTTGTTGATAACGATGGGGAGGATTTTTATCCGACCCCGGAGTGGGCTACAGCGGCCTTGCTTGCATACGAGACTTTTACTGGAAACGTATGGGAATGCGCATGTGGTGATGGCGCCATGGCGCAAGTACTTAAGGAAAAAGGTATCGACGTCGTTAGCACTGATCTATTCGACCGGGGCTATGGGGAGCCTGGGGTTGATTTTCTCAAAGCTGACAAACTAGTTGACAATATCGTAACAAATCCACCCTATAATCTAGCAGGCCAGTTCGTCACTCAAGGACTACGTCTTGCGCAAAAGAAACTCGCCCTTCTTCTACGCCTTGCCTTTTTGGAAGGTGTAGAGCGCCATCAGAAAATATTTGCTCCGACGCCCCCATCGCGGGTTTGGGTATTCAGCGAAAGGATTACATTCTACCCCAAGAATGCTGAGGTAAAGGGCAGCGGCACGACCGCGTACGCTTGGTTTGTTTGGGATAAAGAGGCGACCGAGGCCGGACAAATTGGATGGATCCGGCCTGGCCTAAAGAAAAACAAGGCAGGTCAAGTGAGAGGCGGGGCTAATCGGCAAGACTCTCAATCAGAGACCTACCTTTTTCCGTGATACGGAATCCCTCTTCGATTTCAGTAGCCCAGCCGCCCTTAAGAAGGGTCTTATGACTCTTGAGGTTTCTGACTTTCTGAGAAAACTTGGTATCACTGCGATTTTGGAGAATCTCTGCGTCCTCCCCTTCAGGAGAGAAGCGGACCATCAATCGCTTGATTAGGTCAGAAGTAGAGAGTTCACCCCCTGGGGCGTTATATAACTCCTCAACTGCCGGAATTACTAATGAACCTTCTGATACACGACGTGGCATGTTAAAGCTCCTTAGTTTACGCCTCTGACATAAGCGCGCGCCC
>Ga0196963_10002717_pt1 | contig 10353 bp, 9 predicted proteins | sample S1_5metaG_FD_148600 | JGI IMG/M metagenome (GOLD analysis project Ga0196963, IMG submission 148600) | Soil microbial communities from Anza Borrego desert, Southern California, United States - S1_5 | ecosystem: Environmental > Terrestrial > Soil > Desert | place: USA: California | collected... | reverse complement strand
TGGCGGGAGTGTTCGTTTTTCAAGAGCCCGCTTCGGCAGCGCTCACGGCGGGCGTCGCGCTCACCATCCTGGGCCTGGCGATTCTCACGCGCCAACCGCACGCCGAGATCGACGCTTTGGCCGCTACTTCAAGTGGACAAAGTAGACCGTCGTGAGCTTGTCCTTTTCGGTGCCGGCGACCGCCATGCGCGCATCGCCGACGAACTGAAACGTGCCCGGCGCGATTCGGGCGAGCTCGAACTCGCCGTCCACGCCGCCCAGAATCTTCACCGCTTGTCCGCCGTCGTTATAGACGCGGAACAACGCCGCCTGTCTGCTGAACACGACGGGCAGCGTTTCTTCCCCTTTGATCTGCAGGAAGGGCCCCATGTGCAAGATATCCGCCCCGGCGCCGCCAATGGCCACCTTTTGAGCACTAGAGTGATTGATGGCCGCCGCCATAAGCAAGCCGAACGAAACGAGCCCGACCAAACCCAGATACTGCATCCGCGTCATCGCCTGTCTCCCGTTCCCAAGTGAAGAGTGCGGCCGCGAACCGCGGACCGCCGCAGGCGATGCTAACAAACGGCGAGGTCAAGTCAACTTCGCCGCGGCGTCACGAGTCGACGTCTACCGGTTCCAGCTTCGCGTGAATGAGAAAGAACTGCCGCTCACGGCCTTCCTTCTCGAATTGAACCGTCGCCGTCCGTTTGCGGCCTTCGCCGCCGAGCGCGATGATCGTGCCCAAGCCATGCTCGGGATGCAGGACGGCCATGCCGTGCTTGAACAGATGCGGCGCGAACCGCGGGCCGCTCTCGGCTTGCTGCGCGAGCAGTTCCGCGCCGCTCATCAGTGAAAACCGCTTGTCGAGGCTCTTCTTTTTCGCCGCCGGCGTCTCGATCTGAGAGAAATTCTCTTCCGGATCAATTCGCGTTTTGGTTTTCGGCGTCGGCAGTTCATCGGGTGGCAGCTCCGGCGCGAAGTCATCGGCGGCTGGTAGCTGCGAATCAGGATCGCGCCAGGCCCGCCGTAACGAGGCGCTCGGTTCCTGCCGCTGCATCTCTTCTTTCGGCAGCTCGTGCAAAAACGAACTGGGTACCGTCGGCGCATTGACGCCGCGGAACATCCGGTAACTGGCGTAGCTCAGCTGCAGTTCCTCCCGCGCCCGCGTGATGCCTACGAACAGTAGCCGCCGTTCTTCCTCCAACTTTTCTTCATCGTGCCGGCTCCGCTCGTGCGGCAGCAGCCCTTGTTCGCAGGCAACGATGTAGACGACGGGAAATTCGAGCCCCTTCGCGGCATGCATCGTCATCAGCGAAACGCGGTCATTCTCGGAATCAAAAGCATCGGTGTCGGAAACGAGCGCGGTCTCTTCCAAAAACGCTTCGAGCTTGCCGCCCTCGGGATGGCTGATGTCGAACTGCCGGGCCGCCGTGAGGAGTTCCTCGAGGTTGGCCAGCCGTTCCTGATCTTCCTCGCTTTCGGAGTTCTGCAGCACTTCGCGATAGCCAGATTCGCTCAGCACGAGACCGACAATGTGCTCGACTTCCGCCGTCAGCGCTTCGCTCAGCTTGTCGACGAGGGCCACGAACTTTGCGACGGCAACGGCTGACTTTTTCGGCAGACCTTCGATGACGCCGGCCTGGCGGGCCGCTTCGAGCATGGAAATATTCTTGCGGGCCGCATGGTCCTGCAGCTTCGTGATCGTGCTCTTGCCGATGCCCCGCGTCGGCGTATTGATGATCCGCCGCAGCGCGACATTGTCCCGCTGGTTGTTCAGCAGATGCAGATAGGCAATCACGTCCTTGATTTCCATCCGCTGATAAAACTCAAGGCCATTCACGATCTGATACGGAATCACATGCTCCCTCAGCGCGTGCTCGAACTGCCGCGAGAGCGCATTAGTGCGGAAGAAAATCGCGAAGTCCCGGGGCCGGTATTTCTCCTGCCGCACGTAATTCGCAATCTGGTCGGCGATCTGTTCGGCTTCGTCGTTCGATGACGGATAACACGTCAGCCGGACCGGCTTCCCTTCGGCGTTCTCCGTCCAGAGTTTCTTTTTCTTCCGCCGCGTGTTGTGGGCGATCAGCACATCGGCGACGCGGAGGATCGCCTGTGTGCTGCGATAGTTCTGTTCGAGGCGCACCGTCTTCACGTTTGTGAAATCGTGCTCGAACTCCAGAATGTTCCGCACACTCGCGCCGCGCCAGCCATAGATCGACTGATCGGGATCGCCGGTCACGCTCAGGTTGGGAAAATCGATCGACAGGGCGCGGATGATGGCGTACTGTGCGAGATTCGTATCCTGATATTCATCGACGAGGATATAGCGATACTGCGCATCGAGCTTCTTGCGGACGTCCGGATTCTCGCGCAGGAGCATCGCGACGTGCTGCAGCAAATCGTCGAAATCGACGGCGTTCGCGCTGAGCAGCGCCCGCTGATAGGCCGGATAAATCCGCTCGACGATCCGGCTGACCGAGCTGCCGTAGAGCGACGCTTCGCGATACTTATCGGGCGTGATCAGATTGTTCTTGGCCGTGCTGATCGCGTGGGCAATCGCGTCGGGCGAGGTGTGCGAGAGCGCTTCCTGCTGCTCTTCCAGCACCAGCTTGAGCAGTTTGCGGCTGTCGTCGGTGTCGTAGATCGAATAGTTCTCGCCCAGTCCCACCAGCGGCGCATAAATGCGGAGCAGGCGAGCGCAAAAGCGGTGAAAAGTGCCCATCCACACCGGCTGGCCGGGCGCCAGCTTCACCAGGCGGGACTTCATTTCCGCCGCCGCTTTGTTCGTGAACGTGAGGGCGAGGATGTTGCGCGGCTGAATGCCGTGGCGGAGCAGATTCGCGATGCGGTGGGTGACGACGCGGGTCTTGCCGCTCCCCGGCCCGGCCAGGGTGAGCATGGGCCCATCGATGTGCTCGACCGCAGCCCGCTGGGCCGGCGTAAGCGAGGTGAAAAGATCCGTCAGGGGAAGATGGTTTTGAGCAGCGTCCATCCCTGGATTTTAGCAGAATTCGCCGTTTTCAGGCACTTCACGTGCTAGCAACGGATTGCTATCACATCATGAATCATTTTTAAGAAAATCGGTGCTAGCAGGTGGACATTGCCTGAGGAGTCATTATACTTTCGCCCGGCTGATTGGCCTCCAACGATTGGAAGCCCAGCCAAAGTTGAAGTTTGATTCCAGTTTTTCGGGAGGGAACCCTTATGAGCCGTACCCGCATTCCGCTCAGCCGTCAGGACGAATTCGCTCGCCAACAAAAGGAACGGTTGGAAATGAGCACGGCCGAAATCGGCCTCTCGGTCCGCACGACCAATTGCCTGGAAGAGCGCGGCATCTTCACTGTCCGCGACCTGCTCAACAGCACGCCAGTCCAGCTGCTCGGCATCGCCAACTTCGGCGAAAAGACTTTGGAAGAAGTTTACAAGTCTTTAGAGAAGTTCGGCTTTTATCGGGCCTCGCGGGCCCCGGTGGGCCGGGCGTTAGTTGCGTGACGCAACAAACTCGCTCACGCCCTGTTCCAGCGACACCGCCGGCTGATATCCCAGCAGCCGGCGGGCTTTCGTGAGATCAGCATGCGTCAGCGGCATGTCTTCCGCGCGCGGCGGCAGTCGCTCGATGATCGCCGTTTTGCCGGCGCACTTTTCAATCAGCGCGATCAGATCGCGGATCATCAGCGGCCGATCGTGGCCCAGGTTGATGCATTCGCCCGCGATGTTCCGCGCACTAAGTGCGCTGATGATTCCGCGACAAATATCGCTCACGTGTGTAAAGTCGCGCAGCACACTGCCGTCACCGTAGAGGCGGATGGGCTTTCCTGAGCAAATCGCCGAAGTAAACGCCGCAAGCGACAACTCCGGACGCATTCGCGCGCCGTAAACATTGAACAGCCGGAGCGAAACAAACGGCACGCCGTGCAGCTTCGCGTAGTTCAGCCCCAGCAGTTCCGCCGCCCGCTTGCTCACGCCATACGGACTTGCCGGCACGCCGAGCGGTGCGTCTTCCACAAACGGAGCTTGTGCACCGGGGCCATACACGGTCGATGAACTGCTGAAGAGGAACCTATGCACAGGATCCTGCCGCGCGGCTTCGAGCAGCGCGAGCGTTCCTTGCACGTTATTGTGCAGCACTTCGGCCGGATGATTGACACTATACGGCACTCCCGGCGAACCGCCCAGATGAACGACGTGGGTGAAACGATGCTCAGCGAACAGCCTTGTCATCGCCACCGCATCGCAAAAATCGGCTGCGACGATTTGCACTTGCGGCAGCTTCGCCAGTTCCGCGGCGTTGGTTCGTTTCAACCGCGGATCGTAATAGTCGTTGAAATTGTCGAGGACGACGATCCGCGAATCAGCGGCCAGTGAATGGCTTTCCACCAGCGCAGCCACCAGATGGCTGCCGATAAAACCCGCTCCGCCTGTCACCAAAACCGTCATAACGCGTCCTGAATGCATCCCCGACTAACTACGATTCAAATGTTATACTCCATCGTTCCGCTTCTCATGGCCGCTCTTTCACTTCCGCCAAGGCTTTGCTTGTGCCCCACGCCTTCCGCATGCGGCTGCTGATCTGGTCGCTGCTCGCTGCCGTTTGGTGGGGCCTCATCTTTGTCGCTACGCACATTCCCATCGACTTGCCGGGCCCGCCTGGGTCGCTGGACAAGTTGCAGCATGCGTCGGCGTTTCTGGGCCTGGCCGTGCTGCTCTGTGCTGCCTATGAAGCGTGGCGGCCGCGACAGGAAGCCGGTTACCTCGGCGTGTTTCTGCTCGCCGCCGGTTATGGTGCTATCGACGAATGGACGCAGTCGTTCGTCGGCCGTCAGTCCGACGTGCTCGATTGGTTCGCCGATTTGGGCGGCGCGGCCTGCGGCGTCGGCCTGATGTTTTTGGTCGCCGCTTTCTGGCGAGCCCGTTCCGCCGCGGCGGCCGCTGCATCCGCCGAAGCTTCCGCCGTCGTCAGCACGCGATAAATCACTTGCGATGGCCGTTTCGCATGGCCGAGAAATTCCTGCTCCGTGCCGAAAGCGATTTCGCGTTTCAGCAGCCTGGTGTTTTCGAAATTGTTGAACAGCCGCAGTGAATCCTTCGCCGAGAACCGGCGATCGTAGCCGTAGTTGCCCGGACTCAAATACCGCCGTAGCTCCGACCAATCGACGCAGACGTATTTCACATTGCGGCTGGCAAACTCTTCGCGAAATTCCTCGACCGTCTTCTTTCCCCTCCGCCATTCGAAAAGAACGCAATCGTCGAAGCACGTGTTGTAATAGACGTTGCTGACCTGCGTCTGGCCGTTCAAATCCCAGACGCGAGCTCCGCCGACAAGCAGCACGCCGTCGTCGCCTTTCAGATGTTCGTTCAGCCAGCGCTCGGCCGGCGACAGGCGGAGAATGGCCATTTGCAGAGGATCGTCGGACACTACCGGATCGTCGCGAAGATGCTGGAGCGCGACGAACCAGCGGGTGTCAGCCGAGGTACCGAAGCTGGTGAGAAACAGCAGACTATACAGCATTCCAACCGCGAAAAAACCGCGGGCGATCGTTGTTCCCGCCTGCTCCTTGGTAAAGACGTAACCGAATCCAGCGAGCAGCGCGAGCAGCGGAAGCGCTGGGACAAGAAATCGTTCGAGCCGATGCGTCAACAAGAACCACGCGCAGAAAATGAACGCAGCCAGGCCCATGACCAGCAGAGCAAAGAGAAATGCCGAGCGTTTGTCGCGCGGTTGCGTCCACCATTGCTGCAGTACATAAAAACTTCCGAGTAGCGCGAGCGGCACGAGCAAGGGACTGGCCAGCTGGCCTTGAATGGCGAAGTCGCGAAGTTTGCTGATGAATTGTGCCGTCGTGAACCGCCGCCCTTGTTCGTCTTGCGGCACGGCGTGGGCTTTTACCCAGCGGGCGTCTTTCTCCGGCGTGCGGGTTTCACCCCCGAAGCGCGAGACCAGCAAGGGATAAACCGGATTGCCGGTCAGCCGCGCGTTTTTGGCATACCACAGGCCGCCGCCGGCCAGGCCGCCGATGAGAAGCAGCACCATGGCGAGCGCTGCATTGCCGAATTGCCGGGGGCCGATCCATTTCACCTTGCCGCTGCCGCGCAGGCCTAGCTTGCGAAGCAGCGTTTCAACCACGAGGGGCAAGACCACGAAGATGGCGGCGGGATACTTCACCGCGGCTGCCGCTCCGGCAAAAAAACCGGCCAGCAGCAGCGCCCGCCAGTCGCCGGGTACTCCCGGCGAGACACCTTCGCTACGCCACCAAACCCACCAGCAGGCGAGCAAATAAAAGCCCAACACCGCATCGTTCAAGCCGCTGAGCGAAACATGCGCGACCCAGGGCAGCGACAAATAACAAACGGCAGCGATCAGGCCGACACGCACATTCCCGAGCCGCCGGCCGATGCACCAGAGCAGCAGCGCAGTGAGCGGCGCGAAGAGCGAGATCAGCAGTTTTCCGGCCAGACCCCCGAGCCACCAGGCTTCCTCGCCTGCGCCCAGAATCGTCGTCGCCGTGATCGCATGCAACTCCGCCCCGAGCGGCATGTTGGCATACACATTGTGCGGCAGGAAATCGATTTGCCCCCGCTGCATCCATTCCTTCGGCGCTTGCAAATGATACTCGCGCACGTCGAAATCCCGCGGCGGCATCATTCCACCAAGCAGATAGGGAATACTCAAGAGACCGATGAAAACCAGACCCCAGCGATCCAACCAGGAAATTTCCAACGCCTTCGCCGGATGCGATTGCTCCGCGCTTTCCTCAGCCACTTCCACGGGCGTCATCAATCGCCACAGCGCCACCGGCAGCAACAACAAACCCACGAGCAATCCCAACCAGATCCACCAGGGCTGATGGAGTGCGCCAGGCATCGACATGCCGCCGGCGAGCACAAAGAGCGAAGCCAAATTCAACCCCGCGCCCAGCGCGAGAACGACGTGCTCCAGCTTGTCAGTTGCCTGTTTTCCGGAAAGTAGCGTCACCAGCAGCGATCCCGGTCCCAGGCTGGCGAGCAGAATGAAACCCGCCGCAAACACGATCGGCCAGCGATCGAAGAACCCGACTGGCGGCTGCCCGTAGCCAAAGTTGCCGAACCAGCCGCCGATCAAATCTTCTGGGCGAGAGAGCGAGAGCAGCAGCCCGCCGCGACCCAGGCCGGGAACATCCAAAAACAGCCAGGTCCAGAAGAAAAGGACGGCGGCCAGAATCGCCGCAACGCCGCTCCAGCGCAGCCCCAAAAGCACGAGCAGCTCGCCCGATTCGACTTGCTGAGTTGCGACCGACTTTTCCTCGCGCGGTTTCTCCTGCCCAGCATTTTCCGCGCGGCCGGGCCGCGAGCGTTTCTTCGGAGGTCGGCCGGATTGCACGGAGAGGAGCCTTGCTCGAGTGAAATACGTTGTGATTTTGCGTTATGCTTTGTACTGGCTGGCCGGCATTTTCGATACCGGCGGCATATTCCGAATGGTGCGAAAACTTGCACCGGCACCCAACCGAATTAGCCTGTACCGTTTCGTGCGCTGCCCGCCTGAATATTCCTTCCCGCTCCCCGCAGAACTCTACTGATGGCCACCCCCGACACTCGCCTTCGCGGCATATTCACCCCGAACATCGTGCCACTGAACGCCAGCGCGGAGATCAACGAGCCCGAGCTGCGGCGGTATGTCGATTGGCTGATCGAGCGCGGCGTGCATGGGTTGTACCCCAACGGCAGCACCGGCGAATTCACGCGGTTCACCGTCGAGGAACGCCGGCGGATCATCGAGATCATGGCCGATCAGACGCGGGGCCGCGTGCCGATCCTGGCCGGCGCCGCCGAAGCCAACGCCCGCGAAACGATCAAGGCCTGCGAACATTATCACACGCTGGGCTGCCGTGCGGTCGCCATCGTCTCGCCGTTTTACTACAAGCTGTCGCCCGCCGGCGTGTATGCCTATTTCAAGGAGATCGCCGACAATAGCCCGATCGACATCACGCTCTACAACATCCCCATGTTCGCCTCGCCCATCGACGTGCCCACCGTGCAGCGGCTAGCCGAGGAATGCTCGCGCGTTGTAGCGATCAAGGACAGCTCCGGCGACCTGCCGCACATGATGCGGATGATCGCCGCCGTCCGCAGCCTGCGGCCCGACTTCAGCTTTCTCACGGGTTGGGACGCCGCGCTGATGCCGATGTTCCTCATCGGTTGCGACGGCGGGACGAATGCGACGAGCGGCATCGTCCCCGAAATCACGCGTAAGCTCTACGACTTGACAATGGCGGGCCAAATCGATGCTGCCCGCGATTTGCAATACCGCCTGCTGCCGCTGTTCGACACGATGCTCTACAGCGCGGAATTTCCCGACGGTTTTCGCGCGGCACTCAAGCTCCGCGGCATCGACCCAGGACCCAGCCGCCAGCCAAAATCGGACGTGCAAATCGATCAGCTCCGCAAACTGAGCGATCAGCTGCAATGCCTGCTGGCAGCCGAGGGCTTCACCAAAGAACCTGTCGGGGGCTGCAAAGTGCCGCCCGCCGTCGACGCCGATCATGTCGCGCGGATCGTGCAGAACGTCGTGGGTGAGCTGCGGAAACGCGGAATCGCCTAGCGCATGGCAACAGACCTCCTGGTCTGTTGGTCTTTCCTCGATAGCTGAATATGGCTGGCAGATCAGGAGGTCTGCCACCACGACCTCACTCCACCGCCGAAAAACCGCTGCTAAAGACAAAATACGCTGCCGCTGCCATGCAGCCGGCGGCGGCGACGTAGGTCCATTTCAGCGGTTCGCCCAGCAGCCAGAACGAGACGGGCACGAACACGCTGAGCGTGATGATCTCTTGGAGGATCTTGAGCTGGCCGAAGCTCATGCCGGCGAAATGGCCATAGCGGTTGCCCGGCACCTGCAGGATGTATTCAAAGAGCGCGATGCCCCAGCTGACGAGGATCACGACGAGCAGCGTCTTGTTCTTGAGAAACTCCCACTTCAGGTGCAGATACCACGCACAGAGCATGAAGAAGTTGGAAGCGACGAGCAGCGCGATGGAGTAACAAAGCGCGAGCGTTTGCGGTTTCATGTGCATCCTTGCGAATTCAGATCATCTCACGAACAAAAATTGCTTGCTGTTCATCAGGGCCCACAGCAGATCCTGATACACCTCTTCGGCGTTTTCGTTTTCGCTTAAGAACTGCTGAGCTTGCGTTCGTTCGGCGGGCGTGGGCGGCCGCGAAAGTGCCGCGAGATAAATATCCTCGACAATTTCGTCCGATGATTTCTTCGCGGCGAGCAGCGTGGCGATGCGCCCCTTCTTGTCGGCGATTTTGCCAGCCAACGTATCGCCGTTGAGCGTGTGGAGCGCTTGCGCCAGGCTCGGGTCGAGGGGCCGTTCACATTCGCAAATGCTGACGCGCTTCGGCTTGCCAAACGTGCTGAGGAAATAGTCGCCATACTCGGCGTCGGGCAGCTCGATGGCCCGGGTGCCGAGCGGCAGGTTCTTGTACTTGGTTTGCACGCCGGTCACGCGATCGAGCGCGTCGACCAGAGGTTCCGCCGTCAGTCGCTTCACCGTGAAGTGGCTGTAGAACACGGTATCGGCGAGGTTACTTGCGGTCGGCTGAGAGTCGAGCTGATACAGCCGGCTGTTCATGATTTCGCGCATCAGCAGCTTCAGGTTGAAGTTGCTCTCGACGAACTTTTTCGACAGGGCTTCCATGAGCGCGGGATTGCTTGGCGGGTTCGTCGAACGCAAATCGTCGACCGGCTCGACCAGGCCGCGGCCGAGCAAATATGCCACGTAGCGATTGACCACGTTGCGGGCGAAATAGCTGTTCTCTTTTGCTGTCAGCCAATCGGCGAGCGGCATGCGGCGGTCGAGCGGATGCTCCATCTCCGCCGCTTCGAGGGCTTTGGGTTTCATCAGCTGATTGGTGCGGGGATGGCGGACGTCGCCGGCATCTCGCACGACCACGACCTGCTCGCCTCCAAACAGCCCGAACTCCTCGCTGTTCTTCGTGCCCACGCGTGAGAAGAACGCGGCCAGGCCGTAGTAGTCCTCCTGGCTGTATTTTTCGAAGGGATGATGATGACACTTGGCGCATTCCATCCGCACGCCCAGGAACAGCTGAGCGGTGACTTCAGCGAGGGTCGGAGCATCTTTGTTGATGCGGAAGAAATTGGCGGGGCCGACGCTATAGAGCGAGCCGCGGGCGGTGATCAGCTCGCGGACGAACTGATCGAAGGGCTTGTTCGTGCGGAACGACTCCTTGATCCAGTTGTGCATCGACCACATCCCCTGCTCGCCCAGATCGGCGCTTGTGTTGCGGAGCAGGTCGGACCACTTGAGCGACCAATAAGCCGCGTAGGCGTCGTTGTAAATGTCTTGAGCCGGGTCGCCGGTCAAACCGAGC
>Ga0196963_10002716_pt1 | contig 10354 bp, 14 predicted proteins | sample S1_5metaG_FD_148600 | JGI IMG/M metagenome (GOLD analysis project Ga0196963, IMG submission 148600) | Soil microbial communities from Anza Borrego desert, Southern California, United States - S1_5 | ecosystem: Environmental > Terrestrial > Soil > Desert | place: USA: California | collected... | reverse complement strand
GACGGCGCGGGCGGCGCTCGACGTCATCTTCATGGACGCGGCGGCGCGGCTGGCCGAGGCGCGGAAGCAGGGCGATCTCACGCTGATGATCGGCCACGTCAACGTCGCCGGGGCTATCACGTCGGTGGGGCAGCCGAATATCGGCCACGAAATCGAGCTCGACGCGGCCCTGCTCGCACGGCTCGGCGACTGCTACAAGGGTCTCAATCACATTCACAAGCACCAGGACATTGCTGGTGCCGTGTATCCCGGTTCGATCTGTCGCCTCGATTGGGGCGAAATCGAACCCAAGGGGTACGTCCTCGTGCACTACGAAGACGTCAGCAACGCACTGTCTCGCCGGTGGATGCACGCGTGGCGATTCGTGCCGCTCGCCGTCGCGCCCATGTATCACGTCGAGGGCTGGCTGTCGCGCGACGGCTTCACCTACGACGTGAAGGCCGGCCCGGAGGGCGCGGTGCTGGAGAAGCCCGCGTCCTGGAAGGGCTGCGAGGTGCGCGTCCGCGCGCGGTTCCATCAATCCGAAAAGGCGCTGCTCGAGCTTGCCAAGGCGCACGTGCTGGCGGAGTTCGCCGAGGCGGCGCGGTTGGAGCTCGAACCGATCGCGGTGCCGGACGGCGCGCTCCGGGCCCCGCAGGTGGCCGCGGCGCGCACCCTCGTCGAGAAGGTCGAGGCGTACGCGGTGGAAACCAAGACGGTGCTTCCGGCTGCCGTCCTCGAGGTGCTCCCGGCCCTTGAGCACGGCGACCCGGAAACCGTCGTGGGCGTCGAGCGGCGGCTGATGGACACGTTGCTCAATCCGCCGGCGCGGGCAGCGGCCGAGCCGGAGAAAGCGCAGGCGGTGGCATGACGGTCTCGGAAGCGATCCGCCTGCTGCAGAAGATTCAGAAGGACAACGGCGACGTCGAGGTGTATTTCGATTGTCCGGCCTGTCATCAGTCATTCACGCCCGGCCGTGTCGTCACCAAGGCCGTAGTGGTCAACGCGGCCATCACCAGCGCGGAGTCGAAGTCATGAAACTCGAACGGCTCGACATCCGCGGCTTCATGCACTTCCGCGACGTCGCCACGCTCGACCTCCGCGACGTCCCGCCGGGGCTGGTCGCCATCACGGGCGAGAACGGCAACGGCAAGACGCGGCTGCTCGACGCGGCGCTCGGCTCGCTCTACCAGGCGTTCCCGTCCCGCGACGGGTCGCTGGCCGATTACGCCACCGAGCGGGACGCCTACGTCGAGTCGGTGTTCTCGATCGAGGGGCGCGGCGTCTACCGCTCGCGCATCAACGTCGACGGCCAGAAGCGGAACAGCGACGCCGTCCTGCAGGTTGAACAGATCGACGGCGGCTGGGGCCCGCTGAACGACGGCAAGGTGTCGACGCACCGCGACGCCGTCGCCAAGGTGTTTCCGCCGAAAGAGCTCGTGCTGGCGTCCGCCTTCGCGGCGCAGAACCGCGCCGGCTCGTTCGTCACGCTCGGCAAGAAGGACCGGAAGGACCTCTTCGCCACGCTGCTCGGCCTCGCGCATTACGAGCGCATGGCGGCCACCGCGAAGGCGTGCTTCGACCTCGTCGAGGCCACGCGCGCGCGGCTGGCGGAGCGGCGCGACCTGCTCGCCGCCGCCACGTCCGACGAGCTCGCCGACGCCATGCAGCAGCGGGCGAACGCGCTGCAGGCCGAGGGCGGGAAGGCCGAACTTCGCCGCGTCGAGCTGCGCGCCCGCATTGCCGACATGGAGGCCGACCGACCCGCGCTGATGGAACAGGCGCAGGCGCATCTCGCCAAGCTCGCCCAGCAGCACGCGTTGACCGAGACCATCGGCGCGCGGACCGCCGAGCGCGACCGCCTCGACGTCGACGCGCAGGAGGTGATTGCCGCCTACGCGCTCGATTATGCGGCGCTGAACGACCGCCGCGAGCTTGCCGAGGTGGAAGCGGCGTGCGCCGAGCGCACCGCGCGCGAGACCTACGACGCCAAGGTCAAGGACCTCGACGACCGCATCGCCGGCAACGAGACCCTGAACACCAAGGCGGCGGACATTCGCGCTGCTGCGGCCGACAAGGCGGCGGCGCTCGAGCAGCTCGAACGGCTGCGCGGTGAACGCGAAGCGGCACTCGACCAGAAGGAACAGGCCGAGAAGCAGGTGAGCGCCCGCCAGCGGCAGCTTGACGGTGCCGCGGCGACGCGGTTGGCGGCGGCGAAGCTCCAGGCCGACACGCTCGACCACGTCCCGTGCGGCGGTGCCGGCGAGTACGCCGCGTGCCAGTTCCTCGCCCAGGCGCGCGACGCCAAGGCGTCGCTCGACGAGCTCGAGACGGCCGTGCGGCACGCCGACACCCTCGCCGCCGGCATCACGCTCTGGACTGAGAAGGCAAAGGAATACGCCGAGCTCGCCAAGGCGAAGGCCATTGCCATCGCGCAGGTCGAAGCACGCATCAAGGACCTCGACAAGCTGGCGAAGTACGAGCCTGAGCTGGCCGCCACCGAAGCGCGTCTCGAAGGGTACCGGCAGGGGAAGGTCGACGCGGAAACCACGCTGACCGCGCGGCTCGCGGAGTTGACGGAGCTGCGGTCTCGCATCCACGCCGACTATCTGCGCGACCGTGACGCGCTCGTGGCGCGCCGCGACCAGCGCCTCGCCGGCATTGACGCGCAGCGCGGCGCGTGCGTGCGGGCGCTCGAGGCCGCGGAGCAGCAGCGGCGCGAGCTGACCGCCACGCTCGCCGCGACCGAAGCGGCGGCCCGCAATCTCGTGCTGCTCGACGAATCGATCGCCACCACGCGCGACGAGCTCACCGAGGTGGAAAAGACGCTCGCCGGCGTCGCCGCGCGGCGCGACGAGCTCCAGCGCGAGCGCCAGGCGTTCGTCGCCAAGGTGCAGGAGCGGTCCGACGTCGAGGATCGGCTGCGCACAGCCGAGGACCGGCTGCTCGTCTGGCAAACGTGCTGCCGGATGTTCGGCCGCGACGGCCTGCCGACGCTCGAAATCGCCGCGGCCGGGCCGACCGTCTCGAACCTCACCAACGACCTGCTCTCCGCCTGCTTCGGCACCCGGTTCACGGTGGAGCTCGTGACGCAGGAGCCGAAGGCGGACGGCAAGGGCATGAAGGAGTGCTTCGAGTTGAAGGTATTCGACAACGAGCACGGCGGCGACCCGCGCGACATCGCGGACCTGTCCGGCGGCGAGCGGGTGATTGTCGACGAGGCGCTCCGCGCGGCGCTGGCGCTCTACGTCAACAGCCGGAACGTGGCGCCGATTCGCACGTGCTGGCGCGACGAGACGACCGGCGCGCTCGACCCGGAGAACGCGACGCGCTACGTCGCCATGCTGCGCAAGCTGCACGAGCTCGGCGGCTTCGCGCACGTCATCTACATCACCCACAACCCGGATGCCGCTGCGCTCGCCGACACGCAGATTGTCGTGAAGCATGGGCAGCCGGAACTTCGGAGGGCCGCCTAGATGTACTGGCACTACCACAACGACAACGAGGGCGGTCGCTACTGGTCGAACGGCCGCGTGTGGCTGCATCGCTCCGGCGGCGACCGCGGGCAATTCCTATCGTCGCTGTGCGTCGAGTGGACGTTCCCGATGAGCCATTGCGGTTGGTCGGTCACGTTCGGCGGCGGCGACTCGGGCCGCAACTTCGGCTTCACGGTGGCGATTCCGTTTCTGGCGACGTTCTACGTCACCTTCGAGAACGTCTTTCCGTACGGCTGGTTCGGGTGGGATTTCGACCGCGGGCACGACCGTCAGATCGGCTGCTACTTCCACGACTACGCGTTCTGGTGGCAGGTGTGGGTCGGCCAGATGGCGAGCTACCGTCGCGGCGCGTCCTGGTGTCGCTGGTGGCGGCAGGGCAGCGTCCACTTCGGCAGGCTGCTCGGGCGGTGGGTGTCCGAGCACTACATCGAACGCACCGAACCGGTGCAGATCCCGATGCCAGAGGGCGTCTATCACGGGACAGCTCGGATCGAACGGTGGTCGCGTGGCCGCCGCTTTTGGTTCAAGAAGCGGACGACGGAAGTGTGGCTCGAGATTCCGAACGGCATTCCGCACGCCGGCAAGGGCGAGAACTCGTGGGACTGCGGCGACGACGGGCTGTTCGGCATCGGCGGCAGTAGCGTCGAAGACGCGATCGGGCGTGCGGTGGCGGACGTGCTACGAGCGCGCCGCCGGTATGGACATGCCTCGCCAGAGGCCATTCAGAAAGCGTTGGCGTAGATGCCGCAGACGATTCACGTGTTGACCAGCGAGCAGCTCGACAAGTCCGGGTTCAGCGTGGTGCGGGTGTACCGGAACAAGGCCCGCGCCGACGAGGACCTCGAGCTCGTGAAGTCGGACACGTCGCTCGATTGGAAGTTGACGGAAGTGCCACTCGTCGGCGGCCGCGCGCGGAACGGCAGCAAGAAAAAGACACGACGCCACGTAGAGCAGCCCGGTAGCTCGTCGCCCTCATAAGGCGAAGGTCGCCGGTTCAAATCCGGCCGTGGCAACCACCTTTGCAAGGCGTTCGGTAGTCGATGAAGTCCCGGCACGCTGGCCCGGTCGGGATCGACGAAGCAAATGCGCGGGCCGCCGGGGCTGCAATAGAGCGTCCGACGTCGCGGAGTGAACGCCATTTCAACGCCACCGCCAACGATGGGCGGTGTTGAGAGCGGCACGAAAACGGAGTGCCAGAACGACAGCGAACGCGGGCTGTGGACCAGGCGTGACAGCCGGAGAGACGGCACAAACCAGAACCGGGGCTCGGTTCACCAACAACTTAACGGAGGCGTCGATGCTGCTCGTAACGCTGCTCGGCCTGCTCGTCCTCGTGATCGGTGTGCTCGGCCTGGTCGCGTACGTCGTCGCGGCGTTCACGCTGCATCGGTCGCAGGACTGGAGCGCGGAAAGCGGGACGAAGCCGTGTCGCTAATCGACCGGCTGTTCGGGCGGTCGGCCTGCATCGAGTTTCTCGACAGCCCGGAGAACGTCGTCGACGTGCATTCGTTTCGGGCGCGCGAGCGGTTGAAGGTGCACGAGGCCCGGAATGACAGCGAGCTGCACTCGCGCGTCGAGCGGCACGGGCAGCGTGTGCCGCTCAACCTGCAGCACATGAGACACCGACGCCGCAGCGTCATGGGCGCCTGGCAGGGGCAGAAGGGGCCGCGGCGGGTGCGCCGATCGGCATGAAGGGAGGAACGGTGGCGAAGACATTCACGGAGACCTTGAAAGACCTGCGGAGCGGGCAGGCGGACGTCGACGCTGGCGCGGCGCTCGGCGAGCTCGTCGAGGCAGTGCGACTCACCGGCCGCGGCGGCTCGGTGCTCATCGAGCTCAAGGTGGCGCCAGTCAGCAAGGGTGACGGCAATCAGGTGCTCGTGACGGACATGGTGAAGGTGAAGAAGCCGCTGCCGCAGAACGGCAACACCGTGCTGTTCACGACCAACGACAACGTGCTGCAGCGGAAGGACCCGCGGCAGCCTGAATTGAGCGGCCTCCGCGACGTAAGCACCAGCAAGGTGGCCGACTTCAACAAGAAAGACGAGGCGGCCTCCGTATGACCGACTACAACCGCAGCTACGACACCAGCAACCCAACGGCCGGCAACATCGACGCGGCCATCCGCGCCGGCATCGCGATCGGTGGTGCCGAGCCGAAGACGCCGTACCCCGATGCGGCGAGCATCCCCGAGGGCGTCGAAGAGGTTCCTTTCGTCATCGTCCCGCAGGGCCACCAGGTGCAGAGCCTGGCCGCACAAGTGCTGCGGGAGTTCCCGCGCCGGCGCACCGCGACGGTCTCGCTCGGCGACGCGGCGAGCTTCATCGAATACGTCACCGCATTCAAGCTGCCCGAGACGCGCATCTTCGCCGACCCGAAGAGCGACGTGCTCACCGCCATCTTCGACTACCACCAGGCCGGCGCCGAGGGCCAGCCTCGGTGGGGCGCGCACCGCGCCACGCTGACGCTGGCGCACACCGAGGCGTGGACTCGCTGGACCGCCATGGACGGCAAGAAGGTCGACCAGCTCGAGTTCGCCGAGTTCGTCGAGGACAACCTGATGGACATCGCCGACCCGGACGGCTCGACGATTCTCCAGGTCTCGCGCTCGCTCGAGGCGACGAAGAACATCGGCTTCAAATCCGCGCTGCGCCTCGACAACGGCCAGTCGCAGCTCTCGTACGTCGAGCAGATCGACGGCTCCGCCCAGGTCGACAACCGGAGCGTGCAGATTCCCGAAAAGTTCATCGTCGCCGTGATTCCGTTCGACGGCGGTGAGCTGCAGTACCGGCTCGAGGCGCGGTTGCGCTACCGCATCGCTCAGGGCGGCAAGTTGTCCATCGGGTTCGACCTGCTGCGGCCGGACCTCATCGAGGACGACGCCTTCAAGAAAACGCTGGCGACCATCGGGGAGAAGGTCGGGTTGCCGATTCTCCGCGGCACCGCGCCGGTGGCGTTTCAGTAAATCGAGGTTGGCGGGCGAACGCGGCGAAGAGAAGAGCGTCGCGGAGCGGTTGCAGACGACCGCTCATCGCCCGCCCACAACGTCGCCACGGTAGTCGGGGGCTGCGGGGGTCACGGGTGCTTCTTCAGTTCTGAAGGTCTGATCGCAGGCGCGACGACCCTCGCGGCTACACGGAACCGGGTGCCGTGGCTACACCCCCACGCAACCAGGAGAAGGAGAGGCAGATGAACGACGAGAGAGACGAGGCGACGGGCGGACTCGGCGAGACCAGCGCGAGCCCGCAGGGCGACGGACATCCGGGCGGCGAGCCGCCGGCGGGCGACCCGCCGAGCGGCGACATCGGGCAGAAAATCGGACCGGCGGACGCGCCGCCGGCCGGCGACGGGCCCGACAACGGGTAACAGGTAGGTACCACCGACGTTGGCGCGGGTCGCAATCGGGAGTAGGCGAGCTGGAGTGCGCCTTGATGGCCGTCCGCAGGAATCAGCCGAAAGAACGATGTTCCAGAGACCCGCGCCAATTTTCTAACACCAACGCGAAGGAGACGACATGCTCGAAACGATCGCCATCATCCTCATCGTCCTGTGGCTGCTCGGCATGGTGAGCGGCTACACGCTGGGGAATTTCATTTGGGTGCTGCTGGTTATCGCCGTGGTGCTGTTTCTCGTGCGCCTGGTGATCGGGCGGCGGTACTAAACCCGCGAACGAGTCGAAATGCCGCACCCACGTCCGCCGCGCGTGCCCGAGAAGGTTGAGCAACAGCACATCGTGACGCTGCTGCGCAGCTTGGGCGCGCGCGTCTACGTGCTCGGCCACGCCTCGCCGAAGGACGGCCGCACGCACCGTGGGACCGGGCAGACGCCAGGGATCGCGGACCTCGAGGCGTTCATCAGCAAACGCGGCGAGCTGACGCGCACCCTCCTGAAGATTGAAGTGAAGGCCGCGGGTGGCCGGCTGTCGCCCGAGCAGCGCGACTACCAGCACGAGTGCCAGGCGGCCAACGTCGCGCACATCGTCGGCGGGTATGACGCCGTCGTCGCGTGGCTGCTCGAGCACGGATTCCTCGCGACGTGGCAGGTCCCGCACTACCGGGTGCCGGCGCCGAAATGGGAGGCGCGGCCGTGACGCTGTCGCTGTTCGATGACGCGCCTCCGCCCGTCAGCCCACTTCCGGTCAATACCGACCCGTGGAAGCAGTACGGGCCTGTGACGCTGTACCTCGGGGACAACATTCCGATTCTGCGCGCGATGCGCGCGAACACCGTCGATGCGTTCGTGACCGACTCGCCCTACGGCCTCGGGTTCATGGGCAAGGAGTGGGACACGTTCACGCCCGAGAAGGTGCTGGCGAACGCACGCAAGGCGTTCCAGGTGGGCGCCGGCCGGCTGCGCGACCACGAGAACCCGAACATTCGTGGACGCTCGCACAGCCCGGCGCTGTCGCCGAGTCAGGTCGAATACGACCGCTCGATCGAGGGGCAGCGCGCGTTTCAGTTCTGGTGCTTCGAGTGGGCGCGCGAGGTGTTCCGCGTGCTGAAGCCGGGCGGGCACTTGCTGGCCTGCGGGGCGCCGCGCAGCTCGCACCGCATGGTGTGCGGCATCGAGGACGCGGGCTTCGAGATTCGCGACTGCATCGCGTGGCTGTTCGGGCAGGGTTTTCCGAAATCCATGAACCTCGACGGCGAGTACGCCGGGTGGGGGACCGCGCTCAAGCCCGGGCACGAGCCGATTTGTGTCGCGCGCAAGCCGTTCGACGCGCCGCTTGACGAACACATGCGGCGGTGGGGCGTCGGCGCGCTGAACATCGACCGTTGCCGCATTGAGGGCCCGCGCGACGACGAGCGCGAGCCCGACCTTGGGCGGTGGCCGCCAAACGTCGCGCTCGACGCAGCGGCCGCCGCCATGCTCGACGAGCACGCCGGCGTCCGCAAGAGTGGCGCGAACCCAACGCGCCGGCACTCTGCGAAGTTCCAGCGCATCTTTCAACGGTTCCAAGGCAACGAGGTCTGCGTCCCAGCTCGAGGCGAGGACGTCGGCGGCGCGTCCCGCTTCTTCTTCTGCCCGAAGCCGTCGCGCCGCGAGCGGGATTTCGGCTGCGACGAGTTGCCGATGCTGACGCCGGGGCAATGCACAGACCGCGAGGATGGCAGCCTTGGGCTCACGCCTTACGCCGGCGCCGGCCGGTCCGGCGGCGGGCGCAATCCGCATCCGACCGTCAAGCCCGTGAACCTGATGCGGTGGTTGATTTGGCTAGTGACACCACCTGGCGGCGTCGTCGCCGATTGCTTTCTCGGCAGCGGCACGACCGGCATGGCGGCCGTCGTCGACGGCTACACGTTCATCGGCATCGAGAAGGAACCCGAGTACATGCGCGTCGCCGACGCACGCATCGAAGCGACGTATCGCGAGGTTGCATGAGTCTCCACCTTGAGCCGCCGCCGCCCGGCGAAACCGGTACCGAGCTGCACGGCAGCAAGGCCGCGGCCGCGCTCGCCGCCGCCATCGAGACGCGGCTGTCGTCGCGCGTGAAGCTCGCGCCCGTCAACGTCGACACCGGCCGCGACGGCAATTGGGTCGTCATCATCTGGCGGTTCCCCCGTGGCTTTTCGCTCACCTGGAAGCTGTCGCGCCATTGGGCGCGGGTGCTCAGGGCGAAGCTCGACGAGGTCCTGTGAAGACGCCGATCGAGGAAACCATCGCCCAGCTCGAACGCTGGATTGATTCGATTGACCGCGAGAAGGACCAGCACATGCGGACGATGGCGGACGCGCGCGCCTCGGAGATCGCGTGGGGCTTCGCGTCGGCCCGCCTGGCGTTCCTCGACGTCAAGCGGAAAGAGGCGGTGGAGCTGCTCGAGGACCAGAAGGGCAAGCGGCACCGGTGGGAGCTGCTGTTGGCGGAGTGGCCGGGACACCGGCAGTTGAAGGTGCCGCTGCGGCGACGCGCGGCGCCGGCGCGGAAGAGGGCCTGATGGCGACCACCATCGAGTGGACCGACGAGACCTGGAACCCGACCGGCGGGTGTGACCGCATCTCGCCCGGCTGCGCGCATTGCTACGCGAAAGCGCAGTGGGACATGCGACACAAAGCCTTCCTCGCCGGAAAGAAGATGCCGGTGCAGTACGCGCAGCCGTTCGAGGTGTTGCAGATGTTCGAGGACCGGCTGCTCGAGCCGCTGTCCTGGCGGGCGCCGCGGCGCGTGTTCGTCAACAGCGTCTCCGACCTGTTCCACGCGGACGTGCCCGACGCGTTCATCGACAAGGTGTTCGCGGTGATGGCGCTCGCGCCGCGGCACACGTTCCAGGTGCTCACGAAGCGGCCGGAGCGGATGCGCGACTACGTCGCTCGCTGGGCAGATATGCGCGGCCCGATTACCGCGTTTGCTGTTAGAGACGATCTGACCTTCGGCACGCTGACCGGAGAGCTCCGTGTCGATGGCGCTGTGCATTGTCAGTGGCCGTTGCCGAACGTGTGGCTCGGCGTCTCGGTGGAGAACCAGCGCTTCGCGGACGAGCGGATTCCGCTGCTGCTGCAGACGCCGGCGGCGGTGCGGTTCATCAGCGCGGAACCGCTGCTTGGGCCGGTTGACCTGACCGAATTACCGTCGCGATACGCCGACAACATGCCGGGAGCCGTAGAGGAATACCGGCCACTGCTGAGGCTCGACGCGTTGCGTGGCGGGCACCGCTGCGGCCCCGGCAACTTCCGCGACACTCCGCATCTCGATTGGGTGATTGTCGGCGGAGAAAGCGGGCCAGGCGCGCGGCCGTTCGATCTGGCGTGGGCGCGCTCCATCGTCCAGCAGTGCAAGGCCGCAGGCGTTCCCGTGTTCGTCAAGCAGCTCGGTACGAAGCCGATGCGGCGGTGCGGCATGTGTCAGTACCCGTTCGAGGGTCAGTGCCGAATGTTCGGCCC
>Ga0196963_10002715_pt1 | contig 10355 bp, 8 predicted proteins | sample S1_5metaG_FD_148600 | JGI IMG/M metagenome (GOLD analysis project Ga0196963, IMG submission 148600) | Soil microbial communities from Anza Borrego desert, Southern California, United States - S1_5 | ecosystem: Environmental > Terrestrial > Soil > Desert | place: USA: California | collected... | reverse complement strand
ATTCGGCGGCGACCAGGGTCCCGGCGTCGTCGTGCAGTTCGTTGGCCCAGAAGGAATGGCTGTCGCCGGCCAGGACGATGGGACGGGCCTTGGCCGCCTTGAAGGCCGCGTAGACCCGCTCGCGGGCCACCGGGTAGCCGTCCCACTGATCGAGGTTCACCGGGATAATGGTCTCCGACAGGGCCGAGGAGACGCTGACGGCCTTGGCGATGAAGTCGGGCAGCTTGGCCAGCATGCCGGTCCAGGCTTCCTCGCCCATCTTCCTGCGCAGGTTGGGGGCCATGACCCGGGCCATGACGATCTGGTTGCCGATCACCTGCCAGGTCTCGCCGGCCCCGACGGAGCGCTTCAGTTCCTCGGCCAGCCACGCCTCCTGCCTGGAACCCATCAGCTGGCGCGAAGGGTCGTTGAGCTTCCTGTGGAAGCCGGGGAAGTCCGGCTTGCCGTCGGCGCCCGGCAGGTCCTTCTCGACGTCGAGGGGCAGGCCGCGGGCGGTCAGCCGGGTCTCGGTCATGACCAGGGTGGCGAGGTCGCCGAACCGGAAGCTGCGGTTGATGGCCTCGCTCAGGTCGCCGGGGCTGGCCGGGCGGATCGGCATCCACTCGTCGTAGGCCTGCAGGGCGGCCGCCTTGCGGGCCGCCCAGTCGCCCTCGTTCGGCGTGTGGTTCTCGGCCCCGCCGGTCCAGCTGTCGTTGGCGGTCTCATGGTCGTCCCAGACGACGATCCAGGGGGCGCGGGCGTGGGCCGCCTGCAGCTGCGGGTCGGCCTTGTAGCAGGCGTGGCGGCGGCGGTAGTCGGCGAGGGTGACGATCTCGTGCGGCGGATCGAGCGGCCGGTCCTTGGCGAGCGGCGACTGGGCCCCGTACTGGTCGGCGCCGTATTCGTAGATGTAGTCGCCCAGGTGCAGCACCGCGTCGACGCGGTCCATCTTCGCGATGGCGCCGTAGGCGTTGAAATAGCCCTGGATGAACAGGGCGCAGCTGGCCACGGCCAGGACGACGTCCTCGGTCCTGCCCTCCGGCAGGGTCCGGCCGCGGCCGACCGGCGAGGCGACCTTCCCGAAGTGGAACTGGTAGAAATACTCCGTCCCGGGCCCGAGGCCGTCGACGTCGGCCTTGACCGTCCAGTCGCGGTCGGCGGTGGCGGCGACCTTCACCACCTTGACGGGCTTGCCGGCCATCTTCGGGTCCGTGCCGATGCGCAGTTCGCCCTCGATGTCCTCAAGGCCGTGGCCGTCGTGCGGGGTCAGCCGCGTCCAGAAGATCATCCGGTCCTGCAACGGATCGCCGCTGGCGACGCCGTGCTTGAAGCTGCCCATGGCATGGCCGTCGTGGGCGCCCGCCCCTCCGGCGATGGCGGTGGCGCCGAGGCCGAAGCCGGCCAACAGGCGGCGTCTGTCGATGTTCATGATGCTTCCCCCTTGGACGTGGGCCCGCCCGTCTTGTCTGGCGCCCATCAGGCTACAGGAGAATGACGGTGTAAATCCTCCCCCGCGCGAAGCGCGGAGGAGGAATTTGGCTATTCCCTAGAACCGCCATCCCAGGCTCGCCCCGACCATCCGCGGCGCGCCGGGGATGAAGGTGGGCAGGCCCAGGCTGTCGCCGGTGTTGCCGGCGTCGATGATGTAGTCCTCGTCGGTCAGGTTGGTGGCGAAGACCTCGACGGTGACGTTCGCGCCCATGGGGCGGTAGCTGACGCGGAGGTTTGCCAGGCCATAGCTGTCCTGCCGCTCGTCCTGGACGTTGTCGGCGACGAAGGCGCCCGGCGGCTGCTGGAACACCGACCGGTCGTTGTTGTCATCGAAGAAGACTTCCGACTGCCAGGAATAGCTCGGGCGGATGTCGAAGGTCCCGCCGAGGGCGTCGAAGGTCCACGAGGCGGCGAGCGACAGGCTGTGGTCGGGCGAGAGGCGGAAACGGTTGCCGTCGTAGGCGCCGCCGTCGAACCGGGCGTGGCTGTAGGCGTAGGTGGCGTAGAGGTCGAGCCCCTCGGCCGCGCGCCACTCCAGCTGGCCCTCGAAGCCGTAGGCCTTGGCCTTGCCGGCGTTGGCGATGGTGAACACCACCCCGTCCTGGATGACGGTCTGGAAGTCCTGGTAGTCGTAGTAGTAGATCGCGGTGTCGAGCCGCACCCGGCCGTCGGCCAGGGCCGCCTTGGCGCCGACCTCGTAGCTGTCCACCGTCTCGGCCTCGATGGCGTCGAAGCGCGGGGCGCCGCCGGGGGTCAGCGGGGCGCCGGTGGCCAGGATCTCGGGACGGCGGCCGCGGGCATAGCTGGCGTAGAGGTTGAGGTCGTCGCTGACCGCGTAGCGGCCGACCAGGCGCCAGGTGAAGCTCTCGTCCTCATGGGTGCGGACCGTGCGGTCGCCGTTGTTGGCGGTCGGCTGGAAGGTCAGGCCGAAGTTGGGCAGCAGGGCCTCGGGGACCTGCTGCACGAAGGGGCTCTGCAGGACGGTCAGCAGGGCGTTGGCCTGGGCCAGCATGGCGTTGCCCTGGGCGACGTTGGCCGGGACGCCGGTGGCGATCAGCTGGTTGGCCTGGCCGGCCAGCTGGGCCGCGCCGACCGCACCGCCGAGCACGCTGCGCCCGCCGATGGTGAAGGAGCGGAAGCCGGTGTCCTTGCTGTCGCTGGTGAACCGCAGGCCGGCCGAGATCTCGAACCGGTCGGTGACCGCCCAGGTCCCGTCGACGAAGACGTCGAGGGCTTCCAGGTCGCTGGTGGTCTCCACGGCCTCGACGTGATTGCCGCGCAGGTTGGCGGCGATGGCCTGGGCCTGGGCCGGGGTCAGGACGATGGCCGGGTCGAAGGCGGCGGTGTTCGGGTTCTCCGACAGCTGGGCGACCAGGCCCCGGAGCAGGGCGCCGGTGAAGGCGGTGTTGTTGAAGAAGGCCATCGGGGCGGGGGTGTCGGCCGGCAGGCCGGAGCCGGCGGCCGAGGCGTTGAGCTGGCCGGTCAGGTCGGCGAGGCCGATCCGCTCGTCGAACTGCAGGGGGATGAACTGGTCGCTCTCGTTGACGAACCAGCTGACCCCGGCGAAGGCCTTGAAGCGGCCGCCGTCGTCGAAGTTGACGCGGAATTCCTGGCTCCACTGCCTGTCCTGGGCGTCGTTGAGGCCGGTCAGCAGGGGCAGGCTGAGGCCATCGGCGTCGAAGGACTCCTGGCTGTCGAACTCGCGGTAGGCGGTGATCGAGTTGAGGGTGAAGGCCTCGTTCAGGTCCCAGCGGGCCAGCAGGGTGGCGCCCTGGACCGTGCGGTCGACGCCGAGCGGCCCGCCGATGAAGCCGGCCGGGGCGTTGATGGCGGCGCCGTCGCGGATGCCGGTCCCGTCGAGCACGGCGCCGGTGACCGGGTCGGTCTGGCGGTAGTTCAGCGACTTGAAGGCCGTGCCCGCGGCGCGGTCCTGCTGCCAGTTGACCAGCAGGTCGGCGCGGAAGGCGTCGTTGGGCTCATAGGCCATGGCCAGCCGCAAGGCGGCGCTGTCGACCGACTGGAAGTCGTCCCCGCCCAGCAGGTTGTCGACATAGCCCTCGCGCTCGCGCCAACGGCCGGCCAGGCGGACGGCGAAGACGTCGCCGAAGGCCAGGTTGGCCATGCCGTCCAGCTGCTTGAGATGGAAGTCGCCGCCGGTGACCTTGAAGGCGGCGTCGAAGCCCGACGGATCGGCCTTGGCCTGGATGACGTTGACCGCCCCGATCAGGGCGCCGCGGCCGTAGAGGGTGGACTGCGGGCCCTTGGCCACTTCCACCCGTTCGAGGTCGAACAGCTCGACGTAGGACCCCTGGGCCTTGGAGATCGACACCCCGTCCTGGAACACCGACACGCGGGCCTCGGAGAAGCTGTCGGTGGAATCGGAGGTGATGCCGCGCATCACGAAGCCCGGGTTGTTCGGCGACTGGTCCTGGACCTCGAAGCCGGGGGTGAACAGGGCCAGGTCGGCGAAGTCCTCCACCCCGAGCGCCTCCAGCCGGCGGCCGCTGTAGGCGGTCAGCGCGATCGGCACGTCGACAGCGGCCTGCTCGCGCTTCTGGGCGGTGACGATGACCTCCTCAACGGCGCTGTCAGGGGCTTCCTGAGCCTGCGCGGCGCCGGCGGCGATCATGGCGGAAAGACCCGCTGCGGTGAGCAGCAGGCGGCGGTATGACGGCGTCATAGTTCGTATCCCCTCGAACCTGAACATTGATAAGTCGGCCGTAGAAGGACTGCGTGACGCTGTCACGACGAAACAGCGGAACCGGGAAAATAAAAGGGATTGCGGCTGGCAAAAGGGCCCCGGCCGGGGTCGGCTGGGGCCCTTCGCCATTGGCGACGGATCAAGGTCGGGGGGAGCCGCCGCGAGGCGGTCCTAACGGGTCGAGACGCGCTTGCCGGCCGGCAGGCGGACGGCGACCACGCGGGCCTGGCCATCGGCGGCCGCGCCGTTCAAGCGCTGGCCGTTGACCCTCACGCCGTTGGGCTTCATCCCGTTGAAGCCGATCCCGTTGAAATTGACGCCGTTCAGCGAGAGGCCGTTGAAGCCGCAGCGCCAGGCCGGGCAGGTGTGGCTGGTGCGCTTGAAGGCGGAAGGGGTCTCCTGGGCCTGGGCGGGGGCGGCGCCGGCGATGGCGAAGGCGGCGGCGAAACCGGCGGCGGCGATGGCGAGGGTCTTCATGGCGTATCGTTCCTTCGAGCTCTTGCGGCTCTTGTTGGCCGCGGGGTTGGGGTGGGCGGCCGTATAGGGGGGCGCTTCCGGTGCAAGCAGGGGGAACGACGTTCGTCGGAATGCACGGCGAGGCGCGGAGCCGTGCATCGTTGTGCATCGGCGCTTTGCATATCGATGCATCCATGGTCCTATCCCCATCATGGGGGACGTGACGGCCTTTTCCGCCAAGCTTGAGATCGTCATGAAGACGCTTTCGCTCAGCCGCGGGCGGCTGGCGTCGGAACTTGGCGTCGACAAGTCGGTGGTGGCCCGCTGGGCGACCGGCGTGGTCAGCCCCTCCGAGCACAATCTCGCCCGCCTGACCGAGCTGGTGGCCCAGCGGCGGCCGGGCTTTTCCATGCTGCACTGGGACGCGACCACGGAGGCCCTTCTGGCCTTCATGGGCGGGATGGCGACGGCGTCGATCGCCCAACCCCTGGCGGCCGACCTCGTCGGGCTGCCGATCCCCGGCCTCGACGAGGCCCGGGCGGTGGCCCAGCGCCGCCAGAGCGTGTTCGAGGGCTTCTGGCGCACGGTTCGGGCCTCCTTGATCGTGCCGGGCCGGCTGGTCCACGACCACGGCCTGGTGCGGCGCAACGCCAACGGCCTGCTGGAATTCTGGCTGGGCAGCTCGGGCGCGCGGTTCGAGGGCTGGATGCTGCCGCTGCAGGGCCAGGTCTTCGTGGTGCTCAGCGACCTTGCCCGCGACACCCAGGTCTATGCGATGCTGAGCGCGGTCGGCCTGCCGCGCGGAGAGATGTTCGACGGCATTCTGCTCGCGCCCGCGTTGGACGTGGCCCGGACCCCGACGGCGGTGCCGGTGATCGTCGAGCGGATCGGCGAACTCAGCGGCGATGTGGAAGCTGACAACGCCCGTTGCCGGGAGCTTCAGGCGCAGGACGCCTCGGCCGACGAGAGCCTGATCAGCCCTGAACTGAAAGCGCATCTGCTGCGCGACGTCGGGCCCCTGGCCCAAACCTCGGCGATCAAGCTGGAGTGGCTGCGCCGCGCGGCGACTACTTGATCTTCACCCGGGTGAAGAGGAGGGCGCCCTTGGCGCGCGCGGTCTCGGGCGTGCAGTCGCCGGCCAGGCGCGGATTGGCCTTCCACAGATCCTCGGCCTTCAGGAGGTCGGGCCAGCGGGTGCGGGCGACGCAGACCGCGCCATCGGGACCCCAGCCGGCCTCGAAGCCGAACTCGGGATCGCCCACGGAGTCCCATTTCTGCAGGCCGATGTCGTCCTGCATGTCGATGGTGGTGCCGTCGCGGGTGTGAGGCTCGCCGCGGCCGTCGTAGTCGGCGCGGACCATCTGCTGGCAGGCCTGGTAGTGGCGGTCGAGCGGCCGGCCGGCCTTGTCCTGGCGCCAGGGGTCGTAGCCCCAGAGGATGCACTTGCCTTGCGAACCGGAGGTGCAGGTCAGGAACCAGCTGTTCGGATCCCGGATGTAGCTGCCGTCGGGCGCCCAGCGGCCGGCGACCGGGAACCCGAGGCGCCGTCCGTAGGCGTCGGCGTCGCACAGCGGCGCCCATTTGCCGTCCGCGCCCCTGACCTGCAGGTCGAGCAGCAGGACGTGCGGCTGGCCCTCGGCCGGAGTCGCGCTGGCGATGCGCAGGGTGAGGGGTGTCCCCTCCAGCTCCAGGTCGAGTTCGACGCCGGCCATGTCGGCCGAGGTCAGTCGGCCGTCGGGCGTGGTCAGGACGAAATCGGACCCCTCGACCGTCAGGACTGGCTCGGCCGCGAGAGCCGGGACGGCGACGAGGGCCAGGGCGGCGGCGTGGATCAGGCGTCGGATCATGGGTCTGTGGATACCATAGACGGCTACAGGCGATGCAAAAGCATCGCCTGGCCGTTCTTCCGGGGCATCCCCGCACGGGGAACGCGAGCCGGGCGCTGGTTCGCATGGAACCGCCCCGGCCCGCCGCTTCGCGGGGGTCAGCGATTGGTCAGACGCTTGCCGGCGGGCAGGCGGACCTGCTTGACGACCGGGGCCGCCTCGATGGCCTTGGCGCCGGCGACCGACGGACCCTGCAGGTTGCGGCCGTTGAGCCCCACGCCGTTCATGGTGAGGCCATTCAGGTTCCGGCCGTTGAGGGACACCCCGTTCAGGTTCCGGCCGTTGAGCGACACCCCGTTCAGGGACACCCCGTTCAGGTTCCGACCGTTGAGCGACACGCCGTTCAGGTTCCGGCCGTTGAAAGACAGGCCATTCAGCGCGATCCCGTTCTCCGAAACACCGTTGATCTTGCTTCCGGCGAAGGCGGGGGCGGCGGCCAGGCTGGCGGCGGCGATGAGGGCGATGCAGGCGATCTGGGTCTTCATGTCGAGCGTTCCTTTGTTCTGTCACCGGCCGGCGGCGCGGTGTGTGTTGCGATGACGGGGTTATGCCGGCGGACCGCCGAGCAAGGGAGTTGCGTCGGGAGACACCGGTCGCCGTTTGGTTGCTTTTGGTTGCTCGAAAGGGGATGCTTGGGCCGCGCATGCCAACCATCGTGAGTCCGATGACCGCCCTGGCCGCCAAGATCGACCTGGTGATGAAGGTGCTGACCCTCAGCCGCGGCCGGCTGGCGGCGGAACTGGCGGTCAACAAGTCGATGGTCAGCCGTTGGCTGTCGGGCACGGTGGTCCCCTCGTCGCACAACCTCTCACAGCTGACCCTGCTGGTCGCCCAGCGGGTTCCGGGCTTCACCTTGCTCGACTGGGACAGCGACCTCGAGGCGCTGGCCGCCCGGCTGGGGGCCGCCAAGCCGGCCGCCGCTGCGCCCGCGCCGCCGCCCGCGGAGGACGCCATGCCGGTCTTCCGCTCGATGCTGGGAGCGCGGCGCGAGATCGCCCGGCACGGGGCGGCCTATGAGGGCATCTGGCAGGGGCTTCGGGCGGCCTGCACCCAGCCGGGGGTGATCCTGCGCGAGCATATCCTGATCCAGCGGGTGGGTCCGGACCTGCGCGTCGTCTGGGGCGGGGCGGGCTGGCGGTGCGAGGGCTGGCTGATGCCGATCCTGGGCCAGCTCTACGGGATGATGAGCGACGACGCGGACGATTCGGTGCAGTTCTGCATCCTCAACGGCAACCGGATGCCCAGGGTCGAGGTGCTCGACGGCCTGGTGCTGACCAACGCCAAGGACACCACCGACACCCCGACCGCCGAACCCTGCCTGTTGGAACGGGTCGCCGACCTCAGCGGCGAGGCGGAGGCCGACGAGGCGCGCTACGAGGCGCTGCGCCAGCGCTATGCGACGACCACCGAGGTGACCGAGGCGGTGCGGGCGCACCTGTTCCCGGACAGCGGGCCGGCCGCCGTGGCCGCCGGGATCGGCGACCTGCTGCTACGCCTGCCCTTGCCACGCAGCCTGTCCCGGGGCAGTCCGGCCACGGGCTGGACGTGAGGGCATGGCGGACGAGGACGAGGAACTGCTGTCCGAGGACCTGGGCGTCCGGGTCGTCGAAGTCGAGGCCGGGGCCGGGCGGCTGGACAAGGCGCTGGCCGACCGCGCGCCGGAGCTGTCGCGGGGCCGCATCCAGGCGCTGATGGCGGCCGGGCTGGTCAGCCGCGGCGGCCGTGCGGTGACCGACGCCTCGGCCAAGGCGGCGCCGGGCCTCTACCAGATCCTGGTCCCGCCGCCGGTGGCCGCCGAGCCCCGGCCCGAGGCCATCCCGCTCGCCGTGCTGTTCGAGGACGCCCACCTGATCGTGGTCGACAAGCCGGCCGGCATGGCCGCCCACCCAGGGCCGGGCACCCCCAGCGGCACCCTGGTCAACGCCCTGCTGCACCACTGTGGCGACAGCCTGTCCGGGATCGGCGGGGTGGCGCGGCCGGGGATCGTCCACCGGCTGGACAAGGACACCAGCGGGGTGATGGTGGCGGCCAAGACCGACGCCGCTCACGCCGGCCTGTCGGCCCTGTTCGCGGCGCACGACATCGACCGGGCCTACATCGCCTTCACCCGTGGAGCGCCGAAGCCGGCGCGCGGGACGATAGAGACCCGGATCGGCCGCAGTTCGCACGATCGCAAGAAGATGGCGGTCCTCAAGGCCGGCGGACGCGAGGCGGTGACCCACTATGAGGTCGAGCACCTGTTCGGCGGCGACCGGCCGCTCGCGGCTCGGGTCCGCTGCCGACTCGAGACCGGCCGCACGCATCAGATCCGCGTCCATCTGGCCAGCAAGGGGGCGCCATGCCTTGGCGACGCGGTCTACGGGTCCGGGGCGCCGGCGGCGCCGGTGCGGGCAGTTATCGAGGCGGCCGGCTTGAGGCGCCAGGCGCTGCACGCGGCGGTGCTGGGCTTCGCGCACCCGGTGACAGGGGAGACGCTGCGGTTCGAGACCCCGCTGCCGGGCGACCTGGCGGCGCTGGAGGCGGGACTGGTAGGCCTGTAGGCGCCCCTCCATCTTTTCTGACAACCCACTCAGGCCTTTTCGATACCTGAGCGCAGGAGTCAGGGATTACAAATGCGTCATGGCCTTCAAAAGGCTGCAACTGGTTCCTATCTGGACTCTTGAACGGGGGCGGGCGGTTCACGCCGACAATGGGTGAGCCCGAAGACGCCCGCCGACTAGGGGATGAAAGACATCATGGCTGCCAACGCCACCTCGCTCTCTGTCATGTCGCCCGACGGCGGCCTGTCGCGCTATCTCAGCGAAATCCGCAAGTTCCCGATGCTGGCGCGGGATGAGGAGTTCATGCTGGCCAAGCGCTGGAAGGAACACCAGGACCCGGAGGCCGCCCACCGGATGGTGACCAGCCACCTGCGCCTGGTCGCCAAGATCGCCATGGGCTACCGCGGCTACGGCCTGCCGATCGGGGAGGTGATCTCCGAGGGCAACGTCGGCCTGATGCAGGCCGTCAAGAAGTTCGAACCCGACAAGGGCTTCCGCCTGGCCACCTACGCCATGTGGTGGATCCGCGCCTCCATCCAGGAATACATCCTGCGCAGCTGGTCACTCGTGAAGATGGGAACCACGGCGGCGCAGAAGAAGCTGTTCTTCAACCTGCGAAAGGCCAAGAGCCAGATCAGCGCCTTCGAGGAAGGCGACCTGCTGCCCGAGCATGTGACGACCATCGCCACCAAGCTGGGCGTGCATGAGGACGAGGTCATCTCGATGAACCGGCGCCTGTCGGGCCCGGACGCCTCGCTGAACGCCCCGATGCGGGTGGACGGCGACGCCGAGTGGCAGGACTGGCTGTCGGACGACACCCAGGTCAGCCAGGAGACCCAGCTGGCGCAGGACGAGGAGAAGTCCCTGCGCATGGGCCTTCTGCAGGAGGCCATGGCCGAGCTCAGCGACCGCGAGCGTCACATCATGACCGAGCGCCGCCTGAAGGACGATCCGACCACGCTGGAGGAACTGGCCGCCCAGTATGGCGTCAGCCGGGAGCGGGTGCGCCAGATCGAGGTGCGGGCCTTCGAGAAGCTGCAGAAGGCCATGCAGGCCGCGGCGCGCGAGCGGAACCTGGTCGACGCCTGACTACGGTCGCGATTCCTCTCCGTTGGGAGAGGCCATCGCATGTGATTCCGACGCCCCATTGTCCGTCGTCCCGGAAGCCGCGAAGCGGGCTATCCGGGATGACGGTGGTTCAGGTGCGATTGCCCTGCCTCTGTGGGACGGAAGGCCTGGCGCAACCAGGCTATGCCGCCTGACTGGTCTCTTCCTTCGGGAGGAAGGCCATGACGGCCTTCA
>Ga0196963_10002714_pt1 | contig 10355 bp, 9 predicted proteins | sample S1_5metaG_FD_148600 | JGI IMG/M metagenome (GOLD analysis project Ga0196963, IMG submission 148600) | Soil microbial communities from Anza Borrego desert, Southern California, United States - S1_5 | ecosystem: Environmental > Terrestrial > Soil > Desert | place: USA: California | collected... | reverse complement strand
GGGCACGCCCAGCTGCTGCAGCCGAAGTGCCAGCGTCATCCCCGAGATGCCGGCGCCGATGATCGCCACCCGTCCGTCCATCCGACCTCCCCTGCTCGTATACTCCAGACAGGAGGATTATTTACTTCGAACAGGAGGAAAGTGTCAACCGGTGATCTGACGACGACGTCGTACGCGATCCTCGGTCTGCTGGCGATCCGGCCGTGGTCGACCTACGAGCTCGCCCAGCAGATGGAGCGCAGCCTCAAGCACTTCTGGCCGCGCGCGCAGAGCCGCATCTACGAGGAGCCCAAGCGCCTCGTGCGCGAGGGGCTTGCGACCGCGACGAAGGAGCGCGTCGGCAACCGCCCCCGCACGACCTACTCGATCACCGGCCGGGGACGCGACGCGCTGGCGGCCTGGCTCGCCCGTCCCGGTGCCGGCCCCGTCATCGAGTTCGAGGCACTGCTCAAGGTCTTCTTCTCCGAGCACGGCACGCGCGCCGGTGCGCTCGCCAACCTCGGCGCCATACGCGAGTGGACCCAGCAACAGCACGCCGAGAACGTCGCGTTCGCGCGCCTGCTGCGAGACAGCGGCGGACCGTTTCCGGAACGTCGTGCGCAGATCGTGTTGATCGGTCGGTTCCTCGTCGAGCTCGCCGACGCCCTCGACCGCTGGTCGGTGTGGGCGACCGAACAGGTGAGCGCGTGGTCGGACGAGGGGGGCGTACCGGAACCCGACTGGTCCTTCGTGGAGCAGGTCGCGGCGCGGCCGATCGCCGCCGCCCGCCTGCCCGGCGCGTCGGACTACCCGAGCGGGAGCGTGTAGCGAGTCGCGGTCTGCGGGCCGGTGTGCAGCGTCATCTGGGCGTCGGAGCCGCGGCTGGCGTGGTGGCTGCTGGTGGTGCCGACCTCGAGCACGAGGCGGTCGCCGGCGTGCAGGTCCTGCGCCATCGTGAAGCACTGCGGCTCGAGGGTCATCACCTCGTCGGGCACGACTGGCGTCACCGTGTCGACGCCGTTGCGCAGCTGGGGCTGGATGCCGCAGTACGACACCGGGTGCCGCTCGCCGCTCGCGTCCTCGCGCCAGAGCGTGGTCACGACGTCGACGACCTGGCCGTACGACAGCGACACCTCGAGGGTCATGGCCGGCAGGCCCAGCAGCGTCATGGCTGCGGTCAGCGGCGGCGACCGGAACGACGCGACCGTGCCCCCGACACCGGCGGCAACCACATCGGCCACGGTGCCGAAGGTCGCCGCTCCCGCCGACGACGGTGCGCTGCCGATGCGCAGCGAGCCATCGCTGGCATCGGGGACGATCGTCACCGTCGAGCGCGGCTCGCGCCACGCGTCACGCGCCAGCTTCGTGCCATCGCTGAGGAACACCTCGACCCCGGGGCCGGTGTCGACGTCGCGTCCGGCGAGGTGCCGGTCGAACCACGCGTGCACCGCGTGCTGGTACTCCTCGAACCGGCACGTCGGATGGGCGACGCGACACTCGGTGTTGCCGGCAGCGCCGTGATCCCACTGGCCGATCCACACCTTGTCGCCGGGGCGCTCGAAGCGCGTGCCGAAGAACCACTCGGCGGCCGGGATGCGGGCGGCGTTGTCGTGCACGCCGTGGATGATGAAGACCGGGATGTCGACGGCGCTGGCTTCGGCCGACCAGTCGCGTGCCTCGTGCCAGTCGCTGTACTGGCCGGTGAGCTGGCCGGGACCCGCGAACAGCGACGACTGGGGGATGCCGCAGCCGGTGGACTCGACGTCGCCACCGAAGTTGTCCTCGCCGGGCGCGTGGCGCTGCAGCGCCAGCTGCTCGTACGCCTCCATCGGGCCCACCCACTGCAGGAACCACGGCACGCCGCGGTTGAACTGGTGGTCGTACATCGATGCCAAGCCGGCGCTGGGGACGATGGTGACGAGGCCCGTCGGCTTCTGGGCGGCAGCGACGATGGCGGTGGCGGCGACGTAGGAGTGCCCGATCATGCCCACCCGACCGTTCGACCACGGCCGGCCTGCCGCCCACTCCACGATCGCCTTCAGGTCGGCGGCGTCGTTGGCGCCGAGGTGGTCGAGGCAGCCGCCGCTGCGACCGGTGCCCCGCAGGTCGACCATGACGACGGCGTAGCCACGAGGCGCGAAGTAGCCGGTGAGGCCGATGGGCCTCCGGGCGGCGTCGACGGGATCGGGGAACACCCGCGTGCCCTTCCGGTCCGCCAGCGTGCCGTGGTACGGGCTCGCCTCGAGGATGACCGGCCAGGGCCCGTTGCCGTAGGCGCCGGGGTGCGGGCGGGTGACCTCGACGTACAGGGCGGTGCCGTCGGGCATCGTCACGTCGATCGCCGAGGTCGCCGTGAGCGGGTAGCTCGGCTGGCTCGACAAGGGCTGGGCCGCCCGGGCGCTCGGCACGGCGGCGCAGGCCCCCATGAGGCACAGCACGAGGGCGATGAGGAGGCTGCGTCGCATCATGCAGGGGGTTCAACGGGCGAGGTGGCCCGACCTTGCGGACGCCTGTAGCCTTGATCGACCACATCGACACACCGGGGCCCACTCGGGGCCCGAACAAGGAAGACATGGCTGACAAAGGCGCCACCATCCAGGAGCACCGCCTGCACGAGACCGACACGGGGTCGGCCGAGGTGCAGATCGCGCTCCTCACGAGCCGCATCAACGAGCTCAACGAGCACCTCAAGGTGCACAAGAACGACCACCACAGCCGCCGCGGCCTGCTCCAGCTGGTCGGCCGCCGCCGTCGGCTGCAGGCGTACCTGCGCAAGATCGACGTCGAGCGCTACCGCGCCATCAACGCGAAGCTCGGCCTCCGCCGCTAGCTGATCGCACGTCGGCCACCCCACGGGGTGGCCGTTTCCGTTCTCGCATGAAACGGCGAGCGCGGACGTCGCGCTTCGCCCCAAACAGAAAAGAGGAGACATGGCAGAGGCCATCTCCGTCAGCAAGCCGGTCTCGACCACCGACAAGGTGCTCACGTTCGAGACGGGCAAGCTCGCCCCGCAGTCGCAGGGCAGCGTCGTCGCCAGCATCGGCGACACCACCGTCCTCGTCACCGCCAACGCCGAGACGTCGACCCGCGAGGGCATCGACTTCTTCCCGTTGACGGTCGACATCGAAGAGAAGGCGTACGCCGCGGGCAAGATCCCCGGCTCGTTCTTCCGTCGCGAAGCTCGGCCGCCCGACTCCGCGATCCTCACCTGCCGGCTCATCGACCGCCCCCTGCGGCCGAGCTTCGCCGCCGGCTACCGCAACGAGACCCAGGTCGTGGGCACCGTCATCGGCGCCGACCAGGTCAACCCCTACGACGTCGTCGCCATCAACGGCGCCAGCGCCGCGCTGATGATCAGCGGCATCCCGTTCGAGGGGCCGGTGGGCGGCGTGCGCCTCGCGTATTCGCGCGAGGGCACGTGGATCCCGTATCCGACCTACGAGGAGGGCGAGAGCTCGACCTTCGAGATCGTCGTCGCCGGCCGGCAGACCGACACCGGCGACATCGCCATCATGATGGTCGAGGCGTCAGGGACCGAGCACGCCTACCGCTACTACGACGAGGGCGCGCCGAAGGTCACCGAGGCCGTGGTCGCCGACGGGCTCGAGGCGGCCAAGACCTGGATCCGCGAGTCGATCGAGCTGCAGAACGAGCTCGTGGCCAAGGTCGGCCGCAAGGATCCGATCCCGTTCGACTCCGCCACCGACTACGGCGACGACGTGTACGCCGCCGTCGAGGCTGCCGGCAAGGAGCAGCTGGCGAAGGCGAACACGATCGCCGACAAGACCGAGCGGAACCGCGCGAACGACGACGCCAAGGCGGCGATCATCGAGGCGCTCGGCGACCAGTTCGCGGGCCGCGAGAAGGAGGTTGCCAACGCCATCCGCTCGCTGACCAAGAAGGTCATCCGCCAGCGCGTGATCAACGAGGGCATTCGCATCGACGGTCGCGGCGTGCGCGACCTGCGCCCGGTCAGCGCCGAGGTCGGCATCATCCCGACGGCGCACGGCTCGGGCTTGTTCCAGCGAGGCGAGACGCAGGTGCTGAACGTCACCACGCTCGGCATGCCGCGCATGGATCAGCTCCTCGACACGCTCTCGCCCGAAGAGCGCAAGCGCTACATGCACCACTACAACATGCCGCCGTACGCCAACGGCGAGACCGGTCGCATGGGAGGCACCAAGCGCCGCGAGCTCGGCCACGGTCTGCTCGCCGAGCGGGCGCTGCTGCCGGTGGTGCCGAGCCAGGAGGACTGGCCCTACGCGATCCGCCTCGTGTCGGAGGTGCTGTCGTCGAACGGCTCGACGTCGATGGGCTCGGTCTGCGCGTCGTCGCTGTCGCTGATGGACGCCGGTGTGCCGATCCGCGAGCACGTCGCCGGCATCGCCATGGGCCTCATCTACGAGAACGGCACCTACACCGCGCTCACCGACATCCTCGGCGCCGAGGACGCGTACGGCGACATGGACTTCAAGGTCGCCGGCACCGCGGATGTCGTCACCGCGCTGCAGCTCGACACCAAGATCGACGGCCTTCCCGCCGATGTGCTCGCCGCCGCGCTCGAGCAGGCGAAGGAAGCGCGCCTCTCGATCCTCGAGGTGATGAAGGACGCCATCGCCGAGCCGCGTGAAGAGGTGCGGGGCACGGCGCCGAAGATCATCAGCTTCAACATCCCGCTCGACCGGATCGGTGAGGTGATCGGCCCGAAGGGCAAGGTCATCAACCAGATCCAGCAGGACACCGGCGCCGACATCGCCGTGGACGACGACGGCGTGCAGGGCACGGTGACGATCGGGTCCAAGGACGGCAACGCCGTCGAGGAGGCGCGGCGGACGATCGAGCTCATCCTCAACCCGCCGTCGGTCGAGCTCGGCGCCACCTACAAGGGCAAGGTGGTCAACATCACCAAGTTCGGCGCGTTCGTGAACGTGCTGCCCGGGCGCGATGGTCTCGTGCACATCAGCAAGCTCGGTGGCGGCAAGCGCATCGACAAGGTCGAGGACGTCGTGAGCCTCGGCGACGAGCTCGACGTCGTCGTCGAGGACATCGATCCCAACGGCAAGGTCAGCCTGCGCCCCGTCGGTGAAGGCTTCGACGTGCCCGAGGGTGCCGAGTCCGCACCGCGCGAGCGGCGCGAGCGGGCGCCGCGGGAGGACAACGGCGGCGATGGCGGCGGCGCCAAGACCGTGTCGTTCGAGGACGAGTTCGAGAAGGAGCTCGCCGAGGAGTTCGGCGATCTCGGACCGGCGCCGACCGGCGGCGGCGACCGCGGCGGTGACCGCGACCGCAACCGCCGTCCGCGCGGCGGGCGCGGCGGAGGCCGTCGCTGACGTCGTTGTGCGCCTTTGGCGTTGCTGAGCAACGTTGAAGGCGCACAACGCCGAGATCACCCGCCTCCCCAACGGGATGCGGGTGGTCACCGAGACGCTGCCGTGGGCCCGGTCGGTCGCGACCGGGTTCCGCGTCGGTGTCGGCGGGCGCGACGAGGACGCCGGCGTCGCCGGCGTGTCGCACTTCCTCGAGCACCTGCTGTTCAAGGGCACCGAGTCGCGCTCGGCGACCGACATCGCCGAGGCGATCGAGTCCGTGGGCGGTGAGATGAACGCCCACACCGGTCGCGAGGACACCGCCTACTACACGCGGCTGCCGGCGGCGCACCTCGCGCTCGGGCTGGACGTGCTCGCCGACGTGATCCTCTCGCCGGCGTTCCGCGTCAACGAGATCGACGCCGAACGCCAGGTGATCCTCGAAGAGCTGGCGATGGACGAGGACTCGCACGAGGACCGGGTCTTCACCCTCGTCGCCGACGCGCTCTATCCGGACCATCCGCTCGGTCGCGAGGTGGCAGGCACGCGCCCGACGATCGAGGCGATGACGCGGCGCGACATCGTGGACTTCCACGCTCGCTGGTACCGGCCGGCCAACCTCGTCGTCTCGGTCGCCGGCGCCGTCGACCACGGCGACGTCGTGTCGCTCGTGGAGGCCCGGTTCGGCCACCTCGACGGCGGCGAGCGGCCGGCGCGCACCCCGCCGACGCGTCCGCCGAAGCCCGTGGCGGTCGTGCGCCGCCGCAGCGAGCAGGTCCACCTCGCCATCGGCATGCGGGCGCTGTCGCGCCACGACCCCGACCGGTGGGCGCTCGACGTGCTCGACCAGGTGCTCGGCGGCGGCACTGCGAGCCGCCTGTTCCGTGCCATCCGCGAGGAGCGGGGGCTCGCGTACTCGGTGTACACGTCGACCGCCGAGTGGTCCGACGGTGGGGAGCTCGTCGTGTACGCCGGCACGGCGCCGGCGCGGTTCGACGAGGTGCGAGCGCTGGTCGACGCCGAGCTGGTGCGGTTCGTCGCGGAGGGACCGAGCGAGTCGGAGATCGCCGTGGCCAAGGGCTTCCTCGAGGGAGCGGCGCTGCTCGGCACCGAGAGCGTCGCCGGCACGATGAGCGCCATCGGTCGCGCCCTCTTGCACCACGACCGCGTCCTGCCCGTCGACGTCCACGTCGAGCGCTACCGGGCGGTGACCGTCGGCGACGTGCGTCGAGTGCTCGACCGGGTGCTCGCCGGGCCGCGGGCGGTCGCCGTGGTCGGCCCCGTGGGCGCCCGGGAGGTGACCCGCAAGGTCACGGCCTGACGGCCGGTCCCGACGGGCGCCGGTCGTCCGCCCGCAACAACCCTCTGCCCCCAGTTCGAGCGGTGATAGCAAGGCTCGCGTGATCCGCGTTGGCGTGTTCGGGGCGGCGGGACGGATGGGCACGACGGTGTGCGACGCGTTGGACGGCGATCCCGAGCTGTCGTTGGTCGCCCGGATGGATCTCGGCGACGAGCGCTCGCCGGACATCGACGTCGCCGTCGACTTCACCCACGCCGACGGCGCACGCGAGAACGCCGAGTGGTGTGCGGCGAACGGCGTCCATGCCGTGATCGGCACGTCGGGGCTGACCGAGGCGGATCATGCGTCCTTCCGGTCGATGTTCACGCGCTCGAACTGCTTGGTGGCGCCGAACTTCGCCATCGGCGCCGTCATGCTGATCCGCCTGTCGGAGCTGGCGGCGCCGTACTTCGACACGGTCGGCATCGTCGAGATGCACCACGACGCCAAGATCGACGCGCCCTCGGGGACCGCGGTGCACACCGCCGAGCGCATCGCCGCGGCGAAGGGCGAGTGGGCGCCGGATCCGACGACGAAGCACACGATCGCGGGCGCCATCGGGGGGAAGGGTCCCGCCGGCATCCCGGTGCATGCGCTGCGGGTGCGGGGGATCATCGCCACCCAAGAGGTGGTGTTCGGCACCACCGGTCAGACGCTGACGATCCGGCACGACACGTTCGACCGCACGTCGTTCATGCCCGGCGTGGTGCTGGCGGTGAAGCGCGTCGCCTCGCACCCCGGTGTGACGATCGGGCTCGACTCGTACCTCGGGATCTGAGGCCCATCGTCGTGCGCGTCACCGCTGTGCTCGCGCGGTCGGGTCGGGGGCGGGTCTACCTGCCGTTGCGACGCGACCCCGGTGTGAAGCACGTGACCGGGACGATCAACGACATGCCGTACCGCGGCGAGGTCGAGACGATCGACGGCAACGGGCTCGGTCTCGTGCTCGGCCCGGCGTGGCGTCGCGACTGCGGGCTGGACGCCGGCGACCGCGTCGTCGCCGTCCTCTCGCCCGAGGGCCCGCAGCGGGGCTCGCTCGCCGCTGACTTCGAGGTGGCGCTGTCGTCGTCGCCGGCGGCGGCCGCGTGCTGGGACGGCCTGGCGCAGTTCTACCGGAAGGCCTACCTGCGCTACATCGACGCAACCACGCGCTCGCCCGATCTCCGCGTGGCTCGCATCGCCGAGGTGGTCGCGCTCCTCGAGGCCGGCGTGAAGGAGCGCCCGAAGGGCTGACCGCGCCATCGCGCCGTGTCCGCGTCCGTCACGCCAGGCCCAGGTGCGACCGCAGGGACGGAGCGTCGGTGAAGAGCACGGCGTCGAAGCCGAGCGAGCGGGCGGCGTCGACGTTCTCGATCCGGTCGTCGACGAAGAACGACGCCGACGGCACCACGCCGAACCGGTCGACGAGCACGCCGTAGATGGCCGGGTCGGGCTTCACGACCTTCTCGTCACCGCTGATCACGGCGCCGTCGAAGAGCGTGAACCACTCGAACCGCGACACGATCATCGGCCACGCCTCCGATGGCATGTTCGACAGCACCAACAGCCGGTCACCACGAGCGTGCAGCGCGCGGACCACGTCGACGATGCCCGGGATCTCGCCGGCGATCATGTCGAGGTACCGCGCGTCCCACAGCCGGATCTTCGACGCATGCTCGGGGAACGCCACGGCCAACGCCGGGACCGACTCGGCGAACGGGACGCCGGCGTCGTGCCGATGGTGCCATTCCCACGTGCAGACCGTCGCGAGGAACCGCTCCATCTCCTCGTCCGAGGAGAACTCGTCGCGATACAGGTGCCGAGGGTCCCAGTCGAGCAGCACGCCGCCGACGTCGAAGATCACAGTCCGAATCGCGACACCACCAGTCGCTCGAGCACGTCGAGCGGCAGCGCGCCGTGGCGCAGCACCTCGTCGTGGAAGTCGCGCACGTCGCCGGCGCCCGACGCGAGAACCCGGCGCCGCAGCTCTTGCAGCTTGAGCTCGCCGACCTTGTACGCCAGCGCCTGACCCGGCAGCACGATGTAGCGGTCGACCTCGGAGACGATCTCGTGCTTCGGCGACGGCGAGTGCGCCTCGAAGAACGCGATCGCCTGTTCACGCGTCCATCCCAGCGCGTGCATGCCCGTGTCGACGACGAGCCTGATGGCGCGCAGCAGCTCGGCGTCGAGCGCGCCGTAGCGCTGGTACGGATCGGTGTACATGCCCATCTCGGGGCCGAGGCTCTCGCAGTACAACCCCCAGCCCTCGATGTAGGCGGTGTAGTGCAGGCTGCTCCTCCGGAACTCCGGGAGTCCGTCGAGCTCCTGCGCGATGGCGATCTGGAAGTGGTGACCGGGCACGGCCTCGTGCAGGCAGATCGACTCCATGTTCCACGACGGCCGGGACGCGAGGTCGTAGGTGTTGGCGAAGAACTGGCCGGGGCGGCCCAGTGCCAGCGATCCCTGGAGGTAGAACGCCGCCGGCGCCGACGGTGCCTGCTCCGGCGGCACCGGCACGATCCCGAACGGCAGCCGCGGCATGAGCCGGAACAGACGCGGCACCGCCGGGTCGATGCGCTTGGCGATGTCGCGGTAGAACGCGAGCAGCGCGTCGGCTGACGTGAAGTAGAAGCGCGGGTCGGTCCGGAGGTGAGCGGCGAAGTCGTCGCCGTCGTAGTCGGTCTGGGCCTCGACCTCCCGCATGGCGGCGACGATGCGCGCCACCTCCGACTGACCGATGGCATGGATCTCGGATGCGTCGAGGTCGGTCGTGGTGTGGTGCCGGATCCGCTCGGCGTACCACTCCTCGCCGTCCGGTAGCGCCGTGAGCGCGATGGTCGTGCGCGCCGCCGGCAGGTAGGTCGACACGAGGTACTCGCGCAGGCGCTGGTACGCCGGCTGCACCGACTCGCGCACGACCGCCGACGCCTCGTCGCGCACCGCCGCCGGTGAGCCGGCGAGCGGCACGAGCTCTGGCACCTCGTCGAGCGCATCGACGAGGTGCGCGTCGACCTGGGCGGGAACGTCGCGCAGGCAGATCGCCGGCACCGTGACGCCGGCGGCGATGCCCTCGTCGAGCAGCGCCATCGTCTGGTCGAGGACGTCGGGGATCCGACGCAGGCGGGCGAGGTAGTCGTCGTGGTGGGCGTCGGTCTGGAGAGGCATCGCCGAGAGCAGGAACGGGAGGTCGTTCTGCGGCCCCTCCATCTGGTCCACGGCCAGCAGCTCGCCGGGGAACGCCGCGGCGTCGATCTCCATCTGCACCTGCTTCTCGAACAGGTCGTAGCTGAGCTGCTGCGCCTGATCGAGTGTGGACCGGTCGATGGCGCGCAATGCGTCGAGCGGCTCGTGCAGCGCGGCCTTGCGGCGATCGATCGCACCGCGGGACAGGTCGGTGAACCGATCGTGGAACTCGTGCCAGCCCAGATAGGTCGCCGTCTCCGGGTGGTCCTCCATCATCCCGCGCCAGTGGCGGTCGAACAGGTCGTCGAGGTCGCGGACGCCGTCGTAGCGGTCAGCCACGGCGGTGCACCCGTGACGCGCCGGCCTGGTCTCGAGCGAGGACGATCATCGAGTCGATGTTCACACGACTCGGCCGGGTCACGGCGAACGCGATGCAGTCGGCGATGTCATCGGCGGTGAGCGCGTCCACGCCCGCGTACACCGCCGCCGCCTTCTCGGCGTCGCCGCCGAAGCGAACGAGGCTGAACTCGGTCTCGACCATGCCGGGGTCGATCTCGGTGACCCGCACC
>Ga0196963_10002713_pt1 | contig 10364 bp, 6 predicted proteins | sample S1_5metaG_FD_148600 | JGI IMG/M metagenome (GOLD analysis project Ga0196963, IMG submission 148600) | Soil microbial communities from Anza Borrego desert, Southern California, United States - S1_5 | ecosystem: Environmental > Terrestrial > Soil > Desert | place: USA: California | collected... | reverse complement strand
GCCGGCTCCGCCCCTGATCACGGCGGGCCAGGCACTGGACCCGGCGATGGACTCGCGGACGGTCCGGATGGAGGCGCTGGTGCTGGAGGTGTCACGACTGTCGGAGGGGCCGACGCTGGTGCTGCAGTCTGGGGACCGGGTGTTCCTGGCGCGGCTGGTGGACGCGGAGGGGTTGCCGTCGTTGCGGGCGGAGAGCTGGGTGCGGCTGACGGGGGTCTGTTTGCACAGCCAGTCGCCGATGGGTGCGGCGGCGGCGCCGGCGGGTGATCGCGCGACGCGGGGCGAGGCGCCGCAGGCGTTCCGCGGGGCGGGGGGCGGGGCGGCGCAGCCGCTCTCGTTCCACCTGCTGTTGGGCGGGCCGGCGGCGGTCGACGTCATCCACGCGCCGTCGTGGTGGACGTTCCGACGGATCCTGCTAGTGTGCGGGGCACTGGCGCTGGTGACGGCGGTGGCGATCGCGTGGGTGGCGCTGCTGCGGCTGCGGGTGGCGCGGCAGACGGCGACGATCCGAACGCACCTGGCGCGGGAAACGCTGTACGAGGAGCGCGTGCGGATCGCGCGCGAGCTGCACGATTCGCTGGAGCAGGACCTGTTGGGCATCTCGATGCAACTGAACGCGACCGAGAAGCTGTTGGCGCGTCCGGACCGGGCGAAGGAGGCGCTGCATTTGGCGGCGGCGATGGTGCGGCGGAGCCAGGCCGAGACGCACCGAGCCGTGTGGGATTTGCGGGATAATCGCGACGCGCAGGAGGGCTTGGTGCCCAAGTTGCTCGACGCGGTGGCGGGGTTGAGGCCCGGGGCGGCGGCGCAGATCGACGTGCACGTGACTGGGGATGCGCGGCCGCTGGCGGCTGACGTGGAGAACCACTTATTGCGCCTCACGCTCGAGGCGGTGACGAACGCGCTCAAGCACGCGCAGGCGAGCCGGATCGCGGTCGCGCTGGACTACGCGGACGCGGCGATCTCGCTCAAGGTTGCCGACGACGGGCGCGGGTTCGACCCGGCCCAACTGCCGCCGATGAGCAGCGGGCACTTCGGCGTGTTCGGCATGCGGGAGCGGGCGGAGAAATTGGCCGGCGTGCTGACGATCCAGAGTGCGCCCGGGAAAGGCACGACGATCGCGCTGGGCGTGCCGCTGCGTCACACGGCTCCGCTGAGTGTGAACTGAGAGCGCGGGGCGCGGAGGAACCCACGGAGCGAACTCCGTGGGTTTCGCAGTTGCGATCGGAGGCTCAGCGCCCGCGGCGCCGCGCGAGCATGCCGAGCGCGCCCAGCCCCAGTAACCCGAGCGTTCCCGGTTCCGGGACGATCGCCGACTCCGCCGGGCCCGTCCCGGTCGGCGCCACCAGCGACTGCAATTGGAGGGCCCACGCGTCGACGGCGGCGCCGTCCTCGCGGACGCTGAGGCGGACCGTGTAGATGCCGGGGGTCGCGATGGTCCAGACGGCCGGGTTGTTCGCGGCCGTCGCGACGTTCTCTTCCTTCCCGCCGAGGCCGTCCCACGGGTTCGTGCTGAAGTTGGAATCGGAACCGGGGTGGCCGTACTCGTACCAGTCGGCGATGGTGTTCGGGCCCGACGTGCCGTCCTTCAACTCGACGATGTCGGCGAACATCGAATCGCTCGCCCCGGTGTTGTTGGCGTTGGTCTCCCAGCGGAGGTAGAGCTGGTAGGTGCCGGCGGTCTCGATATTGACCCGGTAGGAGATCGTCGGCGGATTGTTGGGCCCGCCGGAATTGCCGCCGCCGTCCGGCAGCGCTTGGACGTACTGGCCGCCGCGGGCGTTGGTTATCGCCTGGGCGTTGTCGCCGGGATTCACCACTTCGGTCGGGCTGATTTTCCAGGTCGCGTTGTTCGCCGCGAGCACGGTGCGGCTGTGATAGTTTTCCGCCTCCCCTGCGACGACTCCGCCGGATTCTTGGAAGTACGAGTCTGGCGCCAGCACGGCCGCTCGCACGGCCGTGGGCGCAAGCCCCAACCCCAGTGCCGCCGCACCCATCCGAATCGAACGTGACATTCTCGCTCTCCTCAAGCCAAAGACGTGAACTGCGACGGGAACTTTACGGACCGGGTGCCCTCCGTTGCAAGTGAATTGTCCGGATTTCCACCAGTCCGTTACCCGTCACCCACTCGGGTGACGGCGGCCCGTCGTCACTTGCGGTAAACTCTCCCCGATGCCCCAACTTTCGCCCATCAAGATCCTCATCGTCGACGACCACTTCATCGTCCGCATGGGGCTGGCGAGCACGCTGAACCTCGAGCCGGACATGCAGGTGATCGCCGAGGCGAAGACGGGGGCGGAGGCGCCGGTGTTGTACGAGAAGCACCGGCCGGACGTGGTGGTGATGGACTACCAGTTGCCCGAGATGAACGGGGCGGAGGCGACGGCGGCGATCCGGGCGCGGTTTCCGGAGGCGCGGATCATCATGCTGAGCGTCTACAAGGGGGAAGAGGACATTCACCGCGCCGTGCGCGCGGGGGCGTCGGGGTATCTGCCGAAGAGCGCGGAGCCGGCCGAGTTGATGACGGCGATCCGGGCGATTCACGGGGGCGGGCGGTACTTCCCGGCGCAGATCGATGCGGCCCTGGCAAAGCGGGCGGGTCGGGAAGAGCTTTCCGATCGTGAGAAGCAGGTGCTGGACGCGCTGGTTAAGGGCCGGAGTAACAAAGAGATAGCGTTCGCGCTGGGCATCAGCGAGAACACCGTTAAAGTCCATACAACCCGTGTATTCGAGAAACTAGGGGTGGCGGACCGATTGGAAGCGGTGACGGCGGCGATCCAGCGCGGGATCGTCCATCTCCAGTAGCGTTCGCTACTTGCGCGAACGTTGAGTACGGTCGGGCGTATTACCCAAGCGTATTATTGTCCGGTATTGGGGGTGGGGCTATGTTTCGGACGACGGTTCGTTCCGTTTCCCCTCTCGGCTTGCCTCTTTTGAGGACACGATCCATGCGAAGGCTCCCGAACTACAACCCGGCCGAACACATGCCCCGCCTCGAAGACGCGTTTCTGACGCGGCGCGAAATGCTCGCGCGATCGGGCATGGGCATGGGCCTGTTGACGCTGGGGACGATGCTCGGGTCGGAACTGCTGGGCGGGGGCGCGGAGGCGGCGCCGGCGATCGGCAAGGGCATCGCGGCGAAGGCGGGTCCGCTGTCGCCGAAGCTGCCGCCGAACAAGGCCGCCAAGGCCAAGCACGTGATCCACATCTTCTGCTCGGGCGCGCCGTCGCACGTCGACACGTTCGACCCGAAGCCGATGCTCGCCAAGTACGCCGACCAGGCGCTGCCGGGCCTTAATGGCCTGGCGCTGCCGTCGCCGTTCGAGTTCAAGAAGTGCGGGAAGAGCGGGATCGAGGTCTCCGAGGTCTTCGAGAAGCTGGGCGAACAAGTGGACGAGATGGCGATCCTGCGGTCGCTGTACACGGACGTCCCGGCCCACGATCCGGCGTCGAAGTTCATGCACACGGGGTCGCTGCAGCTGCCCAAGCCGTCGCTCGGGTCGTGGGCGGTGTACGGGCTGGGGTCTGAGAACCAGAATTTGCCGGGCTTCATCTCGCTCGGCGGACGCACCGAGTACCGGCAGGCGGCGTTCCTGCCGAGCCTGTACCAGGGCGTGAACGTCAACTATTCGAGTCGGATGCCGCTGAACCAGGTGCTGCTGAACATCAGCAACCCGTTCACGCAGTCGGAAGATCAGCGGCGGCAGCTGGACCTGGCCCGCAAGCTGAACGCGATGCACGCCGAGAAGCTCCACAAGGAGGAGCAGCTCGAGGCGCGGATCGAGAGCTTCGAGATGGCGTTCCGGATGCAGACGGAGGCGACGGACGCGTTCGACATCACGAAGGAGCCGGCGGCCGTCCGCGAGATGTACGGGAACACGGAGTTCGGGGCGAAGATGCTGGTGGCGCGGCGGCTGGTCGAGCGCGGGGTGCGGTTCGTGCAGGTGTTCAACGGCGGGTGGGACATGCACTCGAACATCGAGACGTCGATGCGCCGCAAGGCGGGCGAGATCGACGGGCCGATCGCGGCGCTGCTGAAGGACCTGAAGAAGAGCGGACTGCTCGAGGAGACGCTGATCGTCTGGGGCGGGGAGTTCGGGCGGACCGTGACCCGCGACCGCGGCGGGAACGGCGCGACGCCGGGCCGGGACCACAACGGCAAGGCGATGTGCGCCTGGATGGCGGGCGGCGGCGTCAAGGGCGGGACGGTGTACGGGGCGACCGACGAGTTCGGCGCCCGCGCGACCGAGAACCGCATGCACATCCACGACCTGCACGCGACGATCCTGGCCTTGCTCGGGTTCGACCACACCAAGCTCACGTACCGCTACAACGGCCGAGACTTCCGGCTGACGGACAACTTCGGGAACGTGGTGCGGGACGTGATCGCGTAGGCGCGTGCGGGTCGAAGTGGGATTCGGGGATTCTCGGGAACGGATTGTTCCGGGGCACGAGCGCTCAACATGATCAACAAGCTTCTCTATACGGCGGCCGGACTGGTGACGGCGACGGCGTGCGGGCTGGCGATGGCCGACGCGCCGGTGGCGAAGGCGAAGGCGCCGGTCGTTGCGGCGGCGCCGGCTGCGGAGCAAAAGACGGTCCTGGCGGCGGCGAACGTGCCGGCGGCGGCGGCGGCGGGCGCGCCCGGCGCGGTCAAGCTGTCGCCAGCGGAGAGCGCGTTCTTCGAGACGAAGGTCCGTCCGATCCTGGTCGCCAACTGCTACAGCTGCCACAGCATCGAAGAGAAGAAAGCCAAGGGCGGCCTGACCCTCGACACGCGCGAGGGCACGCTCAAGGGCGGGTCGCACGGGCCGATCCTCGCGCCGGGGCACCCGGAGGCGAGCCCGCTGATCAAGGCGATCGCGTACACGGACAAGGACCTGCAGATGCCCCCGGACGGCGATAAGCTGTCCGACAAGGACATCGCCACCCTCACCGAGTGGGTGAAGATGGGCGCGCCCGACCCGCGGGTGTCGTCGGCCGGTTCGGCGCTGACGGGGATGACGGACACGGCCCGGTCGCACTGGGCGTTTCAGCCGGTGAAGAACCCGGACGTTCCGGCCGTGCAGAACAAGGCGTGGGTCAAGACGCCGGTCGACAACTTCATCCTGGCCAAGCTCGAGGCGAACGGGATGAAGCCGAACCCGCCGGCGGCGAAGGAGACGCTGCTCCGCCGGGCGACGTACGACCTGACGGGCCTCCCGCCGACGCCGGAGGAGGTGCAGGCGTTCAAGAACGACAATTCGCCGAACGCGTTCGAGAAGGTCGTGGACCGGCTGATGGCGTCGCCGCGATATGGCGAGCGCTGGGGCCGGTTCTGGCTGGATTCGGCCCGGTATTCGGATACGTCGGGCCAGGAGAACAACAACCTCCGCACCGACTACCGCTACTCGCACGCATGGACGTACCGCGACTACGTCATCAAGTCCTTCAACGAGGACAAGCCGTACGACCAGTTCCTGATGGAGCAGATCGCGGCGGACCAACTCCCGATCTCGAAGGAGAAGCCCGAGACGCTTGCCGCGCTGGGGTTCCTCACGGTCGGCAAGCGGTTCGCGAACAACAACGACACGATCGACGAGCGGATCGATTCGCTGACCAAGTCGACGATGGCCCTGACCGTCGCCTGCGCGCGGTGCCACGACCACAAGTTCGACCCGGTACCGACGGCCGACTACTACTCGCTGCACGGCGTGTTCACGAGCATCGTCGAGCCGGCCGAGCGGCCGCTGATCGGCAAGCTCCCGTCGGGCAAGGACTACGAGGATTACAAGGCCAAGCTGGCCATGCTCGAGGCCAAGAACCGCGAGATGTACTACGAGACGGTCCGGTCGCAGGGCCGCGAGTTCCGCAAGAAGGCCCAGTGGTACCTGTTGGTGAACATGTACGCCCGTCGGGCGACCGATGTCGAGGCCGTCAACCTGCGCACCAAGGCGATCCAAGAGCACAAGCTCGAGCGCGACCTGCAGCAGGGCATCCGGATCGGCGGGCGGTTCAGTGACGGCGTGTGGGCCCCGCTCGTCCGGTTCAGCCAGCTCGGCAAGGACGAGTTCACGCCCGCGAAGGTCGCGCCGGTGCTGGCCGACATCCGCAGTGGGAAGTTCCTGCGCCGCCCGCTCAACCCGCTGGTCGTCGCGGCGTTCAAGGACGTGATGCCCGAGTCGATCAAGGGCATGAACGAGGTCTTCGAGATTTACGGGAAGCTGTTCGGCGACCTCGAGGAGAAGGCCCAGGCCTACTGGCGTGCCAATAAGGAAGCGGTCAAGCCGGACACCAAGATCACGGGGTATGACGAGGCGCTGGTCGAGCTGCTGAACATCCCGGCCAAGGTCCTCCCGGCCCACGAGCTCGACACCGACACGCTCAAGGAAGTCATCGTCTCGCTGCCGCAGCAGAACGGCCGGCTGTACGGCGTGTTCCTGTTCAACAACATCAACGAGCTGGAGCTGACCCACCCGGGCGCCCCGGCCCGCGCGATGGTCGTGCAGGACGGCGTAATCAAGAACTCGCCGATCTTCGTCCGCGGCGAGGCGCAGAACCGTGGCCCGATCGTGCCGCGACAGTTTTTGTCGATCGTGTCGGGTAAGGACCGCAAGCCGTTCAAGCAAGGCTCCGGGCGGCTCGAGCTGGCCCAGGCGATCGCCTCGAAGGACAACCCGCTGACTGCGCGGGTGGCCGTCAACCGCATCTGGATGCGGCACGTCGGCGAAGGGTTCGTGCGGACGGTGGACGACATCGGCGTGCAGTCCGAGGCCCCGAGCCACGCGGAACTGGTCGACTACCTGGCGACGCGGTTCGTCAACGAGGGCTGGTCGTTTAAGAAGATGCACAAGCTGATTATGCTGAGCAGCACGTACCAGCAGAGCAGCGACACGAACCCGGCGTACGCGGTGAAGGACCCGGACAACCGGCTGGTCTGGCGGGCGAACCTCCGTCGGCTCGACTTCGAGGCGGTGCGCGACACGATGCTCCAGTTCACGGGCAAGCTCGACCTGACGGTCGGCGGGCACGCCGTGAACCTGACGGAAGAGCCGTACTCGAACCGCCGGAGCGTGTACGGGTACATCGACCGGGGGAGCGTGCCGGAGCTGATGGAGCAGTTCGACTTCTCCGACCCGGACATGACCAACACGAAGCGGACGAGCACGATCGTGCCGCAGCAGGCGCTGTTCTTCATGAACAGCGCGATGTCGGCGGACGTGGCGCGGAAAGTGGTCAGCCGGCCCGAGTTCGTGACCGCGAAGGACGACTACGCGAAGGTGCGGGCGATCTACCAGGTGATCTTCCAGCGCGCCCCGCGGCCGGAAGAGGTGAAGATGGCGGCCGACTTCTACAACGCGAAGGTCGTCGCGGACAAGGCCAAGGGCGTAGACCCGCTGGCGTCGGCGACGACCGCTGGCAAGCCCGCCGCCGCCGCCGGCCTCGCCGGCAAGGAGGCCCGCCGTGCCGCCGCCGCCGCCGCCCGCAAGGAGGACGCCGCCGCGGCGATGATGATGGCCCCCCGGCGCAACGGCAAGGCCGGCATCAAGAACGAGGGCGAAACCGTCGTCCGCAAGCCGCTGAGCGTGTGGGAGCAGTACACGCAGGCGTTGTTGTTCAGCAACGAGATCGCGTACGTGAACTAGTCACGCGGACGAGCGGATGGGTTCGTTTGGCGTGGGTAAACACCGGCAGGCGCGGAAGCGCCTGCCGGTGTTGTTTTGTGCCGATGCGCTTTTAGCCGCTGGGCTTGCCCGGCATGTCTGACGGGTTTCGCAAGCGAATCGTGGGTGGTACCTTTCAGGCAGCGGTGCCGCGAGAACTGTGGCCGATCGTGGAGACCGGGGATCGGGGGGCGTGGTCCGGGCTCGCGGGGGCGTCGTTCAGAAAGGAATGGGGACGGGTCCTGGACGCGCCCCGCAAGCGGGGCGGCTACAAGAGGTATCGGGCGCGTTTAGAAGGGAGGACGCGTCGGGAACGCGTTGCGTGGGAGCTATCATCCGATTGCCTTCGCGCCTGTGCCACCCTCACTTCGGCACCTTCACTCGATACGGATCAGGCGTGAATCGGGCGCCGGCAAACAGGGCCGCCGAAGCGCCCCTGCCGTCAAGACCGCGCGTACGAAGCGGGCCCGATTCGACTCAGTCGAACGGCTCTTCGCTGCGGTTCCAGCCTGTCTGCTTGGAGATGTCTTCGAGGGCGAAGTCGGCGTCGGCGACGCCGGCGTTGATCTTGAGGTTCGTGAGTTCGGTGGAGCGGGTCGACTGGCTCTTTTCGTTCGCCTCGATCCGCGTGGGGAAGTGGGAGTCGCGGTCGACGTAGACGTGGAGCGTCTTGATCCGCTTGGCGAACTGGGTGCCGGGCTTGGGCGTGAGAACGAGGTGGATCGTGTTCTTGGGGTCGTCGGCGGAGGCGGCGGGCTTGGTCACGTCGAACTGCTTCTTGACCTCTTCCTTCGGCTGGCCGATCGGCAGTGGGAAGGGGCCTTCACCGAGCTTGAGGAGGTTCATCTGTTGGCCGGGTCGGAGGACTTGGCGGCGGACCTCGAGTTTCTTGGTGTAATCGCGGTCGGTCAGCCAGCCGTCCTGGAGCATGTAGTCGAGCGGTTTCTTGACGGTGGTTCCGGCCTTGCCGGCGTCGTTGATTGTGGTCGAGGTCGCGAACGACACGCGGACGCGGGCGGTGGCGTTCTCGCGGTTCTGGTAGACGACTGTGCCGGCCTGCTCGGTGCCCGAGCCGTCCTGGTCGCTGCTGGTGGTGAGTTTGACGTCGGCGGAGAAGTCCTTGAGGCCTTCGCCTCGCTTGTGGAGCGCGTCGAGGACGGTGTCGAGGTCTGCGTCGGGGGCGAGGGGGGCGGCGTGGAGCGGGGTGACGCAGACGAGCGCGAGAAGGATGAGCAGGGGGGTGGATTTCATGGGCGTCCTTGCAGGCATGATAGACACGGTGCGGTCGGGCGCGTTAGCGCGGCAGGCACGTCCGGGGGGCGGTGATTGTAGTGTCGGTCGGATTTCGGAGGTTCACTTGGCGTGCGACTTAGCGAGATTCCCCGCCACGGTTGCTGCATGCCCTAACCCCCGCCCTCTCCCGGACGCGGCCGCGCCGGACCGCGAGCGTCGGGTAAGGGCGCGTCCGGGAGAGGGAGGAGTCAAATCTGGAAATCCACCGTGTCGCGTTGCCCGCGGGGGCGGCGCTCGCGGAACTTGAGTTTTGGGGGCTCGCCGACGACCTGGTTGTGGGGGGGGACGCTGGACGTGATGAACACGTTGCCGCCGATGACCGAGCCGGTGCCGATGGTGGTCTCGCCGCCGAGGATGGTGGCCCCGGCGTAGATGGTGACGCCGTCCTCGATCGTCGGGTGGCGCTTCTGCCCGCGGAGGGCCTGGCCGTACGCGGGGGCGAGGGCGCCGAGGGTGACGCCCTGGTAGATCTTGACGTTCCGCCCGATGGTGGTCGTCTCGCCGATGACGACGCCGGTGCCGTGGTCGATGAAGAAGGATTCGCCGAGCTTCGCGCCGGGGTGGATGTCGATGCCGGTGCGCGAGTGGGCGTACTCGGTCATCATGCGGGGGAGCAGCGGGACGTCGAGGCCGTGCAGCTCGTGGGCGAACCGCTGGACGAAAATGGCGAAGAGGCCGGGGTAGCAGAAGATCGTCTCGTCGGTGGACTTGGCGGCGGGGTCGGAGTCGAAGGCGACCTGGACGTCGGCGGCCAGGGTGCGGCGGACGTCGGGGATGCGGTCGACGAAGGTGGCGACGACGCGGACGGCCTCGGCGTCGCAGGTGGCGGGGGTGCAGGCGATCGGCGTTGCGAGTTGCGAGTTGCCGGTTGCGAGTGAAGGCGTGCCGTTGCCGTTGGCCCCCGGCTTGGTGATGGTGGCGGAGCCGTTATCGTCGCCGGTGATGCCCTCGCGGTAGCGGAGGCAGCAGCGGACCTGGTCGTAGAGGATGTCGTGGAGCTCGATGACGAGCTCGCCGACGCGGAAGGGGATGTTTTCGGTCGTCAGGTCGTGGCGGCCGAAATAGCCGGGGAAGACGAGCTGGCGAAGAAGGTCGACGAAGCGGATGACGGCGTCGCGGCTGGGGAGGAGGACGCGGTCTAGGTGGCGCATCGTCGGCTGGCTCGTGATCGACCGGACGAGGTGCTCGACGACCTGGGGCAGGCGCTGATTGAGGAGGTGCTTGGACATGGGAGGGGGGGCAGAGAGGAGAAGTCGGACGGGAAGCCCACGGTACGTGCACCGTGGGTCGCGCGGAGGCGACTAGGCTCTGTCTGACGACTACCCGTTTAACAGCATCATGCACTTGGTGACGAACGCGAGCTTCACCATGGCCAGGTAGTTGTCGGCCAGCTTCTCGAACCGCGTGCACAGCCGCCGCCGCTCCTTC
>Ga0196963_10002712_pt1 | contig 10365 bp, 6 predicted proteins | sample S1_5metaG_FD_148600 | JGI IMG/M metagenome (GOLD analysis project Ga0196963, IMG submission 148600) | Soil microbial communities from Anza Borrego desert, Southern California, United States - S1_5 | ecosystem: Environmental > Terrestrial > Soil > Desert | place: USA: California | collected... | reverse complement strand
AGCCGCCATTGCGGAGAAGCTCGAGCGTGCGCGGCCACAGCACCAGCGCCTTGGACTTGTCGGTCCGCGCCGCGGCCTTGTCGACGATGCGCGCGGACATGCCGTAGCGGGCGAGCTCGTTCGCCATGGTCAAGCCGACCGGGCCCGCGCCGGAGATCAATACGCTTGCCATTTGCCTTGCCCCCTGCAGTTGCAGTTACAGCGCCTTCAACGCCTTCAGCACCTCGTCGACATGGCCCGGCACCTTCACCTTGTGCCAGACCCTGGCCACTGTGCCGGTCTTGTCGATCAGGAAGGTGGCGCGCTCGATGCCCATGTACTTGCGGCCGTAGAGGCTCTTTTCGACCCAGGTGCCGTACTTCTCGCAGATCTTGCCGTCCTCGTCGGAGACCAGCGGGAAGTTGAGCCCGTACTTCTTCTTGAACTTGTCGTGCTTGTCGACGCTGTCCTTGCTGACGCCGATCACCTGCGTCTTGAGCTTGCCGAAGTCGGGGAGCGAGTCGCGAAAGCCGCAGGCCTGGGCGGTGCAACCCGACGTGTCGTCCTTGGGATAGAAGTAGAGCACCACCGGCTTGCCGCGCAGCTCCGACAGCTTCAGCTTCTTGCCGCCGTCGGTTGCCGCGGTGAAATCGGGCGCCTTCTTGCCTTCCTCGACACTCATGCGTCGCTCCTTCTGTCGTCCACGCGAGGCTGCCAGCCGGCATCGCGCGCCGGTTGCTCGACGATGCGGCGGTATATAGCACGCGCAGCGGCGGTTTCAGCCGCGATGCGCGCCTGCAACTCGGCGAGATCGTCGGCATCCTCTGTGACGGCGATGAGACGCCGCTGGCCCTCGGGGGCGCTCGCCTCGTCGAACGCCGCCTCGTCGCCGTTCAAGGTGAGCCGCAGCAGGCCCTGCACGTCGGACAGGAGCGTGCGGGCGGCGCGCAGGCGCTCGGCGTCGGTGCGGTCGATGACGCCCGCGTCGGCGGCGCGCCTCAGCATCTCGGCGGGATGAGGATCGAGCAGGTCGGGTCGCTCGGCAGCGTGGCGCAGCGCCAGGTACTGCGCCACGAAGTCGATGTCGAACAGGCCGCCGGGCAGGTGCTTGAAGTCCCACGGGCTTTTGGGCGGCGCATGGCGGGCGATGCGGTCGCGCATGTCGGCGACGTCGCGCACCAGCGCCAGCGGATCGCGCGGCCGGCAGAGCGTGCTCTTGACGATGTCGGCCAGGCGCTCGACCAGGCCGGCCCGCCCGTGGATCACGCGCGCGCGGGTCAACGCCATGTGCTCCCACGTCCAGGCCGATTGCGCATGGTAGCTCTCGAACCCTTCCAGCGAATTGGCGAGCGGGCCGGCTCGGCCGGAGGGGCGCAGGCGCATGTCGACCTCGTACAACGCGCCTTCGTTGGTATGAGCGGTGAGCGCCGTCACAATCTTGGCGCTGAGCCGCGTGTAGTACTGGATCGGTGCCAGTGGCTGGCGGCCGTCCGACGCTTCGAGGTCCGGCGGGATGTCGTAGACGAAGATCAGGTCGAGGTCGGAGGTTGCCGACATCTCCCGACTGCCGAGCTTGCCCATGCCCAGGACAGCGAGCCGCTGGCCGCGAAAACCACCATGCACTTCGGCGAACAGCCGCTCGATGCGATCGCACACGGCTGAGATCGTGGCGGCCGCGATGTCGGAATAGGCCAGCCCCGCCTGCGCGGGGCGCACGATCGCCTCGAGCTGCTGCACGCCGACCTGGAAGCGCCGGTCGTTGGCCCAGCGGCGCGCCAGGTCGAGGATGTCCTGCTCGTGCTCGACGCTCGCCAGCTGATGGGCGAGGTCGGCGCGCATCTCCTCGACCGGCGGCAGCGGCCGGTAGAAGGCGGGCGACAGCACCGAATCGAGCAGGATGGTGCGCCGCGCCAGATGGGCGGCAAGCCCCGGCGCGCTGCCCATGATCGCCGCCACCAGCTCGAGCAGCGCGGGGTTGGACTTGAACAGCGAGAAGAGCTGGATGCCGGCCGGCAGGTTGCCGAGGAAGAGGTCGAAGTTCAGCAGCGCCTGGTCGGGCGCGGCGGTCGAGCCCAGCGCCTTCAGGAGGCCGGGCATCAGCTCGGTCAGAAGCTCGCGGGCGCGGGCGGTGGCGGTCGAGCGGTAGCGCCCGTGGTGCCAGCGCCGCACGATGCCCGCCGCCGCCGAGGGATCGCGGAAGCCCAAGGTCTGCAAGGTCGCGAGCGTGCCCGGATCGTCGTCGGTGCCGGTGAACACCAGGTTGCCGCCCGGGCCGGCCAGGCTCGGCGCTTCCTCGAACAGGTGGGCGTAGTGGCTCTCGACGCAATGCAGGCGGTCGAGCAGATCCTTTTGGAAGGCCTTGGAATCGGGATAGCCCAGGAAGGTGGCGATGGCCGCCACGCCGGCTTCGTCGTTGGGCAGGCTGTGGGTCTGTCGGTCGTCGACCATCTGCAGGCGGTGCTCGACCTTGCGCAGGAAGCCGTAGGCCTCGATCAGCTCGTCGGCGGCACTGGGTGCGACGTGGCCGGCGGCGGCAAGCGCGCGCAGGGTCTCGCAGGTCGCACGCCCGCGCAGCGAGGGATTGCGTCCGCCGAAGATGAGCTGCTGGGTCTGGGCGAAGAACTCGATCTCGCGGATGCCGCCGCGGCCCAGCTTGACGTTGTGGCCCAGCACCTTGACGGCGCTGCCGCCGCGATGGGCATCGATCTGGCGCTTGATCGAATGGATGTCGTGGATCGCCGCGAAGTCGAGGTGCTTGCGCCAGATATAGGGCGTCAGGTAGCCAAGGAAGGTCTCGCCGACGGCGCGGTTGCCGGCCACCGGGTGCGCCTTGATCATGGCGGCGCGCTCCCAGTTCTGGCCGACGCTCTCGTAGTAGAGTTCGGCCGCTTGCACCGACATGGCGAGGGGAGTCGAGCCGGGGTCGGGGCGCAACCTGAGGTCGGTGCGGAAGATATAACCGTCGGCCGAGGTCTCCGACATGAGCTGGACCAGCATGCGGGCGGCCCGCACGAAGTGCCGCGACAGCTGGTCGTTGCCGGCAAGCGCCGCAGCGTCTCGGTCGTAGAGCAGGATCAGGTCGATGTCACTCGAGTAGTTGAGCTCGCCGGCGCCGAGCTTGCCCATGCCGAGCACCGTCAGCGCGGCGGCTTCGGGATCCGTGCCGATGTCGAGCTGGCCGTCGCGGGCGAGCTGCAGCAGGATCGACGCGGTCAGCGCGTCCAGGCAGCCCGAGGCAAAGGCACTGAGCGCGCCGGTCACCTGCTCGAGCGACCATGCTTGGGCGATGTCGGCGACGGCGACAGCGAGCGCCACCCGGCGCTTGAGCTGCCGAAGAGCCGTTGCCACGGCAGCCGGCGGAGCGCCCTCGCGTGCTGTGGATCGCACGGCGGCGAGCTCGGCTGCGAGGTCGGCGCGTACGGCATCGGGGCCGCGACGCCACAGATCGGTCATAAAAGTCGGGTTTTGTATGGCTGTTTCGGTCAGATACGGGCTGTTGCCGAACAGAGCATCGAGCAGGGCCACCTGAGCGGGATCGTCGGGCCGCGCTGTCATCTCGTTCCATCGCGTCCATGCCACGTCGCGACGCTCCGTGTCGTGCGGTCGCGGCAGGCGGTCGGTCGAAAGCCAAGACATGTGGGGCGCGGGTCGGTTAAGTTGTTTCGAAGCTGGCGGCACGCTCGCCCAGGCGTGTCGTCATCGTCAAGAAGCGGGAAGTAGTAGCCTTTGGTCAGACGAACGTACCGGGTGTTCATGCGGGTGGTTGGCGGCATCGTCTTTGCCGTCGCCGCGCTTGTCCTGGTGGCGGCGCTTCGCCTGATGGCAGGCCCTGTCGACCTCGATTTCCTGAAGCACCGGATCGCCCAGGCGGCCGACGTGCCGGGCAACGACATCAAGCCCGAGATCGATCGCATCGCGCTCGAATGGGGCGGCATCAGCCAGCCCATGCGTCTGGTGTTCAACGGGCTGCGTTTCATCAACAGCGAGCATCAGGTCATCGCCACGGTCCCCACGGCGTCGCTCACCTTCGATGCCCGCAGCGTCATGCAGGGCATGTTCCTGCCGACCTCGCTTACGATCGAGGCACCGACCATCGAAGCCGACATCAGCCGCGAAGGCGGCATGCTGCGCCGCGTCTTCACCAACTCCGACGCGAATTCGCAGGGCGAGGGACTGATCCTGCTGATCGAGCAGCTCATGGCCGAACCCAACTACAATTCGCTGATCGGCCAGCTCGACATGATCCTGATCGAGCGCGCCAAGGTCACAATCCGCGACGTCAAGACCGGGCTCAGCTGGACCGCGCCGTCGGCGCGGGCCCGCCTGAAGCGCGACGCCGCGGGCGTCAACATCGCGGCCTCGGCGAAGTTGACCGGCGATGCCGGCAACTGGGTCGATGTCTCGCTGTCCGGAGTCTACACGCGCGACCGCAGCCGCGTCTCGCTGTCCGCCGCCATCGACGGCTTCAAGCCGTCGATGCTGGCCGACCTGTCGCCCGATATCGCGCTGCTGCGCGGCGTCGACATCGTGCTGGCCGGCCGGGTGCAGATCGAGGCGGACGGCCATGGCGACGTGCGCAGCATTGAGCTCGACGTCGCGGGCGGCAACGGCATGGTGACGCTGCCCGGCATCCTGCCGGCGGCGCACCGGGTGAAGTCGGTGAGCGCGCGGGCCACGGTCGATGCATCGACCCACAAGGCCAAGATCGAGCGCGTCGACATCGATTTCGGCGCGACAAAGGTGCTGATCACGGGCGCCGGCGAACGGAAGCCGGAAGGGCAGGTCTTCTCCGGCCGGGCCGACGTGAAGCACATCCCGGTTGATCGGTTGGGAGACTACTGGCCATTGGAATTCGCGGTCGGCGGCCGGCAGTGGGCGCTCAGCAATCTCAGCAAGGGCGAGATCGACGTCGCCGCGGAGTTTGCGCTGAGCGCGCCTGGCAACGACATGGCCGAGATCAAGGTCGATCGCCTGGCCGGCCTGCTCGACTATCGCGGCATGACGGTGCGCTACATGCCCAACATGCCCGAGCTGCAGGGCGTGTCGGGCAAGGGGCGTTACGAAGGAGGCACGCTGCATTTCGACGTGGCGAGCGGCGCCACGGTCGGTCTCAAGACGGCCGGCGCCACCATCGACCTCACCGGGCTCGACGGGCCGCCGCCGCAGCATGCGGCGATCCGCATGCCGATTGCCGGATCGGCGCAGGACGTCATCCGCTTCCTGGCGCGGCCCAGGCTTGGCCTGCCCAAGGACGTGCTCTACGACTACCGCCGGCTGGGCGGCGAGGTGACAGTCGACCTGTCGCTCGGCTTCCCGCTGCTCAACACGCTCGCCGTCACCGACCTCGACCTCAAGGCCGAGGCGTCGCTGACGCGCTTCTCGCTGCAGCACGCGATCGGCGACGTCGACCTCAGCGACGCCACCGCGCGCGTCAAGTACGGCAACTCGGAGCTCGCCGTCAGCGGCACGGGCAAGCTCGACGGCAGTGCCGTCGAGATCGGCTGGCGCGAGCTGTTCGGCGCCAAGGCGCCATTCCGCCGCCGCTACGATCTCAAGGGCACCGTGCCGACGGCGCTGATCGCCAAGGCGGGGTTTCCGTCGCCCGAGCCCTACCTCAGCGGGCCGCTTGGCACGACGCTCTCGTACCAGGTGGCGACCAACGGCACGAGCGAGCTGGTCGGCCGCTTCGACATCAAGGCGGCCAAGGCCGATGTAGCGCCGCTCGACTGGGTCAAGCAGCCCGGCGTCGAGGGCGAGATCAAGACGACCATGAAGCTCGCCGCCGGCGGCAAGCTCACGACCATCGATTTCGACGGCCGCGGCAACGGGATGAACGGCAAGGGCGTAGTGCGCTTTGGCGGCGACAATGCCGTGCAGCAGGTCACCATTCAGCACTTCAAGATCGGCCAGACGGATGTCTCGGGCGACTGGAAGCGCACCCAGGGCGGGGTCGACCTGACGCTGCGCGGCACGAGCCTCGAGCTGCCGCGGGTGCGCGCGATGATCAAGGCGCGCGACGATCTGGCGGCCAAGGATCCCGCCGGGCCGGCCGCTTCAGGGCGGTCCAGCACCAGGATGACCTTGCAGCTCCAGCAGGTCCTGACTCAGCGCGGCACGCTGGGCTACACCAACGGCCGCCTCGACCTGGTGGGCGAGCGCATCGCCTTCGCCGACCTGTCGATCGGTGCGGGCAAGGGCTCGACCTTCCGCGTCACGCCGGTGGCGCAGGGCCGCAAGCTCTTCCTCTATGTCGCCGACTTCGGCCAGATGCTGAAGGATGCCGGCTGGCTCGACGGGATGGTCAGCGGCTACCTGCACATCGAAGGCCAGTACAACGACACCCTCGCTGGCTCGCCGCTCGACGGTTTCCTGAAGCTCGGGCCTTTCCGGCTGCAGCGAGTGACGCCGCGCGCCAATGTCGGCACGCTGAACACGACCATCGACGGGCTGAACCGTGCCGGCAACGCCCTGCAGCAGTTCGACAACCTCGAGGCCAACGTCTCCAAGATCGGCGACCGCATCCACATCCGCAACGGCCGCACCAGCGGCCAGTCGATCGGCCTCACCGCGCAGGGCTATGTCGATCTCGGCAACGACACGGCCAAGCTCGCCGGCATCGTCGTGCCGGCCTTCCAGTTGAACAACCTTCTGTCGAACGTGCCGCTGCTCGGCCCGCTGCTGACCGGCGGCAAGGATGGCGGCCTGTTCGCCGTGTCCTATCAGCTCTCCGGCCCGCTCGACGATCTGAAGACCGACGTCAACATGATGTCGGCGATGACTCCCGGCGCCCTGCGCGAACTCTTCATTTCGCAGCCGGACTCCCCCCAACAGCCGCCGCCGCCGTCACAGGAGATGCAGCGGGCGCCTTAGCTGGGAGCGCGGACCTCCGGTCCGCACATCGTCTTCGTCTTCCGGACCGCGCGCGTCCCCGCGCGCTCACGAGGCGCGCGAGGACGCGCGCGGTCCAGAAGAGCATGAGCGGACCTGGAGGTCCGCGCTCCGAATGATCAGACCGCCTTCACCAGCACGTGGCGCTTGCGGCCGGCCGAGAGCTTCAGCGTGCCGGACGCATCGAGGTCGTCTTCGCCCACCGTCGCGGTGTCGGCGGCGATCGGCTTGTCGTTCAGCCGTCCGCCGCCGCCCTTGATCAGCTTGCGCGCCTCGTTGCGGCTCTCGGCCAGGCCGGCTTCGTGCAGGAGCTCGAAGGCGGCGATGCCGGCGGCAAGCCGTGTGCGCGGCACGCTGACGGTCGGCAGCGTGTCAGCCCGCGCGCCTTCCTCGAAGGTCCGGCGTGCGGTCTCGGCGGCATCCTCGGCCGCCTTCCGGCCGTGCGCCAACGCCGTGATCTCCGTGGCGAGGATCTTCTTGGCCTCGTTGATGTCCTGGCCCTTCAGCGCCTCGAGCCGCGCGACCTCGTCGAGCGGCATCTCGGTGAAGAGCTTCAGGAAGCGGCCGACGTCGTCGTCCTCGGTGTTGCGCCAGTACTGCCAGAAGTCGTAGGCGGAGACGCGCTCGGCGTTCAGCCACACGGCGCCGGCCATCGACTTGCCCATCTTCGCGCCCGACGAGGTGGCGATCAGCGGCGTCGTGAGGGCGAACAAATCGGCCCCCGCCATGCGGCGGCCGAGATCGACGCCCATGACGATGTTGCCCCACTGGTCCGAGCCGCCCATCTGCAGGATGCAGTCCTGGCGCTTGTGCAGCTCGACGAAGTCGTAGGACTGCAGGATCATGTAGTTGAATTCGAGGAAGCTGAACGGCTGGTCGCGCTCGAGGCGCAGCTTCACCGAGTCCATGCTGAGCATGCGGTTGACCGAGAAGTGCCGGCCGACCTCGCGCAGCATCGGGATGTAGAGCAGGGTGTCGAGCCAGTCGGCATTGTTGAGCATGACCGCGTCGGTCGGCCCGTTGCCGAACTTCAGGTACTTCGAGAAGACCTGCTTGATGCCCAGCATGTTGGCGCCGATCTGCTCGTCGGTGAGCAGCGGGCGCGCCTCGTCGCGGAACGACGGATCGCCGACCTTGGTGGTGCCGCCGCCCATCAAGGTGATCGGGCGATGGCCGGTCTTCTGCCACCAGCGCAGCATCATGATCTGCAGCAGCGAGCCGACATGCAGCGAATCGGCGGTGCAGTCGAAGCCGATATAGGCCGTGCGGACGCCGCTCGCGAGCAGCTCGTCGAGCCGCGTCGCGTCGCTGCACTGATGGACCATCCCGCGCTCGTGCACGATCCGCATGAAGTCCGACTTGAAGGCCGCCATCTCTTCGCCTGTTGTCCCTGAAGGGCCGCGGGTTTAACACGGGGCCGACCGTGCCTCAACGGAGCGTGCGTTGGCCAATCTGATCGAACAACGGGTCGAAATGGCCCGGAATGGGCAGAATCCGTTCGTCATCTGCAAAATGAAGTCGGGCTGGCTGGTCATCGGCGATGTGCAGCCGCTGCCGGGCTATTGCGTGTTCCTGGCCGATCCGCTGGTCGAGAGCATCAACGACCTCGATGCCGCCGCTCGCACGCAATACTCGCTGGACGTGATCGCGGCCGGCGACGCCGTCCTGGCGTCGACCGATGCCTATCGCATCAACTACGAGACCCTGGGCAACGCCGAGCCCGCGCTGCACACGCACATCCTGCCGCGCTATCGCGACGAGCCCGACGACAAGCGCCGCCGGCCGGCCTGGGTCGGCTACGACTGGCCGACCTCGCGCAAGTTCGACCCGGCGCAGGATGGGCCCTTCATCGAGCGCGTGCGTCGACACCTGAATGGGGCTTCGGCCTGATGCGCGCGCTTGGTCTCATGAGCGGCACCTCTGTCGACGGCGTTGACGTGGCCTTGATCGAAACCGACGGCGAGCAGGTTAGTTCCTTCGGCGGTTTCCTGACCGTGCCTTATGCCGACGATGTGCGGCGCCAGATCCGGACGGCTTTCGGTGCGGAGCAGCCCAACGATGCGACAGTGGCCGCCGAGCGGGCGGTGACCGAGGCCCATGTCGAGGCGGTGACGCGCTGGTCGCGGGAGAGCGGCACAGCACTTTCGACGGTTGATGTCGTGGGCTTCCACGGCCAGACCATCACGCATCGGCCCGAGAGTCGATTCACGTGGCAGATCGGTGATGGTGCAGCGCTGGCGCATGCGACCGGCGTGAAAGTGGTGAGCGACCTGCGCATCGCCGACGTGAAAGCGGGCGGGCAGGGGGCGCCGCTGGTGCCGATCTATCACGCCGCGCTCGCACGCGAGCTGCCGAGGCCGCTCGCCGTGGTGAACATTGGCGGCGTCGGCAACGTGACCTGGATCGGCGCCGACGGTTCGCTGCTGGCGTTTGACACGGGACCGGGCAACGGGCCGATCGACGACTGGTGCATGCGGCGCGCCGGCCTGCGCTTCGACCGCGACGGCGCGCTCGCCGCCTCAGGCAAGGTCGATCGCGCGCGCGTCGAGCGCTTCAGCGAGCATCGTTACTTTGCGGTGAAGCCCCCCAAGTCGCTCGATCGCGGCGACTTCAGCGATTCATGGGCGGAAGGCCTGAGCGTTGCCGACGGCGCCGCCACGCTGACGCGCGGCACGGCGCGCGCCATCGCGCTGGCGGCGCGTCACTTTCCGATGCCAGTCGCGCAATGGGTCATCGCGGGCGGCGGCGCGCGCAATCCGACCCTGCTGAGGGCCCTCGCCGAAGAGACGCGCGGCAAGGTGGTGACGGCTGACAGCCTCGGCTGGAACGGCGATGCGCTCGAGGCGCAGGCTTTCGCGTTCCTGGCCGTCCGCTCCCTGCGCGGCCTGCCGATAACCTTTCCTGGAACGACCGGCGCGCCGCGTCCGCTAACGGGCGGTCGCCTTGATGAACCCTAAGGCTCCTTGTTGGAGGTCGCGCGGCCCGGCGGATTGATCAGGCTCTTGGCCACGTACTTGTCGACGTCGACCGCGAGCTTGTCGAGCGAGTCGTGATAGAAGTGGTTGGCGCCCTTGATGGTGCGCGATTCCACCGTGATGCCCTTCTGCAGCGACAGCCGCGCCACCAGCTTCTGGATGTCGGCGATCGGCACCACCTCGTCCTTCTCCGCGCCCACGATCAGGCCCGAGGACGGGCAGGGGGCAAGGAAGGCGAAGTCGTACGAGTTGGCGGGCGGCGACACCGACACGAAGCAGTCGATCTCGGGCCGACGCATCAGCAGCTGCATGCCGATCCAGGCGCCGAACGAATAGCCCGCGATCCAGCACGACTTCGCATCGGCGTTCATGCTCTGCAGCCAGTCGAGTGCGGCGGCGGCGTCTGAGAGCTCGCCCATGCCGTTGTCGAAGCGGCCCTGGCTGCGGCCCACGCCGCGGGTGTTGAAGCGCAGCACCGAGAAGCCGCGGTTGACGAACACATGGAACAGCGAGAACACGACCT
>Ga0196963_10002711_pt1 | contig 10368 bp, 12 predicted proteins | sample S1_5metaG_FD_148600 | JGI IMG/M metagenome (GOLD analysis project Ga0196963, IMG submission 148600) | Soil microbial communities from Anza Borrego desert, Southern California, United States - S1_5 | ecosystem: Environmental > Terrestrial > Soil > Desert | place: USA: California | collected... | reverse complement strand
GGGGTTGTTCTCGAGCCTGCCGGCCAGATACGTTCGCTTCGCTATGTCATCCAGCGAAGGAGCGATGGTCGCGTTGGCTCCCGGAATTCCGGGGATGGTGTGACACGAGCCGCAGCCGACCTGCCTGATGAGTTCGCGGCCCTGCTTCGGGTTGCCGCCGGTAAGGGGCTCTTGGTCCGGCAGGCGGTCGCACGCGGCCGCCAGCGCCAGCAGCGCGATCAGGCCGCGGAGCGGCGCAGCCATTGCGATCCGAGGAGCAGCGCGGCTGCCGGGTAAGCCAGGCCGGCGGGTACCCACATGATGAGCCCGGCGAGCTGCTGGTCCTCCAGCGTCGAGCCGGCGTACCAGGGATGGCGCGCCAGGGTCATCAGCGCGCCGAGGGCGCCGGTCTGCAGCATCGTGGCGAAAAGCGACACCATCGCCACCAGGGGCTTGGAAAGCGGGCCCAACACCGTCCACCAGAAGAGCGCGGCCGTGAGGAAGAACGACACGTGCTGGGCGGCGTGCATCGCCTCGCTCGTCACCGCCGCCTCGAAGAGCGCCGGTACATGCCAGCCCCATACCGCGAGCGTGTGCAGCGACCATGCGAAAAGCGGATCGTGCAGGATGCGCGGGAGTCGCGCGCTGCGGCGCCATGCGGCGGGCAGCGACCAAGTCCAGGCTTCTAGGGGCCGCGCCATCACGAGCAGCGGCGCGGCGACCACCATCAGCATCTCGTGCTGCAGCATGTGTGCCCACACCAGCCGCTCCGCAAGGTGGTGCAAAGGCGAGAGCAGCGCCGCGCCGCTCACCAGCATGCCGGCGGCGAAAAGACCCGCATGCACGAAGGACACGCCTCGCCCCGCTCCGGCTTTGCGCCAAAGCCGTGCTGCGCCCATGACGTACAGCAGGCTTGAGCCGGCGAGAAGGGCGATGATCAGTGCATGCACGGCTTGAGGAACAACACTGCCAGCCACTGACCGGCGATGACGAGCGAGAAAAACGCGCCGTTCCAGGTCGCAACTAGCGGCAGCATCTCCTTCGTGGGGCTGCGCGAGAAGGCGAAGTATGCGAGCACCGTCGCCGCCAGGGATAGCGCAAGCGGCGCAGCCATCCAGAAATGAACCATCCACATTGCTTCGCGCTCGCACGCGCGGCCGGCGGCGGCGTATCCGAACGTCACGGCCGCCAGCGCGAGCAGCGGCGCGACGATGAGCGCGCCGGCTACGGCCCACCCCGTCTTCATGAAGGCAGCCTCGGCACCCAATAGATCACCAGGTAGATTGGGATCCACGAATACACCACGAAATACCAGTACAGGGCGTTCTCGGCAACGTCCACGTGACGCCTGCCTTCGAGCGGGCCGGTGAAGAACAGCACCGCCAGTACCAGCGTGTCGTAAACGTCGGTCGCAAGGTGGACGGTGTGCAACGCGAGAATCAGCCAGACGATGGAGCCGTAGGCGTTGCTATCCCAGCGGCAGTTCAGCGTGCCGAATTCGAGCACGCGCACCGCGATGAGCGCGAAGCCAAACAACGCGCAGATCACCAGGCCGATGCGCATGCGGTGCTCGTGTCCTTGCTCCGCCGCGCGCTTGGTCCAGTGGTTCGGTAGCATGCTCGCCAGCAGGATGCCGACGTTGAGGGTACCCCACAGGAGGTCCGGCGGCGGCACGCCCAGCGGCCATTCCTGGGACTGGCTGCGCAGGAACAAATACGCCGCGATGGACAGCGCGAACGCCATCCCTTCAACGGCGATCATGCCCATCATGCCCCACCACATCAGGCTGTGATGGCCGTACCTGTAGCTAGGCAGGGCGGAAACGTCGAGCGAGCGGTGGTTCACGTGTGCCGCGCCTTCATGGTCGCTTCTCGATCGCCAGGTGCTCGACGGTCTCCTTGTGCCGCGGCCAGAACCAGAGTGTGACCGCGATGGCCACCGGGAGCGATGCCCACACCACTGCCCACGGCGTAAAGATGCTGCCGACGAACAGCACCGTGACCGCCACCGCCGAAATGAACGGCCACACGCTCGGGTTTGGAAAGGTGGCGCGGTGGTCGGGCATGGCTTCGACGGCGGTGGTGACCAGCGCTTCCCGCACCTTTTCGGCGAGGCCGACCACATGGTCGGGCTCGGAAGGAGGCTCCCTCGACGCTTCCCACAGCGGGTCGCGGGCGCGCACGATCGGGATGGCGTCGAAGTTGTAGGCGCGCGGCGGCGAGGCGGTCGCCCATTCGAGCGTGCCCGCCCCCCAGGGATTCTCGGGGCACGGCGCGGCGCGACGCAGGGAGAGCATGCAATTCGCGACGAAGAGCAGCATGCTCGACGCGATGACCACGGCACCGAGGCTCGACAGCATGTTCAGGCCGTCCCAGCCCAGATCGGCCGGATAGGTGTACACGCGCCGCGGCATGCCCTGGAGCCCCAGGTGGTGCATCGGATAAAAGGCCACTTCGAAGCCGATGAAGAACAGCCAGAACTGCCACTTCCCGAGCCGCTCGCTCAGCATGCGGCCCGTGAACTTCGGCCACCAGTAATACCAGGCGCCGAAGAGCGGGAACACCGCGCCGCCGATCAGCACATAGTGCAGATGTGCCACCACGAAGTAGGTGTCGTGCAGCTGGAAGTCGAGCGGCACCGAGGCCACCATGATCCCGGTCAGTCCGCCCGCCACCAGCACGAAGAAGAAGGCCAGCGAGAACAGCATCGGCGTGGCCAACCACAGTCGACCCTTCCACATGGTGGCGATCCAGCAGAAGATCTGGATGGCGGTCGGGATGGCGATCAGCATGCTGGCAGCAGTGAAGAAGCTCTTGCCGAGCTCGGGAAGGTGCGCGGCGAACATGTGGTGCACCCACAAGCCGAAGGCGAGGAACGCCGTGGCGATGAGCGCGAGGACCATCGCCGGATAGCCGAACATCGGCCTGCGCGAGAACGTGGGGATGATGGTCGACATGAAGGCCAGGCCCGGAATGAAGATGAAGTACACCTCCGGATGCCCGAAGAACCAGAACAGGTGCTGCCAGAGCACCGCATCGCCGCCTTCGGCGGGATTGTAGAAGTGGGTGCCTACCAGCCGGTCGAGGATCAGCGCGGTGCTCGCGAGCATCACGGCAGGCATGGCGAAGAGGATCATGAACGCCGTCACCAGCATCGCCCAGACGAAGAGCGGCATGCGCGCGAGCGTCATGCCCGGCGCCCTGAGCTTGAGCACGGTGGCGATCACGGTGACTGCGGCGAGCAGCCCGGAGAGCTCGCTGAACGTGATGGTCTGCGCCCAGAAGTCGACGCGCTTGCCCGGCGAGTATTCCGGCCCCGCGAGCGGCACGTAGCTGAACCAGCCGGCGTCCGGGCCGATGTTGAGGAAGAATGCCACGTACAGCATCAGGCCGCCAAAGAGGTAGATCCAGTACGAGAAGGCGGTCATGCGCGGAAACGCCACGCTGCGCGAGCCCAGCATCAGCGGCAGCAGGTAGATCGCCATCCCCTGCATCACCGGCACGGCGAAAAGGAACATCATCGTCGTGCCGTGCATGGTGAAAAGCTGGTTGTAGAGATCCGGACCGACGAGCGTGTTCTCCGGCCGCGATAGCTGCATTCGCATCAGCGCCGCCAGCAGCCCCGCGGCGACAAAGAAGCCGAACGCGGTGACCAGATAGCGCAGCCCGATGGTCTTGTGGTCTATGGCGGAGAAGAAGCCCGACACTCCCGGCGGGTCGCTCCACGTCTTCTCCAGCAACGGGTTCATTTCAGGGCCTCGAGATAGGCGAGCAGCGCGTCGAGGTCTTCGGGCGGCATCGGGTTCGCCGGCATGTTGACGCCCGGCTTGATGCCCTGCGGATCGAGAATCCAGCCGGCAAGATGCCCCCGGGTATTAGGCAGCGTCCCGGCGGCCAGCGTCCGGCGGCTGGCGAGGTGCGTGAGGTCCGGCGCGCGGCGGCCGTGCGCCGGCGTGCCCTGGATCGCGTGGCACATGGCGCAGGTGCCATTCACGAAGAGCTCCAGCCCGCGTGCCTGTTGCTTGTCCGCCGGCTCGGGCGCACTTTCGCGCTGGGCGGCGGCCCATTTGTCGTACTCGTCCTGCGGCATCGCGGTGACGAGCAGCGCCATCTTCGCGTGCTGCACGCCGCAGAACTCGGCGCATTGCCCGCGGTACGTCCCCGCACGGTCGGCACGCAAGCTCAGCGTTGCGGTGCGCCCGGGGATGAGGTCCTTCTTGCCGGCGAGGTTCGGCACCCAGAAGCTGTGGATCACGTCATCCGCCTTGAGCTCGAGTAGCACGGTGCGGCCCACCGGAATATGGAGCTCGTTCGCTGTGGCGAAAGTCTTCGACGGGTCCGAGGCGTCGTAGCGCGCCTCCCACCACCAGCGGTGCCCGGTGAGCTCGATCTTCAGGTCGGGCGGGCCCATGTTCGCTAGGGCCCGGTCGGCAACAAAGCTCGCAATGATCAGCACGAAGAGCAGGCCGGTCGACGCCGCTACCGCCACCGCGACCGCCGCGCGCGGCCCCCGTTCCGCCATGCTGAGGGACGCCAGGTCGGGGGCGGCCGGCCCTTGCGTTTTCGGCGCTCGCCATAGCGCCAGGCCGCAGAAGAGCAGCACCCCGAAGAAAACCAGAAGACAGATGGCCAGCGTCAGCCACCAGAGGTCCAGCACCCGCGCGGCCTGGGGTCCCGCGGCGTCGAGCATGCTCTGGACGGTGTTCAATTGCGAGTGTCCCGGCGATTCTCCGGGTCTCCTGGATACAGCGCGTCGGCGCGTCCTGGCGCCGCGTCCTGGCGCGCGTAGCCGCTCATCGAGCGCACGTAGGCGACGAGCTGCCACGCCTGCTCTTCGGCGATGCGGCCACGGAACGACGGCATGCCGTTCGGGCGCCCGTCCATGATCGACTTGTAGATGTCGTCGGGCGTGTTGCCGTAGCGCCACGCATCCGACATGAGCGGCGGGCCCATGCCGCCGCCGCCGCCGGCATGGCAGCCGTTGCAGTTGAACCAGCGGAAGAGCGTCTTGCCCTGCGACATGGCGTAGGCATTGCGTTCGTTGTTGGCATATCCCGGCTTGAGCGATTTCGCCTGCGCGGGCGGCACCTGGAACTGCCGCGCTTCGCGTTCGCAGCCGGCTGCGAGCACCAGGAGAAGCAAGGCCGCTAAACGCACTAGCGCACGCGCGGCACGGCGTAATCAGCGAGGATGGCGTCGATCTCGGGCTTTCTCTTCTCCAGCGCGGCGTCCAGCTCGTCGCGCAGCGCCTTTTGCCCGCGCTTTACGCCGATCGAGATGGCGAACTCGAAAGGAAGCCCATCGAGCTCGGCTGGCGCTTTGGCATGCGCGACGCCGAGCGCGGCCTTCGCGGCGAAAAATCCGGCGGCCGGGCCCCACACCACGCCGGCATCCAGCTCGCCCTTCGCGACGGCATCCACGATGCGTGCCGCGGCCGGACGCTCTCCGTAAACCGTATAGCCCACCACCTTTTCCACCGCACCCTTCGCCGCGAGCGCATGGCCGGGCGGCGTCGCCGCGAGATCGTTCCCCGGAAGCTGCACGCCGATGCGCAGGGCCCGGAGGTCCTGCGCTTCGAAGCTCAGCAGCGGTCTTGTCTTCGGGAAGACGAACACGTACGTGGACCGGTAATACGGCCGCGTAGCGAGCACGCGCTCGAAGCCGGCGGGCACGCCCATCCACGCGTCGCACAGACCCTCGCCCAGGGTCTTGCGCACGAACGCCCGGCGTTGCGGCTGCCATTCGAAACGCAGGCCGGCCTCGATCTCCTGCGCCAGCACTGCCGCAATGCGGTTCTCGAAGCCGCTGCCGTCCTCGTGCGAGAAGGGCAGGTTGTCGGGCTCCGCGCAGACGCGCAGGTCCTTTGCTTCTGCCGCAAGGACGACGCCGACAAGCAATAAAAGGCTAAGGAAGCGCAAAGACATGCAGCATCCCGCCCTTGACGGTATGGCGGCTGAGGTCGCGCATGGCGTTGGCGAATCCCAGCGCGGCGGTGCCATCGCGCACATCGAGGTCGCCCGACACCACGGCGCCCGCCCAGCCGCCCACGCCGGAGAGAACGGCGATGTACTGCTTGCCGTCCGGGCCGCGATAGGAGACCGGCTGGCCGACGATGCCGGAGCCGGTCTTGAACTGCCACAGCAGCGCGCCGGTCTTGGCGTCGAGCGCCTTGAAGTCGCCTTCCATCGTGCCGTAGAAGACGAGGTCGCCCGCCGTGGCGAGGGCGCCGCTCCATACCGGGAAGCGCTCCTTGACGCTCCACGCCTTCTTTGCCGCCACCGGATCCCACGCGGTGAACTCGCCGCGATGGCCTCCGGGACCTGCTTTCATCACCACGTCGGCGCCCACGTAAGGGGTGCCCGCGATATAGCTCACCTCGTAGGTGCCCGCGTCCTGGCACAGGTTCTGGTGCGGTATGTAGAGCAAACCCGTGCGCGGCGACCAGGCGGAGGGCTGCCAGTCCTTCGCGCCGGGCGAGGCGGGGCAGATGTCGCGGATCACGCGCCCCACCTTCGGCTCCTTGGCCGGGTTGTATCGCAGCCGGCCGCTCTTGAGATCGACGCCCAGGGTGCTCGTGATGTGCACATAGGGCGTGGCGGAGAGCACTTCGCCGGTGGCCCGGTCCATCACATACACATAGCCGTTTCTTTCGGGCCGCAGGAGCACCTTGCGCTTCTGCTTGCCGATGTCGAGCTCCACCAGCACGTTCTCGTTGACGGCGTCGTAGTCGTGCAGGTCGTGCGGGCTGAATTGATAGAACCACTTCGCTGCACCGGTCTCGGGCACGCGGGCGAAGATGCCGGCGGTCCACTTGTTGTCGCCCGGGCGCTGCTCGGGATTCCACGGGCCGGGATTGGCGGTGCCGTAATAGATGAGATTCAGGTCCGGGTCATATGAGATCCAGCCCCACACCGTGCCGCCGCCGATCTTCCAGGCCTCCGCCGGCCAGGACTTCACGCCGAGGTCGCTGCCCTGGTCGCCGGAATAGAACGGCTTGAAGTCCTTGCCGATGAGCACGTCCTTGTCCGGGCCGGTGCTGTAGGCGCGCCAGGCGATCTTCCCCGTCGCGACATCAAGGGCAGTGAGCCAGCCTCGCACGCCGAGCTCGGCGCCGCTGTTGCCGACCAGCACCTTTCCCTTCACCACCAGCGGCGCCATGGTCATCGTCTCGCCGCGAGCGATGTCGCCGAGCTTCGCGCGCCAGAGCTCCTTGCCGGTCTTCGCGTCGAGCGCGATGGTCTGGTTGTCGAGCGTGTTGAAGAACACGCGACCCGCGTCGTACACGGCGCCGCGATTGACCACGTCGCAGCAGGCGACGCCCTGCGCCGAGGCGCTGGTCTTCGGATCGAACTGCCAGCGGATCTTGCCCTGCAAATCGAGCGCGTACACCTTGTTGGGCCAAGGCGTGACGATGAACATGGTGCCGGCTGCGACGATCGGCGCCGCCTCGTGCCCGCGCTCCACGCCGGTCACGAAGCTGTAGGCAGGCTTGAGCTTGGCGACGTTCGCTGCGTTGATCTCGTCGAGCCCGCTATAGCGCGTCGACGCATAGTCCTTCGCCGGCATGCGCCACTCGCCGTCCTCTGCGACGGCCGCGTGCACGACGAGCGCGGCCGCAAGGACGAACGGGAGACGGGGCATTGCCTCCATCTTTAGCATGCATCCCTGACATTTTGACTGTAGCGGTAGCGACGACAAACCTAACAGCATAGTGATGACGCGCGCACCGGTGACGGTTTTTCAAGACCGGTGGTAAGAAAGACCGATGCAAACCTACGATCGCGCCACGATCTGGCTGCACTGGATCGTCGGCCTTGCGATCCTGCTGCAGTTCGCGCTGGGCTGGTGGATGTTGGGCGTGCCTAAGGACCCCCCCGGCTTGCGTGCAGGCTGGTACAACCTGCACAAATCCATCGGCATCACCCTCGCGGCGTTCGTCTTGGTGCGATTGCTCTGGCGCATGCACCGCCCTGGCCCCGCCCTCCCGGGCACGGTGCCGGCGGCCCAGCGATTCGCTGCCGTGGCGACGCACTGGGGTCTGTATGCGTGCATGCTGATCCTGCCGATCACGGGCTATCTGGGGTCGAGCTTTACCAAGTACCCGATCAAATACTTCGGTCACACGCTGCCCCACTGGGGCACCGAATGGGCGGCGGGAAAGCAGCTCATGAGCAGCCTGCATCTCGGCGCCGCCTGCCTGCTTGGCGCGCTCATCGCTGTGCACGTCGCTGGCGCCCTGTGGCACCTGGCGCGCAGGGACGGACTTTTCTCGAGGATCTGGAGACCCGCATGAAGGCTTTGCTTTTCCTATTCCTCCTGGCCGGCAATGCGCTCGCAGGACCGATCGCCTACGTGTCGAACGAGAAGACGGGCACGCTCAGCCTGATCGACACCGCCACCGACCGCGTCGTCGGTTCCCTGCCCGCGGGTAAGCGCCCGCGCGGCATGGCGCTCAGCCGCGACGGACAGACCATGTACGTATCGGATGAGCCCTCCAACGCTGTGGTCGTGCTGTCGACAGGCGACGCCTTTCCGCAGAAGGTGATTGCCGTGGGCGAATCGCCGGAAGGCGTGAGCCTGTCGCCCGACGGCAGGCTGCTCGCAGCGGCCAGCGAGATTGCCAACGCAGTCCTGCTCATCGATGTGGGCGAAGCGAAGGTCGTCGCCACCATAAAGACCGAGGGCAAGAATCCGGAGCACGCCGTGTTCAGCCCGGATGGCCGCTGGCTTTATGTGAGCGCCGAGGATGCCTCGCAGGTGGATGTGGTGGACGTGGCCGAGCGCCGGCAGGTCGGCGCCATCCCGGTGGCGCGGCGGCCGCGCGGCATCGCCTTCACGCCCGACGGCAAGCGCGCCTACGTGGCGTGCGAGCTCGACAACACGGTGTTCTCCATCGATACCGCCTCGCACCGCGTCATCAATGCGATTCCGGCCGGCAATTTCGCCAATGGCGTGGCCATGCATCCGGCCGGCGATCGCGTGTACGTCTCCAACGGGCGCGGCGCCAGCGTCTCCGTGATCGACACGCGAACGGACCAGGTGATTGCCACGGTGGGGGTGGGCCAGCGCCCCTGGAACATGGCGCTGACGCCGGACGGGAAGAAGCTTTATGTCGCGAACGGGCGGTCCAACTCCGTCTCGGTGATCGACACGGCCACGAATTCGCGCATCGCCGATATCGCCGTCGGCGAGCTACCCTGGGGCGTGACGATCCGCTGAGCCGGAGCGAGTACGGTTTTTGCTGGCGTGGGTGGCGTCTACCCTTTAACGGACAGGAACACTATGAAACTCGTAACCAGACTCGCAGTCATCGCTTCCCTCAGCGCCGGCCTGGCATTCTCGCTGCCTGCGGCCGCGCAGAGCACCGGCAAATCTTCGGGCGCCGCATCGTCGAGCCAGGGCGCGTCGAGCAGCCAAGGCGCCTCCGGCGGACAGAGCGCCGGCACCGGCAGCAGCGCCGACACGCGCAGTGCCGCGACCGGGCAAAGCTCGCCGCGCGACCTCGAGTCCTCGGCCAACCGCGGCAACGACAGCAACAGCAACTGGGGCTGGCTCGGACTCCTTGGCCTGATCGGGCTCGCCGGCTTGCGCCGCCGTGACCACAGCGACACCCGTTACGACACCACGACGACACGCACGACCCGCTAGCCGGCAGCACCAGAAGGAGGCGCACATGCCCAAAGCCAAGCCACTGAACGCCATAGCCCTGCTCGAGGAAGACCACAAGTACGTGCGGAAGGCCTTCCGCGACTTCGAGAAGATGGACCACGACGATCTCGAAGCGGTGCAGGCACTGGCCGACCAGGTGTGCGCTGCCCTTCTCGTCCACGCGCAGATCGAGGAGGAGATCTTCTATCCCGCCGCGCGGCGCGCGCTGAAGGACGAGGACCTGATGAACGAGGCGAAGGTCGAGCACGATTCGGCAAAGACCCTGATCCGCACGTTGAAGCGCATGAAGGCCGGGGATCCCGAGTTCGTCGCGACCTTCACGGTCCTTGGCGAGTACGTGAACCACCACGTCAAGGAGGAGGAGTCGGAGATTTTTCCGAAGGCGCGGCGCCGCGGCCTGAATCTCGCCGCCCTGGGAAAGAAGCTCATGGCACGGAAGATCGAGCTCGGCATCTAGCTTGCTCCAGCGCGGGTTCTCATCAAGGAGAGCCCATTGAAACCGACGTTGCTGGAAAATCGGGGCGTGCCCCTCGAGAAGCAGAAGTTCACGTGGCGGGACCTCGTTCAGAAGCCCATTAGCAAGCTCGACGACGACGCTTACACCCGCGTCCGCATCATCCTCATGAACGGCATCGAGCTGGAAGCGCACCGCTTCTCGCATAGCGCCGCGCGCATGAACAAGGCGTTGCAGCTGCCGCTCGCGCGATCCGCCGGGTCGAGC
>Ga0196963_10002710_pt1 | contig 10372 bp, 9 predicted proteins | sample S1_5metaG_FD_148600 | JGI IMG/M metagenome (GOLD analysis project Ga0196963, IMG submission 148600) | Soil microbial communities from Anza Borrego desert, Southern California, United States - S1_5 | ecosystem: Environmental > Terrestrial > Soil > Desert | place: USA: California | collected... | reverse complement strand
CCACCACCCGGTCCTTGCTGCCGGCCCAGGCGTTCAGCCGCGCCACGTCGTGGTTGTCGAGGAAATGGGCGGGGCGGCCCAGCGCGCCGTACATCGCCTCCGTCCGCTTGAGCCACTCCTCCACCTGGGCGAGGCCGGTGCCGCGGCCGAACGCCTCGGTGAAGGCCATCTGGGTGGGGAAGTCGAACAGGCTGTCGAACTGCCGGCCGATGCCGGGCACAGGCTCGTAGTAGCGCTTGATGTCGACGGCATTGGCCTCGGCCGTGCCCTCGTCCTGCCAGGCCTCGCCGATCAGCAGGGCGTCGGGCTTGGCGGCCTTCAGCTCCTTGTACAACTCCGCCCAGAAGCGGTGGTCGACGCCGCGCACATAGTCCAGGCGCAGCCCGTCCGCCCCCTCGGCCACCAGCCAGTGCAGCGCCACGTCCTTCAGGAAGCGGCGGGTGCCCTCGTCGTCCAGGTCCCAGTAGCCGAACTTGGCGCCCCAGCCCTCCCAGGTCTTCTCCGCCTCCTGCTTGGCGCGGGTGCGCTTGGGCTTGTGGCCGCCGGGGTCGCCGTTCTTCAGGTCGTAGCCGCTGTGGCCGTGGTTCAGCGGCACGTCCAGGATCAGCTTGATCCCCCTGGCGTGCAGCGCGTCGCGCAACTGCCGGTAGAGCGCCAGCGACGCCTCCGGGTCGCCCGGCACCGCCCGCATCCCGCCGATCCGGTAGTAGTTCAGCACGTCGTAGCCGTGGTCGGTCTCCGCCTCGAAGATGGGCGACAGCCAGACGGCGTCGACGCCGAGCGCGGCGATGTAGTCGACCCTGGAGAGAAGCCCCTGCAGGTCGCCCCCGGCATAGGCCTTGTGCCGGTGGCCGCGCAGCCCCTCGGTGTCGTTGGCCCTGTTGCCGTTCGCGAAGTGGCCGACGAAGACGTGGTAGACCGCCCAGCCTGTCCCCGGCGTCGCCGGGGCGGCCGCCTGGGCGGCGGCGGGACCGGCCGCCAGCGCGCCGGCGAGGCCGAGCAGGAAGGCGGCGCCGGCGAGGCGGCGTGCGGGCCTGGGGCGGGTCAAGGGCGGTGTCTCCTGGCGGCTGGGGCGGTGCTGCGCCCCCTCTTGGCCGCGCAGTGTCGGGCGACCCGGCGGCCCGGGTCAAGCGGGGCGATCCGGAGGGATGGGGGCCTCCCCGGCCGCGCCCGCACCCCGACCATGCGGGGTGCCGGAACAGGGGAGGGGGGCGCGCGGTTGTAGGGGGGACACCCTTGCGGAGGAACCCGACCCATGCGCTTCAAGTCCCTGCTGCTCTCGGCGGTGGCCGTGGTCGCCCTCTCGGGCGCGGCCGCTGCCCAGGACACCACGTCCGGCCAGCCGAGCCCCTCCGGCACCTCGACGACCACGGGTGCCGCGACCACGCCGGACACCCCGACCTCCACCGCCACCCAGCGGACCGACCCCGCCACCGGCGACACCACCACCCGGCGCGCGCCGGCCGTGGGCCCGGAGACCGGCAGCACCCAGACCGGCAGCACCCAGACGGGCACCGGCAGCGGCAGCGCCGGCACGGTGGAGCCGACCGGCTCCAGCGCGACCGCGGGCGGCTCCTCCACCGGGACCACCATGGGCACCGCGGGCACCGGCTCCACGGCCGGTACCGGCTCCACGGGCTCGACCGCCGGTTCCACCACGGGCAGCGGCGCCACCGGCTCGACCGCGACCGGCACCGCCCCGGGCTCGACCACCAGCTCCTCCGCCGGCGCCAACGCCGCCGGGGCCAGCCGGACCGAGGTCGGCACCTCGGGCATGGAGAGCACGCCGACCACCACGACCGGCACCACCACGCCCGGCACCTCCAGCGCCACCGGCGTGACCGGCTCGACCACGGGCACCGGTTCCACCACGGGCACCGGCTCCACCACGGGGACGGCTGGAACCGGCACCACGGGCACCGGCGCGGCGACGGCCGGCCAGGGCGCCACCACCTCAACCGACACGTCGGGCGCGGCCGCCTCGGCCGGCACCGGCACCGGCGGCGGCCCCTCCACCACCTCCGGCACCTCGACGACCGGCACCGACACGGCGACGACCGGTTCGGGGTCGGCAGGTTCGGGGTCGGCCGGTTCGGGTTCGGCCGGCTCGACGACGGGCAGCACGGGCACCGGCGCCGGCAGCACGAGCGGCAGCGGCACGTCCGGCAGCGGTGCGGCGGGTAGCGGCACGTCCGGCAGCGGCACGTCCGGCAGCGGCTTGACCGGCGGCACGACGGGCGGATCCTCCTCGTCCTCCTCCACGGGCGGCGGGGCGTCGGGCGGCAGCGCCAGCTCCGACTCCGGCAGCATCAAGACGACCGACGGCGCCACCAACTGGAGCAGCGTGGCCAAGGAGAGCTCCGACCGCGCCACGGCGGCCGGCGGCACCACCGGCACCGGCTCCACCGCCTCGGCCGGGACGGGCACCGGCACCGGCGAGACGGCCTCCACCGACCGCGACGACAGCGTCGGCGGCACCGACACGGCGACGTCCTCCACGGCGGGCGGCACCGCGTCCTCCACCACCTCGTCCACCACGACGGACACGACCGCGGCCGCGACGGGCGGCGCCAGCAGCCCGACCTCCGACCAGCCGGCCTCGGCCAGCGGGGCGGCGACGACCGGCACCGCCGCCGGCTCGACCACCAGCTCCTCCTCCGGCGCCAACGCCGCGGGGGCCAGCCGCTCCTCCACCGACCGCGAGGTCGGGATGGGCGCGTCCGGCACCTCCGGCAGCACGACCGGGACGACGGGGGCCGGTTCGAGCACCGGTTCGACGGGCTCCGGCTCGACGGGCAGCACCGGTTCGACCACCGGCTCCGGCGGCGCCTCGGGCGGCAGTGCCTCGGCGACGGGGACCGGGTCCTCGGCCACGGCGGCCGGCGACACGCCGACGGGCGTCTCCAGCACCATCACCTCGGGCACGCCGGCGACGGCGCAGGGCTCCGACGTGCAGGGCCGCACCGGCACCTCCTCGCGCCCCGAGGACCAGCTGCCGCGCACCGACCTCGGCAAGACCGGGACCGCCACCGACCGTGCCGGCGCCGCCACGGCGACCGGTGTGCCGGAAGCGACCCGCGGCGGGCCGGCCGGTTCGTATGAGACGACCGGCACCGGTGCCGGGTCCACCCTGTCCGGCACCGACAGCCTGACCGGCACCGGCAGCACCGGGACCGGCGCCAGCGTCGGCGGTGCGGCCGGCGGCGGCTCCGGCGGCGGCGGCTCGGGTGGCGGCGGTGGTGGTGGTGGCGGGGGCGGCGGTGGCGGCGGCTTCTGAGGCCGGCGCGATCCCGCACCGCAATAAAGTATGATCGGACGGGCCGCTCCCACCGGGGCGGCCCGTTTCCATCCGCGCCCGCGCCGCCGCGCCTCCCGGCCCGCGGGCACGTCTGCGGACAGGGCATTGCCGCACTGCGATACGAATTGTGTCGAACCGGCACGCCGTACTTCACAAAGATTGCACATTCGGGCATCGTGCAAGCCCAAAACAATCGCCTGACAATCAGGCCGCTACGGAGGAAAGGGGGTCGAGCCCGGCATGAGGATCGCCATACCGAAGGAGCGCCGCGCGCACGAACTGCGCGTCGCGGCCTCGCCAGAGACCGTGAAGAAATACAAGGCTCTGGGTCTCGACGTCGTGGTCGAGACGGGTGCCGGCCTGGGCAGCGCCGTCACCGACGCCGCGTTCGAGGCGGCGGGCGCCACCATCGCGCCCGACGCCGCCACCGCGCTGAGGGACGCCGACATCGTCCTCAAGGTGCAGCGGCCCCTGACCGCAGCCGAGGGCGGGCCGGACGAGGTGGCCCTGATGAAGCGCGGGGCGGTGCTGGTGGCGATCCTGTCGCCCTACGCCGATCCCGCCCGCCTCCAGGCCTATGCCGACGCCGGCGTCGACGCCTTCGCCATGGAGTTCATGCCGCGCATCACCCGCGCGCAGAGCATGGACGTGCTGTCCTCCCAGTCCAACCTGGCCGGCTACCGGGCGGTGCTGGACGCGGCGGCGGAGTTCGGGCGCGCCTTCCCGATGATGATGACCGCGGCCGGCACCGTGCCGCCGGCCCGCGCCTTCATCATGGGCGTCGGCGTGGCCGGCCTGCAGGCCATCGCCACCGCGCGCCGCCTGGGCGCCATCGTGTCGGCCACCGACGTGCGCCCCGCCACCAAGGAGCAGGTGCAGTCGCTGGGCGCCACCTTCGTCGCGGTGGAGGACGAGGAGTTCAAGCAGGCCCAGACCGCCGGCGGCTACGCCAAGGAGATGAGTGCGGAGTACCGCGCCAAGCAGGCGGCCCTCATCGCCGAGACGATCAAGAAGCAGGACATCGTCATCACCACGGCGCTGATCCCCGGCCGCAAGGCGCCCGTGCTGGTCACCGCCGACATGGTGCGCAGCATGAAGCCCGGCGCCGTCATCGTCGATCTGGCGGTGGAGCAGGGCGGCAACGTCGAGGGCTCGCGCCCCGGCGAGGTGGTGGAGATCAACGGCGTCAAGATCGTCGGCCACTACAACGTGCCGAGCCGTATCGCGGTTGACGCCTCCGCGCTCTACGCCAAGAACCTGCTGAACTTCCTGACGCCGCTGGTCGACAAGGAGACCAAGGGGCTGAAGATCGACTGGAACGACGAGATCATCAAGGGCACCGCGATCACCCGCGGCGGCGCCGTGGTGCACCCGGCGTTCGCTCCGGCCGCCGCTCCTGCCGCGGCCCCTGCCGCCCCGGCCGCAGCCCCGGCCGCGGCGCCGGAGACCCCGGCGGCACCCGCCGCGGTCACGGTGACCCCCACACCGCCCGCCGCCCCGCCCGCGCCCGAGGCGCCCTCCAACGACAAAGCCGGGGAGTGAGCCGGATGGACCCGCAAACCCACTCCAAGAACGCCGCCGACCTCGCCAACGCCGCGCAGGACCTGGCGGCCCAGGCGGCCGACCTCGCCAACCAGGCGACGCAGATCGCGGTGCAGAGCCACACGGAGGGCCTGCCCTTCATCGTGACCGGCCTCACCATCTTCGTGCTGGCCTGCTTCGTCGGCTACTACGTCGTCTGGAAGGTCACCCCGGCGCTGCACTCGCCGTTGATGGCGGTCACCAACGCCGTCTCCTCGGTCATCATCGTCGGCGCGCTGATCGCCACCGGCTCCGGCGACTTCGACTTCTCGTCCTTCATGGGCTTCCTGGCGGTGATCCTGGCCTCCGTGAACATCTTCGGCGGCTTCATCGTCACCCAGCGCATGCTGTCCATGTTCAAGAAGAAGGCGGCGCCAGCCGCCGCAAAGCACTGACCGGGGGGCGACGACCATGGCTGTAATCGCGGCTCTCGCCTACCTCGTGGCAGGCGTGTGCTTCATCCTGGCGCTGAAGGGGCTGTCCAGCCCCGTGACGGCGCGCTCGGGCAACAATTTCGGCATGGCCGGCATGGCCATCGCCATCATCACCACGCTGGCGGTCATCCCGCAGATGGGCGGGCTGGACTGGACCCTGATCCTGGTCGGCATCCTCATCGGCGGTGCCGCCGGCACCTTCATCGCGCGCAAGATCCAGATGACCGAGCTGCCCCAGCTCGTCGCCGCCTTCCACTCGCTGGTGGGCCTGGCGGCGGTGTTCGTGGCGGCCTCGGCCTTCTACGCGCCGGAGAAGTACGGCATCGGCGCGCGCGGCGACATCCACGTCGGCTCCATCATCGAGATGAGCCTGGGCGTGGCCATCGGCGCCATCACCTTCACCGGCTCGCTGGTCGCCTTCGCCAAGCTGCAGGGCCTGGTGTCGGGCAAGCCGCTGGTCTTCCCCATGCAGCACCCGCTGAACGCCGGCCTCGGCGTGCTGGTGCTGGTGCTGGTGGTGCTGCTCTGCACCGCCCAGTCCGATCCCATCTTCTGGCTGATCGTGCTGGTGTCGCTGGCGCTGGGCTTCCTGCTGATCCTGCCGATCGGCGGCGCCGACATGCCTGTCGTCGTCTCCATGCTGAACAGCTACTCCGGCTGGGCGGCGGCGGGCATCGGCTTCACGCTGCAGAACCCGCTGCTGATCATCACCGGCTCGCTGGTGGGCGCGTCGGGCGCGATCCTGTCCTACATCATGTGCAAGGGCATGAACCGCTCGATCATCAACGTGATCCTGGGCGGCTTCGGCGGCGACAGCACGGCGGCGGCGGCCGGCGGCGGGGCGGCGATCGACCGCACCTTCAAGGCCGGCTCGGCCGACGACGCGGCCTTCATCATGAAGAACGCGGCCAAGGTCATCGTCGTGCCCGGCTATGGCATGGCGGTCGCCCAGGCCCAGCACGCGCTGCGCGAGATGGCCGACCTGCTGAAGGCGGAGGGCGTGGAGGTCAAGTACGCCATCCACCCGGTGGCGGGCCGCATGCCCGGCCACATGAACGTCCTGCTGGCCGAGGCCAACGTCCCCTACGACGAGGTGTTCGAGCTGGAGGAGATCAACCGCGACTTCGGCCAGGCGGACGTCGCCTACGTCATCGGCGCCAACGACGTGACCAACCCGGCCGCCAAGACCGACCCGGCCTCGCCCATCTACGGCATGCCCATCCTGGACGTGGAGAAGGCGAAGACGGTGCTGTTCATCAAGCGCTCGATGGGTGCCGGCTACGCCGGCGTGGAGAACGAGCTGTTCTTCCGCCCCAACACCATGATGCTGCTCGGCGACGCCAAGAAGGTCACCGAGGAGGTCGTGAAGGCGATGTCGGGCGGCGGCCACTGAGCCGCACCGCCAGACCATGACAAGGGGCCGGCCGGGGAGACCCGCGCCGGCCCTTCCTTTTTCCGGGCGCTGCCGCAGCCGGGCGCCGCAGCCGGCACCCTTCCCGCAGGGCAGGCGCCGCCCCATCTCATGGAGCATGCCGCGCCTGAAGCCGCTTCCCCCCGACCTTCCCGGCCAGCACCCCGCCCAGCGGGGCCGCAGCCTCGGGGCCTGCCCCCTGTGCGGGCGGGAGATGATTGCCGGCCCGTCGGTGGAGGAGCACCACCTGGTGCCGCGGTCCGAGGGCGGGCGGGAGACGGCGGCGCTTCACCGCGTCTGCCACCGCAAGATCCACGCGGAGCTGGACGAGCGGGAGCTGGCGCAGCGCTACAACACGGCGGAGGCCCTGCGCGCCCATCCCGCCATCGCCGCCTTCATCCGCTGGGTCGCGCGCAAGCCGCCGGAATTCACCACCGCCACCTTCCGCCGCAAGGACCGCTAGCCGCGCAGACCGCTAGCCGCGCAATCGGGCGACCGCGAAATGCAGCCCGACGGCGGCGAGCAGCAGCCCCAGCACGGCCAGGGTAGGGCCCAGGCCGAACAGCTGGCTGCCCAGCCACAGCGTCAGCAGCGCGAAGGCGGCGGCGCGGAGCGCCAGCAGCACGCCGCCGGAGCGGGAGGCGGAGCGCGCACGGGGGCGCGGGGCGGGGATCGTCATGCCGGGGCAACAGCGGCGGGGGCGGCTTGTCGCGCTTGGCGGCGGCGATGGGTGCGGCTGCAAGGCTGTGCGCGCTTCGACACGCTCAGCATGGGGGACGGGGGATGCCAAGCCACATGAAGGCCGGGATCATCTCAACGCTCCTCAGCCTGAGCTCGGTCAGAAGGCCGCACCCCGCCCCCGCTGCCCCTCCCGGGGGGAGCATCCCGACCACCCCCAGCCCGGGCAGCACATGTTCCCCCGGCGCATCTCGCCCAAACAGCCGAATGCGCACGACAAAAACCGCCCCCGTGTAGCCACCGGGGCGGTTCTTCCCGTGCGTCAGCAAAGCTGAGAGACGCTGCCGGCCGGAACCGGCGGCGAGAGCTTAGTAGCCCTCGCGCTCCAGGCGCTTGCGCAGCAGCTTGCGAGCGCGGCGGATGGCCTCCGCCTTCTCGCGTGCGCGCTTCTCCGAGGGCTTCTCGTAGTTGCGGCGCAGCTTCATCTCACGGAAAATGCCCTCGCGCTGCATCTTCTTCTTCAGCGCGCGCAGGGCCTGATCGACGTTGTTGTCGCGAACCAGCACTTGCACGGGTTGTCACCACTCCCAGCTAGGGCACAAAGGCCAATACAAAAGGCGAGCCAGGACGCACGGTCGCGCGGCTGCCCGAACGGAGGCAAGGTGTATAGCAGAGCCCGACGGCCTTGTGAACCCCCCAAGGGGAGGGACCCCGACGCCGGTTGACCTCGCCCTGCCGCAAGGCCAGGGTGGCACCCGTAACGGCGGATGCCGGCCCGGGACGGACAGTGCCGGAGGGACGGCGCCGGCGCCAGCCGCCGGTTCGTCAGGGGAGCGTTGAGGGGAGAGCATGGCAATCCTGAAGATCGCCCGCATGGGCCATCCGGTGCTGCGGCGCCGGGCGACCGAGGTCGACCAGCCGATCCCGGGCGTGGTGCGCCAGCTGGCGCTGGACATGATCGAGACGATGGTGGACGCGCCGGGGGTGGGGCTGGCGGCACCGCAGGTGCATGTGGGCTGGCGCGTCATCGTCTTCCGCCTGCCGCCCGACCGCATCACCGGCATGCCGGGCGACCAGCCGGCCGACGCCCAGGCGCTGGTGAACCCGGAATGGGAGCCGCTGACCGAGGAGATGGCCTACGGCTGGGAGGGCTGCCTTTCCATCCCCGGCCTGCGCGGCATGGTGCCGCGCTACACCCGCATCCGCTACCGCGGCCTGGCGCTGGACGGCTCGCTGGTGGAGCGGGAGGCCAGCGGATTCCACGCCCGCGTGGTCCAGCACGAGATGGACCACCTGGACGGCGTCCTCTATCTCGACCGGATGCCGGACATGCGGCTGCTGACCTTCGTCGAGGAGATGAAGTATTTCGGCGCGGATGCGATGCCGCGCGGCTGATCGCGTCCTTATCCCGCGGGGCTGGCCCGGAACGGATGCCCGCCCCACATCTGTTGTGAGTAGAAACCGGAACCGCCCAGGAGCTGCCCCATGGCGACCTACGAGACCCCGGACGACGCCGCCGAGGCGGGTGCGCCCCCAATCGATGCTCCCGTCGATGCGCTGACCGAGCTGCGCGACCGCCTGCTGCTGGCGACGCTGCCCAACGTGGCCTTCGACGGCTGGTCGCTGACCTCCCTGCGCCAGGGGGCGGAGCAGCTGGGGATGGGCGCCTCGGAGGCCTTCGCCGCCTTCCCCGGCGGGGTGGCCGGGCTGGTCGAGCATTTCAGCGGCTGGGCCGACCGGCAGATGCTGGACCGCCTGGCCGGCCACGACATGGCGGCGCTGAAGGTGCGCGAGCGCATCACGCTGGCCGTGCGCACCCGCATGGAGGTGCTGGCCCCGCACGTGGAGGCGGTGCGCCGCAGCGTCTCCTTCCTCGCCATGCCGCAGAACGCGGGGCTGGGCCCCCGCATCCTCTACCGCACGGTCGACGCCATGTGGTACGCGGCCGGCGACACCGCGACCGACTTCAACTTCTACACCAAGCGCATGCTGCTGGCGGGCGTGCAGACCTCCACCCTGCTGTACTGGCTGGGCGACCGGTCGGAGGGGCATGCCGACACCTGGTCCTTCCTGGACCGCCGCATCGGCGACGTCATGCGCATCGGAAAGGGCATCGCCCAGGCCAAGGACGTCGGCGGCATGCTGGCGAAGTTCCCCTCGCCCTTCCGCTTCGCCCGGCACGTCCGCCGCGGCGCGCCCTGACGCCGCTCCCCATGCGCGACGAGGCGGCGCCGCCCGGCACATCCCAGCCGCCGGGCACCCGGCCCTGGCACCACACGGACAAGGGCTTCCGCAACCCGCCGGGCAGCCCGGCGCGGCCGGCCGGCAGCTTCTGGCCGATGGCGGGGTTCCTCTGGCGCCGCTTCCGGGACAGGCGCGCGCCGGTGCCGCCGCCGGGCCACGTCCTGCCCGAGGCGGTGGCGCTGGAGGGGTTCCGGGCGCTGGGCGGGGCGGACGGCGTCACCTGGCTGGGCCACGTCGCCTTCCTGCTGCGCCTGGGCGGGCTGACGGTGCTGACCGACCCGTACCTCGGCGACTGGGCGGGGCCGTGGAAGGGGGCGGGGGCCAGGCGCTTCGTCCCGCCGGGCATCCGCGCGGAGAACCTGCCGCCCATCGACGTGCTGGTCCTGTCGCACAACCACTACGACCATCTCTGCGTCCCGACCTTGCGGGCGCTCAAGGACCGCCACCGGCTGCTGGCCGTCGTGCCGCTGGGGCTGGGGCCGATGCTCAAGCGGCTGGGCTACGCCAACGTGGTGGAACTGGACTGGCACGGCAGCGTCCGCCACCGCGGCCTGACCGTGACGGCGGCGCCGGCCATCCACGCCTCCTCCCGCACCGGATTCGACTTCTGCCGCACCCTCTGGTGCGCCTACGTGCTGGAGGCGGGCGGGCGCCGGGTCTGGTTCGGCGGCGATAGCGGCTACGGCCCCGTCTTCGGCGAGACGGGCGCCGCCTACGGCCCCTTCG
>Ga0196963_10002709_pt1 | contig 10372 bp, 9 predicted proteins | sample S1_5metaG_FD_148600 | JGI IMG/M metagenome (GOLD analysis project Ga0196963, IMG submission 148600) | Soil microbial communities from Anza Borrego desert, Southern California, United States - S1_5 | ecosystem: Environmental > Terrestrial > Soil > Desert | place: USA: California | collected... | reverse complement strand
AGAGCCGAGAGAGCCGAGAGAGCCGAGAGAGCCGAGAGAGCCGAGAGAGCCGAGATAACCGAGAGAGCCTGACCTGTTTGTGCCAGCTTTCACTGGCGCTTGCTCGCTTCAGTCAACGGCGCTCGCAAGCCACCTTCCTTTTTTTGGAACAAGGTGGCATGCGAGCGCCTTGCATTGTAGAGGGCCGAGAGAGCCTTATCTTGTTTTGTCAGCTTTCACTGGCGCTCTTTCTCGCTTCACTTGAAGCAACCTGCTTCCGAAAAAATAGGAGTGTGGCTAAGCAAGCCAAAGAGAGCCTGATCCGGTTTGTACCGACTTTCACTGCGCTTGCTCCCCCATTATGATTATCACATACCGACAAGTGGCACTATGATCTCACATGGTGATCATACTGTCACAAGCACTACAGTTCAGGATGATGATGATCCCACCGTAGGTGCCTGGGTAGAATGACACGCCAACATTGGCCTGGAGATGATCTATGTATATAAGGGTCAAATTGGTATGGTAGAGAGCACAATAGGAGCAAGATGGCGCAAGAGGGCAAAGGGGCATAATATAGGTGCAAGAGTGCACAAGAGGGCAAGGGGCACAAAAGGGCACAAGAGGGCACAAGAGGCCACAAGAGGTGCAAGAGGGTACAAGAGGTAAGGGCACATGGGACACAATAGGTGCAAGAGTGCACAAGAAGTAAGGGCGCAAGAGGTATGGGCACATGAGGACACAAGAGGTCACGAGAGGCCACAAGATTGTTTTTCGTAAAATTGAATCGTTTTATGGAGAACACATTCAATACATGATCAGAATTTTCAGTTTGACACAATCAAAATATGTTCAGATGCCGGATGGAAATCTGACTATGAGAGAATGGATGTTGCAGTTATCACCTCTATTTCCTCCTCAGATTGATGTTGATTTGAAAACTGATTCGTTCTTGCACTCTCTAAAATTTAAAGGGGCTGACATAAACCGATTTGAGGACCGCAATAAATTGGTGAGTAGTTTGGGATTCAAAAATGGCGATGAAATTATGGCTACCTTGTGGTTTTTCCGTCCTCCCAATATAGCATCACAATTCAAAGGAAATCTGTCGTTAACGTCAATGGAAAAACAAGATACATGCACAATTTGTTTACAAGAATTAAAAATGGATGGTAATTTGATCATCGTGTTGGACTGTATGCACAAATATCATCGCGACTGTTTGGTCAGGATAAGTGGGACTTTATGTCCGGTGTGTCGATTCGATTTTGGGGACAAGACAAAGCAAAATATCAAGAAACACGACGACACTTGGAGGCTCATACCCGCTATTTAGGTTTCTATCGCGCAAAACTTGGAACCAGAGTGATCCGACGTGTATGATCTGATATCAAGTGTTAGTGATAATGAATGCTTTGTCACGCCCTTTGATAGACCAGAAATGGTCCTCACTGATCGGAAACTTCCCTCTGACCATAAAGTATCTTTTATTTGAGAGCCTCCGATGCGAGGCCATGCTCCAGTATGATGGCACATTTTTTGAGAGGGCCAAGGATACCGTGCTGGGAATAAAATTGAACCTTTTTTCCTCGCCTGAATGAGATGTCCCAGACCATTAGAGACATCCGCAATAATTGCGAGTTTTACGTGAGGGAAGGCATCCGGGAACTGGAAGCGAGGGGGATCATGGTGGATGGCAGGTACCCCGCCAAAGGGGAGATCCGGGTGGTGAAGAGCGGCGTCATCTTCCAACAGTACTGTCACGACGGGCTGAAATACGACGTGTGCGTCAGTTGGTTGCAGAAGGCCATCCGGCGGAATCGCCGGGATGAGGCCCTGTATTGTGCGGCCCAGATGGTCAAATTGGGCAGGATGTTCGAGAGCCACTGCCTCAATCGCCTGTTGCTGATCGCTTCCGAAGACGTCGGGGCGGCCGAACCCGGGATCGCCATCAAAGCGTGGGAGTTGTACACCCGCATTCAGGAAATCCGCGACCGGGACCGGACGGTGACCAAGAGGTTGATCGTGCGTTTCGTCACCTTGTTGTGCCACAGTCGAAAAACGCGATTGATGGATTGGCTCTTGCACGACGGTAAGGAGGGAGAAGGGGAAGGGGAGGGCGACCCCATCCGGAAATTGGTGAGAAGGGTGGTGATGGCCGTGGAAGATAAGACCGTCGACCGTTTGATCGGGGGCCTCGTCCAATCGTCCGTCCATCGGGGGATCGGTCGGGAAATCGCGTGTTTGCAACGGATCTATCGCCAGAGGAAGGACGTCTTGGCGTTGCTGCACGCCGCACAGCTGTTGCACTTCGGATATGTGCATGCACTGGACCAAGGATTGCTGGACGTCGATCCGTGCGGGGGAATGTCGGACGGGGAGGTGGACGCGCACTGGCGGACTTGCGAGGAGCTGAATCCCAGGGTGCTGGACGACGCGATAGACGGACACACGAAGGACGGCTCCAAACTGTTGAAGAGGGACTTCGTGCATTTCGTCTGTTGCGGTTCCCTTCTGGAGAACTGGACGCCGTTCCCCGGGGAGGAGGAGGCGATGATCTGGGCGTATCATCGATCCGTCGCAACACTGGGTTACGGTCGTATAAAGACCGACGTGACGCGCATGGACCACCAGTGCGACGTCATCCAGAGATTGGTGGAAGGCTACGCGACCCGGAAGGAACAGACACTGGAGATGGCCTGCGGCACGGGAAAGACCAAGACGAGCTGGTGGGTGGTCAGGGAGACGCTCGGTGCCGGGTTCAACCGCTCCAGGATATTGGTCGTCACGCCGTTGCTCGGCATATTGTCACAGTTTTACGAATCGTGGAGGGACATGGCGATCACCGACAAGGTGGGAATGGAGGGTTACATAGTGGCGAGCAGGTTCGGGAAGCCGCTCGGCAGCATGTACACGAATTACGCGCACGTGAGGGACAGGGAGGGTTTGGAGGAATTGAAACGCCAATGGGGCGATGCCTCTCCCGCCCAATTGAGGGTGTTGTTCACCACGTACAGCAGCGAACGGAAGGTGAGGGATTCGGGAATGGAATTCGATTTCGCCGTTTACGACGAGGCGCATCACGCTCGTGCACCGGCTTGGAACCGTGGTTACGCGCTCAGGATGAGCGCCACATTGGGCGGTGAGGCCGACGTCAAATACGGATACGTCGATGCCATCCGGGACGGGTGCCTCGTGGATTACACCGTGGAGCTGTTCGACGGGACCGTCAGCGAGATAATGGACAGTCGCGACAAGTTGATCGTCTATTGCGTCACGAACGAGAGGAGTCGGTCGCTTCACGAATCCGATCCGTCCGATTACGCGATGAGGCTGGACTGCGATACTCCGGAAATTGAACGCAAGGAGATCCTGCAACGTTTCCGGGAGTCCCCCAAGGCCGTCATATACAACTGTCGGGTGTTGGGGGAGGGCATAGACCTTCCGGAATGCGACAGCATCTACATCGAATCGGGATGCACCGGTTACGTGTCGGTGATCCAGGCGATGGGGCGTTGCCTGCGATTGAGCGACCGCAAGGTGAGGGGCCCCCGACCATCGAGGGGATGCATATACCTGAACGCCAATTGCGGGAATCTGGAGGCGCGTTTGAGCGAGATGCGGAGGGTGGATCCGGGCGTCGACCTGAAATTAAGAAAATTTGAAAGTATTTCCCTCTCCTCACTCGAGGACACCGATGATGAAATTATCGGATGACCTCCACATGTATCCGCACGGATCCGACGTTATTGTTCACGGTAACACGTCGCCCCACATCGATACACTGAAGAGGTTGGGGGGCAGGCATGTGCGGGACCCACCTGGACAGGCCAAGGAGGGTTGGGTGTTTCCCGCATCCGCCCGTAAGCGGATAATATCGGAATTCCAATACGTGGAAGACGAACAAACCGTAGAGGAGGAAATCCGGGACGAGGAAATCCGGGACGAGGAAATCCGGGAAGAGCAAATCCGGGACGAGCAAATCCGGGACGAGGAAATCCGGGACGAGGAAATCCGGGACGAGCAAATCCGGGACGAGCAAATCCGGGACGAGGAGATTACCGACGGATCGGAATCCAGGACCGTGCAGGCTGTATCTGGACCCGGAGATGCGATCAGGATCGGTTGTGCGGTCGGAGGCAGTTCCCTGGTCAGCGTTATCGAGCAAAACCGACTTCCCGTGATTCAATTCTTCCTGCCGCAGACCCTCTCCCCACCCAGCATAGAGAGGATAAGGAAGAACCTGACCGGACGCGACATCCGTTTGGTGGTTCACGCAAATTACGACATCAACCTGGCCCATCCCAGGGATAGTGCCGCTGGAAAGAGGTCGATGGGCAATTTCCTGAGGGAGATCCGATTCTTCGCCTCCATCCTCCCCGAACGCATGATCGGTTTCATCGTGGTCCACGTCGGTAAATCCATGGACTTCGGGTTGGACGGAGCCGAGGAGAATTTCTTCCGCAACATGGTGGAGGTGTTGGGGCAGACCCCCGAGAACGTGGTCGTTCTCCTGGAAACGGCCGCCGGTCAGGGCAGCGAGATGTTCACCGACCTGAGGGACCTCGTCAAGCTGTACGGGAGGATCCTGGATCACGGGCGCGGGATCGGGAGGGACCTTTCGCGGAACTTCCGCCTGTGTCTGGACACCTGCCACGCTTTCAGTGCCGGGCACTCGGTGAAGGAGATGTTGGGCATCCTGGGATCGCCGAGAGACGGCGAACCCTCACCGGTGGCACTCATACACATGAACGACAGCCACACGCCCAGGGGATCGAGGGTGGACCGCCACGCCAACCTGGGTCAGGGGTACATATTTGGGGAGGAATTGGGAGGTACGATGGACGACCTCAGGTTGCTGATCAATTGGGCGGTGGTGAACGACGTCTCGATTGTCCTGGAGACCGACGGCAGGTTGCACCAATCGGAACTGGACCTGTTGTACGGGTTGGCTTATCCCGACAGGGAAATCCGGGTCACCATAACGGATGTGCAATCGGAGATGCCCGAGATCAACCAGAGGATCGTGACGATACTCCGGGTCCTGGCGCAGGCATCCGATAATCGCTTCCGGAGGGAGGCACTGTTAAAAGCGGCGGAGGCGATCAAAAACCTGGACACCCCCGTCACCTCCGGCGCCTCGGTGAAACGGCTCCCGGGGATAGGCAAGGGCATAGCCGACAAGGTGGACGAGATCGTGAGGACCGGCACGTTGGCGGAATACGAGGATCAGGTGGACGAGTTGAACGCCGTGAGCGCCCTGACTGCCGTTTCGGGGATCGGGACCGTCACCGCCAAAAAACTGTACAACGACCACGGCATCCGCACGGTGGAGCAACTCGTCGAACAGGTCAGGCAGCAGAAGGTCAAGTTGAACAAGGCCCAACTCGGCGCACTGAGGCATTATCAGGACATCCAAACCAGGATACCCAGATCGGAGATCGACAAATACGACGAGATGTTCGCCGAGATCTGCCGATCCATCGATCCCCAATTGAAACACGTGATCGTGGGGTCCTATCGGCGGTTGAAACCGGATTCCGGGGACATCGACGTGTTGTTCTACCATCCCCAACTGGAAGACGCCGAGTCCGTCAAGGACTCCCCATTCCTGAAACAAATACTCAGAAAAATGGGGGATCTCGTCGACAGCGTCCTCTCCCACGGACAGAACAAGATCATGATGATCGCCCATCTGCCCGGTCACCCCTCCCGTCGCGTCGATTTCCTGCTCTCCTCCAAGGAGAGTTACGCCACCTCCCTGATGTACTTCACTGGCAGCAAGGAGTTCAACATCCTGTGCCGCAACAAGGCGATAAGACTGGGTTACAAGTTGAGCGAACAGGGCCTCTTCGACAAGGACGGGCGACAGATACCCACGCCGACCGAGAGGAGCGTATTCGAACACCTCGGCATCGAGTACCTCCCACCCGAGGCCCGTTGACGCGTCATCTGCGCCATGGTGTGTTCACGGAATGAAATTTGTAGAATCCGTAGACACTCGCGATCATCAACAGTGACAGACAAACGATGTTTCCGTAACGATCGAAGACCGTAATGGTGGGGCCCCAATGGAACACCAAATTCGCCTCCACGAAACCATAAATTCCCCAAATGATGGCAAGTGCCAACCATAGCCACGACATGGCCGATTCCCTCTTACTGGAGAAGGCATATGCAAACAGACCCGAAAACACGAAATCCATCCAAATTGGATAAACCAGGATCAAAAAAATGGGAATGAACAATACTTCCTTGATAAGTGGAGGCATATACTTTATCCAAATCGACCCTTTGGGAATGAACTTTTTAGAAAAAAGTTCACTCAATTGGAATCTCATGGTAGATGCTGAATCGTTTCCTTTTTGTTCGAACTTTTTTGAAACAAAAGTTCAAACAAAAAAGTTCTTTTTTGTGAAATGTTTTACGGTAACAAATCGATGCTCTTTCCGAAGCTTAAATGTTTTGGCAACAATTACGACCTATTGATCGAATTGGTGAAAGCTGATTCTTTTGAGCGTAATCGCAAGGACGCCGTGATAAACGAAATCCTGATAAGAGCGGATGTGGAGGTGACCAAGCATTTGACGATCGACATGCTGATTGACGCCCGACTGGGGAAATCGGCCGTATCGTACATGAAGCGCTTCTTGGAGGTGGGCGATCCCTCGAAAGTTTATCATGACGGCGACACCCTTCCTGATGAAGGCCTGCAAGAAAGACCTGGAAGGCGTGATGGAATATTTGGAAGAGGAGAATCTCTTGAAAGATTGCCTGCCGAACCACATCAATGGCCATGGGGAAACCGCGTTCATGTTGGCTTGAAAGATGCGAGCCGACACGGAAAAGGAGTTCCCTTTCGTTTATAAACTTTTGGAACTGACTGATGCGAAAACGGTCAATTCGACGAATTCCAACGGGGTGGATGCACTGACAGTGGCCATAATGTCAAAATTCGATGCCGTGGTCAAGGCAATTTTCGGCAAATTCGGGGACGGAATTGTCATGCATCGTGACAATTTCGGCAACGGCCCGCTTAATTGGATACTCCAACACGGATCGGATCTCATTAAACAATGGGGCCATCTTTTTTATTGGCAAAGTAGGTCGTTGGGCAAGGATTTGGAAGCGTTGAACGGCATGGGCTTGACACTGTTGAACCATTTTGGTGAAAAGTTCTTCAACGGTTCGAACGTGGGACTGTCCCAAATGATGAAGTCCGAATTTTGCAAAGTGATCGTCGAAATCATCCAGAAGCATCCCGATCGTTGCGACGTTGACAAAACCCTGATCAGAACGGCCATTTGGTGTGACATGGAAGAGGTGGCGTGCCTCGCCATTGGAAGTTTCGGCTCCAAATGTTTCCCGGAGGACAAGATCAACGAAATACTGGTTTCATCCATAAAAATGAAGATGATGGAACTGTCCAACCTGTTGATGGGGAAATACGGGGATGCTTGTCGGTTTGGGGAAATTGGTATGATGGACATGATCATCGGCGTGCATCCCCGACGAGTTGTTGTTAAGGTGACGCCCTTGATGTGGTGCCTGGCCAATGGCATGCCCACGGTGGCACTCCAGATAATTCGCAGATTCGGCAATGAGTGCAAGCCCGGATGCATCGACGAAAGGGGAAAACCGCATTGATCTATGCATGCGAGTCCAGCGAAGAGGTGGCCTCATTGTTGATAGATGAGTTCGGCGAGAGGTGCAATTTCGATCTGAAATTCGATTGCAACAAGGCCATCAGGGATAAAATCAGGAGGATTAGGTTGAAAAACAGGATCGGATCCAAGCCGATCTCTTTCGACTCGAAGGAATGCTTCTGCGGGGAGATGATCGATGCGGATTCGAAAGTGGCGTTACTGGAATGCTCGGATGTGTTCCATCATTCCTGCTTCGAAGCCCCTCCGGAAACTTGTCCTTTTTGCGGAAACAGGAACGGCGTCATTCACGAAGGGACCATGAGTGACGTCGGTCGGATCTGGCAAAATTTCGTTGGAGAGAACTTGGTGTCTTGATGTCCGACCGGAACCGTCCGATCGTTCTGGAGATTTTTTGATGATTTATTTAAATCTTCATCCAGTAATGAAGAGCCACCTGACGTTGCGCGTTCATCGCATCGACCTGCCCACCCTGGACAGGTCCGTGGCGCAACACCTGTTCAGGGAAAGATTGAGGGAGGGGGACGTGACTTTCGAAGATTTGAAATTGGAGTCCAGCCTGTCGACGCACTTGATGGAGCGTATGGACCTGAGCAAGGACCAACTGGACGACATGGGCCTGTACGACCTGATTGGGAAATTCGAGGGTTTCCGTCCGTTGGCGGATGAATGCCTGTTGATGCTCCTGGTGCCCAGGGGGAGGCCCGCGATTGAGGTCGACAGGTTTTGCGGTCGGTACTCCAAAACCTTCAACTTCAGCCTGAGGGACATCCAGAATTTCGAACGCCTGAACGCCCAGAAAGGGGGCATGAAATCCAGGAAACCCGACGATTTCTACTACGTCTGGTTCGTATCGGCCAATGACGAACGCAGGGATGCCGACGACCAGTCGTTCTCCGCTTGGGTGGAGAATTCGAGCGGGGTCACGGACGTCTACCTGTATATGGTGCCGTCGCCTCCCTATCGCGAACCGACGGACACACTGATCGAATTGATCCGGGACCTGATTTTGAAGCGGGATGTATGATGCAGTTTTTGATTGAACTTTTTTTGAAAAAGTTCGTATATGGAGGAGATCTTCTACAATCAGAAAAAGAGACTGATAAACAGCCAAATGACGGGGATTATGCCCTGTCGCGTCAACATGTTCACCCCTTTCATCCGAAATTGCAGTCGGCTTTTTTTCCGCATCTTGGACCATCATCAGGTGGAATACGCCCTGTTCGCCGGATCCGCCATAGGCCTCTACAGGAACAGGATGAACATACCCTGGGTCGACGATTTCGACATCATAGTAATGGAGAGCCAGGTGCCGAAACTGGAGAGACTGACGACCGTGTTCAACGAATATGGCTTTTATTGGCACCACAGGAAGGGGGTCAACCCCCTCTTCTCCAAACAGAGGATCCCGGACTCCCCGATTGAAGGCATGCAGATCTACTATTACCCGGACCACACCAAGAACATACATTACGGCGGGACGTTCCAATGCGACATCTTCTATTCGCACTTTGACGGCAACGGACTCCTGAAAAACAGGGGCAGGTGGGGGCTCTATAACGAGAAATCCGTGCAGAAAAAATGGGTCCTGCCTTTCAAGAGGTGCACCTTCGAACACATGTCCCTGCCCTTCTTCGCAAATTACTTGGAGGACATCCGACACGAGTACGGGGACGTGGACCAAGCTGTGATCCACGTTCAGCACTCCAGGTACAAGGTGTGCCTGAACAACAACTGGAAGAGCTGTTACAGGGAGTTCGAATCTTACGTCAAACTGGCGACGGGCAACGTGATCCGGACCATGCAAAGTCGAAGCGTCCAAAGTCGAAGCGTCCAAAGTCGGAAAGCGGAGAGGAAGACCGCGGTCCCGGTCAAGACGTGGTTGTTGGACAATTTTCGGAATCCCGTGTTCGTGGATTTGCTGAAGAGGATTTACGAGAGCGGCGCACAGAAGTTGGTCATACGGGACAAGAAGTACCTGAAATACATATTGGACATCAAGTTCTACCTACCGAGGGTTTGGGTGTGCGTCTACCTCGACGAGGTCGTCAACTATTGGTTGGTGCATTTGGAATCCGTCGACGAGATACTGGTGGACAACCTGGCCCTGAGCAATTACCTGGTGAGGCACTACCAACTGATCAACCTGAAACGCATCACCCTTTTGTCCGCCGACGGGATGTCGAAAATGAGGGACCTGCCGGTCCTGGATTGTCGCGGCCTGCGCGCCACCCCCGAACCCCTGATTAAAGTACCGGAAGGTGCGCCTTCCCCGGGAACGGATGCGGGTGCCACCGAGACCAGTACCCGGACAAGGACCCGGAACCGTCAAAACACAAACACGCCTATGTATGGGTCGGACCGTTCAAAACCCAGAAAGACAATGGGTGGGTATTTCTATCCCCAATTGCGCATCGTCGTGCCCAAGCGCAAGGGTCGGTCAAACCTGAAATTCATGTACAATCAGTTGGACGCATATCGCAGTGTCGCGAAATCGTTTGCATGATGGGCACTCCTACCTCTCACCCAGGAAATGATGAACCTTCATAGGATGCATCCGGATCGGCGATCAAGGAGAGGTGGGGCAACGCTTTCTACGAATCGCACGATGAAATACGTCAAAGGGTCCCAACGTCGATAAAGATTGGAACGGATCCTGGTTCGACGGTGAAGGGAGAACGAGGTGCACAGGGAACCTGGACGTTAATCTGGTTCCACGGAGTGCA
>Ga0196963_10002708_pt1 | contig 10374 bp, 8 predicted proteins | sample S1_5metaG_FD_148600 | JGI IMG/M metagenome (GOLD analysis project Ga0196963, IMG submission 148600) | Soil microbial communities from Anza Borrego desert, Southern California, United States - S1_5 | ecosystem: Environmental > Terrestrial > Soil > Desert | place: USA: California | collected... | reverse complement strand
CTTCCATTCTTTTTCTGCTTGATCAGTGCCAATATTATTGTCTACAAAATAAGGCACTTTCTGTTTGAATTGAGAAAATAAGCTGATAACTTTATTATTTAGTTTTCTTTTACTGTCGTCAAGAAACTCTTGTAATAATTTCTGAATGTCTTTTTGCTTGGAAGCTATAAAATTAACTTCTTTTTCTAAATTATTTGAGTACTTAGATAAGTCTTCCTCAATAATCTTAATCTTGTCACTTGTACCATCAAATAAGGTTGATATTCTTCTCGAATTACCATAATAATAAATATCTTCAGCAATCAAACTATAAACTTCTTCAATTCTGCTTAATTCCCATAATTTTTCTGCAACCTCTGCATATTGTGGTTGAGTGCTTAAAAAAGATGCTCTAGCTTGTATATCAATAATGTCTATATGTTCTATTGCAAGATACTCTTGAATGTAATTGACAATATGGCAATGATGTTGTGATAGCCTTTCCTCATCAAATAATTTTTCAGGTTTTTGTAAAAAACGCTGTAATCGTTGAGGTCTATCTAGATTTTCCTTAATATTAAGCAAAACAACAAAATACTTATTGATTTGTTTAAGTTTTGCCATTTGTTCAAATTCGCCTTGTTGAACCGAATCGTCACTGGTTAAAAACAAAATCATATCTGCTTGATCAATGATTTCATTAGCTTTCTCAGTATCTTCTTCTCCCCGATAAGCCTCAATACCAGGAGTGTCTATTAATCTTAAACCTTGCCAATGATATTCATAGGTTTCTCTAGTAGTGCGTTGTGCGCCTTTCCCAATTGTGCTACCATCTCCCTGGCTCAAAGCTTCACGAATGGTACTTTTGCCTGCTTTCGTTCGACCAAATAAAGCAATTGTATAATCTTCTAAGTGTTTCTTCTTTTGGTCTAATGATGAACGTAGTGCTTGAATATCGTTGTCTAAGATTTTTCCTAGAGCATCCACAAGCTCATTAAAAACCTTTTGCTCACTTTTGCTTTGTGAGTTTGAAAAACTAACATTATTAGCTTGTAGATTATCCTTAAGTAACTTTATTAGTATTTCTACCTTATCAGCATAATTAGTATTGGTATTATAAGCTTCCCTTGCTACTTCAGCAGAGCTTTGTAAAGCTTCTTGAAATTCCGATTGTGAAATTTTAGTTTTCTTCTTAGCTCCTCTATTTCCAGTTTTCTCTTGTTTATTGTCTTTGGTTTTGGATTTTTCCGAAAAAATTTTGAACTATTTTTTTTGCTTATCATCTTTTGGAATATTTTGCTCGTATATCCAGATATTGTACTGAGTTTCTGCTGAACGTTTGTTTTTCCTATGACAATGTAATTTGAATTTTTCAAAAGGTATTTCCTTGTACTGATACAACTCTTGTGTTAATAAGGAAATGAGTGTTGGTTGATCAGTAATGCCTTCCGATACTAAGACAATTTTTAGGACGTTAAGATTGACCGATACTTTCACACTTATTTCATGTAGTTGAAAGGTTTGGTTGAGTAGTGTAGCAATTGCTGCTGGGTTTCCTTGTGTCGCAAGCTCTACTAATATTCTTTTGGTTTCAGATTCCATGTATGCTACTCCTACTACACAGCAACGGTTATTTTGGTTCCAGTTAAAAATGAAGAGCGCTCCCATTAATTCATGAGAGCACAATTGCTGCCCTCTACTTGAGCCAGTGCATGATTTAAAGGAAGTGTGACAGTAAAGGTAGTACCCATTCCTACTTGAGTTTCTACTTGAATCTCACCTGCTTGTAAATCGACGCACTTTTTGGCAATTGAAAGTCCTAGTCCTGTTCCTGGAATATTGCCAACATTATCAGCACGATGGAAAGACTCAAATAACCGTAGTTGTGCATGTGTCGGAATGCCAATTCCTGCATCTTGCACCCGGAAAACTGCAAATCCGTTTTCACAAACGACATCAAACTGAACTTTGCTCCCTTCTGGAGAATATTTAATGGCATTAGAGAGCAAATTAGTGAGGATTTGCCTTAATAGTTTCTCATCCATTAAAACTGGGTTACCATCACCTTTAAAGGTGAACCCAAGTATATGCTCAGTGGTGGTGAGTTGAAAATCTTCGACAACTCCCCGGCAGAATTTTTCTAAATCTAACGGTGCAGGCTTATATTGGAGTTTTCCAGCATCAGCCTTACCAATAAATAAAACATCATCTAAGAGATGAGTCATATTTTGAGCCGCTGCTTGAATCCGCTCGAAATATTCGCGTCTCCGCTCTTCTGTGGCTTGCTGGTTGAAATGTTCTAGTAATCTGGCTGCTAGGATGATGACGCTTAAGGGAGTGCGAAATTCATGAGAGACGGTTGTAATAAAGCGAGAGCGCAGTTCATTGAGTTCTCGTTCTTTTTCCAGAGTTTTATGAATTTCTTCCTCGGCTCGCTTGCGTTCAGTAATGTCCTCGACCATCGCTAATCCATACAAGATTTCTCCGCGATCGCTCCGGATTGAGGTGGTGATCAACTTCACCCAACAAATCTCTTGATTCTTTTTGAGATAACGTTTTTCAAGTTGGTAGCTATCGATCTCTCCTTTGAGAACTTGCTCGATATAGAGCGTTTCTTGCTCCCGCTCTTCGGGATGGCTAATGTCCACTAAATTGAGAGCGGTTAGTTCTGATTCTGTATAACCTAATATTTCACAGAAAGCGCGATTGACCATCAAAAACTGATGATCCGGTTTTTTCGCCAAGGCAATGCCAATAGGAGCCTCATCAAAAATGCGGCGGAATCGTTCTTCGCTTTCGCGTAGCGCCGCTTCTACACGCAGGCGATCGCTAATTTCAGTCCGGAGTTGCTCATTCGCCTGTCGTAATTCGGCTGTTCGTTCCTCAACTCTCAGTTCTAATTGTTCATTGGCAGTCTCTAAGGTAGCCGCCGCTAACTTGCGTTCGGTAATGTCTCTGAGTGTACTTACTACCGCTGCCACCTCACCGTCTAGAGCCTCAATGGGAGTCAGGATGTACTCAAAATACCGAAGTCCATTGACGGTGGGAAGAGCTGTTTCATTCGTTAAAGGCTCTCCTGTTGCGAAGACTCGCGCATGATTGGCACAAATTGGCTCCATATATTTGGCTGGTAAGCCCAACTCTTGCCAGGTTTTACCCACCATATCACTACGTTCCAATCCAAAAGCCTTAGCTCCTGCCAGACTCGCATAGGCATATCTATTAGGTTGATCAAACATATAAATATGGTCAGGCGAGGCTGAGACAATTTGGTTGAGGGTTTTCGTCTGTTGCTCAACTTGAGCACTCAGGCGCTGAAGTTCCTGCTGTGCTTGTTTCTGCTCAGTAATGTCTTTGCCGATCGCATAGGAAATTCCAGTCGGCTGATGCACGGCTCTCCAAGACAGCCACCGATAACTACCATCCTGATGACGATAGCGATTTTCACATTGAGAAATTCCTGAATGACGAGCTTGTTTTACCGCTGTTAGTGTGGCTTCTACGTCATCAGGATGAACAAACTCAATCCAAGAACGTGACATCAATGCTTCAGAAGTCCATCCGAGGATGGTTTCCCAGGCTGGGTTGAGCTTCTGGAAATAGCCATCTGACCCAGCAATGCAGACTAAATCGAGGGAAAGGTGAAAATATATATTTAGGTCAGACTCTGCTTTAGCAAGCTGCTCCGTGAGTTGGCTTTGACGCTCAAGATTATTCACATGAGTCCTCTAAATATCTAATCGGCTGTAAGACTACATTAGTATTCCCATTGTTAGTCTTGATGATTCAGATTTCATAAATTGCTATTACATTCTCCTAGCCGTTGAAATTTTGGAGGAGACAGATTTACTGGGTAAGCTTTTGGGTGCTCCATCTGTCGCCATCATCAGGGAGAGTATTAGTTTTCCCCTCGTCTTCTCGGTCTGCTTGGTCTGGTTTGCCTTGATTGTCTCCCTTGTCCCCCATCTCCTTGTCTCCTTTGCCCTCCTTGTCTGGGTTTAGGGGCACGGTTTTCTGGAGGATAGTCTGAGTCATCTCTATATTTGAGCTTACGGCTGACCTCTACAAACGTATCTCGTCGCAGGTAGGGATAGTCACTCACCCAAAGGTTTTCATCGGGGATATAGATATCCGACATTTTAGTAATGCGACCGAGATCAGGTTGATTGGATAACACCAGCATCTCAGCGATTTGACCTGGGGCGATCGCTTTATGGGTACGTCGCAGGGGGACTTGCAACTGAGTGGTAAATCCTGTTTCGTCACCCACTTCTATATTCAGCCGTCGTTCCCGGTTTTCCACAATCACCAGTTCTCCGCGATTGTTAACCGTTTGCTCTTCGCCAATTAAGTCTTCTGAGACAAAACTATCCAACACCTCACCCCGCCAAAAACCACTATAGGGAATCCGGCGGTAAGCGAGATTTCGCAAAGTTGCCCAGTAAACAGGTGCCCACAACCAATAAAGACCGGCAATTACTCCTAAGAAAAACGTCAGGGGGCCTTCGCCGAGAATAAACTTGCCGAGGATAAAGGTGACGATGCAAACAGCAACCACCGAAATCAGGAGCCGTTTTAAAAACTCTGGAAATTTTCCCCAATAATAGGCATATTGAGGCCCCGTGGCGAGGATAGGAATTAGTTGTTCAAATTTTTTGCGATTAAGAGAGACTAACATGGGTTTGCTAATGGCAAGGGCTAAGGGTTCATGGTTCTGTATATAACGATGAACCATGAAGTATTAGCTATTAGCCTAGAGGATTTTTTCCAAACCGTAGACTAAGGCTTTTAGCTGAAGGACTTTGCGAATAGACAGGAGAACCCCTGGCATATAGCAAGAGCGATCGCTCGTATCGTGACGCAAGGTATAAATTTGACCAGGGGCACCAAAAATTACTTCCTGGTGAGCAATCATACCGGGTAAGCGGACACTATGGATGCGAATCCCCTCATCTGCTAGGCTGCCTCTGGCACCGGGGATTTTTTCGGTTTCTTCCACAGTAGGAGGATTGTAGGTTTTGCCTAACTCGGCTAACATCTGAGCCGTTTGAATCGCCGTACCACTAGGCGCATCTGCTTTTTGGTTGTGGTGTAACTCGATAATCTCAACATGCTCAAAGTATTGGGATGCTTGAACGGCAGCTTGCTGAAGCAAGACCATACCAATAGAGAAGTTGGGAATAATCAGACAACCTGTACTGGCTTTATCGGCAAATTCAGCCAGTTCTTGAATCTGTTCTGTACTCAACCCGGTAGTACCGATGACGGGACGGATGCCATAGGCGATCGCACTCCGCACATTCTCATACACACTGTTAGGGTGAGTAAAATCCACCATGACCCCCAATTGTTTTTCTTGGGTCGCCATCACCAGCGTACTTTGCAAATCATTGACGATAGGAACCTCAAGGGCACCGCATCCCACCACTTCACCCACATCTTGACCTAAATATTCAGGATTGCGGTCTACGGCACCGACTAGGGTCATATCTTTGGCGTTAGCCACAGCTTTGACAACTTCGCGACCCATTTTGCCAGCCGCACCATTGATTACAACGGGAATAGGAGCTTGATTGACCATAATTTCAGAAGAGTTATGACAGAATTCCTATCGTATACCGGGATTTTAACTAATGGAACTTAGACAGATTTCCAGCCCAAAGCAGCTATTGAAAAAGAGAAATGGTTGGTTAGGTCAACTTCTTAAGCTTCCACACTCTTCAATATAAGACTTACGCATTTTTACGAAAGCATCAAGGTTTTAGGAACTGGGGCTTGGGGCTTGACGATTGGGCAAAGCCCTGAATTTATAAGCAATTTAGGCACATTGATCTCATTCTAAGTCTCATTTTCGCTCAACTTCCTGCGCCTAATTTACCTAATTTATTTGTAATTGCTAGTCATGCCAAATGAAGCAGAAGGACTGGCTTACCTCGAAGTTTTATTTATGTCGTTATATTTTAGAGGAATTAGACTTAGAATTGAGGCTGCCTAAAGTTACGCCCAATTGCACAGCAATCATTCCCACTATCATACTGCCTAACCAATAGATTAAAGCTATTGTTGTGTTGCCTTTATCCAAGAGATTAAAAGTCTCTAATCCGTAAGTTGAAAAAGTGGTATAAGCACCGCAAAAACCAGTTGCGATCGCTAATCGAATCTCAGGTGAAACATTTTTAAATTTTTGCTCGCTTAAGGTGTAGAACAAAGCAATAATAAAACAGCCCGTTACATTAATAAAGAACGTGCCATAGTAAGAAAAATCCTTACCAATCATTGCTTTGGTCAATTCAGTGATAAGGTAGCGTCCTAAAGCGCCTGGAATAGCACCCAAAGCGATTGCCATCACTGTGCGAATAAAGGCATTTTGCATGATTAAAAGTTTCCTTGGTAATTAATTGGATAAGAATTGATATTTTGGCTCAAGGGAATCCCTATACTCCCAAGAATAGATTTGCTACATAACGACCTAATGCAATACCAACTACGGCTAAAATTGCACTGCCTGCCCAGTAAAAAAGGGTAGATCCCAAATTGCCCTTGCGCCACAGAGTAAATGTATCGTATTCGTAGGTTGAGAACGTTGTATAAGAACCCAAAAAGCCAGTTCTTACCAGCAAATCTATATCAGCGGAAAATCCTTCAATTCCCTTTAAAAAAGTGAAGCAAAAGCCCATTAGTAAACAGCCTGTGAAATTGATAATAAAAGTGCCGTAAGGAAAGCTTGTAGCCATGTTTTTTTTGCAAAACTCAGTCAGATAGTAGCGACTCACAGCACCAGGAATTGCCCCGATAACAATAGCAAGCAAACCAAGTAAGGTAACGTTTTGTAGCACGAAGCACTCCTTGTTTAATTAAAATTAGTAATACAAAATTTAGTTATTGAAGATAAAGTTCTACAAAATAGGGCAATCAATTCATTTTTTTTAATGCGTGAAATAATGGAACGCATTCCTAAAAGTCTAATGCTTTATAAGAATCAAACTTATAGGTTTTAGCCATAACTCCCTTTGTACTAGCTGTCTAAGACTAATCAAAAAAACGATTAGAAATACTATCTAATCGAGAACAGTAATTAGTTCAGCACAAAAGAGTAATTCCTCGCCCAAGCAAAATCTGAATACCAAAATACAAAAACCTAACCCGTTCCCTTGAAAGAAAGAAGGAGTAAATCAGGCTTTCCTCAAGAGGCACTGGGGGAGATGTCAATCTGTTTTGCATCGAATTCGGAACTGCTATAAAGAGGTCGCTACACTAGAGTCAAATCAAGACAAAAACTTGCAGAACCTGGAACCCGCCGATGAAACTCGTCTGGAATTCACTGCTAATTTCTTTAGGCATTCTACTGCCCACTTCAACTCTCTTAGCACAAACTACCAGAACGTCTGATCCAGCTTCGCTTGCTGTTAGCACTTCTGAAGGCGTCGCAGAATTAATCAATACTGTTCCACCAACTCAGGGAACAGTGGCAACTCCCAACGCACCCACCTTTGTAGTTCCAGTAAGTGCAGAAGTGCCCACCCCTGGCAGTAAGCCATCGGTAGAACGCCCGGAAACAATTGTAATTCCGGAAATTACACCAGTTTCTCGTCCAGATACGCCCAAAACTGAGGAAGCGAAACCGACACCCAATCCCGAAGCGACTGAGACTCAGCCGAATACTACAGATAAGCAGGAAGCTTCACCGGATGCGGAGACGGCTGAGGAGGGGAAAACTGATGCAGAGGAAGAACAGGAAGCAGCACCGACTCCGGAAGAAATTGCTCGTCAGCAAAAGTTAATGGAGGCGGATCAACTCTTTTTGGGAGGACAATTTCCAGCGGCGGAACAGCTGTATCGTCAAGCTAAAGAGCCGTTTTCTCAAACAACTGTCACCAATACCGAGCGAAAACAGCCGATTACAGATTTAGAACAACTGCCACCCGCCGGACAAGTTTATTGGCGGATTTCTACAGCAGGTTTAGAACAAAAGCTAGACACTAAAATATTTGTGCCTTTGGAACGGTTAGTGGCGCAGTATCCTGAATTTATTCCCGGTCAACTGCGTTATGCCCAAGCGTTGAAAGATTATAACCGGGCTGAAGAAGCGATTCAAGTGTTGGAACGAGCAACAACTCTATATCCGAATCAACCCGATTTACTCAAGACAAAGATAGCCCTACTAACAGAATCGAAAAAGTGGTTGGAAGCTTCGCTAGCGGCGCGGCAATTTTCGCTGCTTAACCCGAATCATCCAGAGGCAGAGACATTTGCCAAAGCTGCGGATGAGAATTTGAAACGGTATCAATCGCATTTACGGGCAGAATTAAGAGGGAATGCGATCGCCAATGTGATTACAGGTGCCCTAGGATATGCCCTCACAGGCAATCTTTTTGGCCCTCTCACAGCCGTAGAAACTACCGCATTGCTGCTGCGGGGAGAATCTGCTGTCGGGGAACGGATTACCAAACAGGCGCAACGGCAGTTAGATTTGGTTGAAGACGAAGAGGTAGTGAACTACGTTCGAGATGTCGGTAACCGACTGGCGATAGTAGCCGGACGCAATGATTTTAAGTATGAATTTTATGTGGTGCAGGATGATCGGTTGAATGCGTTTGCTTTACCAGGCGGAAAAATATTTGTCAATGCTGGCGCGATTCTCCGCACTAATTCTGAGGCAGAGTTAGCAGGCTTATTAGCCCATGAAATATCCCATGCTGTGTTATCGCACGGATTCCAATTAGCAACTGAGGGCAACCTCACGGCTAACTTGACGCAATTTATCCCTTACGGCGGTACCTTAGCAAATCTAATTGTTCTTAACTATAGCCGCGACATGGAACGTCAGGCTGATGTGCTGGGGACACGCATCCTCACCTCTAGCAGTTATGCAGCAGATGGGTTACGGAACTTAATGGTAACGCTGGATAAACAAGATCGCGATCGCCCTCTATTTAGTTGGCTATCCTCTCACCCAGTGACAGATGAGCGCATCAGCAATCTAGAAACGTTGATTAATCGCAATGGCTACAACCGCTATGCCTATGAAGGAGTCGCCCGACATACCAAGATGAAGGAACGAGTGAAAAAACTGCTAGCTGAGTATAAGGAGCGACAAAAGCGTCGTTAACGCCACTGGTTAACTCATGTGCCTTTAATTAGCTGGTTGAGGCATTAGGGAAACCAGAGAGCAATGCGAAGTTTACTCGCAAACTTCATCCTTGGCTGTGTTGGTCAATACTTAGATCCCTCAGAATCTAGGCTTATGATTGATAGGCTGTTACTTAGAATCTAAGCTGACAGAGACTTTGGCACTTTGGAAGTCAGGGAAAAATTTTCTATCTGCCCTTCTCTCCCCATTAATGATAACTCCAGCACGATTAAGGTAGGTTCTACGATAAGTGTTCCAGGCGGCTCAAAATTCAATTCAAAATCGGCTGCTTGCCGCTTTGCCTACAGAGGAATATCAACGCCTTACTCCCTACTTAGAGAATGTAACGCTTGCGGAAGGAAAAGTTATTTATCAGCCTTATGCGCCGATTGAATATGTCTATTTTCCGCAGCAAGCGATCGTTTCCTTAGTCTCTATAATGGATGATGGCACAACCGTTGAAGTCGGTTTAGTTGGTGATGATGGCATGGTAGGTCTCCCTGTGATTCTGGGAGGCGAGACTACCATTACCCAAGCCTTTGTCCAGGTTGCAGGCTGTGGTATGAAGATGAAAGCCGATCGGCTTTCATCTGAGTTCGATCGTGGCGGTAGACTACAAAGGCTGTTGTTGCGCTATACGCAAGCCCTATTAACTCAAGCCTCACAAAGGGTTGCTTGCAATCGTCTACATACAATAGAAGCGCGACTAGCTTCCTGGCTGCTGACTGTTCAGGATCGGATGCATTCTGATCAGTTTCATCTGACTCAGGAATTTATCTCCCAAATGTTGGGGACACGACGCTCTAGTGTTACGGTAGCGGCTGGCACACTCAGCAAGGCGGGAATTATTAGCTACAGTCGTGGCAATATTACTGTTTTAGATCGGCAGCGTTTAGAAGCGATCGCCTGTGAGTGTTATCACGTGATTCATTCTGAATATGAGCGATTGGTTGGCGCTAGGAAAATTTTGTCAGATAAAGACTAAACCACAACCTTGCGCCACCGTCCCTGTAAAAACACCACTACCAGTACCGCTGAACGAATTATCCAGTCGCAGGTTGAGCCTAGCCAAACGCCGACTAATCCTAGCCCAAAAACAAAAGCGAATAGATAAGTTGCACTCAGACGAATAACTAACCACCCGGCTAGGGCGACATACAGCGGTTTGCAGTCAGATAGAGGACAATAGAGCATTAGTAAAAGTGGGACAGAAATGAAGCCGTATTCTATCGACTTGCGAGAGAAGATTGTGAGTGCGATAGAGA
>Ga0196963_10002707_pt1 | contig 10382 bp, 11 predicted proteins | sample S1_5metaG_FD_148600 | JGI IMG/M metagenome (GOLD analysis project Ga0196963, IMG submission 148600) | Soil microbial communities from Anza Borrego desert, Southern California, United States - S1_5 | ecosystem: Environmental > Terrestrial > Soil > Desert | place: USA: California | collected... | reverse complement strand
CTTCGCCGACGACGCGTGGCTGGAGACGGCCATCGACAGCGACGTGTACTGCCCGCCATCCCTCGCGCACGGGCGCGAGGCCATCACCCGCGCCCTGGTGCGCCACTTTGGCCGCACCTACGAGAACGTCTACACCTTCTGCCTGCAGCGGCCCGGCCTGCGCTGGGACGCGGGCGCCTTCCATTGCGACTGGCTCGCCGGCATGTCACTCAAAGACAGCGGCCAGCTGCGCGTGGGCTGCGGCCGCTACGAGTGGTCGTTCCAGCCCCAGGCCCCGCACCTGGTGCAGGGCCTGAAGATCACCATCGGCGTGATGAAGGTGCTGCCGGCCTCGGCGCTGGACGTGGTGGTGGACTGGCTGGCCCAGCTGCCTTATCCCTGGTGTCCGGCCGCCGCCGCGCTGGACACCGCACCCGACCTGCCGGCCCTGCGGCCGGTGTTGAACTACCTCGGCGAGCGCCGGAGCACGGTGCCGCTGCACGGCGCGGCGTGAATCAGCCGCCGCCAGTCCGTGGCTGCCCGGCGGCGGCACCTTAGCCGCGCTTGCCCCTGGCCCCGACCCTGAAGGACCCTCGCATGCCCCAACGTTCCTACCCCGCGGCTGCCATCAGCGCCTACATCCTCGCCAAGGACGGCAACCGCCCGCACCTGGTGCCCGAGGCCTTCACCGAAGACGCCCGGCTGACGATCGACGTGCGCACCGACACGATCCAGTTCCCCCAGACCACGCACGGCCGCGATGGCATCGCCGACGTGCTGGTGCGCCGCTTCAACCAGACCTACGAAAACGTCTACACCTTCTGCCTCGGCGCACCGCCGCTGGCGCCGGTGCCGCGCTTCGAGGGCGGTTGGCTGGTCGTGATGTCGGAGAAGGCCAGCGGCCGCCTGCGCACCGGCAGCGGCCGCTACGCCTGGAATTTCGACGCCGCGAGCGGGCTGGTCAGCGAACTGGTCATCACCATCGACGGCATGCTGGTGCTGCCGCCGGAGCTGGTGCCGCCGGCGATGGCCTGGGCGCGCGCCCTGCCTTACCCGTGGTGCCCACTGGACCTGGCGGAATCCACCATGCCGGCGCTGGCGCCGCTGCAGGACCTGCGCACCTTGCTGCGGCAGCGAGACGGCACGACGGCGGCGGCATGACAAGATCGGCCGCATGAAGGACCGCATCCTCGTCACCGGTTTCGAACCCTTCGGCGGCGACCGCCTCAACCCCTCGCGCGAGGTGGCCCGGCAGCTCGACGGCCGCCGCGTGGCCGGCCACGTCATCGTCGGCCGCTGCCTGCCCTGCACCTTCGGCGCCGCGCCGGCCACGCTGGAGGCGTTGCTCGACGAGGTGCAGCCCGGCGTCGTCATTGCGCTGGGCCTGGGCGGCCGCCGCAGCGCGGTGTCGATCGAGCGCATCGCGGTCAACCTGATCGACGCGCGCATCGCCGACAACGCCGGCGAGCAGCCGATCGACGTGCCGGTGGTCGACGGCGCGCCGGCCGCTTACTTTGCGAGTCTTCCCGTCAAGGCCATGCATGCCGGCCTGCGCGAGGCCGGCATCGCGTCCGAGGTCTCGCACAGCGCCGGCACCTTCGTCTGCAACCAGGTCTTCTTCGCCTTGATGCACCGCCTGCGCGCCTGGCCGCAGGCCAAAGGCGGTTTCATCCACCTGCCGCCGCTGCCGGAACAGGCCGCCGCCCACCCGGCCGGGCGGCCGATGGCGCTGGAGAAGCAGGTGCAGGCGATCGAGCTGGCGATCGGGATCACCTTGGCGCGCGCGGCGGATGCGCGGGTGACGGCGGGCACCTTGGACTGACGGCGCGGCTCGGCGCTCCCTGAATCGAGGGGGAGGGGTGGGCACGCTGGTCGCTACCATTTCGCGCGCACGGCCAGCGGCGCGAATTCGACGTCGCGGTTCGGTGCGAGCGGCTTGTTCCAGGCCGCACTGTCCACCGAGGGAGGATTCCAATGATCAAGAGCTGGCGCACGTTCGCCTGCACCGGTGCGCTGTTGCTGCTGGCAGCCTGCGGCGGCGGCTCCGAGCCCGCACCGGTCACGGGGTCCGAGGCCGCCGCATCGCAGTTGCGTCAGCGCACACTCGCAGCCTTGTCGCAAGCCGCGTCCGCCGGGTCGACGCTGCGCGTGCAAGCCATCTCGACCAACGACTCGATCGAGGCCTTGCTGGACTTCGCGGAGGCCCGCTTCCCGGACTTGTTTCCATCGCATCAGGCCACGCTCGCCGCTGCGCCGTTCCGCTACCGGCACTACCGGCACTACCGGCAGACCGGCGTCTACGTGGGCGTCGTGGTGACGGCCGGCATGGGTTACGAGCTCGACGGCGTCTATGTGATGGGCGGCGTCTTCGGTCCCGAGCCGGCCTATGTCGGCCAACTGGCGGACCTGCTGGACTCCGACGGCGACGGCATCGGTGATGCGGCGGACGCGGTGCCGCGCGATGCGCTGTGTTCCGCCGCATCCGATGCGGCCGATGGCGTGTGCCACTTGCGGGCCATGGCCGGCGCACGCATTCGCGTCGTCGGCAATGGTGGTGGCAAGCTGTTCTTCAGCGCCGAGGGCGATGCCCTGCTGCTGTATGCATACGACTTGAAGACCGGTCACTTCACCGGCCGCGCGACGCTGACGGGGTTTGCGCCGACAGCCTATGCCTACTCGGTCGATCATGGCCGCCTCTACGTCGGCGACGCCACGGGCACGATCCATGCGTACGGCGAGGCGCTGGAAAGGCTGCCGTCGCCGCTGGCGCGCATCGGCACACGCGTGGGCGGCTTGACGGCGGCCGGCAAGTACCTGGTGGTCCAGGACGAGAGCCAGGGCTACGTCTTCGACCGGCTGGGCGTCCAGGCTTCGCGGCCGGGCGGTTATTTGTCGCTTGCGTCGACGACCTCCGAGTGGAGTCCGGCCCAGTCGCGCCTGTACTACCTTCACTTCTACAGCCCGCCCGACCTGATCTACATGGTCGTCGACCAGGGCACGGGCCGCGTCACGGCGAGTGGCCAATCGCCTTACCACGGCGACTACAAGATCCTGGCTCCGATTCGTGCGAATCCGTCGGGCAGCCGCGTGCTGTTGGGCAGCGGCGACCTGTATGCCGCGCCAGCCCTGACCTGGGCCGGCAAGATCGCCGTGACCTCGATGATCGATGCCATGTGGCTGCCTGGCGACGAGCTGCTCGTGGCGTCGGCTAGCACGAGCGGCGTGCGCTTCCAGCGTTTCGGCGTCGATCGCATGCCCGTGGAAGTGTTCGAGATCACGGGCGGCGCCGGGCTGCTGGCTCTGGCGCAGCACGAGGGCCGGGCCTACATCGTGTCGAGCTTGACCACGCACGTGGACATCCGGCGATATGTGCCGTCGAACGATACAGACCGCGATGGCGTGGACAACACGCTCGACAAGTTCCCACTCGACCCGGCGGCGTCCGTGGACAGCGACAGCGACGGCCATCCGGACGCCTGGCACGACGGGCTCACGCAAGCCGGCAGCACGACCGGCCTGACGCTCGACGCCTATCCCCAGGACGCCGCGTGCCACGCCGTGCCGCAGGGCAACGGCAGCGCCTGCGATCCGGCGTTCCATGCGCCGGTCGGGGTGCCGGATCGGATCCTGGGCGATGGTGCGGGCACGGTGTTCATGTTCAGCAAGACGCAGGGCCGCATCTATCGCTGGTCGGCAGCGACCGGCAACTACATTCCGCCCCTCGCGGTCGGCCAGCCCGACAGCGGTGGCGTGCTGCGCTCGCCGCGGTCCATCGTTCACTCGGCCGACCATCGGCGGATCTACCTCGGCTACGACAGCGGCCAGATCACCTTCATCGATGCGGCCGGCGCCGGAGGCGAACGCCTCTTCAGCACCGTGTCGCAGGCCGTCGGCGGCCTCGGCGCGGCAGGCAACTTCCTGCTGGTCCAGGACTACAGCGGCATCGAGTACTACAGCACCCACTCGGTGTTCGACCGGTCCGGCGTCCTGACCGACACCAATGGCATGAACTACTTTTCTCACCACTACGAGTGGTCGCCGAGCCAGGGACGGCTCTATTTCATCGGCGAAGACACCAGCCCGAAGGAGCTGACGTACGAGGTCATCGACCAGGCCTCCGGCAAGATCGTCCAGCAAGGGCGCGCACCCCGTCACGGTGAGTACGAGGTCCGAGGCCCCTTGCACGCATCGCCGGGCGGCGGACACATCGTGCTGGGAAACGGCGACATCTACAGCACGGCCGACCTGGCGGTCGTCAAGTCGTTCGGCGCGCCATGGGTCGACGCACGGTGGCTGGGCGACGGCCGCCTCGTGGGATTGAGCGAACACGGCACCGGCGCGCGCCTGACGGTCTACGGCACGAACTTCGCGATGCAACAGCAGCACGCCTTCGAAGGCGCGCCGAAAGCGGTGATCGTGATGGGCGGCGAGCTTGCAGTGGTGACTGAGCTTGCAGGAGCGATCCGCGTGACGCGCCTGACGCCATGACACCGGTGCGCGCCCGGGGCGCAGGCTGCCGCGGCTGAAAGTTCTTGCACAGCGGCCTGAACATCTCTTCGATGGTGCCGCGGCTGCGCGGCCCCTAAGGTGCGGTCTCCACTTCACAGGAGCGCGCGGATGACCGCCAGCAGCCTTCGACTCGTCAGCAATGTCCTCTGTCCCTACACCCAGCGTGCCGTGATCCAGTTGGCCGAAAAGGGCATCGGTTTCGAACGTGTGTACATCGACCTGGCCGACAGGCCGGCCTGGTTCGCGGCGATCTCGCCGCTCGGCAAGGTGCCGGTGCTGCAGGTGGGCGACGCGGCGATCTTCGAGACCGCCGTGATCTGCGAGTTCATCGAGGACGCGTTTCCCGCGGTGCCGCTGCATCCGGCCGACCCGCTGGCCCGGGCCCGCAGCCGCGGCCTGGCCGAATTCGCGTCCGCCGTCATCGCCGACGTCTTCGGCTTCTACATGGCCGCCGACGAGGCGGGCTTCGAGCAGCGGCGCGCCGGGCTGGCCGCGCGTTTTGCGTGGCTGGAGCGCCAGCTGGGCGAGGGCCCCTGGTTCGACGGCGCCCGTTTCACGCTGGCCGATGCCGCCTTCGCCCCGGTGTTCCGGCTCTTCGACACCTTCGACGGGATCGCCGATTTCGGCATCCTGGGTGGCCTGCCGCGGCTGGCGGCCTACCGCCGCGCGCTGGGCGACCGGCCGAGCGTGCGCGACGCGGTGGTGCCGGACTATGCCGCTGTCTTCAAGCGCTATCTGGAACAGCGTGGATCACACCTGTCGCGCATCATGTCGGCGTAACAGGACGGCCGGCGCCGGGGCCTGCCGCGCCGGCGCCGCTCAAGAGCGGAGCCATTCGCACCAGCTCGGCGGCCAGCGCATCGCTGGCACGGCGGATGCGCGGCAGCCGTGCCAGGTCGGGGTGCACGAGCAGCCACAGCGGCAGCGCAAGTTCTTCCAGCGGCGGGCCGACGGCCACCACGCCCGGCAGCGCCGCGCCGACGAAGCAGGGCAGCACGCCCCGGCCCAGCCCCGATGAGACGGCTTTCGCGGCGCCCAGCAGCGTATTGGCCCGGAAGCGGATCAGACCTTCGCCGACGTGCCGGGCCAGCCAGGCGGCCGGCCCCGTGCAGGCCAGGCTGCCGTCGAAACCGACCCAGGCGGAGCCCTGGGGCATCGCCTCGCCCTGGCCGGCAGCGGCCTGTTCGCGCGCGGCGTAGACGCCCATGGCCACGGTGCCCACGCGGCGGCCTCGCAGTGTCTCGGTGGGCCGCTCCGTCACCCGCAGCGCGATGTCGGCCTCGCGTTGGGCGAGCGACAGCAGCTGGTTGGCGACCACCAGGTCGATCGCCAGCCCGGGATGTTCACGGCACACCGCGGCCAGCACGCCGGGCAGCAGGTATTCCGCGACGGCATCGGGGGCGGTCATGCGGACCGGCCCGTCGGTGCCCGCATCATGTCCGCCGATGCGCCGCTCGAGCGCCGCGATGTCATCACGCAGGCGACGTGCCAGGTGCAAGGCTTCGTCGCCGGCCATGGTCGGGACCAGCCCGCCTGGCCGGCGCTCGAACAAGCGCGTACCGAGGCGGCGCTCGGCAGTTTGAAGCCGGCGTGAGAGCGTGGGATGGCTGATGTGCAGCTTCGCGGCCGCCCCGGACAAGCTGCCCTGCTCGGCGATCGCGAGGGCGATGCGCAGGTCGTCCCAGTGCAGGACCCCGGCTGAAGCCGCCTGCTTCATTCGCCGTCGCGGTAGCCCCGCCACCGCCCGAGCGCCATGCGCATCGTCTTGGCCTGCTCACGAAAGCGGGAACAGGCGCTGCAGACGCGCCAGTGCAGGCGCAGCGAGACCTGCTCCATCACGCCGAGCTGCCGCTCTTCGGATTCGAGCACCAGGCGTGTCACTTCCCGGCAGTTGCGGCGGATCTTCATGTCGCGGGGGTCACTCGGCCATTGAACCAGCGTTGTTGCAGGCAGTCGCGCAGCCTCAGCCGCGCCCGGTGCAGCAGCACCCACAGGTTGGTCGACGTGATCTGCAACTCCTTACAGATCTCGTCGCTGTCCAGCTCCAGCCACTCGCGCATCATGAAGACGCGGCCCTGCGTCGGCGGCAGCTGCTGGATGCAGATTTCCATCACGGCCAGGAATTCGCGCTGGCCACAGTGCTGCTCGGGGTTGCCCCAGTCGGCCGGCTTGTCGCGCCAGTGGCCGGATTCGTCGAACAGCAGCTCGTCGATGTCATCGCCGTCGTCGGTTGTGAGGATGGTCGCTTCGCGCGTGTGGCGGCGCAGCTGGTCGATCACCTTGTGCTTCAGCACGCCGACCAGCCAGGTCTTCAGCTGCGACTGCCCGGCGAAGGCCTGGGGCTTTTCGAGCGCCGCGAGCAGCGTTTCCGACACCGCGTCCTCCGCCCAGGCTTCGTTGCGCAGCTGCGTGCGTGCAAAGCGCAGCAGCTGCGGCCGCAGCGCCTCGACCTGTCGCGCGAAATCCGTCACAGAGGGTTCCGGAGGGTTGAAACGGGTCGCAGTGTAAGGAATCCTCCGGAGCGGCCGACAGACGGCCGTCGCGGATCTGCGGTACTTGGCCGGTAGTCAGCCGGGCCCCGATCCGCGCGCTTTCCCTCCCTCATCAACCTGGAGTCATTCCATGAACCAACGTCTCATCATTTCCTCCGCGCTTGCTTCCGCCCTGGCGCTGGGCCTCGTCGGCCAGGCCGCTGCGCAGGCCAAGGAAAAGGAGAAGTGCTACGGCATCGCCAAGGCCGGCCAGAACGACTGCGCCAACCTGTCGGGTTCGCATTCCTGCGCCGGCCAAGCCAAGGCCGACATGGCCGCGGACGAGTGGAAGTACGTCGCCAAGGGCACCTGCAAGGACATGAAGGGCCTGAGCGAGGCGGAAGCGAAGGCCAAGGCCAAGAAGTGAGCCGCCGGCCCCCGGCGGCCGATCCCCGGTCTGGCCGCGCGGCGGCCGACTTCCTGTCCGGCCGCCCCGTGGCCGACTCGCTGCCCGGCCCCGGGCCGGGCAGCCTGCCTGACCCATCCTGCTGTCGCACTCCATGTCGCCCACGTCGCTCATTTCGCACGCCATCGGCATCGGCTGGCGCCAGCCGCATTACGCAGAACTGATGCAGCGGCGGCCGGCGCTGGGGTTCATCGAAGTGCATTCGGAGAACTTCTTCGGCGACGGCGGGGCCGCGCTGGCGGTGCTGCAGGAAGGGCGCGCAGCCTACGACGTCAGCCTGCATGGCGTGGGGCTGGCGCTGGGGTCGGCGGTGGGCGTGGATGACTGGCATCTGGAACGGCTGGCGCGGCTGGTCGAGCGCATCCAGCCGGTGCGCGTCAGCGACCACGCCTGTTTCGCCCGCGCGCCGCTGCAGCCGGGCCAGCCGCCGGTGCACGGCAGCGACCTGCTGCCCATCGCGTTCACGCCGGCGGCACTGCGGTTGATGGCTGATAACGTGCAAAAGGTACAGGACAGGTTGAAGCGGCCGATCCTGGTCGAGAACCTGTCGTCCTACCTGCGCTGGTCCGACGACCGCATGCCCGAGGCCGAGTTCTTCAACATGCTGGCACGCCGCACCGGCTGCGGCTTGCTGCTGGACGTCAACAACCTCGTCGTCAACGCCCTGAACGCCGGCGAGCCGGCGGTGCGGGCGGCCACCGATTTCATCGACGCGATCGAGCCCGCCATCGTCGGCGAGATCCACCTGGCCGGCTATGCCGAGGCGGCCGACATCGTCGTCGACGACCATGGCAGCCGCGTGCACCCGCCGGTGTGGCAGGCCTACCGCCATGCCATGGCCCGGCTCGGGCCGGTGCCGACCTTGATCGAGTGGGACACCGACGTGCCCGCGCTCGACGTGCTGCTGGACGAGGCGGCCACGGCGAAGCGCGTGGCCGCGCAGGTGCTGTGCGCGCCGCTGCCGCTGGAGGCCTGTTCGTGAACGGCCTGCCCGTTGAGCAAGACGCCGGCCAGGATCCGCGCCAGGGCCCTGGCCCGGACCCCGGCCTGGCGCAGGAGGCCCGGCGCCAGGCGCTGCTGCTGCGCGCGCTGTGGCACCAGGCTCCCGATGCCACGCTGGCGGGCTGGCTGCGCGATGCGCCGCCGCGCGTGGCGCGGGGCTTGTCGGCCTATCGCTCGAATGGCGCGGCCATCGCGGCGCGGGCGCTGGCGGCGGCATTCCCCACCGTCGCGCAGCTGGTGGGCGCGGACAGCTTCGATGCGCTGGCGCGCGCGTTCTGGCACGCCGCGCCGCCGGCGCGCGGTGACCTGGCCGAGCATGGCGCCGGGCTGCCCGGTTTCATCGCCGCGGACGAGCAGCTGGCCGACGTGCCCTGGCTCGCCGACAGCGCCCGGCTCGACTGGGCGGTGCACCGGGCCGAATGCAGCGCCGATGCCGCCGGCGGCGGTGCCCAGGGCATGGAGCGCCTGGGCGGCGACGATCCCGGCGCGCTGCGCCTGCAACTGCAGCCGGGCACCGCGGTGATTGCCTCGCGCTGGCCGATCGCGACGATCTGGCTCAGCCACCGCGACACGGCCGACGACCGCTTTGCCGCGGTGCGCGAGGCACTGGCCGCCGGCCGTGCTGAATCGGCGCTGGTGTGGCGCGACGGCTGGCGCGCGCGCGTCTCGGCGCTGGCCGAACCGGAAGCCGCGTTCACCGCCGCGCTGCTGGCGGGCCGCCCGCTGGCGCAGGCACTGGATGCGGCCGGCCCGGAATTCCACTTCGAACCCTGGCTGCTGGACGCGCTGCGCCACGGCCGGCTGGCTGCCGTGCAAGGCCACGGCGGCAGCACCCCCTTGCCCGGAGATTCATGATGAACACCGCCTTCCTGCGCGCGCTGGCAGCGCCCGCCATGCGCATCACGCAGCTGCTGGACGCCTTGCAGCCGCTGGCCTTGCTGGCGGCGCGTCTCTACGTCGCCAAGGTCTTTTTCCTGTCCGGGCTCACCAAGCTGCGCGACTGGGACACCACGCTGGCGCTGTTCGAGAACGAGTACCAGGTGCCCGTGCTGTCGCCCGCGGTCGCCGCGGCCCTGGGCACGGCCGGCGAGATCGCGCTGCCGGTGCTGCTGGTGCTGGGCCTGGCGACGCGCTTCGGCGCCTTCGGCCTGTTCGTCGTCAACGCGGTGGCCGTGCTGTCGCTGCCCGAGGTGACGGACGCCGCGCTGCAGCAGCATGTGTTCTGGGGCAGCCTGCTGGTCGGGCTGCTGCTGTGGGGTCCGGGCCGCTGGTCGCTGGACCACTGCCTGGTGCGGCGCTGGTGGCCGGGCGCGCCGGCCGGCCGCTGACGCCCACCGGTGCGACCTGGCGCCTGGCGCCTCTCCGCCGCGGGGCGCTGAACCGCGCCGCCGGCCTGCCCGCCCTCACTCCTGCCGCGCGTACTCGATGACGATGGCCGGCGGTACGCGGCCATCGGTGTCGCGCGGCAGCACCTCGGTCTTGTCGATCGCGCGCAGCACGGTCTCGTCCCACACCGGGTTGCCGCTGGACTTGACGACGCGGCGGCCGATGATGCGTCCGTCCGGTGCGCAGCGCACCTCGACCTCCACCTTCGGGTTGCCGCTCACTTCACCCACCAGCACCAGGTTGGGCTTGATGCGGGCGCGGATCCGGCCGGCATAACCTGCGGAAGGCGCGGCATCGCGCTGGCTGCTGCCGGTGGCGGTGGGCGCGCCGGTGGCGCCGGCCAGGTCGCGCATGCGGGCCAGCTGCTGCTCGCGCAGCTTGGCCGCCAGCTCGCTGCGCTTGCGTTCCTCTTCCAGCTTCTCCTTCTTCGCCTTCTCTTCGCGCAGCTTCTCTTCGCGCGCCTTTTCTGCCTTCTCGGCCTTCAGCTTCTCGGCGCGTTCCTTCTCTTCCTGCTCCTCGCGGCGCTTCTTCTCGCGCTCGGCCTTCTCGATGGCGATTTGCGCGTCGCG
>Ga0196963_10002706_pt1 | contig 10386 bp, 9 predicted proteins | sample S1_5metaG_FD_148600 | JGI IMG/M metagenome (GOLD analysis project Ga0196963, IMG submission 148600) | Soil microbial communities from Anza Borrego desert, Southern California, United States - S1_5 | ecosystem: Environmental > Terrestrial > Soil > Desert | place: USA: California | collected... | reverse complement strand
GCCGCCGAGCAGGCGGCCGAGCGCGTCGCCCAGCGGGCCGCCGACTGGGCCGCCCTCCAGGCCGCCGTACAAGCCGCCGAACAGCTCCGCCAGCGGGAGATGGAAGACCAGCGGGCGCGGCACATCCGCGCGGAGCGTGCGAACCGGCTCTTCCGCTGGTTCTTCAAAGGGCGGGCGAAGGAGGCAGCCGATCACCCGCGCCCCGACCTGGCCAACGCGCTCCGGGTGATCACGTACGACGGAAGCCTCGGGATCGGCGACGAAGTCGTGATGACCGAGGACGAACTACTCGCGATCCTGAACGAGCAGCCCCCGCCGCCGCCGGGGACGTGACACGTCACATCCCCGCCAGCAGCCCGCGCACGTACCCCGCGTCCTCCGACAGCCCCGGCAGCACGTCCGCCATGTTGATCTCGTGCTCGAACCCGACGTGGCCCTGGAAGTTGATCTTCAGCAGCGCCGCCAAGATCGCCTTGATGTCCAGCACGCCGCGGCCGCACTCGATGCCGTAGCTCCGGCGGTCGATCCGCGCCAGGTCCTTCAGGTGGATGTCGTACACGCGCGCCCCGATCGACTCGATCGCCTCGGCCGGGTCGGCGCCGGCACGGGCGGTGTGCCCGACGTCGATGCAGCAACCCATGCGCGGGTCCATGTCCTTCACCGCCGCCATCACGTCGGCCGGGCCGGGGAAGTTCTTGTCCTCCGGGCCGTGGTTGTGGATGGCCATCTTGATGTCGAACTCCTTGACCATCTTCTCGCAAATGGGCAGCGCGTCCTTGGCCGGGGCGCAAACCATCACCGGCACGCCCACGTCCTTGGCGTACTGGAACATCTCGCGCACCTGCGCCTCGTCGTTCTTGAGCGTGATGTTCCCGACGCTCAGCGGCGCGACCCCCGCGGCCTTGAACTTCTCGACGATCGCCTTGCGCTCGTCGGCCGTCGTCTTGAACGACAAATGCCCCTCTTTGATCGAGCAGAAGTTGAGCCCGACCCGGTTGATCGCCTTGATCGCCTCGTCGGCCGTCTTGAACTGCTTGGTCAGCGTGTACGTCGCCACGCCCACCTTCAGCCCCTTGAACGGCTTGGCGGCGGTGGTGTCCTTGAGCTTCAGCTCCGCCGCCGCCGCTCGATCGACCATCGACAACGAAGCCGCCCCCGCAAGCGTGGCAAGCAGCGCGGCGCGACGGGACACGGTGAAGCGCGAGTCGGACATGATCGAGTTCTCCAAAAAGGTGGAACGTGTCGGGCGACTCACAACTCTAACGCGCCGCCCCCACCCCCGCACGCCCCTCCCCCGCTCTTTGTCTCCTTGTCCCCTTGTCTCCCCCTCTCCTAGTCTCTGCGCCTCCTTGTCTCCGCCCCGCCGGCCCCTACACTCTCCGCCATGAAAGTCCTCCTCAACGGCAACGGCGGCCGCGAGCACGCGCTCGCCTGGAAGCTGGCCGACTCCCCGTCCGTGACCGACCTGTACATCGCCCCCGGAAACCCCGGGACCGCCGAGCTGGGCGAGAACCTGCCGAACATCGGCGTGAACGACTTCGCCAAGCTCGAGAAGTTCACCCGCGAGAACAAGATCGACCTGGTCGTCGTCGGCCCGGAGGACCCGCTGGTCGCCGGCTTGACCGACCACCTGCAGAAGACCACGACCGCAAAGGTGTTCGGCCCCTCGAAGGCCGCGGCCCAGCTCGAGGGCGACAAGTGGTTCTGCAAAGAGCTGATGCGGCACCAGGCTGTGCCGACGGCCGAGGCGCGGAGTTTCACGGATGCGGGGCAGGCGGAGGAGTACGTGCGGACGCGCAACGGGCCTGTCGTGGTCAAGGCGTCGGGCCTGGCCAAGGGCAAGGGCGTGACCGTCGCCGCAAACGCCGACGAGGCCACCGAGGCGATCAAGCAAATGATGCGCGCCAAGGTGTTCGGCGACGCCGGCACCCGAATTGTCATCGAGGAGAAACTCACCGGCCCCGAGTGCTCGCTCCTCGCGTTCGTCGACGGCAAGACGATCTACGTGATGGAGTCGGCTCAGGACCACAAGCCCGTCAACGACGGCGACACCGGCCCGATGACCGGCGGCATGGGCGCGTACTCGCCCACCCCCGTCATCACCAGCAAGATGCTCGCCGACATCGAGCGGCAGATCTTCGTGCCCGTCATCGACGGCCTGAACCGCGACAACATCACGTTCAAAGGCATCCTGTACGCCGGCCTGATGCTCACGACGGCCGGGCCCAAGGTGCTCGAATTCAACTGCCGGTTCGGCGACCCCGAGACCCAGCCGCTGATGATGCGCCTGCAGTCGGACCTCGCGTTGGCGATGGTCGCCGTCGTCGACGGCACGCTCGACAAGGTGACGCTCAAGTGGGACCCGCGCCCGGCGATCGCCGTCGTCGCCACGAGCCCCGGCTACCCCGGCAAGTACCCGAGCGGCCTGCCGATCACCGGCATCGACGACGCCGACGCGATGTCGGATGTGAAAGTGTTCCAAGCCGGCACGAAAATGCAGGGCGAGCAACTCGTGACCGACGGCGGCCGCGTCCTGGCCGTCACGGCCCTGGGCGACACGATCGCCCAGGCCCAGCAGCGCGCGTACGCCGCGATGAAGCACGTGAAGTTCGAGGGCATGCACTACCGGACCGACATCGGGCACTGGGCGGTGAAGTGAACGAATGACTATGTCTCAAGCCACCCGGAATTCGCCGTACTCGTAGATCGTGCAGTCCGTCGGGTCGGCCGGGTCGTAGAGGACGGTGACGGTCTGGCCGGGGGTGGCGTGGCCGGACGCGAACCGGGTGCGGATCCAGTGGGCGGCGGAAATCGGCTCGGCGGCGTTAGCCGGGGTGTAGGTGTAATCGGCGAGCACGACGGACTGGTCGCCGCTGTGGTCCTCGCGCTGGCCGACGATCGTGCCGGGGACGGCGACGCCGTGGACGAAGATGCGGCGGCGCTCGCGGCCGCGGACGATCAGGCCGCGGTGGATCACGAAGGTCAGCAGCGCGAAGATCGGGAAGAACCCGGCGGGAACGATGATGAAGAAGTCGTGGAACTGGTGCTCGACCGGGCGGCCGTAGGCGATCGGGCCGAGCGTGTAGGCGCGGACGGCGAGCGCACCGGGCTTGTCGGGCGGGAAGGAGATGTCGTCCGGCATGCCCTTCCCGAGACTGAGTTGGAGCTCGCGGAACACCCGGCCGTCGAGGCGGGCGTGGTCGGCACGGGGGGCGCGACCGGGGCCGGGCGTGTAGGTATAGCGGGCGACGCGGGCGAACCCGCCGTCCCCGTCGGGGTGCTCGTGCAGCGAGGTGACAGCGGCGGTGACGTCGTGGCCGAGGAACCGGTACGCCAGCTCGTTCGCCAGCGCGAGCCCGAGCCCGAGGGCCCCCAGCCAGCAGGCCAGGTAGCTGACCCACCCCACGATCCACCCGACGGTCACCTTCCGGCGGACGCGACGCGGGGGCGGGGGGAGGGTCGTCACGACGCAATTTATACTGCGCAGGGACTGATGTGGGGAACTGAGACGCCCCCCCTCGACGACCCGCTACTTGAAGATCGAGCGAAAGTTTCGCAATTCGTGCGACGAGTTTGTCGGCGGCCGGCGGATTATCCGCGGCGATATAGTCCCAGATGTCGGAGAGGTCTTGCTCGGCCCTCCGGTTGAAGATCAACCGCCTCATGCCGACTTCGCCCGGCGACGGCGGGCGCTGCGACGGCGGAGGTTGGCGAATACTTCCTCACCCGGTACGGGCCCGTCCTTGCGAAGGCTTTCCTCACCCTCGGCGAGCAACCGGTCCATCTCGCCGGGGGCGAAATCGCCGAACCGCTCGGCGGCGTCGAGGTGCGCGATCGCCGCGAGTACCACCGCATCGGCGGACGCGTACCGGCCCGACTTCACGCGCTGCTCGATCAGCTTTCTCGCTTTTGTTCCGAGTTCGATGGCCATCGCGTTCACCTCGTGATCCGAGTATAGCATCCGCCCGGTCCGTTCTCATCGGATTTCGTAGCCACCATGCCCGTGATCCCCATCAGCTCCCTGGACGACCCGCGCGTCGCGCCGTACCGCAATCTCAAGGACCGCGACCTCGCGCGCGAGGGCGGGCGGTTCCTGGCGGAGGGGCATCTGGTCGTCCACCGGCTGCTGGCCAGCTCGTTCGAGACCGAGTCGGTGTTCCTGGCGGACACGCGCGTCGCGGACAACCTGCCGCTGATTCCGGAGCACGTGCCGGTGTACGTGGCGCCGCCGCAGTTGGTCAGCGCGGTCATGGGGTTCAAGTTTCACGCCGGGGTGATGGCGGTCGGGCTTCGGGGGCCGTCGCCGACGATCGACCAGGTCATGTCAGCTGCGACGCAACGCGTCGCTGACGCGCCGTCTTCCCGAATCACCTGGCTCATCGCGCCCGACATCGAGAAGTCCGACAACCTCGGCGCGGTCGTCCGGATCGCGGCGGCGTTCGGGTGCGCGGGCGTGCTGCTGGGCGAACGGTCGTGCGACCCGTTCTCCCGGCAGTCCGTGCGGGTGTCGATGGGGTCGGCACTCGCGCTGCCGATCGTGCGGTCGGACGACCTGAGGCGCGATCTGGCGATTCTGAAGGAGCGGCACGGCGTTCAACTCGCCGCGACGATTCTGGCGCCGGACGCCGAGCCGCTCGAGCGGGCGACCCGGCCGGCGCGCGTGGGGTTGCTGCTGGGCAACGAGTTTCACGGGCTGGCGGAGGACGTCGTCGCGCTGTGCGACCGGCGCGTGACGCTCCCGATGTCGCTCGGGACCGACTCGCTCAACGTCGCGGTCGCCGCGGGGGTGTTTCTGTATCACTTCACGCGGATCGCGCGGATGACGAGCCCGTAACCGCGTCGTCGCGTGTGGCGGAAGACATGGTCACCGAGGTGACCAAGCCTCTTCGGGCTCATGCCTTCACGTCGAGGGTCGGGCGATCGTCGTTTTCCTGTTCCCCCGTGCTCCCGCGCCCGCGTTGCTTTGGTCGCTCTTGCCCCTTGCCCTCGTCCTCGTCCTTCACGGGGCCGACGACGTCGACGCTCTCGACCTGGTGTTCCATCTCGGCGTCCCGCGCGGCGACGTTCCTGGAGATCGCCTGCGTCCGCCGCACCTGGGCCGCCTTCTCGGCGGCGTGCGCACGATCGACCTGTGACCCGGCCGCGAGGTACCCCGAGAATGGGTTGATCGACGACATCGCTACCCCGTTTATCGGCTTCTTGGCGGGGGCGGATGAGCGCGGGCGGGTCCGATAAATGGCGACGCCCGCGAGTGTGCCTCGCGGGCGTCGTTTGGTCTTTTCTGTCGCTATGCCGCAAGCGGCCGGCTCACCGCGGGTCGGTCGCGGCCTGCGTGGGTTCCTTGGGCATCAGACTCGGGGGGATGATCTGGGCGGTCACCGTCTGGTGCACCTTGCCCGGGTCGACCGCGACCAGCTCGGTCGCCATGATGACCCGGCCGCCCAGGCGGGCGTCGTCGACCAGGTTGCCCTTGATGCCGACGAACTGCCCGAGCATCGAGACGGCGGCCTTGTCGTTGCTGCGGAGGTAGCAGACCGTGCGGCCGGTCGCCGGGTCGGTCACGCGGTAGAGCGTGCCCTGGCCCTGCTGGAGGCTCGACGGCTGGATCGTCCCGACGGCGGCGTAGAACTTGACCGCGTTGGCGGCGATCCGCTGCTGCAGCTCCTGCTGCTCGGCCTCGAGCGCCATCTGGCGCTGCTTCAGCTCGTCCTGCGCCTTGCGCATCTTCAGCAGATCGCCCTGCGACGTCAGCCGGCCCTTGAGGGTCAGCACGCGCGCCTCGGCGACGCGGCGCATCGACTCAGGCAGCTTGTCGCCCTTGGCGAGCGGCTCGTACTTCTTGAGCAGGTCGTCGATCGGCTGCTTCTCGAGTGGCAGCGCGCGGGCGTCGTGGAACTCGGCCTCGGCCTGGTCGAACGCCTGCTCCGGGCCCACTTCCGGGGCCTTCGGCGTGGCGACGGTCGCAGGATCGGTCACGGTCGTCTTGGGCGGCATCGTCTCGGTGCCGGCGGCGGCCGAGCCGGCCGCGGGGGTTCCGGTCGCAGTCGCATCGGGGGAAGCGGGCGTGGTGCCCGTGGAGCCGGTCTCGGTACCGGCGGCAGGGGTGCCGGCCGTCGTGGCGGGCGTGCCCGTCGAGGCAGCGCCGGTGGCGGGGGTTTCGGTGGTCGCGGCGCCGCTCGTGGCGGGCGTCCCGGTCGCCGGCGTTCCGGTCGAGGCGGTGGCATCGGCGGGCGTGCCGGGCTTGGCGACGTTGTCGGGAACCGTCCCGGTCGTCGCGACCGTGCCGGTGTTGGCGGCCGTGGCAGGGGCGGTCGGCTTATCGATCGTTTCGGCCGTGCTGGTTCCGGTGGCGGGGGCCGCGCCCGTGCCGCCGGTCGCCGGCGTCTCGGTCGTCGCGACGGTCGCCTTCGGCGTCGCCGGCTTCGTGTTCTGGGCCGTCTGGACTTCCGGCTTGGCCTCCGGGTCCGGCTCGACGAACTTCTTGTTCACGTACAGGTACGCCCCGGCGGGCGGCTTGATCTTAAAGTACTCCTGCTCCTCGCCAATGATCTCGACTTCCTCGTTCTGCCGGAGCTCGCAGAGGATGCCGATCTTGAGGGCCGACAGGCTCGACCCCGCTCGGACGTTGATCGAGTCCTTGTTGACGCGGCCGACCTGGCCGACGCCGTGGCGGTCGACGTACAGCTTGGCGACGTAACAGAACGACCCCTCGGGCGGGACGACCTTGAGCCAGTCGAAGCGCGCGCCGACCACCTTCACCTTGGTGCCCTTGTCGAGCTTCATGGTCGGGTAGTAGTTGTCGCCCGGGCCACAGCGGACGAAGACCGCGTTGGACTGGATGATGCCGGTCGTCGTGAACTTGGAGTTCTCGACGTCGGCCCCGTCGGCGACCGCGGGGGCGGGCTGGGCGAAGGCGGAGGTGCTCATCCCCGCGGCCGCCAGCGCGACGGCCGACGCGATCGAGAACCGAACCAGCCGACCGAACCGAGCCGACGACGCGCCGTGGGCGTGATGGGGGATGCTCTGGGGCATCGGGGGCACCTCCGTGTGCGGGGAAGAAGACTCCTAATCGTGACCGGCATGTCTTAACTCACCGGACTAATTAAGCAACACTTGCGCGGCGCGGCAAAGCTTGCCCCATTTACCCCCGCCGATCGACACGGGTCTCGTTTGTATCCGAACTCACGAGACGGCCCACACTTGCGAGAAATGTGGTAAACACCCTTACGGCGCATAGGTAAAACCCCTCGACAAGATCGGTCCGCCGCAGATAGAAGCAATTCGGTTCCGATTTGTTCTTCGTTCAGGACCCGACGATGACCCGATTTTCGCTCCCCTGGCGTTTGTTCGTGATTGCGGCGGTGCCGCTGCTCGTCTTGGCCGGCCGCACGTCGGCCGCCGTCGTGTTCGGCGCGACTGAGGACAATAACGTCTTCCGCGGGCAGGCGACGACCGTCCAGCCGAACGGGACGAACTTTTCTCTCAAAGAGGCCTCGTCCGACCAGACCAACAGCCGGATCGGTTACCTCAAGTTCGACCTCTCGACCCTGACGGACGACGACGGCGACGAGGGCGTGCTCACCGTCGCCACCGCCGGCGCGACGACGACGACGAACTTCGTCGTCGCCGTGTTCGGCCTCGTCGCGGATGCGCCGCTGTCCGACTGGACCGAGACCGGGATCACCTGGAACAGTCGCCCGGCCGCCGCCAACAGTTCGGCGTCGACCAACTACCTCGACCCGACGTACGCGACGGCGCTCCACCAACTGACGATCCCGAGCGGGACGGCCGCGAACACGCCGTTCTCGTTCGCCGTCCCGAACGTGAAGAACTTCCGCCAGACCGACGGCTCGGTCACCCTGATGCTCGTCGTGACGGACCAGGGGAACGGGACGCCGTCGCTGGCGATCCACTCCTCGGAGACGACGACCGCCGACGCGGCGCCGACGCTGAGCGTGTCGGTGCCGGAGCCGGGGGCGCTGGGCGCGGTCGGGCTCGCGGCGGTACTGCTCGGTCGGCGGCGGCGGCGGTAACGCGCTCGCCCGCCGAATTCGGCTCGTCGATCTCAAGATGACCCGGCAAAAGTGACCGGCGTGTCATGCATCGCACGCGCGGGGACATGGGGAGCGGGGGATTTTTACCCGCGCCTTGCCTTCGGGCGGTGACGCGCAGATGATCCGCCGCCCCGGAATTGGGAAAGGCCCTGTCCGCCGAGTTATCGCGCGTGAGAGGGCGCGCCGGGGAATTGTGTTGAAACGGGTCGTCGACGGGGACGGGTGCGGTTCTGCGCCCGATTCGTCGACTGGACGCGTTCGACCGTGCCGCGCAACCCACGGAGGAAGCTTCGCGGGCTTTCGGGCGTGCCTCGATGGAGCCGAACCGCGCCCAAGATCGCAATTAGAACCCTTACACCGCAAGGAGCATCTGTCCATGTCCGTTCTCGTCGCCCGTCCGGCCCCCGATTTCGTCGCCGCCGCCGTCATGCCCGACGGCTCGATCGACGAGGCGTTCAGCCTCGCGTCGCTCAAGGGCCGGTACGTCGCTTTGTTCTTCTGGCCGCTCGACTTCACCTTCGTCTGCCCGACCGAGATCATCGCCCACGACCGCCGGTTCGACGCGTTCCACGAGAAGGGCGTGCAGCTGGTCGGCGTGTCGATCGACAGTCACTTCACCCACGCCGCGTGGCGCAGCACGCCCAAGGAGAAGGGCGGGATCGGCAACGTGAAGTTCCCGATGGTGGCGGACCTGAAGCGCGAGATCCAGACGGCCTACGGCATCGCCCACCCCGAGGCCGGCGTGGCGATGCGCGCCACATTCCTGATCGACCGCAATGGCGTCGTGCAGCACCAGACGGTGAACAATTTGCCGATCGGCCGGAACGTCGACGAGCTGCTCCGCGTCGTCGACGCCCTGCAATTCACCGAGACGCACGGCGAGGTTTGCCCGGCCGGGTGGATCAAGGGCGACAAGGCGATGAAGCCGACGGCGGAGGGCGTGTCGAAGTACCTGAGCGAGCGGGGAAGCAAGCTGTAGTCGCGCGCTCGTCGCGCAGGTCCGTCATCCTGAGCGCAGCGAAGGATCCAGCTTTCACGGCGAGGGCCGCTCGATTGGGTCGGGCGGCCCTTCGTCGTTCGGGTGTGGATCCTTCGCTGCGCTCAGGATGACGGACGTCAACAATCCTTCCGGGTCACGGCGCCCGCTCGCCCCTCCGGTGCGAATCCGACTCCACAGGAGCCGGCGTGGCCGGTACTCTTTCCGGACATTCACCTTCCAAGGAACCCTATGCCCACCCCGCGCCCGTCCCGCCGTCGCGTGCTCGCGTCGTCCGCCGCCGCCCTGACCGCCGCCGGATTGCTCCGGACGCCGCACGTGTGGGGCGCCGACGAGAAGCCCGCGCCGAAGATCGCCAAGACCGACAAGCTGCGGATCGCCGTGATCGGGTGTGGCGGGCAGGGCCGCGGGGCGCACATTCCGGCCGCGATGCGCGAGAACCTGGTCGCGATCGTCGACCCCGACCCGGCGTGCCAGGACAAGGCGCTCGCGGCCGGCAAGGGAAAGGCCGCGCTGGTCAACCCGAACTTCGACCCGGCCAAGGTCCGCCGGTTCGCCGACTATCGCAAGCTGTTCGACGCGATGGGCAAGGATCTCGACGGCGTGTTGATCGCCACGCCCAACCACCACCACGCGCTGCCGGCGATGATCGCGATGCAGTTGGGGATCGGGGCGTACGTCGAGAAGCCGCTGTGCTACTCGATCGCCGAGGGGCGGCGGCTGGCCGAGCTGTCGGTCAAGCACAAGGTGGCGACGCAGATGGGCAACCAGGGCCACTCGGGCGAGGGGTACCGCCGGCTGTGCGAGTACATCTGGGCCGGGGCGATCGGGAACGTGACGGAGGTCTACTGCTGGAGTGACCGGGCGAACGGCGGGACCGGCCCGCGCCCGCCGAAGGCCGACCCGCCCAAGGGCATGGACTGGGACGCCTGGATCGGCCCGGCCCCGTACCGCGACTTCCACGAGAAGCTCCACCCGCACACGTGGCACACGTACCACGACTTCGGCGGCGGGTCGCTCGGCAACATGGGGGCGCACGTGATGGACGGGGCGCACTGGGCGCTCAAGCTCGGGCACCCGACGAGCGTGGAAGTCGAAGACATGGTCGGCGGGACCGACGAGCGCTTCCCGATGGGCGTGCGGCTCCGGTGGGACTTCGCCGCCCGCGAGGGCATGCCGCCGGTCAAGGTCTGGTGGTTCGACGGCAAGGCCCGGTCGGCCGGGGCGAAGCCGGGCGAGGACGCGCCGAAGGTGGACGCCGCGTCGGGCGCGATCGACGACACGGTCGACCTCAAGGCCCGGAACCTCCCGCCTCGAACGCCGGGTCTTTCGGGT
>Ga0196963_10002705_pt1 | contig 10392 bp, 7 predicted proteins | sample S1_5metaG_FD_148600 | JGI IMG/M metagenome (GOLD analysis project Ga0196963, IMG submission 148600) | Soil microbial communities from Anza Borrego desert, Southern California, United States - S1_5 | ecosystem: Environmental > Terrestrial > Soil > Desert | place: USA: California | collected... | reverse complement strand
GTGAGGGCATGAAGTGCCCGCGGCACACACGCGGCCGGGCCGATCGACAGTTCGTGCATACCCTCACCCCGGCCCTCTCCCAGACGCGGCCGCGCGCTTCCCCGAATCACGCCTTCAGGCGCGTCCGGGAGAGGGAGACGGGCGTCCGGGAGTGGGGGCACGCACCATCACCTTCCCCATCGGCCCCGCCTTCAACCACTCGAACGCCCGCTGCAATTCCTCAAACTTCCACACCGAATCGACGATCGGCTTGCGCCCCGCGCGGTTCATCACCTCTACGATCTGTGCCCACGCCGCTCGCGCTTCCTCGCGCGTGTAGCCGCTGACGACGACCCCGCCGATCCGTAACCGCCTGAACAGCAGCGCCGCGGTGTTGAACTCCGGCACCGGCCCGGCCAATCGCCCGACGCAGCTCACCCGCCCCTGATCGCCGAGCGTGTCGAGCAGTTGGTTGAACGCCGCCCCGCCGACGTTGTCGACCGCCAGGCGCACGCGGCGCTTGCCGAGGGTTGTCTTGAGTTGCTTGACCCATCCGCCGTCGGTCGGGTCGAACACGTGATCGGCCCCCTCGGCCTTCAAGCGCTCGCCTTTCTCCCGGCTGCGCGACAGCCCGACCACTTCGAACCCCAGCCCCCCGCCCAGGTGGACACACGCGGTACCGACGCCGCCGGACGCGCCGGTGATGAGGAGGACGGGGCGATCCCCCGACCGATCCGGGGCGTCGCCTTTAGGCTCCGCCTCCCGCGTGGGGGTGACGTCCTCCCACATCCGCAGCGCCTGCCACGCCGTGAGGTAAACCAGCGCCGCCCCGCCGGCCTGTTCGTCGCTCCACCCGTCGGGTACGGGCGCGAGAGACCCGGCGTCGACCGCCACGCGCTGCGCGAGCGTACCCGGCTGGTTGACGCCGACGTCCGTACGCAAAACGATGCGCCGGTCGCCGACGTTCACGTCGCTCACCCCTGGCCCGACGGCGACGACCGTGCCAATCGCGTCTCGACCGAGGATGTGCGGGAACGAAGGCTTGGCCGGGTACTGCCCCTCGGCCAGGTAGCGGTCGGCGGGGTTCAGGCCCGCCAGCGCGACTTCGAGAACGACCTCGCCGTCGCGCGGTTCGGGATCGGGGTGATCGTCCGCAAGGCGGAGGTCGGCGAGCGATCCGATCTTGTCGAGGAGCCAGGCTTTCATGTTTCCCTGATGCCGGTGATCAGTGGGGCAGACATTTTGTCCGCGTCACACGAGTTGGGTTCGTTTTGTAATTTCACAGTTTCGCCCGGGCGGCACTGCGGGACGGGCTCCGCAAGCGGAGCGGCTAAAAGGGATTACTTACGTTCTTCGGCTTTCTGCTTCTCCAACTCCCGCTGCCGCTCCTGCTCCTCCATCGCCCGCCGCTTGGGCGAGCGGCCGGACGGCGCGGCGTCCGGAGGCGTTTGCTTCGGATCCGCGGCGCCACCGGGGGCCGCGGGCGGGCGCCGGTCGGCGGGCACGGCGTCACGCCGGTCGGGCGGCGGGGGCGGTGCATCCTTGCCGCCCGGATTGAGCAGTTGCCCGGCGATGTCGCGCAGCGGGTCGGCGGGCGCGCCGCGCGGGGCGTCCTTGGGCTTCTTCCCGCCGCCGGTCAGCGAGTCCAGGACGCCCGGGATCAGGCCGCCCTTGACGGTGTCGGCGACGAATTCCTCGACGAACTTGGGCGACAGTTGCGGCTTGTTGATCGGGCCCGACATCGTCAGCGTGACCGTCGGCCCCATGAACCGGCGGACCTGCTCGGGCACCGGGAGCAGCGTGCTCGGGACGCGCACCTTGAGGTACTTGTAATCGCGCGTGGCCAGGGTCAGGTCGCCGTCGAACTGCCACTCGCCGAAGCGGTTCGTCTTGAGGTTCAAATCGTGCACGATGCGCCCGCGCTCGATCGTGACCGACGACTTCTCGATCTCGCCCTCGACGCTCTGAAGTGCGCCGGCGGCCTCGCCCGTGCCGCTCCCGCCACCCACCCGGCTGGCGAGGAAGGTCATCGCCGTCGCGATCCAGTCCAGCCCGCCGCTCTTGATCTCGACCGCGCTCATCGCCATCTCGAGCTTCGCCCTGCCCGGGTTGTCGGGCGACGTGAGCATCGACCCGAGCGGAACGTTCTCGCAGTACACGACCGTCACGTTCAGTACGCCGTTGGCCTTCTCGGCGTCGGCGAACGCGGTGTTGAGGTACTTGCCCATCGCCGTGCGCGCGAACGCCGGCGTCACGCGGACACCCTTGAACAGTGACCAGTTCTGCTTGCCGATCGTCAGCATCGGGACGATCTTGCCCGGCTCCTTCGGGTCGAGGCGATTCAAGTCGCACCGGATGTCGCCGCCGAGGTTGATCTCCCCGCCGTTGCAGGCGATCGGCCCGGGCGGGTGGAGCTGCTTGCCGCCCGTGTGCCCGGCCAAATGGACGACGCCGTCGTTCATGAAAATCGGGAGGTCGATGTTCTGCAGGTCCAGCCCCATCGCCTGGAGCCGCGGGATCGTCACGCCGCCCTTGGCCGTCAGGAAGCGCAGTGAGTTCTGGAGCGGGAGCGCGACGATATTCCCGGCCTTGTCCGGGCCGGTCGCGGGGAAGCTGCCGGACAGCTCGAACCGCCGGCGCATCGTCCCGACAATCTGAAGGTCTTTCAGATCCTCCAGCGTCTCAGCATCGAGCAGCGGGCGGACCAGCGCCCACGCCTTGGGCCAATCGACCTCCACGTCGGCTTGGACTTTGTCGATGATCCGGCGCTGGTTACCCCAGTCGGCGATCTTCGCGTCCGCCAGCACGAACCGGATCGCGCCGGTCGCGCTGCCGATGTCGATCTTACCGGAGAGCGGCTGGGACGAATCGTCCGGCACCGCCGCGCCGAACGCGAACGTAATCGTGTCCGTGAACGGGTCCTTGGCGGTGCGGACGACGAGCTTGAGCCCGAGCGTCCCGTCGACGCGCATTGTTGACGCGCCCTCGCGCGCGACCTTTACGTTGCCGCTGAGCACGGCGCTGATCAGGTCCGAGACCGGATTCGCCGGCGCACCGACCGCCGGCGTCGCCGCAACCGCCGGCGGGCCGCTCATCATCTCCCGCAGTTGCCGGACGTCCGCCACGATGTCCATATTGGCCGAGAACGGCTTGAGCCCGACGTCGCCCTTGGCGACCAGGTGGGCGGTCGGCTGTGCCGCGCTCGTGCCCTTCAACGTGACCTCCGCACCGGTCAGCGACTGCGGGCTGTGCCCCTTCATGTTCAGTTTGCCCGTGAGCGCTAGTTGGAGCCACGGCCGGCGGATCGACCCGATCGCGGCGTCCTTGACCGTGACCTCGGCGTTCAGATCGACGGCGGCGTCGGGCGCCGACGGGTCGCCCCTGGTACCCGCCTTGACCGTAAACGTCCCGGCGAGCGGCGCGTCCCCCATTGCGAAGAACTGAGCGAGTTGTGCGCGAAGCTTGGTCAGGTCGCCGCCCCCTTCGAGTTGCAACGATGCGAGCGAGCCGCCCTTGCCGGTCGTGCCCGTGACGTTCGCGAAGTCGCTCTTGAACGCGTACGCGACGTCGCGGATCTCGTCGCCGGCCGGGACGAATGTCGCGTTCACCGTCTGCTCGATCGGCGCCAGCGCGATCTGGCGGGTCGTCTCCTGCTTCGTCGCGGGGTCGATCTCCCTGCGCGTGCCCGTGACCGTCAGGCCGACGCGATTCTTCACGTCCACGCGATCCTTCGTCAGCGCGACGTCGGAATGCGCGGTGAGGTTGGCGGACGTGACCGTCACGCCCTTTTCGAGCCGGAACAGATTCGGCATCGAGTTGACCAGATCGGCGGCCTTCGGGAAGTCGACGTTGATCGTGATCGTACCGGCGCCGCCGGGCGCCTCGCCCTTCGCCAACCGCCGGAGCGATTCCTCCGGCACGCTGGCGACGATGCCGACGGTGCCGTAGTCGGTCTCGACGCGCACCCACGGGACGTCGAGTTGCCCGCCGGCGCCCCGCGCGATTTTGATCGGAATGCGGACGGACTTCGAGCGGGCCGTGTCGCCCGCGAACGCCGGGCCGCTGGCGGCGGCGTCGGCGACGGTGATCAGTCCCTCGGCGCCGGTGTTGTCGGGACCCTGCGCGGTCAGCTTAAGGGCGCCGTCGGCGACGCCGGTCAGTCGGACGGGCGCCGGGCCGGTGCGCCCGATCGCGAGCAGCGGGTTGAGCGCGGCGAGGTCCACACCGGCGAGGGCGAGGTCTTCCGAAAAGCGAACGGTCTTCGGGTCGAAATCGCCGCGGAGCGTGATCGTCCCCGGCTTGCCCTGCGCGCCCGCGCCCGCCGTCGCACCCGACGCGGAGGTGCCCCCCTGCTCGACGGCCAGCGCGAGTTTTACGTCGTGCGCGATCGGCTGGTCGAGCCCCGTGATCTTCACCGTCACGTCGCTCGGGAGAATCCGCAGGACCTGGGCAACTTGATCGGCCGACACCTTGCCGACCATGCCCTTGATGCGGATCTCGCCCGCGAGCTTCACCGGCTCGGTGGGCTTCTCCTTCTTCGACTCTTTCGCGAGGCGAGCGAGGTTGAGCTGGCCGCGCTCGTCGACGTGCACGTTCGCTAGGTCGAGCCCGTCGACGTCGGTCTGCCCGAGGTCGAAGTCGCCGAACCCCTTGCGGAGCGTGCGCCAGAGCGACAACTGCGTGCGCACCTTGCCCGCCTTGAGGACGAGTTGGCCCTTGTCGTCCTTGACGCGTAGGCCGTCGATCGTGACGCCCGACGTCCAGCCGACGGACAAATCGTCGAACTCGACCGACCCGTTGAGGTTGCCGTTGACGATGCTCCGCGCCAGCGCGCGCCCCGGCCCGGTCCCGGCGAGCGTCGGCAGCAGCGCGACGAGCAGGAACAGCACCGCGACGAACGCGATCAGGATCGTGAGCCACCGGCGTCGCTTCTTCGGCGCCGGTGTCGATGACTTGGAGTCGCCAGGCGCACTCGCCGCGGGATCGGTCGGTTTGTCCATGGTGGGGCTCCCCGTAATAGCCGCCGGCGGAAGCCGTCGGTCGCGTGCCTCGCGCAACAGCCGTGTTACCGGACTGTGTCGCGCACCTACATCGTATCCGGGTCGGGGGGTCCTAATCGGCGAGAAAAGAAGAAACCCAGGACGCCGGGTCCTGGGTTTGTGCGAGCTCGATATGACGGTGCGTCAGTTTCGGACGATCGGCGTGATCCCGCGCTGGCTCATGATGCGGGGGCCCGCGCCGGGGGCGAGCGTGACGGGGGCGTTGACCCCGCCGGACGTCTGCGGCTCGACCCGGTCGGGGGCGGCCCCGCCAGCGCCCGCCCCGCCGCCGATCACGCCGGTCATCGTGGTGCCCGTCTGGAAGGCAAAGCTGGTCAGGGACAGCAGTTGGGAGTTCTGGGCGCGGAACGTCATGGTGACGTATTTGCGGTCGGCCGAGACGGTGGCCTGCGTGTCGAGGACGATGCCCGACTCCACGATCTCGATTTCCGGCTCGAACAGGCCGGACCCGCCGCCGAACCCGGCGACCTGGGCGCGGGAGATCGACGGGAGGGCGAAGAGGGCGGCAGTGGCGAACAGGAAAGTCCAACGCATGCGAATGCCTTTCGGGCGGGGACCGTGCCGAGTGTAGTCGTCCTCGCAAGGGGACACAATGTAAATAGAATGGTTAGCCGGCGCCGCAACAGGTTTGCCCGGGGGTCGGGGCGGGATTAACCTGTCCGCCCGCTTGGCCGATGCTCCGGGTACGCGACCTTGCGGGCGCGCGCCGCGCGAATCCCCATTGCCACGAAGGTGTTATGTCGACCAACGGCCGTAAGAAGGCGCTGATCACCGGGATCACCGGTCAGGACGGGTCGTACCTGGCCGAGTTCCTGCTCGGCCAGGGGTACGTCGTCCACGGGATCGTCCGCCGGAGCAGCTCGTTCAACACCGAGCGGATCGAGCACCTGTACAGCGACCCGCACGACCCGGACGTGCGCCTGTTCCTGCACTACGGCGACCTGGTCGACGGCACGGGCCTGCGCGAGATTTTGACCCGCGTGCAGCCCGACGAGGTGTACAACCTCGGCGCCCAGAGCCACGTGCGCGTCAGCTTCGACCAGCCGGTGTACACGGTGCAGACCGACGCGCTGGGCACGATCAACCTGCTCGAGGCGATCCGCGACTGCGAGTCGGAGCACCCCGCGCGGAAGATCCGCTTCTACCAGGCGTCCTCGAGCGAGATGTACGGCAAGGTCGTCGAGACGCCGCAGACGGAAAAGACCCCGTTCCACCCGCGGAGCCCGTACGGGTGCGCGAAGGTGTACTCGTACTGGCAGGTCGTCAACTACCGCGAGTCGTACGGGATGTTCGCGTGCAACGGGATCCTCTTTAACCACGAGAGCCCGCGGCGGGGCGAGACGTTCGTCACGCGCAAGATCACGCGGGCCGCGACGCGCATCAAGGAGGGGCTGCAGGAAAAGCTGTACCTGGGCAATTTGGACGCCAAGCGCGACTGGGGCTTCGCCGGCGACTACGTCCGCGCGATGTGGCTGATGCTCCAGCAGGACACGCCGGACGACTACGTGATCGCGACCGGGCAGACCAACAGCGTGCGCGAGTTCTTGGACGAGGTGTTCGGGATCCTCGGGCTGGACTGGCAGAAGCACGTCGAGATCGACCCGCGGTACTTCCGCCCGGCCGAGGTCGATTTGCTGCTGGGCGACGCGGGCAAGGCCAAGCGGGTGCTGAAGTGGGAGCCGCAGGTCACGTTCAAGGCGCTGGCGAAGATGATGACCGAGGCCGACTGGGAACTGGCCCGCCGGGAGCGGTACGTGAAGGAGCGCGGGGAGGCGCAGAAGGCCGGGTTGGTTCGATAGGCGCGATCCACAATCGCGGAAAGCCGTACAAAGCCCACGGAGCTCGCTCCGTGGGTGATTTCGTCTCGAAGGAGTTGTCGGATGAGCATCGGTCGTAACGATCGCGTGGCAGTGACCGGGGGCGGGGGGTTCGTCGGGAGTTTCGTGCTCGAAAACCTGGCCGCGCGCGGGTACACGGACGTCGTGTCGATCCGCCAGAAGGACTACGACCTGACGAGCGAGGCGGACGTCGAGCGGTTGTACAAGACGGTGCGGCCGGCGGCGGTCATGCACCTTGCGGCGGAGGTCGGCGGGATCGGGGCCAACCGCGAGAACCCGGGCCGCTACTTCTTCGCCAACATGGCGATGGGCATGCACCTGATCGAGGGGGCCCGCCGGCACGGGCTCAAGAAGTTCCTGCAGGTCGGGACGATCTGCGCGTATCCGAACTTGACGCCGGTGCCCTTCAAGGAGGAGGACCTCTGGAACGGCTACCCGGAAGTGACGAACGCGCCCTACGGCATCGCCAAGAAGGCGCTGCTGACGATGTGCCAGGCGTACCGCCAGCAGTACGGGCTCAACGCGATCTACCTGCTGCCGGTGAATTTGTACGGCCCGCGGGACAACTTCAACCTCAACTCCAGCCACATCATCCCGGCGATCATCCGCAAGTGCCTGGAGGCGAAGGAGCGCGGCGACGCGCAGATCACGGCGTGGGGGACGGGGTCGGCGTCCCGTGAGTTTTTGTACGTCGAGGACCTGGCCGAGGGCCTCGTCCTGGCGCTGGAGAAGTACGATTCGCCCGAGCCGATGAATTTGGGAAACGGGCGCGAGGTGACGATCCGGCAGGCGATCGAGACGATCGCCCGGCTGGTCGGGTTTACCGGCCAGATCGTGTGGGACGCGAGCAAGCCGGACGGGCAGCCGCGGCGGTGCCTGGACGTGTCGCGGGCGAAGGCGGCGATCGGGTTCGAGGCGCTGACGGGGTTCGAGGAGGGGCTGCGGAAGACGATCGCGTGGTTCGTCGAGAACCGCGGGCGCGCCCGCGTTTGAGAGCGGATTGCCCGGACCGAACAAGCCGGGGCAGAGCGAACGGGCTCCGCCCGAAGCGCCGCCCCGGATGAGATGCTCGCCCCGGAGACCGCGACCTTCACGCTTGAACCGGTCCTGACGGATGGGTGGGGTGGCTCACGCTCGCCGAAGAATACTGTCGCGGGGTATTCCTTGACCCGGCTTGCGGGCGTCGGATACTTGGAGGGTTCGACGTGCGCGGGGCGGAGCCGCGCGAGTGCGGGATTATCGGACGGGTTCACGGGTCAAGAATGACCCCGCTCACCCGCCCGGACAGACAAGAATGTCTGCCCCACTGCGCGCGGGCGAATCGGTGCCGGATTGGGACGAGGCGATGGCGCAGGCGACGCGGAAAACCTTGCTCGTGTTCAGCCAGACGTTCGTGCCGGACCCGGCCGCCGTCGGGCAGCACATGGCGGACGTCGCGGTCGCGATGGCCCGGCGGGGGCACCGCGTCGTCGTGTACACCGCCGACCGGGGGTACGAGGACCCGTCCGTCCGCTACCCGGCTCGCGAGGTGCTCGAGGGGGTCGAGATCCGGCGGCTGGCGCTGTCGTCGTTCGGGAAGCGGAACCTGATCACGCGGGCGCTGGGCACGTTCACGTTCATGATGCAGTGCCTGTTCATCGGGCTGTTCACGCGCAACCTGGGCGGAATCTTCTTCAGCACGTCGCCCCCGCTCGTCGGGGCGGCGGCGAGCGTCGTGCGGCTGCTCCGCGGCGTGCCGATCGCGTACTGGGCGATGGACCTGAACCCGGACCAGCTCATCGCCATGGGCAAGATCAAGGCCCGGAGCTTGACGGCGCGCGTGCTCGAGCTGGTCAACCGGTTCATCCTCCGGCGGACGTCGCTCGTGATAGCCCTCGACCGCTTCATGGCCGACCGCCTGCGGGCGCGGGGCGTGGCGGACGTGAAAATGGAAGTCCTGCCGCCGTGGTCGCACGAGCAGCACATCACCGACGCGACCGACGCGGAGCGCGAGGGGTTCCGGCGGCGGCACGGGCTGGCCGGGAAGTTCGTCGTCATGTACAGCGGGAACCACAGCCCGGCCAACCCGCTGCGGACGCTGCTCGACGCGGCCGTGCGGCTGCGCGACGACGACCGCCTGCGGTTCGTGTTCGTCGGGGGGGGCTTGGGAAAGCGCGAGGTCGAGGCGGTGGCGCGCGAGCACGAGCTGACCAACGTCGTGTCGCTCCCGTACCAGCCGCTCGAGGATTTGGGCGCGTCGCTCGGGGCGGCGGACGTGCACGTCGTGTCGCTCGGCGAGAACATGGTCGGCATCATCCACCCGTGCAAGATCTACGGCGCGATGACGGTCGGCCGGCCGGTGCTCTTTCTGGGGCCGGCGACGTCGCACGTGGGCGACCTGCTGGCCGGGCACGGGATTGGGCGCCGCGTGTCGCACGGGGACGTGGACGGGTGCGTGGCGGCCGTGCGCGGGCTGGCGGGGATGCCGGCGGACGAGCTCGCGCGGGTGGGCGCGCGGGCGACGGCGGTATTGCGGGAATCGCTGGGGCAGGCGATGCTGTGCGGGCGGGTGTGCGACGCGCTGGAGCGCGTGTACGGGCGGGCCCCGCGTCCGGTCGAGCCGGTGACGCCCCGCGCGGTGGTCGGTCCGGCGCCGGTCGAGAACGTGATCGTCCCTGACGAAAGGCGAGTGTCATGCGCGCGTTGATGGTCCTGCTGATGGTGATGGGCGTTGGGGCGGTCGCGGGGTGCGAGAAGACCATCAAGGACGTGCGCGCGGACGACCACGGGGCGATCGTCGCGTCGCGGTGATGGTCGTCAGACCAGCGCGGATACCTTATCGACGTGCGCGAGGAGGGGTTTGACGTACTCCGTCCCGAACGCGCTGACGTGGTTGATCAGCTCGTACAGTTGGTACACGCACTTGCGGTGGCGGTGGTACTCGGGGGAGAGCTTGCGGGCCTGCTGGTAGGCGCGGAGGAAGGCGGGCGTGGTCGTGCGGAAGTAGTCCATGTAGGCGAGCTCGGCCTCGGCGTGGCCGTACTTGCAGTTGGGGTCCAGGAGCGCGACGACGTACCACTTTCCGTCGGCGCCCGCGCGGCAGAGGATGTTGCTGGACCACGCGTCGAAGTGGAGCAGGCGGGGGCGGTCGTCGTTGTCGAGCAGGTGGCCCAGGCGCTCGTGAACCCGGCCGATCGTCTTGCGCACTTTGACGGGGATCGCGGCGAGCTTCTCGCACGCGTGCCACTGGGGGTCGTACAGGTCGTGATAGAAGGCGGGCCAGTTGGGGAACTCGCACCGGTCGGCCTCGGTCAGGCGCGTGTAGCAGTCGTGCGTGCAGCTGTGCAGCGCGAGCATGACGTCGGCCAGGTGCGCCTGCAGGCGGTCGTACTCCTCCGGCGTCGTCCGCGACCGCGCCGTGTGGAGGTCGACCCCCTCCACGTATTCCATCATGAGGTAGGAGACCGGGTCGTCGAGCGACCCGAGCTTGGACGCGAACACGCGCGGGACCGGCACGCCCACCTCCTTCACCTCCT
>Ga0196963_10002704_pt1 | contig 10393 bp, 8 predicted proteins | sample S1_5metaG_FD_148600 | JGI IMG/M metagenome (GOLD analysis project Ga0196963, IMG submission 148600) | Soil microbial communities from Anza Borrego desert, Southern California, United States - S1_5 | ecosystem: Environmental > Terrestrial > Soil > Desert | place: USA: California | collected... | reverse complement strand
TGCCCTCGACGATCTTGGAGGTCTCCTGCGGCTCGAACGGGTCCTGCTGGGACAGTTCGGAGAGCATGATCTTCATGAAATCGGCCTCGCGGAAGACCTTCTGCTGGTCGACCGCCGTTGCCGCGCCCGCCGCGCCGATGCTGCTGATGGCCATGTCGGGACCCCTCGCCAGGTCGCTAACGCAACGCCCGTGCCGTCGCCGGCGCAACGATCGGCGAGGCCGGCGCTCGCTCGGCGGTCGGCGGCGGGCGCCGGAGCGCGGGCCAACGCCTCCGACCGCCCGTTCCCATCCATGCACGATTGCGGTCGGATCGCCCGAACACGATCAGGCTTGCGGCCTTGAGTCGTCACCAGGGCCGCGGCAGCATGCGCCGGCAATGATCCAGGGGCTGATCAGCGACATCCATGGCAATCTCTCCGCCTTGAAGGCGGTGATCGCCGACATGGAGGCCAACGGCGCCGAACGGATCATCTGTCTCGGCGACGTCGTCGGCTACGGTCCCTATCCCGGCGAATGCCTCGACCTGGTGCGCCGCTGCGGCGCGGTGCTGATGGGCAACCACGAGGAGGCGCTGATCTACGGCGCCGAGAACTTCAATCCGCGCGCCAAGCGCGCGATCGACTGGACGCGCGAGTACCTCAAGACCTCCGGCGACGAGCCGACGCGCAAGAGCCGCTGGCAGATCCTGCAGAACCTCCAGCTGCACGCGCAGGACGGCCACTTCCTCTTCACCCACGCCAGCCCGCGCCAGCCGACGCGCGAGTACGTCATGCCGCGCGACTGCAAGAACACGCAGAAGATGACCGAGATCTTCGCCCTGATCCCGCACGTCTGCTTCGTCGGCCACACCCACATCCCCGGCGTGTTCCTCGAGGACCAGTCGTTCACGCCGCCGCCCGAGCTGTGGGCCAACACCTACTTCGTCGAGCCCGACGAGAAGGCGCTGGTCAACATCGGCTCGGTCGGCCAGCCGCGCGATGGCGACGTGCGTTCGTGCTACTGCCTGCTCGACGATGATCCGGGCGCGCCGCGCGTGGTCTTCCGCCGCGTCGAGTACGAGGTCGAGGACACCGCGTCGGCGATCGAGGCGAATCCGTACCTCGACAATTATCTCGCCGAACGCCTGCGGCTCGGCCGGTAGGCGAGCTTCGAGCTTCGAGCTTCGAGCTTCGAGCTTCGAGCTTCGAGCTCCGAGCTCCGAGCTTCGCGCATCGCGCCTCCACCCACGGTCTTCCAGCTGCGGGCCCGCCCCGACGCGATCCGGCTTCGCGCTTCCCCAGTGGTCGCCAGCGCAACCGCATCTAGCTTCTGTCGCAGCCGATGACCGACCGCACGCCCCAAGACGTCCTGCGCGACTGGCTGCCGCACGCGCTGATGCTGTCGCTGCTCGCCTTGTCCGGCTGGCTGCTGGCGCGGGTGTTCGCGCCGATCAGCGACCCGGTCCTGCTCGCGGCGGCGCTGGCGGCGCTGACGTATCCGATCCTGTTCGAACCGCTGAACCACCTCGCGCGCCGTCGCCTGACCTTCCTCGACGACGCCTGGCGTCGTTCGGTGGTCGCCGCCATCGCCACCCTGGCGTTCATCCTCATCCTGGTCAGCCCGCTGGTGCTGATGCTCCTGACCACGCTCGATCGTCCCGGCGACGCGTTCACCGTGCTGTACGGGCTGGCGCGGCGCGACCCGGAGCGCATCCAGCAGGTCGCCGTCATGGGCGAGGAACGCGTCCAGGCGATGCTGGCGCTGTATCCGAAGATCCCGCTGCAGCCGGGCGAGGTGCGGGCATTCCTCGAGCGGCAGCTGACGCGCTCGGATGTGGGGCGCACGTTCCTCGACTTCCTCCTGCACGGCACCGGCGGGTTCATCGCCCAGCTGGTCCTCGCGCTGACCTCGCTGTTCTACTTCTACGATTTCGGGCCGCGCGTCGTGCGTTCGCTGCTGGCGTACACGCCGCTGACGCCCCATCAGCGCGTGCTCCTGCGACGGCGTTTCCAGTCGGCGACCTATCGCGTCATGACCGACACCCTCGGCACCGCTCTGATCAAGGGTCTGTGCATGGGCGCGATCGCCTGGATCATCGCCGACTCCAACTTCTTCATCGTCGCCGCGGTGACGACCTTCATCAGCCTGCTGCCGGTGATCGGCTTCACCTTCGTGTGGCTGCCGCTGGCGAGCCTGCTGTGGGCGCAGCAGCAGCGCGTCGACGCGATCTGCCTGGCGATCGCCGCCGTCGCCGCGTCGTGGCTGGTCGACCATCTCGGCGAACGGCTGACCCACAGCCTCGACCACCGCCGCACCGTCTGGCTGAGCTTCCTGCTCTTCCTCAGCCTGATCGGCGGCCTCATCGCGTTCGGTGCCAAGGGTTTCGTCGTCGGACCCATGGCGGTGGTCTTCGTGGTCGTGCTGGGCAGCTTCTGGCTGCCGCTGTACGGCATCGGCGACGTCCAGGAGACCGCGACCGTGCAGGCCAGCGAGCAACCACGCGCTTGACCGACGAAGCGGAACTCCCCACCATGACCCAGTCCATTCCCGGCCGCCATGGCGTGGCAGTGATGACACGGCAAGGCATGTCGCGACCGACAGTTGCATGACGACCGTTGCATGATCGACGACAACCGGACCCAGCCCGCCCGCGATGACTGACAAACGCCACCAGAGCGGTCGGCACCAGAGCCAGAGCGGTGGTCATTCGACCAGCGGTGGCCGGTCGCGGCGTACGACCACCGGCCTGCGCGCCGCCACGGATCTGTCGGCGACGGTCAAGGAGCACCTGGCCGGCGACGCCCGCTGGGGCCACTTCTCGCAGGGCGGCGCCTGGATCTGTCCGTACTGCCTGTCGGCCGTGCGCGGTCATGACGAGACCCGCGCCGCGCTCGTGCGCGCGATCGAAGGCCATCTCGGCCGCCGCTGCACCGCCTACCGCGAGGGCAACGGCTCGCCGCAGCCCGACGAGATCATCGCCGCCAAGCGCAGCCACGAGGACATCGCCTACTTCGCCCTGACCAATCCCGCGTGGCAGGTCTTCGACCACGAGGGCTTCTGGTACAGCCCGTGCAGCCTGACGCGGGTGCCGACGGTGCGCATCGCCAATGGCCGCTTCGACAGCTTCACGATCCAGAACATGGTCGCGCACCTCAATGAATGCCGGCAGTACCTCGCCGGCGTCGTGCATCCGGTCGAAGCGGTGCAGCGCGCGCGCGACCAGGCGCTGCGCGCGGTCAACCTGACGACCAACCTCCGCCAGCTGATCCAGTTCCCGCTGTGGCGGTACGCCGACCAGACCGGCCACTGGGTCTGCCCGTTCTGCCTCGGCCACGTCGACCACGTGCTGCTGACGTCGGCCGACGACTGGGCGGCCGCGCCGGAGCAGATGGCCGCGCACCTCGCGTTCGCCTGCGCCGCCTACGTGCCCGAGCGTCCGGAGCCGAAGAGCGAAGCGCAGGTCCAGCTCGCCGCCGGCGGCGAGGTCACCGCCGCCCCCGGCACGCGCCGCACGTCGGCGCATACCATGCCGCTGCCCGCGGGCGGGCGCGACCCGTCCGGCCGCGTCGTCACGCCGGTCACCGGAGGCACCCGTGTCGCGCCGCGCGTCGGCGGCACCAGCGGCGCCAATCCGATCGCGCCGCGCGTCGGCGGCACCAGCGGCGCGAACCCCATCCCGGCGCGCGGCGGCTCCGGCGCCAACCCCATCCCCGCGCGTGGCGGCTCCGGCGCCGCCGCGATCCCGCCGGTGGCGCGCCCGGTGAGCGGCAGCAGCCAGGTCGTCCCCACCTCGCCCACCGTCCCCACGCCGGCGATCGTCGGCGGGCGCGGATCCGGCGCGCACGGCACCAGCGGCGCGCAGGGCATCAGCGGCAGCTCGCGCATCGCCATGCCGGTCGGCCAACCGACCGCCCGGGTCGAGCAGCCCGAGCAGGGCCAGCCGCCCGAGGGCGACGCCCCGGCGCTGGACTGGATGGACGTCGTCGAGAGCGACCAGGAAGGCACGCCGACGCAGGGCCACGACACCGAGCGCATGCGCGCGCGCGACGTGCAGAAGGGACTGCTGACCAACGCGCCCGAGCTCGAAGGCTTCCGCTTCGCCACGCGCTTCGAGGCCTGCCACGACGTCAGCGGCGACTTCTACGAGTTCATCCGCCTGCCCGACGGCCGCATCGGCTTCGCCCAGGGCGACGTCAGCGGCCACGGCCTGCACGCGGGCCTGATCATGTCGATGGCCAAGAAGACCCTGGCGATCTTCGCCGAGGCCGGCAATTCGCCGACCGACACCCTATCGAAGGTCAACGACAGCCTCGCCAGCGACCTGGGCGGCAAGATCTTCATCTCGATGGTCTACGCCATCCTCGACCCGCACGACCGGACGATCACCTGGGGCCGCGCCGGTCACAACCCGATCATCCGGTTCAATATCAACACGGGTACGTTGACCGAGATCAAGCCCAAGGGCATGGTGGTCGGCATGAAGGCCGGCCAGCTGTTCCGCAGGGCGAGCGAGAACGAGGTCACCCAGGTCGACTCCGGCGACGTCTTCCTGATCTACACCGACGGCATCACCGAGACCATGAACCGGCAGCAGGTCGAGTACGGCACCGACCTGCTCAACGAGGTCATCCGCAAGCACGCCGCCGCCGGTCCCGAGCTGCTGCTCGACCGGATCATGGAGAGCGTCCGCCAGTTCCGCGGCGGCACCTCGGTCGAGGACGATCTCACGCTGCTCGTCCTGGCGGTCGAGTGACCGCGATGGATGCGCCGAACCAATCCGGGAAGCACGCGGGACAGCCACCGGGGCACAAGGCCCTGCGCCTGCAGATGGCGGCGCTGACCCACAAGGGCCGGGTGCGCGACCACAACGAGGACTCGCTGTACTACGACCTGCGCGAGCGCCTGATGATCGTCTGCGACGGCATGGGCGGCCACGCCGGCGGCCACGTCGCCAGCGAGCTCGGCGTCCAGGTCGTCTCGCACTCGCTGCGCCAGCTCAAGCCCGGCGACTGGACCGACGAGGAGCGCGTCGTCGAGGGCATGAAGCTGGCGATCTTCGGCGCCAACGACCACATCCTCAGCCGCGCGCGCGTCGACCCGGCGCTCGGCGACATGGGCACGACGATCTGCGCCTGCGCCTTCATGGGCGACAAGGTCATCACCGCCAACGTCGGCGACAGCCGGATCTACCGCATCGCCGGCGGCAAGATCGAGCAGATCAGCCAGGACCACAGCCTGGTCGCCGAGCGCATCCGCAACGGCCAGCTCGATCCGGATTCGTTCGAGGCGACGCTGCTCGGCAACATCGTGACGCGCGCGCTGGGCATGGACGAGATCACCGTCGACATCACGGTCGAGGACCTGGTCACCGGCGACGTCTTCCTGCTCTGCAGCGACGGCCTGACCGACATGATCGAGGACCCCGAGCTGCTCGCCGTGGTCGACGGCGCGTCCGACCTGCAGCAGGCCGCGCTCGAGCTGGTCGAGCTCGCGAACCAGCGCGGCGGGATCGACAACATCACGGTGGCGCTGACCCGGGCGGAGTAGCCGCGGCGGTCGACCGAGGCTCGAAGCCCGACGCTCGAAGCTGCGAAGCCCGAAGCCCGCATGCTGGCGAGGACGCGGAGTCCGACGACAACGCCACCATGTTCTCGCTCACCGCCTCGAACTCCGCGCTGCTGGTCATCGACGTCCAGGAGCGCTTCCAGCCGTCGATCCCGGCGATCGCGCCGGATCAGCCGTGCGGCCGCAACTGCCGCATCCTGATCGAGGCCGCGCGCCTGCTGCAGGTGCCGGTCGCGCTCAGCGAGCAGTACGTCAGGGGGCTGGGTCCGACGTTGCCGCACCTGATCGCCGCCGCGGGCGATGCGCCGCGCCTGGAGAAGACCCATTTCAGCTGCGGCGACGACGCGGCGCTCGCCGCGCACATCGCGGGTCTCGGTCGCGGCCACGTCGTGCTCGCCGGGATCGAGGCGCACGTCTGCGTGCTCGCCACCGTCGCCGATCTGCTCGCGCGCGGGCTGCGCGTGATCGTCGCCGGCGACGCGGTCGCCAGCCGGCGCGACGAGAGCCGCGTCATGGCGCTCGACGCGATGCGCGACCTCGGGGCGCTGGTCGTGCCGACGGAATCGATCGTCTTCCGCTGGCAGCGGCAGTCGGGGGTCGGCTGCTTCAAGCAGGTCGCGGCGCTGGTGAAGTGAGGCCTGGGCAGCCGCGGGCGCGTGCCGCGACGACCCGCCGGCACGCCGGCGCCCCAGGCCGGTCGGGACGCCCGGTAATGTGGCACGACGCGCGGACATCAGGGGTCGGAGGTCCCGATGCGCCAGCTCGCCTCGATCTGCCTGGCGCTGGGCGCCGGCTCGGCCTGCGCCGCGGAATGGCACGTGGCGCCGGACGGGCGCGCCGGCGGCGCCGGGACGCTGGCCGATCCGTGGGATCTGACCAGCGCGCTCGCGCCGCCGGAGGGGCGGGTGGAACCCGGCGACACGATCTGGCTGCACGGCGGGACCTATCGCGGCTGCTACCGGAGCGTCCTGCGCGGCACCTCCATGCGGCCGATCGTCGTCCGGGCCTTCGCGGGCGAACGACCGGTGATCGACGCGACGCGCGCCGGCCAGGCGGCGAACAACGTCACCGGCCTGCGCGTCGAGGTGGAGGGCGGCTGGACGTGGTACTGGGGCATCGAGATCACCAACAGCGACACCAGCCGTCGCGTCCTCGCCGTGCCCGATCCCGGCGGCGACGAATCCAACCGATCGGACCGCCGCGGCAACAGCATCGACATCTGGGCGCCGGGCACGCGCCTGATCAACTGCGTGATCCGCGACACCGGCCAGGGTCCGGGCGTGTGGTCGCAGGCGCCGGATGCGGAGCTCTCCGGCAACCTCATCGCCAACAACGGCTGGCAGGGTCCGGAGCGGCGCGCCGGACACGCGATCTACGCGCAGAACGAGCTCGGCGGCAAGCGCTTCGACGACAACCTGTGCTTCAACCAGTTCGGCTACGGGATCCACGCCTACGGCTCGGAGCAGGCGTTCCTGAACAACCTGGCCTTCACCGGCAACGTCGTGGCGAACAACTCCTTCCTCATCGGCGGCGGCCAGCCGATCCGCGATCTGCTGCTCGAGGAGAACTGCTTCTACGGCGCCGCCGGCACCGTCCAGCTCGGCTATTCCGACGCGCTCAACGACGGGCTGGTCGCGCGCGGCAACCGCTTCATGGCCGGGTTGCGCCTGCGCTTCTGGGAAGGCGCGGTGGTGAGCGGCAACCAGCTGTGGGATCCGGTCCAGGATGGCCAATCGAAGATCGTCGGCCTGGCGCTGGCACCGGGGCAGGTGCCCCGCGACTACGCCTTCACCGGCAACCGCTACGTCGCCGCCAGCGCCGACGGCTACGATTTCTACATCTCGCCTTCGCCGCCGTACGACATCCTGCGCTTCGCCGACTGGCGGGCGCTGGGCCTCGATGCGGGGTCGACCGTCGCCGCGACGCCGTCGCGCCGCCCCGAGGCCAACGAGGTCATCGTGCGCGCGAACCGCTACGAAAGCGGGCGGGCGCATGTCGTGGTCTACAACTGGCGGCGGTTGGACTCCGTCGCCGTCGATCTCGCCACCGCCGGATTCGCGGCGGGCGATGCGTACGAGCTGCGCAACGCGCAGGACTACGACGGCGACGTGTCGACCGGGACGCTGACGTCGACGATGCTGGAGATCACCATGACCGGGCGCACGACGGCACGGCCGATCGGCTTCAGCGAGCGGCTCTATGCCGACACCTTCCCCGAGTTCGGGACCTTCCTCGTGCGCCGCACGGCGTCGGGAGGCGGCGCGACCGGCGCGGGCACGAGCGGCGGAAGCACGACCGGCGCGCCGGGCGGCGGCACGACCGGCGGCGACGCCTCCGCCGGGAGCACGACGGGCTCCGGTGGCGGTTCGGACGGCGGGGGCGGCGGTTGCGGGCGCGGCGCGGGCGGCGGCGCCATCGCCATGGCGGCGGCGCTGTGCGTGTGCCTGCGCCGGCGCGCGTCGCACGCCCGCTGAGCCGGCCTCAGCCGTCGCGCAGCGCCGTCGACCCGGGCGGCGGCGCGAGGAACAATCCCGGTTCGTACGCGCGCAGGCTCGTCGATCGGCCGTCGTCGCCGATGATGACGTGGTCGGCCAGCGCGACGTCGAGCAGCCGGCCGGCGGTGGCCAGGCGCAGGGTGATCTGGCGGTCGGCGTGCGACGGCGTGGCGTCGCCGCTCGGATGGTTGTGCACCGCGATCACCGAGGTCGCCCCGGCGGCGAGCGCGAGGCGGAAGAACGCGCGCGGGCCGGCGTCGGTGCCGTCGACGTCGCCGCGGCTGACCACGCGCGGCTCGCCGATCAGGCGCGCGTGCGGGTCGAGCGGCAGGCACCACAGCTCCTCGTGGCGCAGGCCGACGAGGTCGGGCGCGAGGATGGCGTAGACGTCCTTCAGGCAGCGCAGCGGCGGACGTTCACGGCGGCGCGCGCGCGCCAGGCGCCGGCCGATCTCGAAGGCGCCGGCGAGCTCGGCGGCCTTGGCGGGGCCCATGCCGCGCTCGTCGGCGAGCGCGGCGATGTCGCAGCTCGACAGCCCGACGATGCCGTCGTGCAGCGTCAGCAGGCGCTCGGCGAGCGCGAGGACGCCGAGCTCGGCGCTGCCGGTGCGCAGGAGGAGCGCGACCAGCTCGGCGTCCGACAGCGCGCCGATGCCGCTGGCCAGCGCCTTCTCGCGCGGCCGTTCGCTCGCCGTCAGGCTGCCGAGCCGCGGCGGCGCGTCGTCGTCGAGCCGGCGCCGGTAGGCGTCGCGCGCCGACGCGCTCCACCCGGCATCGCCGATCTCGCCGGCCTGGCGCAGGCGCCGGACGAAGTCGATCGCCTCGTAGCGCGGCACGCCCGCCGCGCAGACGTCGTCGGCGGTCGGCGCGGCGTGACCGAGCGCGGCGCCCAGGAAGCGCCTGGTGGCCAGTGGGCGCAGGGTCAGCGATGCGGCGAGGGCGAGGTCCATGCCGGCAACGCTAATCGCGGCGACCAGGGCGGAATCCTGTCAGCGCGTGATCGCGTGCGCCGCCGCCGACGAGCGCCGCTCGAATCGAGCGCTGCGCGCGGCGACGGGCGGCGATACGCTCAGGCCATGGGCGAGTCCCGCTTTCCGCTCGCGCGCAGCGCCGAGCTCGACCGCGCGCCGATCCGCGTCGCCCTCGGCCGCTGGCGCGCCGAGATCATCGGCTGGGGCCACATCGCCACGCCGCGCTGGCGCAACTACCTCCACGCGCACGGCTTCTACGAGATCTGCTACGCGTTCGCCGGACGTGGCACCTTCCGCCTGCTCGGTGTCGACCATACGGTCGGCGCCGGCCAGGTGTTCATCGCCCGGCCGCGCCAGGAGCACGAGATCATCGCCGATCGGCGCGATACCCTCGGCATCTGCTTCTGGTCGTTCACGCTGGTGCGCGATCCGCGCGGCGAAGCGGATCCGGCGGTCGATCGGCTGCTCGACGCGTTCGTCGACGGCGACGGCTGCGTCGGCGATCGCGTCCCCGGGATGGAGGCGACGATCCGGCTGATGACCGAGGAGATCGCGCGCGCCGAAGCCGGGCACGCGACGGCGATCGCCGGGCTCGCGCGCAAGCTGCTGCTCGACACCATGCGCGCGTCGTTCGCGACGCCGCTGGCGGTCGACTCCCTCGAGCCGACCGGACGCGCCCACGACGCGTCGCGCCTGGTCGAGGCGGCGCGCCGCTACGTGCGCGACAACCTCGCCCGCGAGCTCGGCGTGCGCGACATCGCGGCCCACCTCGGGATCAGCGAGCGCCATCTCGCGCGCCGGTTCGACCGCGCGCTCGGGCAATCGCCGATGGCGATGGTCATCGACGAGCGCATCGCGAGCGCCCAGCAGCTGCTGCTCGATCCGGCGCTGAGCGTCAAGGAGATCGCGGCGCGGGTCGGCTACGCCGACGTGCGCTACTTCACCACCGCGTTCCGCCGCCGCACCGGCTACCCGCCGGCGACCTGGCGGCTCGGCGGCGGATCGCTGCTCACCGCCAAGCGCCGCCGCTTCCCGGGATTCGACCAGGGCGCGGCGCACCTGCAGCGGCGGCAGGACGCCATGGACACGCGCGTCGCGCGTTGGCGGCGGTCGGCGCGTGGCCGGAAATCGAACAAGGGCGGAGCAAAGGCGAAATAGGCGCGCACCGCCGGCGCGTACGCTGGAGGGAGAGGAGCGCCCATGCCCAGCGCCACGACGTCCGCCACCCGCGCCCAGCCCGCCAACCGCCACCTGACCGCCGAGCAGGTCGCCTTCTACCACGAGCACGGCTGGCTGCGCATCCCGCAGGTCTTCAGCGACGCCGAGATGGCGGCGCTCGATCGCGAGCTCGACCAGCTCATCGACCAGTGGGCGAGCTGCTCG
>Ga0196963_10002703_pt1 | contig 10396 bp, 9 predicted proteins | sample S1_5metaG_FD_148600 | JGI IMG/M metagenome (GOLD analysis project Ga0196963, IMG submission 148600) | Soil microbial communities from Anza Borrego desert, Southern California, United States - S1_5 | ecosystem: Environmental > Terrestrial > Soil > Desert | place: USA: California | collected... | reverse complement strand
CGTGCATGCGGCAAGAAACGATTGAAATGCCGCTCGAAACGCGAACACACGCATGGGTACGACATCGGACATCGACCTTCATGGCGACGCCGCCCCACATGGAGCAGTTCCATCCAAAGGGAGATACTGGACTGCCTGTCCTCCGACAGTCGCGAAATCAGGGAACTGGTCGGAGATGTCGTCCGATTCCTTCTCTGAGGGGTCCTATAGCAATGGCGACCCCATACTCCTTACCGGGGTTCTCCTCCGGACCCCTCCGGACCCCTTCCTTGCACCCTCGCTACCAGTACTGGCCTTTGCTCCCTTTACCGCGCAACCCTTACTAGTTTCCTACTACAACCCCCGATTTGTACAACTACTCTCTCCGCCCTTTTTGCCCATTCGTCCTCCTTTCCGATTGCCTCCAGTAAGGCGAGACTGTTGTCTGAATTTCGCACGAAATGCGTCGGAATCACAGGTGCTCCACTGGTGTGCCCACTTCCCAGTAGTTGTAAACTGGTATTTTGCCGTTGATCTGTTGTAGCGACATGAGTCTTAACTGTCGCAACAGCAGCTCCCTGTCAGCTGAATTTTGATTTCTGGGATCCGTGGTTAGGAAGGGAGACAGTTGTTCTCGCATCCCGGAAGGCAATTCATCGATCAGTAATTGCATCTTTTGTTTGCTCGCTTCCCTCTTTTCCTCCTTATGATGGAGGAAGGAAAGCCAATGGAGGTCGCATAATACGAATCCGATGGCCGCGACACGGACGCGGCAATCGTTCAACTTGACGTACACGAAGGGGACCACATTTCCCGTGCCATGTCCCGAGGTGTCCGACCAGTCGAGGTAGAGTCCGTTTTCTAGCGTCCTGCCATTGAGATGATCGGGATTGTTGATGTTGAGGAACATCGAGAGATCGATCAAACTGGTGGGGTTCTCCTCCCCTTTTGCGTGATAGAGAATCGAGTACACCATGTGCACCATGTTGGGATACCTTGCGGCGCACTTTAAGGAATCGCGTTGACCGTAAATCAAATAAGGATATTTGTAATTTATACCGACGGTCAGGCATTCGCAAGGTTCTTCGATGAAGGGCTGCAAGTTATCGAACAATTCCCTGTTGGAGGCGATGTAACCGTTGAGTTCCCTTTTGATCTCCAACATGATCCTGGTCCTCAATGGGTTGAACACGTTGACGCAATGATGCCAAAAATCTCCCTGGGCTATCGGTCGGTTGTAGACCAATTTGAGGTCCAAATCGCGCGTTGGATTGGGCTTGGCCAAATGACAATTGAGCGCCATACCGCCGCAAACCACCAAACTGAAAAGTGATTTGCCGCTTTTACCCGGTGAGAGGAATTCCCTCGAAGTGCTGAACCGGTTGCACCATCGTTCTATCACAGGCAGTGATAGGCGTATCAGATCCAGGGAAACTTTGGCATCCATGTGGACGGATATCATGGTCTCACGATGAATTTAGTTCATTTTTTTGTCATCCCCATGGCGGAGATTGTGGTCGAGATGGTATAGATGAATGCCATCCTGTCTGGCTGGTGATTGCTATCCCACGGTCCTATTGGGAATACTTGCTCCCATGGTTTTGTGCTTGGGACTCTACGTGGCTTATTTCGCCTACATCGTGTACGTGACCGATAAGCACCACACGATCGACCTGAAACATTGGAGGACAGATCAGCTCAACCGTGTTTCCAAGAAATATGCCGATAAGATCAAGGTGATAAATAGGGAAATCAGACAGTTGGGAGGGGAGACTTAAGAGGGGAACCCCAAGGTCCCGTTTTGCGCTTCAGGCAGTTATACCCCGGGTGAACCTGGTTGCACAGTGCTTGAGAAGCAACAGTAACAAATGGCCGCAGGGAAACAAAACGGAACCGGCACTGGTCGGTACTCTCGTTCCTTTTCAATGCGACCAGGGACTCCGGATAGTCTGTCTCATGAAAATTGATATTTGGGAATTTTCCAAAATATGCGAAAATAAAATATGTCCGGTATTAATATACCAAACATGACACACAAGAAGAGACACCACAAGCACGATTGCGGATGCGGGCACAAGCGCGATAAGGACGATTCCTGGAAGAAGGAAGGGCGCCACAACAAGTGCAAAAGGGACCGCGATCACGATTGCGATCGCGATCACAAACGAGATTGGCACAAGCATCGGGACGACGATTGCAAACAACGCGTTTGTGAGCGCGACAGGGGATGCCACAAGCGTGATTACGGTTGCAAGAGGCCGGATGGCGGCTGCCGAAAGCCCGATTGCGGTTGTCGCAGACGCGATGACGGATGCCGGAGGCTGGACGACGGATGCCGCAATCCATGCGCCTTGAAACTCCGTTTGCCCTACAGGTTACGCTACAAGCCGGTGCCCTACAGGGTCTAGACCGGTGTCGGTGATATGCACCTATGATGTGATTCATCAAATCGACATGATGAATCATACCATGGATAGAGTGGCTTCATGCAGAAGCTCGTTGTAACCCACAGCGATTATTCAGTAGAGGAGGCCTATGGCGGCAACTGAGATGCACCGACAAAGTCACATGCGGAGTGAACCGTGTGTCGCTTTGCTATAGCGGTGCATTGGTTATGCCCGTTTTTCTTGGCAAACGCAGTGCCATACGCCAGACGCTGCAAGCGCCGGTTCCCCCTGGGAAAAATTGAACTCACATTGTGCTTTATCGACATGATGGGAGACGAGGAGTTATTGGAGAAGAGCAAATTGCTGCTCAAGAGGTATTTTGGTTTCGAAAATTTTCGCAACGGACAGGAAGGGATCGTCATGAACGCGGTCAAGGGCGGTGATTCCCTGGTGGTTATGCCGACGGGTGGAGGCAAGTCTCTCTGTTACCAATTGCCTGCATTGATGTTCGAAAAGGGGGTGACGCTCGTGGTGTCCCCGCTGATCGCCTTGATGAAAGACCAGGTGGACTCCCTGCGCCTCAGGGGCATCAGTTGCGAATTCATAAACAGCTCGTTGAAATGCGGGGAGATCCGCCGGATCCATCGTGATCTACTGGACGACAAGATCCGGATCGCATATCTGGCTCCAGAAAGGTTGCAAACTCCCGATTTCGCCGAAATCCTGTCACGGCTTTCCTCGGCGGGATTGATCAACCTTTTTGCGATAGACGAAGCCCACTGCATATCCGAGTGGGGATGTGATTTCCGACCCGACTATCGCAAGTTGTCCTTGTTGAGGAAGGAGCACCCCAAGGTGCCCATAATGGCACTGACGGCCACCGCGACTCCCAAAGTGAGGGAAGACATCACGGTTCAACTGAAACTGGCGGGAGAAACATTCCTGACCAGTTTCGATCGCCCCAATCTGTTTTACAGCGTTGTACCGAGGGACGATGAGGCCTTTTTCAGGATCATAGACGAAGGCGGATCGGGACCGGAAGGACCGATGAGGATGGTCGTGCGGAAGAGGCCACTGTCGGCGATCGTTTACTGTCACACGAGGAAAAACGTGGAAAACCTGGTGGATAAGCTGTCGCAGCGGGGCAACAGGGTCGACGCGTATCATGCGGGAATGGACGACTCCGACAGGAGTGCCGTGCAAGACCGGTTCATCAACGGGGAGACCGACATCATAGTGGCGACCATCGCGTTCGGAATGGGCATCGACAAACCGGACGTGTGCCTGGTCATCCATTACAATTTACCGAAATCCATCGAGGGTTACTACCAGGAGACCGGACGCGCGGGAAGGGACGGTCTTTACAGCGAATGCATCCTGTTGTACAAATCCGCCGATACCGTGAAACAGTTGGGGGGCAATTCCACGGTGTCCAAGATTCGGGACATGAACGATTACGCCATCAGCGACCAATGCAGGCGCCAGTTACTGTTGGGGCATTTCCGGGAGCCACATCCGGGAAACTGCGGGATGTGCGACAATTGCATCCGGAAAGACAAGGGGGAAGGGGACGACGACAAATACGACCCACAGAACCTGTCGCGCAACATATTGGCCGCGGTATCGATGTTGCGCTTCGAATACGGCGAGCGTTACATCGTCAAGATACTCATGGGAAAGGGCAGAAACGACAAAAAGGTTATCAACAATCGACACGACAAATTGCCCATCTACGGGATAGAGCAACTGTTGTCTGAGGAGGACGTGAAAAGGGGGATCAACAATTTGATAAACAGGAAGATGCTGTTTGTCCGCATAAATCGTTCATCAAGGGGACCCAGTACCATCAGTTATCCGACCATTGCCATCACGGAATTGGGCCTGCAGCATATCGATCCCGAACGCGACTACGCCCCTTCTTGCAGAGCTGTGACGGCGATAAAGAAGAACACCCCAAACCGAACCAGACGGACTGGGGTCACGGCCATCTCAGCAACACCCACTCAACCCGTCGCACCCACCACTGTGGCGACCACTGCCGCGACAGCTGCGACCACAGCTGCGACCACCACTGCGACTGCATCCTCAGTACCAGTCGCACTCTCCGGTACGGTTGCCAAGACTTGGGATTTGATCAAGGAGGGAAAGACCCTCGAGGAGACCGCCGAAATTAGGGGGATCAAGATGCGCACTGCATTGGACCACCTGATTGAGGTCAAAAAGTCGATTCCTGAATGTTCCGTCCTCATGGGCCATCTACGACCGGAGGAACATAAATTGAAGATGGTGAGTGAAGCCATCGCGAAAAATGGGACAGGGTCGGAACTGTTGAAACCCATAAAATCGATGCTGAACGACGAGTTGAGCTACGACCAAATAAGGATTTGCAAGTTGTTCCTGCCATAGGCTGCACCCACGTTGCAAATTGGGGCACAATTTTTGAAAAAACTTTGCACATTTCATTCATTGATGTCCGAATTGGAAAATATGGCCGAGCGTTTTTGCAGGGGTGATGTCACTGTGGACACGGGTGTCTCCATTGGTTTTGGGAACGACGCATCGGCGTCCCTGAGTGATCCGGATGTGCACCAGGTCTGGGTGGAAAGGTCGATCATATTGACCAAGGCGTACACTTCGATCATGTCGGAAGAGGAGGTGATGCTGCAGTACAAAACGACCGATTTCCCAAAATTGGAGCAATTCCTGGAATACAATGCACTTCATCATTATCACCATTCTTACGTCAGGGTGGATTCGACGGTGACGATACTCAAGACGGAAACTGTTGAGAGGGTTATGCAAAAGGGAGGTGACCCCCCACCAAAAATCGGTCAATGCTATTACCGTGCCATTCCCAATTGTCCAAAGACGAAACTGTTGGAGGTGCTGATGCATTTCCCATGGAAGGATATATCCATACCCGGAACAGATCACGTGACCCTCCTCATGTTGGCCAGGATCTTCCGGGACGAGGAGGTGGCCCTTCGATTCATGGTTCTGATCCAATCATTGGGATTCGGATTGATGGTCAATCCGGAAACCATGTTGACCAACCTTTCACCGCATTTGAAGGGTTACGTGTCCGATCACGGACTGGCAATCAGGATAGATCCAGATTTCCTCAAAGCTTGTCATGAATGGAGCCTCATGGTGATGGACCACATCGTCAGTAGCGGGACCCTTGACAAAAAAAAACCACTGATGCAGACCAATACCGGTCGTACCCCTGCCTCAAGTCAGTCGCAGTAGCATCCGACTTATTTTCCACTGATCGGGGATGCGCACGCGATGCGGTATCATGGGGTCGCGATTTTGATTGAGACTTGTGGTCGACTGTGATAAATTCCTGAAAATTGACTTGACGAACTTTTTGGAGGGGCCGCTCTTACAGTTTACGGACGGCACGGCACGCTGTGCCTCAGTATAGCATAGCATAGCGTGCCATTCGTAACAAGAGCTCCGATACCCTCCTATTTGGAACTCAATGCATCTGAATCTGGATCATTAATGTTGCACGCCCGTGTCCCTACCTCCCCTCGTTATTCCACTGAAATCCACCAAGACGTCCATGATCATGAACAGGAGTCCTACCATTACCATCGAGGTCAACATCTTATTTGCGATCAATAGATTCCCCACATAGGGAATTTGGCCGAGGTAGAACAACAGTGGCGTGTTATTCACGATGAAATAACAGATGATGGCGATCACGGGTCGCAGGAACAGATTAAGCCAATTGAATTCCCTCGAGCCTTCTCCTTGCACTTCCGAATTTGGTTCGGACCTGTGCCTCAATTCCATGGGAATTGCTGGTTCTGGCCCGGATCCCAGTTCCGGTACCCTTTCCCGATCTCCCTCATCCTCCATGGGATGCTGGAACTTGGCATCGGGCATCCTGACACCGGGTTCGCGTTCGCTTGGATTCGGATTCTGTTTCTTGGCATCCAGGTCATCGTGTGGGTTGTTTTCATTCAGCAGTATGTGCTGAATGAAATCCGGTATCAGTTCTTGGTTGTTGTTCATTAGGTCCTTGATCAATTCGTCATGAGACAATATGCTGTTCATGGTCTGTTGATACCTGGGATTGCTTCCGATTAACTGTCTGAGTTGTTCGTTGCCGTTGATTATGGCTATGAGTTGTTGCCTCTCATTTGTTTGTCGTGGATCGACATTTGGCAGTTGTTTCCTTTCCGGGAAATCGCCTGTGTCCTCGTTGTAACTCCCGTTCCCCTTTTCCATTTCTTGCATTACCTCATCGACCAATGTTCTCTCCTTTTCCTTCTCTTTGGACATGTATACCTAACCTTTTTTTAATTTTATGCACTTAACAAACCCGCTTCAAATTACCGAATTACGGTAAAATGGAGCCAGTTGAACCGTCTATCGGGTGAATGCCTGATTTATCGATGCGATCTGTAGTGTTGAATATGTGCATCCGTTCCATATTTATCACGCTTAACAAACCCACAGTTGAACAACTCGGCGATCAATACGGGAATCGCGTATATCGTCACGTTCAAATTGAGCAGATAACCACCAATCATGATCGAAATTACGATTAAAAGGGAGACCGTCCTACCGAGACGGTGGTTCAACCAAAAACCCCTGGTGAGCAAAAACGTCCCATAGAGCCAACCAATCAAATTGCCCAAAGGACAGATCTTGATCGACATATCGGTGTGGGTCGCATGGAGGAGCCACCAATTCGAGGCGTCCCTCTGTTTGGCCAAATTGTCATGGGTCTGCCATGACCATGTGGTCCTGAAATAATTGAACATGTAAATCGTGTAAATCCCCAAGAACAGATCATGTATACGCATTGGCCCGTATATCAATCGCGACATTTTTTGCAGCACTTCCGTCTGCGGCAATGGCATTTGCGATCACGACGGCATTTGCGATCACGATCACGATGGCATTCGCGATCACGATCACGATGGCATTCTCCGTGTGTGCGTTCCTTGTGGCACCGTGGATTGCATCCCTGACCACAGGAATTCCCCCCGAGACGGGCCCACCACGGTACCGTCCAACTGTTGCTCTCGACCCAAGCCCGGTTTGCGCGGGGCACGACGGTCGGACAGAAATTGTAGGTGGACGTGTAGTGCATGAGAGTGTATACAACTTCCAAATATTTTGTAAAACACAATGTCCAAAAATTCTTAAGGTATTCCATGTAGACAGATTAGGATGCTTGCTGATACTGTGCTGTGTCAAACAGTCGTCAAAGCGAAGAGCTTGTGTGACGGTGGTGCCTCCTTAGTATATGAGATCGAGTCTACTCGTCCTGTCAGGCATGTTCGTCATCGGCATCGTGGCTTATCTGATGTCTACCCTGACGGGAGGGGACGGTTCCATGATCATGCTTCCCCTGATCAGCATGATGACCGATATCCAAAAGGCTCCGGGAGTATTGAGCATGAGCAACATGCTCACCCGGCCTTATCGCCTCATGCTGTTTTACAAGCACGTCAACTGGTCCATAGTCTATCGCTACGTCCCAATGGCCTTGATAGGTTCCGTGTTGGGAGCCTGGTCTCTGTCTGTGATCAATCCCCAATGGCTCAAGATACTGATAGCTTTGTTTCTGTTGAGCACTCCTTTGCAGTACCAGTTTGGAGTGAAGGAGAGATCGTTTCCGATGAAACTCGATTGGTTCGCTCCTCTGGGATTTGTAGTGTCGTTCCTCAACTCGCTGATCGGCGCAGTCGGGCCTGTTAACAACCCGTTTTACCTGAACTACGGGGTCAATCGGCAAGAGCTCACCGCAACCAAAACGGCCAACTCCTTCATAGTCGGCATCGTCCAACTGTTGAGCTACTGGCACTTCAAGCTGATCGGTCTGGACCACCTGCCATTGGTCGCAGCTTTGACCCTGGGAGGATGGGTGGGAAATCATGCGGGAAAGTATTACCTCGACAAGATTTCCGAAAAGTTCTTCCGACGGCTTTCCATCATGATGATGACCCTCAGCGGCTTGTCCATGCTGGGAGAGGGGAACTAGTGTAGCGTAGAGGCTTCCCCTCCCAAGCCAACTTTCATCAGTTGTAGATCTCAAACGCGAAGGTTGGAATTCCTTCGGGAATCCTTTCTCGGCATTTCAAAAAGACGAGGATCTTGACCATTTGATTATGCATGACATCACATAACGATTCGACTATTTGTTTCTAACCCCATCCTCCCATACGAACTCCCGCTTGACCGGGAGGTATTCCGCTCCCACTTGCCGCAACAGGAGGTAGGTCAAGAGAATCCAGGGAAACGTCGGATTGTAAATCGCGAAGGGGAGGTCGTACATGCAAATTTCCACGCCTTCGACGGCGCCCTTGTACGTCCAATATGCGATCAACGTCAATAACAGGTACATCCGGGATATGGATTCACAACTGATGCGCACCATCCTACGCGTTATATACATTACACCGGCGACCAACAGTACCGTGAGGCACATTACGCACCAACCGTTATTAAAAAACGTCCGGAGGAACGAGGATTTGACCACTTCGCGAACTTTGTATTCCGACGTGCACACTTCGCAACTCTTTCGATTTCCGCGTTTTACCCATTCTTCTATGCAACGCCTGTGGACGAACTTAGCACTGCCTTTGCACTCACACGGTGATATCAAACTTTTGGTGTCCTCCTCATCTGCACAGAACCGACAAATAGTGGTTTCCTCGTTATCCCGTTTGGTTGTACTCATTGTCTATATCATTATGACCGGATGATGTATTTGTTGGTACAGGTGCGGAAACCGTTGAAATTGGAACTGGCCGAAACGGTGTACGCCCCGAAATCCTCCACGTACACCCATTCCCCGATCGCCAGTTCCGGCAAGAGCACGTTCTCCAAAATGAGGTCGATGCTGTCACAGGTGGGACCGAAAATGATGCTCTTGTACATCTTTCCGTTCCTTTCGCTGAAGGGGAGTATCACGATGTTGGCGTGATCGAAATGGATGCAATTGAAAGAACCGTAGACCCCGTCGTTCAGGTAATAGATGATGACCTTTTCGCCCTCTTCTCTGTTAACGATCTTCTTGCCGATGACGTTCAGCACCAGGATGTGGGATTTCTGCACGAAGTACCTCCCCGGTTCGGAGATGAACTGTACGGTCTTGTTCTTTACGGCCTCCCCAAAAAAATCCTCGATCCCCTTGTTGATGGCGGTTGCCACGTCTTCGAATTTCAGCACTTTGTCGGTACCCGGAAACCCCCCGCCTATGTCGATGATATTGATATCGATGTCCATTTCATTGGCAATTTCGCAGGCCGTTTTGCAATCCCGGATGGCCTCATAGAAATTGTCGGCCGATGTGCATCCACTGCCCACGTGGAAGCTGAAACCCACAATCGCCAATTTCAGCGTCTTGGCGACGGTCAGCAGTTCCGATACTTGTGATAACTTGACCCCAAATTTCTTGTTGAATTTGCACACGCTCTTGCTGTCGTCCACCGCCAGGCGCAATATTATTTTGGCATAAGGATGATAGAGCTTGATCTTGTACAGTTCCTCTTCACAATCGAAGGTCATCAGGTTCACGTCGTTCGCCCGGGCGTACCTGATTTGTGATGACATCTTGCAGGGATTTGCAAATATGATCCTGGACGCATCTTCCGTGATCTCCATCACGGTCTTGATCTCGTTCTCGCTGGCACAATCGAAATTGGCCCCCAGGGTCGCCAGGGTCTCCAACAACACCGGATTCGTGTTGCACTTAACCGCATAATAGGGCTTAACGGTCGGCAGAAGCGTGATCCAGTTGTAATAGGCCTTGGTGACTTCGGTGATGTCGATGATGTAGAAAGCCTTCTCGCTCTGGTTGTCACTCAGGAGGTCGTTGATGATGTCGTATGTGGAGTAGTCGCTCCCGTAAGGTTTGATGTCGTACTTCTGCAGGAACGAGTTATCCAGGGTCATGGATACATCGGTCATGTATATACGAACTTATTAAAAGAACTTTTTAAAAAAAAATTCAATCAAAAAGAACTTTTTAAAAAAAAGTTCAATCAAAAAGAACTTTTTAAAAA
>Ga0196963_10002702_pt1 | contig 10397 bp, 5 predicted proteins | sample S1_5metaG_FD_148600 | JGI IMG/M metagenome (GOLD analysis project Ga0196963, IMG submission 148600) | Soil microbial communities from Anza Borrego desert, Southern California, United States - S1_5 | ecosystem: Environmental > Terrestrial > Soil > Desert | place: USA: California | collected... | reverse complement strand
CAGGACGGCGCTGGAAGTTTGCCGTGACGGGTGAGTTTTCACAGCAATTTGTCACTGCGCAGGACATTGCGCACTCGGGACTCGATGTGCCGATGATTGGCAGCGAAGGCGCTGAGTTCCTGGAAGCTGAGCCCAACAACGAGCGCGCCCAAGCGACACCGCTGGCCATCGGAGCGACGGCCAATGGGCGATTCGCAGCACCAGGCGACGCGGACTATTACAAAGTCACTGTTGGCAACGGTGAACGTATCTGGCTGGAAACGCACGCCCACCGGTACCTCCGCTCGCCGGTCGACACGCTCGTGCAGGTTTTCGATGCTCAGGGAAATCTGCTCGCGGAAAACGATGACGAGGCTTTCGATCCCGGCTACGAGAGTTATCACGACTTCAAGACCACGGATAGCAAGTTGTTGTTCCAGGCCCCCGCTGCTGGTGACTATTTCATCCGCGTCAGCGAGCAAACGGGACTCAGCGGACCACGAGCCATCTATCGACTGACCATGTCGACCGCAGCAGCCGACGTTCGTCTGACACATTTTCCCGACGCAGTACCGATCTGGGGACCGGGATCAACCGCTGCGGTGCTAGTTCGCGTCGATCGCCTGGCGGGATGCGATGACGATGTCGAGTTGACCGTCGAGGGCTTGCCGGCAGGTTGGTCGAGCAGCCAGGCAGTATCGCTGGGCAATCACGGAATTCGCAGCAACAGCCCGTATCAACTCAAGGTGTTCCTCACCATCACAGCGCCAGCGAATGCGACTGCGGGCACGGCGGTTCCATTTCGCATCGTTGGACGGTTTCGACGGGGCGCTACGGGCGAAGTCGTGCAGCGAGTTTCGCAACCCCTGAATCTGTACTACACCAGCGACACCGGTTTTTTTCGAGCCAGTCCACAGTCGCGCGCAGCCGTTGCCAAATCGCAAGGGCTTTGGCTGGAGTCGACGACCAAGGAACTCCATTTGTCGCCCGGTGCGAGCGGTCTGATCCCAGTCCGAGTGCAAAATGCCACCGGCGTAAAGAACATGCCCCTCGTCGTCAATCTCGCGACTTCCGGAGTGGCTTGCTCCGTCGGCCCACCACAAACGTTGCCTCTACAAGATGGCGTTGCGCAGGTTCCCCTGAAGTTGCCGATGGAGATACAGCCCGGCACTTACGAAATCGTTGTCGCGCAGACGTGGCGAAGTGACATTCGGATTGGCATGCCTGGTCCCTGCACTCCATCCATCAAGCTAACGGTGAAGAATCGCTAAACGAAGTCCCAACCGACCTTCAAGCAGATCCATTCAGGATTTGAACTTTGCCCAGCCTGCCGGATTACGGCAACTTAACGTTCCAGTTTGCCAATCCCGCTAGAAAGAGTTCAATTGACGTTCTGTTGCCTCCAGGGTGACACTGATGATTTGTTGTTCGCCTGGAAGTCTTCGCACGAGCAGATTTCGACAGACGGCGATGTCGGCGAACTCCTGGCGTCCGATGAATTCGCCGGGCTGCAATACAACCAATGCCGTCACTACGATCCCACGCCTGGTCGCTATTGCAGCGAAGACCCGATCGGCTACGACGGAGGCGATGAGAGTCTGCAAAAAGTACATCGGCAGGTAATTCTCGTACCTGGTGAATGAACCGCCATCGATGCGTGTTGCCCGGAAAACCTACTTGCTGGGTTTATTTGCTGCCCGGCTCGCAATTGCCTGTCGTTTGGTCACCTGCCCTTGTAATCCAGCGTCCTGTCACCACGGTCAAGCTTCCACGGGTTTCAGCCTGGCACGGAATGGCACGAACTTCCTGCGATCCGTGCCAACTATGGACTTCCGGGCTGCCATTCGTGCAATCTGTGTGATTCGTTTCCTTCATTTTCCGCCGGATTTCACACAGACTTACATTTCCGGCCGGTTGCCCGCCTAATTCGGGACCAAGAGGTCGCAGGTTCAAATCCTGTCACCCCGACTTGTAAGCCATTTCTGGTAAGGGACTTACGAAAGCAGTTTTGGAAACAATTTTGACAAGGTGAGTTTGGAAACAATCGCGGAAATAATTCGGAACGCGAACGGTACAGAAACCCTCCAAAACCCTTCCCGCACTAACGGGCATGGGGTTTTTTCGCGGGGATTTTGAACATGGCAGCAACCACCGAGGAAATGATTGAACTGGTATCTTTCTACGTCTTGGAACGGCAGATCGGAATTGCCGAGGTACTCGCGTGCGAGTTTCTGGACGATTGCAGCCCTAGCCCATTGAAACAATCGGGCTACGCCATCCTCTCGATTGCGATGGCCTACTTTGGTATCTCGGCAGCCATCCGACGATCGGCAACGTGCCGCGGAGGTTCATGGCGGCAATTCCGAGTCGGCCTCTTGCGAGCCGTTGGCTTCTTCCTTCTCCGCGCGTCCGCAAATGATGCGGCGGACGTTGCACCAACTCGCAGATTACGTCCCAGTCACCTGAAATGTCTTGCGCGTGAGCCAAGTTGTTTCGCAAGTCCTGCAACGCCTGTACGAACCGCTCGACTTCCGATCGCGATTGGAAGCGCGTACGCTGGCGGATCAATTCGCTTCGCGCGACAATCTGTCCCTCGACGGTACTCGCCACGACGCGGGACAAGCGTGTCACGGTGATCATGCAGGAAGGGGCTTCGGGTAGCGGCAAGAGCGAAATGCTGGAAGCCGTACATCGCGAACCTGATGGCCAGCTCAAACTAGGAACCAATCTTGTTACTGGCGACACCCAATACGTAACGCTGCCGCACGGATGCGATTTACGGCCGGTGACCGACGACATGGCGCTGTGTCATCCCGACCTGCAGAAACAGAATGGCGCCAACCGAAAGCTATCACTTGTCGATGCCGAGCAGGGATGGTTTGTTCGCGTCAACCATATCCAAAGCTACGGCACTGATCCGAACTTGGAAGGCCTGGCCGTTCACCCGCCGGGACCGTTGTTGTTCCTGAACATGGAGGCGAAACCCGGTGCGACGACGCTGATTTGGGAACACATTGAAGACAAGCCCGGTGTTCGCTGTCCGAATCCTCGGCTGGTAGACCCGCGAGATTACATCCACGGCGTCGTGAAGGACGTAGTGACCGTTGACATTCGGAGCTTCGGCATCCGCTGCCCGCCTTGCATCCGCGAGAAGCCCACCTACGGAATCGTTGGCATGTTCCACGTGCTGTCTCCCGCGCTCGCCTGGCAGTGGGCTTTTTGCTTTTACGGATTCCGCATCCGATGGTGAAAATCCCGCCCAGAGCCGAGGCAGTTGGGGTTGCGACCGGGCCGCCTTCGCGTGAAACGATCGACTCCAGCCGCCGACCGCGGGCTCCAGCCGCAGATCCTTGTAGAACTTTGCATCGCTGGGTCCACCCCAGTCGACACCATGAGGCACTTGCATGAAGCAAACGGAGCTTGCTCGAAGTAGAGAAGCCAATCCGAGGCATTCGCTTGGATCGGAAAGATGCGTCTCGGCGCGCCGCTGCCACCCCCGCGTCGTCGAGATCCTTTGATGGAGTCTTGTGCACCTCTTTGGAGAGGTGCAGCCTGTGCATCTTTAACGCGATTTCACCTTGTCCGTTCTGGCCCTCAAACTATTTTCACAGGTCCGTGATCGTCGCAATGTCCGTCGTGCGGATGGTGCAGATGACCGTCGACCAAATAGTCGATGTGATCGCCATGAGGAATTGCTTCGTGTCCACAATCCGAGCCATGCACATGACTGGCGTCGTGTCCGCCGCAACCGCTTGTGCAGCGATTCGGATTGGTTTGATCCACCGGTAACACGTGTTCGGCGCATGAGCCATTTGGACCGGGTGAATGCAAGTGCCCGTCGTGAAGATAGTCAACGTGGTCACCATGCTGGATCGCAGTGTGACCACAACCGGCGCCGTGGAGATGAGGATGGTTGTGGTTGGTCGTCATCGGGATTTCCTTGTAGTGTCCTAGTCCGAAACTGTCCGCCCACGCATCTGCATTATCGCACATTCGAAGTGCAGCACGCGATGCCTCGTCGATTTATTGCCGAACAAACGCACTTGCATAGCTATTGCATTAAGACAACGGGCGTGTATGCTTCACCCTACCAACCGGAGGAACAAGCATGCGAAATAACCGATCGGCAGCATCGTGGGACGTATTAGGTATCTCCCTTTCCGTGTTGTGCATGCTCCATTGCCTCGCATTACCGCTGATCGTTGCGAGCCTTCCGGCATTGGGCTTGTCGTGGCTCGCTGACGGGAATTTTCATCTATGCCTGGCTGCTGTGGCGGACGTTATCGGAGCGACCTCGTTTGTTGCCGGCTACTTGGACCACCGGCGAGCGCTGATTCCGGCCATTGGCATGATTGGTCTCACGATGCTTACTATGGCTGCGTTCGGCGAGGCGAGTTCCGAGTCAATGCCTGCGTGTTGTCAACCGGCGACTTCAGAAACCGAAACATGGGATCTTCTGCCGTTTGCCACGCCCTTCGCCGCAATCCTTCTGATTACTGCGCATCTCTTGAACTGCAGCCATTGCTGGCGCTGTAAAAGCCGATCCCGCCAGGCGCCGACCGCGCCGCAGGCGTAAAGTTATCAGTCAAATTGTGGGCCGACGTTCCAGCGACAACGTACTCGCCAAAGGCGATGTTTCGACCGTACCGCAAGCAGCCAATCTTGAGGATTTCGAAAAGATCGTCTATTGCAATCGCTAACCTATTGCAATTCAATTGCATCTGTGGATAATGCGCATCAATCCCACTTACCACTCCAGTCGGTAACCCAGTGCTACTCAATCGACTTCAAGCCGTTTCCCTACTCTTGCTGATTCAGTTCAGCCTGGTAGCGGTCTGTGGCGATTGGATGCATTCCATCTTACATAGATGCGCGTCGTGTGCATTGAGCGACTGCTCATCGGCTTGTAGCCAGCATCGTTGTGACCATCGCGGCCGCTCTCACTCGAAGCCCGCGAGCGCGCACGACGACTTGAAGACCAGGCCCAAGGGCTGGCATGAAAGTTCCGGAGCCTTCCATCACAAGTGCGCGTTCTGTAGCTTTTTTGCATCTCCATGGTCAAGCGGCCGGATTTCGACTGTTCCCAGCATCGCCATCACGCAATTGGCGACCTTGTTCCACGGCCATGACTCGCAATACAGCGACCTCTCTAATCGGCAGCATTTAGCTCGCGGCCCACCTCCCGCCCTCATCGCCTAGAGGGCTGCTTCTCGTCGTCTGAGGCAGTTGCGCGCTTGCGCGGCCGCGGTGGATGGCGATCTTCGTGTTTCGTGTCAAAGGGCTCGTAGCGCTGCGCTAGGCTGTCCTTTCGCGACCCGATTTCTATTCGGACTAGCCATGTTTTCCAAATCGCTCAGGCTTGGGCAGCGGGGGCGCCGCGCGTTCACGCTGGTCGAAATACTTGTCGCGATCGCAATTATCGGCGTGTTGATCGCCTTGCTTCTGCCTGCAGTCCAGGCGGCGCGCATTGCGGCATACCGGACCAGGTGCGCCAACAATCTGCGACAGATCGGGCTGGCGATCCACAACTACGCCGATACGAACAGCGGTCGCTTTCCGATCTCGACGCACGGCATCTCCGATTTCGAGCAGTCCTGGATTTTTACGCTGAAGCCCTACATGGAGAGTGTGGACAAGGTCCGAATCTGCCCGGTCGACCCGAAAGCGAAAGAACGCCTGGCCAATGACGGCACCAGCTATGTGCTCAACGAGTACATCTGCGTGCCAGGCGCCGATGAAGCACTCAACATGAAAATGCTGCAATCGACCACGCACACGATCCTGGTTTTCACAGGATCTGATGACAAAGGAACCGCTGTCACCGAGGACCACACCCATTCGCGCAACTGGTTTAACACGCCGGTTACATCGGCCTGGAATCGCATTGTCGCTGACATTCAGCCCAATCGCTTCAACGGCGGCTTGAATCAGCCGCCGGCCCTTCGTGCCAACGGTTACGCGAACTACTTGTTCGCCGATGGTCACGTACAGGTGATCCCCGGCGAGCGCATCAAGGGTTGGGCTGATTCGCAAACCAACTTCGCTTTGCCTGACCGCTTTCCTCAAACACCCTGAGCCTGCTTCCCATTACTTCGCCCCTTCGCCTCCGATCCAGAGGAATTTTCAATGCCTATCGCTTCTCGCCTCAACACGCGTCAACGTCGCCAACGGAAAGCTGTCGCTCGCCGAGCATTTCTACGTCGCACCTCGCAAGTCGAAAAACTCGAATGCCGTTCGCTCATGGCAACCCTGAATACCTTCGCGACGACGGAGCATGTCGATCTGAACGTGATCCATAGCGCGGGAACCTGGTCGATTCAGCCGCAAATTGAAGGCGTCCCCAACTCCGCGGACAACGTCCTGCTCTACGTCGGCAAGTCAGCCGAGGAAGATAGGCCAGCAGGCACAAACTTCAACTTCGTCGGCGTTGCCGAAGGTGCGGACTTTTATCGACTCCCCGCCAACCAGAATCCGGACGCGCTCTACGCAGGCTTCGCCGGCCAGGGAGTTCCCAGCACGATTGATCGCTACAGCCCCGCCACGGAATCCAAGGGGAGAATCACCTTCACCGGCCGATACGCCAAGGTGACCCTCGCCGATGTAAAGCACTTTAATGCTAATGGGACGCCTGGGGACGGCGCGTTCTCGGTATGGGAAGATGGCCCAGGCGGTCCCAAGGTCTTCATGTCGAGCTACAACGACGGAGTTGCCAATCCAGATGGCGCTGGCCTCGACTCAACTGACGGCATCTCAGCGGATGACGCGTTGTGGACGCTGTCCGGCAGCCACAATCACTTCAATTTCGGGTTTTCAAAGCCTGGCCGTTATGAAGTCGATCTCGTTGCATCGGCCTACATGACTGATGATGGACTATCGACGCCCAACACGGCGTCGTTCAGTCAAGGCGCACCGATCCGGCTTTATTTCTCGGTCTTGAATGTTGGTCAGCTCGAATTTGATGCTGCTAGTTACACGGTGAATGAGGCAGCTGGCACCGCAACCATCAATGTACATCGTATCGGCGGCAGTGACGGCGAAATCACCGCGCAGTATGCGACCACGACAGGTGGTACCGCGACGGTTACTACGGACTACGCAGCGGCTTCGGGCACGATGACGTTTCTCGACAAGGAAATCGTTAAGACGATCACCGTGCCGATTATTAACGACACCCAGGACGAACCGAACGAAACGGTCAACCTGGTCCTGAGCAGTCCTGGCCCTGCGAGTATCGCCGACTACGTCATTCGACCAGAAACGGACAATCGCAGCTTGCTTGGCACTCAGTCTACGGCTGAGCTGACTATCCTCGATAACGATGATCCCACCAACACACTGCCGACAATCTCGGACGTCGCCAATCAAACGACCAACGAGGATTCGGCGGCCGGAGACATTGCTTTCACCGTCGGCGATTTGGAAACAGCAGTCGGTGCCCTCGTTGTAACGGCAACGTCCTCGAACACCGCTCTGGTGCCAACTGCCAACATCGCGCTTGGCGGATCCGGCGCGAACCGCACGATAATGCTAACGCCAGCCGCCAATCAATCCGGTACGACGACCATTACCCTCACTGTAACCGATGCCGGCGGGCAGACGGCCACCGACACGTTCGTGCTAACGGTAAATCCGGTCAACGATTCGCCGACGATTTCCGACGTGGTGAACCAGGCGACGAATGAAGATGTGCCGACCAGCGCCATTACTTTCACCGTTGGTGATTTGGAGACAGTACCCGGCGCGCTCACCGTCACTGCAACGTCGTCGAACCCGGCACTCGTGCCCAATGCCAACATCGCGCTCGGCGGGTCCAGCTCTAATCGCACGGTGACGCTCACACCCGTCGCCGACCAGTTCGGTACGACGACGATCACACTGACGGTGACGGACGCTGGCGGCCTGACCGCAACGGACACCTTTGTACTGACCGTCAATCCGGTCAATGATCTGCCCACCGTCTCCGATGTTGCGAACCGATCGACGAACGAAGACACGCCGACCGGAGCGATTCCTTTTACCATCGGCGATTTGGAAACACCCGCCGGCGATCTCACGGTGACGGCAACGTCATCCAATACAACGCTCGTGCCGAATGCCAACATCGTGTTGGGCGGATCGGGCGGGAACCGTACGGTGAACCTCACTCCCGCCACGAATCTGTCGGGCACGACGATGATCACGCTCACCGTTACGGATGCGGGGGGACTGACGGCGACCGACACGTTCATCCTGAATGTGAGCGATGACAACGATTTCCCAGCAATCTCCGATGTCGCTAATCAAATTACGGACGAAGACACTCCGACCGGAGCGATCGCCTTTACCGTTGGTGACGCCGAGACCGTGCCTGGTGATCTCCTGGTCGCGGCAACGTCGTCGAACACCACGCTCGTGCCCAACGCCAACATCGTGCTCGGCGGCTCGGGCGCGAATCGCACCATGACGCTCACGCCTGCAGCCAATCAGTTCGGCACGACGACCATCACCTTGACGGTGACGGACGCAGGGGGGCTGACCGCCACCGACACGTTCGTGCTGACCATCAGTTCGGTCAACGACACGCCGACGATCTCCGATATCGCCGATCAAACGACGAACGAGAACACCCCGAGCGGCGGAATCGCCTTCACGGTCGGCGATGCGGAAATTGCAGCAGGCGACCTGATCGTTACAGCCTTGTCCTCCAATACAACGCTCGTCCCCGACAGCAATATTGCGCTGAATGGTTCCGGTGCAAACCGCACGGTGACGCTCACACCTGCCTCGAATCAGTTCGGCACGACAACGATCACACTTACCGTCACGGACGCTGGCGGCCTGACAGCTACCGATACGTTCATCCTCTCGGTGAGCGACATCACTTTCGCCCCGGCGGCTACGGACGACCACTTTGCGGTCAACCCTGGTAGCGGGCTGCTCGGCAACGTGCTGTTCAATGACACCGATCTCGACGGCGACACCCTCACCGCCGTCGCAGTCACACCGCCGATCAAGGGTTCGCTAGTACTGAGTCCAAACGGCACCTTCACTTACACCCCCGACGCGACTTTCAATGGTCTCGACAGCTTCGACTACACGGTGAGCGACGGGAACGGCGGCAGCGACGCAGGTACGGTGACGATCACCCTGCCTGGCGACCAACGCTTTTATGCCGCCCTTTCCATGGGACACGTTGATATAGGCGTCGCCTTTGAGGATGACGCCTGGGACCTGCATGTTCACGACGAAGAGAACGACGCTGAATATGAGCCGTACGGCGCGATCTTACATGTCGGCAGCGCAGCGATCACTTCAAGGTCTGGCGTCCTGGCTGGGGCGCAATTCGACTTTATCGGCGTCGCGGCAGGCCAGTCGTTCTACCAGCTGCCTGACTCAGAGAATCCCGAACTCGTGTTCCTCGGCCTCGGGACAGAGGAAATCGCGGACGGCACCTTCCTCGGCGGGGAACTGCAGCTGCGGCTCAAGGCGGTCAATGGACCGGGACACTTCTCAGCATGGCAGAACGGACCAAGTGGGCCGGAAGTGGCGATGGCCAGTTTCGATGGCATTACGGCCGATGACGTCGCCTCGCTGCTGGAAGGCGGACACGCACACTACAACTTCGCCTTCACAGCGCGCGGCGACTACGACGTCACTTTCGAAGCTGTTGGCACGTTGGCGGATGGCACGGAAGTATCCAGCAGTGATGTCACCTACCGCTTCGTCGTGAACTCCGTAGCCGAAGCAGCCGACGATGCCTACAGCGTCAACGAGGACACGACGTTGACGATTGGCGGCCCGGGCGTGCTCGGCAACGATACCGACCCCGATGGCGATTCGTTGGTTAGCACACTCGTTCAAGGGCCGGCCAACGGCACCGTGACAGTCAATCCCGACGGATCATTCACCTACGTTCCCAACGCCAACTTCAGCGGCACGGATGCCTTCACATATGCGGTGAGCGACACGCGTTACCGTATCGTGCCGATTGGCACCCTCGGCGGCAACAACAGCTTTGCCCTCGACGTGAATAACAACCGGCAAGTGAGCGGCAACTCCAGCATCACTACTGGGTCGAGCAATCCGCTGCAGGCGTACCTCTGGCAGAACGGTGAATTTGTCCCGCTGGGCGTGTTGCCTGGCACCGGCACCAACAACTTCAGTCGCGGATATGCCATCAATGATGAGGGCACGGTGGTCGGCGAAAGCGACAACAACACGTCGTTTGCGTTCGTCTACCAGGACGGTGTCATGTCGGGGCTGCTCCGCCTGGCGGGCGACAACTTCCGCGGCGTCGCGAACGACATCAACAACAGCGGCGTCATCGTCGGCTCCTCCTCGAACGGCATGACTTCCAAGCCGACGATCTGGACATTCAACGGCACGACCTACGCTGCGGCGGACCTCGGCACGATCCGTGGTACGCCGACCTCGACGGG
>Ga0196963_10002701_pt1 | contig 10410 bp, 8 predicted proteins | sample S1_5metaG_FD_148600 | JGI IMG/M metagenome (GOLD analysis project Ga0196963, IMG submission 148600) | Soil microbial communities from Anza Borrego desert, Southern California, United States - S1_5 | ecosystem: Environmental > Terrestrial > Soil > Desert | place: USA: California | collected... | reverse complement strand
CATGCAGGCGAGTTGCAGCCTGCAATCCGAACTGGGGCGCGTTTTTTGCGATTTGCTCCATCTCGCGATCTCGCATCGCTTTGTACGCGCCATTGTAGCACGTTTGCAACCCTGGGCGTAAGGGCCATGAGGACTTGACGTCATCCCCACCTTCCTCCGGTTTGACACCGGCAGTCTCGCTAGAGTACTCGCCATGACGCGTGAGCAACTAACGACAGGGGTTGCGCTCGTTAAGGGACTTAACCCGACACTTCACAGCACGAGCTGACGACAGCCATGCAGCACCTGTGCACGTTCCGCCCTTGCGGGTGTGGCCCTACTTTCATAGGGTTAATCCGTACATGTCAAGCCCAGGTAAGGTTCTTCGCGTTGCCTCGAATTAAGCAACATGCTCCACCGCTTGTGTGAGCCCCCGTCAATTCATTTGAGTTTTAGCCTTGCGACCGTACTCCCCAGGCGGTGCACTTATCGTTTTTACTGCGACTGATACGGCGTCAAAACCGCACCAGTCTAGTGCACATCGTTTACGGCGTGGACTACCAGGGTATCTAATCCTGTTTGCTCCCCACGCTTTCGTGCCTCAGCGTCAGGACAGGCCCAGCCGGACGGCTTCCCCATCGGCATTCCAGTTGATATCTACGCATTTCACCGCTCCACCAACTGTTCTTCCGGCCCCTACCTGCCTCAAGCTCGCCAGTTTGCCCTGCTGTTCCACAGTTGAGCTGTGGGATTTCACAAAGCACTTGGCGAGCCGCCTACGCACCCTTTAAGCCCAGTGATTCCGACTAACGCTCGAGCCCCCTGTATTACCGCGGCTGCTGGCACAGGGTTAGCCGGCTCTTCCTCTGGGGGCGGTCATTGTTCCTGCCCCCTGACAGTGGTTTACACGGCGTAGCCGCTTCATCCCACACGCGGCATTGCTCCGTCAGGCTTTCGCCCATTGCGGAAGATTCGTTACTGCAGCCTCCCGTAGGAGTCCGGACAGTGTCTCAGTTCCGATGTCGCAGGTCGTGCTCTCACACCTGCTACCCGTCTTCGCCTTGGTGGGCCATTACCCCGCCAACTAGCTGATAGGACGATCGCTGCTCCCAAGGCGGTAAACCTTTGGTCCGAGGACATCATGGGGTATTATGGCAAGTTTCCCTGCCCTATCCCCCACCTCAGGGTACATTCGATCGCGTTACTGACCCTTTCGCCACTTGCCCTTGCGGGCACGTTCGACTTGCATGTTTTAGCCATGCCGCCAGCGTTCAATCTGAGCCATGATCAAACTCTTCAATTGATTTTTCGTAGTCCTCGGCTTTCACCGAGGGTTCCAATACTTCAATGAGTGGTTTGGACCATGAAAAAAACCACACTCACCACAACCTTGCGGCTGCAGCTCTGCGTGGCCGGTCTAACGACGGGACTTCCGTCACTCCCGGGGAGGGAGGACTTCAGGACCGCCGCCATCGGTGGCTAAACCGATGGATTAGGCTCACTCTCTTTTGCCCGCCGACTGAAGCGCTCAGATCGACGGGCAGGTCTGCACGAGAGAGTAAGACCAGTCTTGACTGTGACCTCAAGACTCCACCCCGACGACCAGCCTTGTACGGGACAGGACATCGGTGATCATTGACCCTGGCCCCTTGGTGGAAGGGCGGCGTGCAACGCCGTGCCAGAGATCACACACTCTCGTGCGGAACCCAACTGTTCACTTTTCAAAGATCAGCCACCTCGGCACTGCAACTCCCCGGTTCTCACCGGCGATTGCCTTGCGGCTTTCGGTGGGGGGTCAGTCTAGGGCTTGTCGTCGTTGGCAGTCAAGCTTTTCGACGAAAAGGTTTTTGCGACCCGCGTCACAAACCCTTGCTGACCGGACACTTACCTTCTTCTCCATCCTCCAACCTGCGGATGCGGTGTGGAGAGGCTGGGGACGAAAACTTGAGTTTTCCGGGGGAGTCTAGGGGGAGAACCTCTCGCGGGGCTCGCGGAGGCGCGGAGAAAGGCCGGGACTCCAAGTCAGATGGGCGGGGAGCGGTCGCCGAACTCCGCGACCGCCAGGGTGCAGGACCAGATCGCGGCGGGTTTCTGGCCCAGCCTGGTCAGCCCTCGTCGGAGCACCTTGGCCGCCTCACCCATGGTTGCCCCGGTGGTGCGCACGTCGTCTATAAGGACAAGCGTGCAGCCCTCAAACCGGGGGTGGCCTCGGAGGCGCATCGATCCCGCGGCGTTGCGGGCGCGGTCGGTGTTAGACAGGCCCACCTGCGGGCGGCGGTGGCGGCGGCGGAGGGCGGGGGCGAGGGTGCCCCCCACCACCTGGTGCACGCCCTTGGCGATCACAGTGGTGTGGTCGATGCCGCGTGAGACCCGGCGCCACCAGCTGGCGGGGATCGGAATCAGTACCAGGCGGGTCTTGTCGACGTGCTCGAGGTGGGGTGCGAGCTGGTGGCCGAGCTCGCGCCCGAGGTCCAACCCCAGCCGCTTCCAGGCGGAGAACTTCACCTCGTGGATGCAGGACTGGAGCAGGCCTTCGTAGCGGGCTAGCCGCACGGCCCGGTCCCACGGCAGCTTCAGGTGCGCGCAGCGCGTGCAGCCGGCGGTGGTCGCTTCGTGCACGCCGGTCGTGGAAGCGCAGCGGGGGCAGTACTCGTGGGGGAGGTCGGGATGCCAGTTGGCGTCGGCGGCTCGCTGGGCGAAGGGTGGGCGGGTGAGGCCGAGGTAGGTGGATTCGATGTGGCGGAAGGCGGTCGAGAGGAGCGATGGGGCCGAAGCGCGCGCGGGGATCGGTCGCGCAGGTTCGGGTGGAGCGGTGGCGGCTGTTCGGACAGGCTTTGCTTCCGGAGGCGAGGTGTCGGATGGTGAGGAGGCAGGGGACTCGATCGCTTGCGCGATCGGCTCTTTGGCTGGTTGCGGCTTCCAGTAGCGCGGCGATGCCGGGGCGCCGAGCTCTTGCTCCGGCAGCGGTCGCGGTGGCCATTGGAAGTGCGCGGGCATGGCGGCAGCGTACCGCGCACGAAAAGAGCCACCGAGATGAAGACATCTCGGTGGCGCGGCTGCGTCGTACTCGTCCGGAGCTCGCGCTCCGGTCTCGTACGGGTCGTACAGGTTTGTCGAGCCGATCAGCTCAGCTGATCGTGGCCTTCGATCTTCACGAGCTTGTTGTACAGGCCCAGGATGAGGAACGAGGGGGCCCACTGACCGACGAACATCGACGCGTTCTTCTTGCCGGTGGCCTGGAACGCGGCCGAGACGACCATGGAGCCGACGGCGGCCCAGAGGAACAGGTCGCTGGGCAGCTTGGCGGTCTGCTCTTCGATCGCGCGGGCGACGGGCCCCTCGGTGTGCTGGGGACGTAGACCAATCATGGTGGTACTCCTTCCTTGTTGGCCAGAGTGTGGCCGGTGAAGGTCGATCACCGTTGAGAAGCGTCTAAATCGGGTGGGGGCAGGGAGTTCCAGCTGGACGATCGCCTGCATGAGGCCGTGGCGGAACGCGGCTTCAGTCCCAGATGTGGGTCCAGTCGATGTTTGCGGGACCGGCCGTGGTGAAGATACCCAGCAGGGTGTTGAGGTCGTCGGTGTCCTCGGGCTCGTCGAAGAACAGGCAATCCGCGAATGAGATGCTCGACTTCTTGAAGGTCGACGCCTTCGGTGCAAGAGTGGTTTCGAAGTCGACGTGGTTGTCGTTGTATGCGACGTGACCTTCCCAGCTGCGCCTGGGGCCGTGGATGGCCATCGTGAAGCTGTTTCGGTCGTAAACCATCTGTGGTCGCATCGGATCACTGCTGTAGTCGACTGAGCTGACCCGCGGCCCACGGTTCCCGATGACAGGTTCAGTCGCAGAGAAGGAGTTTGACCACTTGATTTTTCTCGTGCCGAACGGGAACAGGTGGGCGTAGCTGAAATTCCCGACCTTCCCGTTCGTGAAGTCCACCGAGAAAGCTGGGTCCCAGAGGGCCATCGCAGGCTCCACGGCCGCAGCGGGGTTTGAGTACTGGAACGTTGTGTTGATCTGGATGGCTGGGTTGGTTTCCGCCGGGCTGACGCAGAGTTCGGGGCCGATAAACCCGTTGTAGATCATGTACGACACGACGTTCGCGGTCGTGTCCTTTGCAGACGGATCGCCCGCCACAGTGGTGTCCACTTTGTCCACCCACGAAGGCAGAACGAAGCTGTCGTTCTGCGTGCTGGACATCACTAGCGCCTGGTGCAAAGCACGCACGTGCGTCGAGTCATAGTTCTGCCTGGCGGCGGCGCGTGCACGGGAGAGGGCAACCACCGCGAGCGCGGCGAGTATCCCGATAATCAGGACACAGATCAGCAGCTCTTTGAGTGTGAAGGCGCGGTTCAGCGTTCCGACTCCATGGTCTCATACGACAACTGCCCGCGGCCGATCGCGCGGCCGCGGGCGCGGGCGACTGTCCATCACCATATCGGATCAGTCCCAGATCGCCTTGTACTCAGCGGGCGTGGCGCCGCTGCGGGTCCAGATCGAGAGGAGGGCGTTGCGCTGGCTGACGTCCTCGGGCTCGTCGAAGAAGAGGCAGTCGCCCCAGTCGGCGTTGGCCGAGTCCTTGAAAGTGAGGGTGTCGGGGGCCATGCGGGTCTCGAAGTTCACGTGGTTGTCGTTGTAGACGACGTTGCCCTCCCAGGTGGTGCGGCCGCCGTGGATGGCGAGGGTGTTGCTGTTGGCGCGGAAGGTCGGCATCGGGACGTGGGCGGCGCTGTAGGTGACGCTCTGGACCTGCGGGCCGCGGTTGCTGACCACGGCGGTGGTCGCGCTGAACGTGTTCGACCAGTCGGCGCGGCGCTCGCCGGCGGGCATGAGGTGCGCGTAGCTGAAGTGGCCGCCGGTCGCGGCGGTGAAGTCGGCGTTGAACGCGGGGTCCCAGAGGGCCGTTCCGGGGCTGGCCGCGCTGGTGGGGTTGGAGTACTGGTAGTTGGCCATCTGCTTGATGGCCGGGTTGCTCTCCGCGGGGCTGACGCAGAGCTCGGGGCCGAAGAAGCCGTTGTAGATGAGGATTGAGATGATGTTAGAAGTGGTGTCCTTCTCCGCGGCGGGGACCTGGAGGGTTGTGTTCATCTTGTCGTAGTCGCTGGGAACGGGGTACTGGTCCTTGGAGTTCTGCGCCCACATCACGAGGCCCTGGTGGATGCCGCGGACCTGGGTGGAGTCCTTGATCTGGCGGCCTCCGCAGCGCGGGCGGCTGGCGTCGATGAGCACAAGGCCGATGAACGCGACCACGATGGACGCGACGACTGCGATCAGCAGCTCCACCAGAGTGAAGCCCATTCTCTTGCCGGCGATGCACAGGTTGTTTCGCATAATCGAACCTCCAAATACCTGTGCTACCGGCGGCGAGCGCGGCGCGGTGCAGGCGGTATAGAGGTTGCGCACGATTCGGCTTGTTTTGGTGTGTCAGTCCCACACAGTCCAGAACTGCTCGGGCGCGGCCCCGCTCTTGGTCCAGATCGCGAGCAGGGCGTTCTCGCCGGTGGCGTCCTCGGGCTCGTCGAAGAAGAGGCAGTCGGTCGTGCGCTTGCCTGTGCGATTGAGGAACGTCGCGGTCGGCGGTGAGAGGTCCACTTCGTAGTTCACGTGGTTGTCAGCGTAGACGACGGCGCCTTCCCAGGTCTTCGGCGAGCCGTGGATGCGGAGTGTGTTGCTCTTGGCGTCATACGTTGGTAGCGCCTCGCCCAGCGTGCCCCAGGTCATCGCGGTGACTTGCGGGCCGCGGTTGCTGACAATCGGCACGTCGGCGGCGAAGGTGGACACCCAGTGCTTGAGGCGCGGCCCCGAGGGAAGCGTGTGGGCGTAGCTGAAGTGCCCGCCGCCCGGCGCGGAGAAGTCGGCGTTGAACGCGGGGTCCCAGAGGGCCTTGGCGGGGCGGTTAGCCATGGTGGGCATGGAGTAGGCGTAGGTGGTCATCTGGGCGATCTGCGGGTTGACCTCCTGGGGGCTGATGCAGATCTCCGGGCCGAAGAAGCCGTTGTACATAAGCACGGACATGATGTTGGACGTGGTGTCCTTGCTCGCGGCGGGTGCGAGCACGGTGTCATCGGCGGCGTCCAGTTGCGAGGGGAGCGGAAAGCGGTCCTGGTTGTTCTGGGCCCACATCACGAGGCCCTGGTGGATGCCGCGGACCTGCGTTGGGTCCTTGGAGTGGTGGGGCCCCGTGCGACCCTTGCCCCGCAGCAGTGGGGCGACGAGCAGTGCGATCAAGAGAGCGACGACGATGCACACGCCGAGTTCCACTAGGGTGAACCCACGCGCACTGCCACGTCCCGTGCTGCCACCGCAGATCGCATCCATCCAGAGTGGTGTACCGCGCTGCATGGTCGCGGGTGCGGCAGGCGAGCGGAACCCGCTTGGAAAACCGTGCTGTTCTTACTCTGGCCGGGTGTGCCGCCACAGGGAAACCGGTAGTCTGGTGCGAGCGGGAGGGGCCTGAACCCGCCCCCCTTACTCAGGAGCCACATCATGAAGTCTGTTCTCGCCGCGATCGCGTCGTGTGGGTTGGCCGTCAGCGCGCACGCCCAGGTGACGATCAGCCAGCTGCACATTGGCAGCACGGTGTACCAGAGCGACTTCGTGGAGCTGTTCAACGCGGGGAACGCGCCGGTGAGCCTCAATGGTTGGTCGATCAAGATCGCCTTCTGCGGCGGGTGCTCACAGTGGAACGTCGCGCCGCTGAGCGGATCCATCCCCGCGCACGGCTACTTCCTCGTGGAGCTCGCGCCCGCCAGCGGCAGCCTGCCCCTGCCCCCGCCCGACGCAACCGGCCTGATCACCGGCGACCCTATCGGCGGCAAGATCATGATCTCCAACAACCAGTCGGGGTTGATCTCGCACTGTCCGTCGCTCGACAGCACCGTCGACCTCGTGCTGTGGGGCGAGGTGTTGTGCGAGCCCGCGTTCCCCGCGGGGGCGATGAACGGCTCGGACGCGATCAGGCGTGCCAACGGCGGCTGCACCGACACGGGCAACGACACCAATGACTTCTCCAACGGCACGCCAACGCCGCGGAACAGCAGTTCGCCCACGCACTCGTGCACCACGGGCCCGGACTGCAACGGCAACAACATCGACGACAACATCGAGCTCCAGGACCCCGCGAACGACTGCAACACCAACGGGCAGCTGGACGCGTGCGAGATCGTGGCGCAGCCGTCGCTGGACTGCGACCAGAACGGCATGATCGACTGCACCGATCTCAAGCGCGGCACGCTGACGGACGTGGATGCCGACGCGCAGCCTGACTTCTGCGAGGGGGCGGTCATCCTCACCGCCGCGAGCGCCGCGTTCGTGCTCAACTCCGGCGTGTCCCCCGACACGACCATGTGGCGGGTGCAGGGCACGGGCGTGGAAGATGTCGACGGGCGGCCGGCGCCGGCGTACGCCGCGGCCCGGTTCACCAACGCGGCCATTGTCGCGGCCCTGAACTCGGTGTACCCCAACGGCTGGACGATCGACCGCATCTCGCTGAACATGATGAGGGCCGTGGACCCTGTGAGCAGCAGCGGTTCGGTGCTGCTGCGGTACACCAACGCCGATGGCGTGAACCTCACGCCCGGCAACACGGGCACGCGGTTCAACACCTTCGCGAGCAACTACCCCGATGCGTTGAGCGTGGCGAGCTGGTCGTTCTCGTCGGGTGCGGGGGCGGACGCCCGCACGATCTATACCGCCGGCGGCAGCAACACGCCCGGAGCCGAGGCCGTGTTCAACGAGATCTCGTCGGGCGCGGGCACGCTGACGCTGCTGCTGTCGCCCGGTGGGTCGAGCGTGGCGGCGCCGTACGCGGGGATCAGCCACGGGAGCCTGGTCGAGCCGCAGCTGGTGATCTTCGCGTCGCCGGTGCTGGGGTGCGGGCCGCAGGACTTCAACCAGGACGGCGACAGCGGGACGGACCAGGACATCGAGGCGTTCTTCGCGTGCCTGGGCGGGAACTGCTGCCCCACGTGCTGGCACGGGGGCGCGGACTTCAACGGCGATGGCGACACCGGCACGGATCAGGACATCGAGGCGTTCTTCCGCGTGCTGGGCGGGGGGACGTGCTGATTCGGATCCTCGCCCGCGTTGAGCGGTGATCGGCCTTCAGGATCGAAACGCCCGGCGCTGGCCGGGCGTTTTCATTGCATGGATGCGGGTCTTTCGCGGAGCCGGCTACTTGCCGCCCTCCAGCTTCCCACTCACCTGCTCGAGCACCTCGGCCGCGATGCGCTCGGGGTTGTAGCCCTTGCCGGGCAGGCGAACCAGCGGCTTACCGTACTTGATGCACCACGCGGTGACATCGTCAACGGTCTGGTGGTTGGCCAGTCCGATGAGGATGAGCACCAGTCGGGTCTCGTCGCGCCGGATGGGGGCTTCGAGGGGCGCGCTGCTGGCGTGGTCGCGGACGGTGGTCCAGTCGCACTCCTCAAGGGCGAAGGCGTGCTCGATGCGCTTGACCGCGTCATCACGGGGCTCGCCGCCGATCAGAACGATCCTCGAGCCCGCGAGCAGCTTTCGGACCGCGCCGACATTCACGCTGTACTCGCGCTCCGGCTGCGGCTCATCGTCGGAATGGCTGTCTTCCGCCAGGGCTTTGCGGACAAGCGGCAGGTCGAGCGTCGCCGGAGCCGCTCCGCGATCAGCCGGAGCCGGTCAACTACCCGAGGATCATCCCCGCCGACGCCGTGCTGGGCGAGTGCCCGTAGCGACTCTTCCACCTTCAGCCAGTCCGCGTGCTCATCATGGCTGCGGTCGTGGACGATCCGCTTCACGTGGTAGGCGAGCTTCTTGATCAAGGAACTCGATTGATGTTCACGCCTGGCCGCCGCGTCGATGGGCTGGAGCGCCGCTTGCAGGCGCGTGCGGAGGTCCTGCCAGTTGGCGGGGTCCGCGGCGTCGTCGAGCCGCATGTGGCGGGGGACGAAGATCTGCTCGTACTTGGTGAACATGGCGAGGAACTGGTATGAGGCCCACTGGTCGGCGTCGTCCCGGTCCACCAGCGCGCCCGCGAGTGCGAGCCGCAGGGCCGACTGCGCTTCGGCGAGCAGCTGGAACGCGCCCGATCGGCGGGCGCTGCCGGCGGGCGTGTGATGGGCGAGGCGGGCCGCGTGGGAGAGGTTGGCGTAGCCCTCGCTGACCAGCCGCACCGCGTCCGCTCCGGGCTTTGCCCGTGTCATGGTCCAGTGGATGTGCACGTGCGCGAGTTGTGCCTTCTCGAAGAGCACCCGCACCTTTTCGGCCTCTCGGGGCTGCCATGCGCCAGCGTCTTCCAGCGCGGCGAGGGCGCGGCAGGCCTCCGCCTTTGCGGCGCAACGCTCGGTGACCTGGGTGAGGTCCGGCAGTTGCCATCCGGCCGGGTTCTCCCGCGGCTCCTGCGCCGGCTGTTGTTCCTGGATGGAGCTACGGGCGGCGTAGATGTCCGCGCGGGTGCCGGCGACCTTCAGGTGGGTGGAGTCGTCCCCGATCTTGAGCTTGAGAATGGCCGAGGTTTCAGGAAGCGGGGGTGGCGCTGCGGCCGCCACCGACTTCACCTCCACCTGTGCTGCCGGCTTGGCCGCGGAGGGAACTGCGGGCGCCGAGGGCTCCTCATTCGACGGAGCCACGTCCTCCTGTGGCTGCGGCGCAGGCGGGGCTGTGGCCTCCCCCGACACCGGCGGCACGGTTGCGGCGGACTCGGCCTCCGCCAGTGCCGCGGCCTCCTCGGAGACCAGTTCGGCCAATACCGCGATGCTCGAAGCCAGTTCGGGGCGGGTGCACAGCAGCTCGCGTACGAGCAGGCGCACTGCCTCGGCCAGTTTTCGGTCCCGCTCTCCGCTCGCGTCCATGCCACCCCCTTTGTGCCGCACGAGCTTACCAGAGGGTGCAAGGCCCAGGAACGACGCGGCCCCGCCGGCGAGGGCGGGGCCGCGTTTGAGTAAGACTTGCACCGCAGCGGGTCGGAAGGCGTTACACCCCCACCGCCTTGCGGCTCTCGTTCAAGAGCCGCCGCAGGACGGTCTGCAGCACGCCGCCGTTGCGGTAGTACTCGACCTCCACCGGCGTGTCGATGCGGCAGCGGGTGGTGAACTCGACCTTCTTGCCGTCCTGCCTGGTCGCGATCACCCTGACGTCGCAGCGCGGCTCGAGCGGGTCGGGCAGCACGATGTCAAACGTCTCGGTGCCGTCCAGGCCCAGGGTGGCGGCCGTCTGGCCCTCCATGAAGTTCAACGGGAGCACGCCCATGCCCACCAGGTTGCTGCGGTGGATGCGCTCGAAGCTCTCGCTGATCACCGCGCGGCAGCCCAGCAGCAGCGTGCCCTTCGCGGCCCAGTCGCGGCTGCTGCCCATGCCGTAGTCCTTGCCCGCCAGGACCACCAGTGGCGTGCCCTCGGCCTTGTAGTGCGTGGAGGCGTTGTAGATGAAGTCGATGGTGCCATTGCCGGCCTTGGAGATCAG
>Ga0196963_10002699_pt1 | contig 10411 bp, 7 predicted proteins | sample S1_5metaG_FD_148600 | JGI IMG/M metagenome (GOLD analysis project Ga0196963, IMG submission 148600) | Soil microbial communities from Anza Borrego desert, Southern California, United States - S1_5 | ecosystem: Environmental > Terrestrial > Soil > Desert | place: USA: California | collected... | reverse complement strand
CCGAGGGCGCACCGAACGTCATCCTCGTCCTGCTCGACGACGTCGGCTACGCCCAGTTCGGCTGCTACGGCTCCGACATCGCGACGCCGACCTTCGACCGGCTCGCCGCCAACGGCCTGCGGTACTCGTCGTTCCACACGACCGCGCTGTGCTCCCCGACGCGCGCCTGCCTGCTCACCGGCCGCAACCACCACACCAACGGCATGGCGCGCATCGTCGAGTTCAGCGCCGGTTATCCGGGCTACAACGCGACGATCCCGAAGAAGAACGGGTTCCTCTCCGAGGTGCTCGTGCGCAACGGCTACGCGACGTTCGCGGTCGGCAAGTGGCACCTCACGCCGGCGACGGAGATGGCGATGGGCGCGCCGCGCGAGCGGTGGCCGCTCGGTCGTGGCTTCGAGCGCTTCTACGGGTTCCTCGGCGGCGAGACCGACCAGTACCACCCCGATCTCGTGTTCGACAACCACCAGGTCGACCCGCCGAAGACGCCGGAGGAGGGCTACCACCTCACCGAGGACATGGTCGACAAGGCGACGCTGTTCATCAAGGACCTGCGCGCCGTCGCCCCGGCCAAGCCGTTCTTCCTCTACTTCACGCCGGGCGCCGCGCACGCGCCGCACCAGGCGCCACGCGAGTACATCGATCGGTACGTCGGCAAGTTCGACCACGGCTGGGACGCGTGGCGCGAGGAGGTGTTCGCCCGGCAGCACGAGAGCGGGCTGCTGCCGAAGGGGACGCAGCTGAGCGAGCGGCCGTCGTGGGTGCCGCCGTGGGACTCGCTGTCGGACGACCAGAAGCGCCTCTACGCGCGGATGATGGAGGTCTACGCCGGCTTCCTCGAGCACACCGACGCCCAGGTCGGCCGGCTGCTCGACTTCGTCGACGCGCTCGGCGAGCTCGACAACACGATCGTGCTCGTGATGTCCGACAACGGTGCGTCGGCCGAGGGCGGGCCGATGGGCTCGTTCAACGAGATGTACTTCTTCAACTTCGAGCCCGAGTCGCTCGAGGAGAACCTGCGCCGCATCGACGACCTCGGCGGCCCCAACGCCCACAACCACTACCCGTGGGGCTGGGCGTGGGCCGGCAACACGCCGCTCAAGCGGTGGAAGCGCGAGACGCACGAGGGCGGCGTCACCGATCCGCTGATCTTCTCGTGGCCGGCGGGTCTCGGGACACCGGGCGAGACGCGCCACCAGTACGTGCACGCCATCGACGTGTTCCCGACGATCCTCGAGCTCATCGGCATCACTCCGCCGGAGACGATCGACGGCGTCGAGCAGACGCCGGTGGAGGGCGTGTCGTTCGCGCCGTCACTGCGCGACGGCGCGGTGCCGTCGAGTCACGTCACGCAGTACTACGAGATGATGGGCTGCCGGGCGCTGTACCACGACGGGTGGAAGGCGGTCGCGTTCCACCCGCTGCCGTCGGTCAACTACGGCGACGGTCGCAACCCGTTCGCGCCGTTCGACGAGGACGAGTGGGAGCTGTACCACATCGCCGAGGACTTCTCGGAGACGACCGACCTCGCGGCGAAGGAGCCCGAGAAGCTCCAGGACATGATCGACCTGTGGTGGCAGGAGGCCGAGCGCTTCCACGTGCTGCCGCTCAACAACACGCCGGGTCGGCACGGCGACCACCGCCACCGCCACGACCGCTACGTGTACCACCCGGGCATCGGCTCGCTGACCGAGATCCTGGCGCCGAACCTGAAGAACCGGGCGTGGCACCTCGTCGCCGAGCTCTCGCTCGCCGACGGCGTGTCTCCCGACGGGACGATCTGCTCGCAGGGCAGCGGCGCCGGCGGGTGGGCGGTCTACATCAAGGATCGGCGCCTGCACTACGTGCACAACCTGCTCGGCGCGTCGATCGTCGACATCGGCGCGTCGGTGGAGCTGCCGCCGACCGGTCGCGTGAACGCGCGCGTCGTCTTCACCCCAACCGACCGCTTCGCCGGTGACGTCGAGCTGTTCTACGACGGCGTGCCCGTCGGCCAGGGCCACGTGGCGCGCACGACGCCGATCTCCTACGGCATGACCGGCTTCACCGTCGGCCACACCCGGGGCCACGCGGTGACCGAGGCGATCCACGCCCCGTTCGCCATCGACCACGACGTGCTCCGCCAGGTCACCATCGACGGCATCGGCGAGCCCTACCGGAACGTCGCCGCGGAGGAGCGGGCCGCCCTCGCCCAGCAGTGAACCGAAGGCAAGGGCAGGCTCGTGTCCCTACGACGGCGTGAAGGAGAGCGGGAGCTTGGCGGGACCCCAGATGCCGACGGTGGAGGGCTTCCACTCGATCGGCTCGTAGGTGCCGAGGTCGGGCATGCGCTGGGCGAGGATCGGCAGGGCCTCCTGCAGCTCGGCCCGGGCGAGGTTGGCGCCGAGGCAGAAGTGGATGCCGGAGCCGAACGTCATCTGCGGCTTCGACGAGGGCTCGCGGGTGATGTCGAACCGCTGGGGCTCGGGCCAGACGTCGTCGTCCATGTTGGCGCCGACGAGCGACGTGGCGACCAGCGTGCCCGACGGGAACACGACGTCCTTGTACTCGATGTCCTCCGACGCGATGCGCGCCGTGCCCCGCACCGCGCCGAGGTACCGCATCGACTCCTCCACCGCGCGCGGCGCCAGCGACGGGTCCTCGGCGAGCAGCTTCCACTGGTCGGGGTGCTCGGTGAACAGTGCGACCGCGCAAGCGAGCTGGTTGCGCGTCGTGTCGGTGCCGGCCATGAGCACCGCCTCGGTCATCATGATGAGCTCGGAGGTCGACATGCGGTCACCGGACTCCTCCGCAGCGATCATGTCGCTCAGCAGGTCGTCACGCGGGTCGCCGCGCCGCTCGGCGATCATCGCCTCGACGTAGGCGTCGAGCTCCTCGCCCGCCTTCATGATCTTGTCCTGGTCGTTCTCGAAGTCGCGGTTGAAGATGCGGAAGATGTCCGTCGCCCACTGCGAGAACAGCTTCCAGTCCTCCTTGGGTGCGCCGAGGAGCTCGCAGATGATCGGGATGGGATACGGATCGCACAGGTCGTTCACCAGCTCGATGCGGCCGTTCGGCGTGTGCGGGTCGAGCAGGTCGTTGATCACCTGGCGCATGAACGGCCGAAGCCGGTCGGCGCCCTTCGGCGTGAACGCGGGCGCCGCCAGCCGCCGCAATCGCGAGTGCTCCGGTCCTTCCATGGCGAGGATCGACGGCTGCTCCCTCCGCCGCTCCATCATGTCGCCCATGCCCATCGCGGACGCGAGCGCGATCGCGGAGTGGAAGCGGCGGTCGCGCAGGATCGACTGCACGTCGTCGTACTCGTAGACCGTGTAGCCGAGCGGCATGCGAGCGATCCACGACTCGCGCCGCACCTCGTTGATGCGGGCGAGTGCTTCCTCGCGGTCGAGACCGAACATGTCGATCTCGGGGAGGTCGAGGTCGTGCACCGAAGTGACCATGCCCCGACGCTAGTAGGCGGCCCGCAGCGCCTTCTCGGCCGAGGCCAGCACCTCGTCCCCGGGAAGTGACTCCATGAACCGGGCGGCACGCCCCACGCAGAACCCCATGATCAGCGGCTGGTCGGTGAACGGCGCCAGGTTCACGAACTCGGTCCACTGCGTGCGCGGCTCCTGACCGGCGAGCCCGATCGTCGCCACGTCGTCCCAGAACACCTTGTCGAACCGCAGGATGGCCTTGCTCATCACGCCCATGCCGAGTCGCCGGATCGCCGCCACCTTCGCCTCGGGCAGGCCGGGCGTGAACGCCGGGCGGCCGGCCTGCAGCACGCCGAGGGGGACGCTGACGATCACCGCGTCCGCCCGTCGGGCACCGGCGGAGGTCGTGAGCTCGACCCCGCCGCCGCTCCACGCGACGCCCGTGACCTCGACGCCGAGCTCGACGTCGACGTCGGCGGCGAGCGCGTCGGCGAGCCGTTGGTAGCCGCCGACGACGAACGCGTCACCGCCACCGAGCTCCTCACCCTCCTCGGTGGCCTCCGGGCTCAGCTCGTCCTCGTCGGCGGCGTACTCCTGCTCGACCTCGGACGCGATGAGGAAGTCGCGCGTCTCCTCGCCCTTCAGCTCGTAGTCGTCGTAGTCGAACGGGCGCGTGTCGAGGTCGTAGTCGAGGACGGGGTTGCCCTCGACGCCGTGCACCCACGAGGCGCCGAGGTCGACGGGGACGCCGAACGTGTCGGTGTCGGTGTGCAGCCGGCCGCCGATGCGATCGCGGCCCTCGAGCACGACGACGTCGTAGTCCTCGGCGGCCAGCACCTCGGCCGCCGCCAGCCCGGCCGCGCCGGCGCCGACGACGACGACCGAGCCGTCGGTCGCGTCCATGACCTCGGCGGCGGCGCGTCGACCCGAGAGGAGTGCGCCGTGCACCGTCGCCGAGAAGTCCGAGCTCGTCGCCTCGCCGGCGAAGAAGAGGACGCCGTCCACCGGCGCCGCCAGCGCGACGCGGTCGGCCGGCGTCGAGCCGACCTTCAGGAACGAGTACGAGCCGAGCGCGAAGCGATCGGTCGACCACGACGTGACGAGTCCGCGCGACGGCACGGAGACATTGGACCCCGCCCCGCCGCACGCGGCCAGCGCGATCGAGCCGCCGCCGAGCGCGAGGAAGCGTCGTCGCGAGATCACCCGAGCGCGGCCAACCTTCCGCCAAGGTCGTCGATGCGCTGCTTGGCGGCGTCGAGCGCGGCCGTGACGACGGCGCGCCGCTTCGAGGGGTCCATCGCGTTCACGCCCATCGCCGCCTGTACGTCGGGCGTGGGCTCGAACACGACGACGTCGACGCGGCGCCGGCGCAGTCGCTGCACCTCGAGGCCGAGCTGCACCCGGCCGGGCCCGTAGCGCGACATGGGCGAGCTGACGACGACGAGGTCGACGTCCGGCGGCACCTCGCCGACGTTGGTCAACGAGTGGGCGCCGCCGTCGACGTAGCGGTCGCCGTCGATGACGACGGGCGCGAAGTAGCCGGGGATGGCGCACGAGGCCGCGACCGCGTGCCCGATGTCGGCGGTGACCTCGTCACGCCCGAACACGACGAGCCTCGCGTCGCGCAGCCGCACCGCGCACACCCATGTCGGTCGCGCCGGCCACCGAGCACCGTGGTGCAGCGCGTTCATGCCGTCGACGATGGCGTCGGTCGGCACCGTGCCCGCGGGGAGCAGTCCGGCGGCCACGGCGGTGGGACGCACCGTCCACGGTCGGCGCAGCGCGCCGAACAGGATCTGCGGCGCCGCCGGCGGGCCGATCCTGACGCGTGCGCCACCGGGCACCGGCGGCGGGCCGGGCGGGACGCCGGCCGCCTGCAGCACCGCGGCGCCCTCGTCGCTCAGCGCCTCGCCCCGGGCACGAGCCGCCATGTCCGATGGCGGGAGCCCGGCGCGAAGGCCGGCGGCCGTCGCCGACCCCGCCGAGGTGCCGACGAGGACGTCGGCGGTGCGGGCGTCCCATCCGCGGTGCTCGGCGAGCGCGGCGACGACGCCGGCGTGGAACGCGCCGCCCGTCACGCCGCCCGCTCCCAGCACGAGGGCGACGGTCGGCACGCGCACCGTTCTACTGCGTCAGGTCCCCTCGTTCACCGAGTCCCGCAAGAGGTCGACGAACGCGGCGGCGGCGGCGTCGACGGCCTTGACGTCGCCGGTGGCGACGAGGTCGAGCAGGAGGCCGCGGGTCACGGCGAGGGCGAGTCGCACCGTCGCGGCATCGACGCGCCCCCTGTTCCTCGCATCGACCTCGGCGAGCCACCCGCCGATCGCCTCGGGGATGAGCTGCGTGAACGGCTCCTCGCCCTGCGCGCCGCGCGCGTAGCACTCGAAGAACAAGCGCTCGAAGGGCCACAGCTCGCGCCGGCGGAGGTCGGCCCACATGGCGGCGACGGCGTCGGCGGGATCGTCGGGGAGGTTGGCGACCAGCCGCGCCTGCCGGCGCTCGACCTCGCGCACGATGGCGAGCAGCAGCTCGTCTCGCGAGCCGAAGTGGTGCAGGAGCATGCGGTGGCTCGTGCCGACCTCGACGGCGACCTCGCGCAGCGACCGGTCGCCGATCCCGCCGCGGGCGAAGGCATCGACGAGGTCGTCGAGCAGCTGCTGGCGGCGCGCCTCGTCAGGCGGCCGCGGCACGCCGCTCGCTCGCCGCCTTCACGCCTTGGGCCTCGAGCTCGAGATAGCGACGGGTGAGCCGGCGCATCAGGACCCCGACGAGCACGCCGATCGGCCCGCGCTGGTCGATGCGCTGACGCACGAGCGTGGTGCCGTCCGGCTGCGGCTCGACCCAGTGCGACGCGAGTGTCGTGCCCCCCGGCGACCGCTGCCGCCACGTCCAGGACACGCCGGGGTCGAGCTCGGTCACCTCCCAGACCAGCTTCGGCATGCGGGGCTGCTCGATGCGATAGCGCCGGCCGACGGCGAGGTCGCGCTCGCCGAGGGCGGTGAGGCGGGTGACCGACGCCGTCCACGTCGGCCACGCCTCGACGTCGGCGAAGGTCTCCCACACCACGCGCGCGTCGGCGGCGATCGTCACGCTGCTGTCGGTGATCATGTACCAGATGGTACATCAACCGCCGAGCTGCGCAACCTCCTCGGCGACGAGCCGGTACGACTCGAGCCGGTCCTCGTGACCGTGGACCATCGTCGTGATCATGAGCTCGTTCGCGCCGGTGCGCGCCGCCAGCTCGGACAGGCCGGCACGGACCGTCGCGACGGAGCCGACGATCGACGAGCGGCCCATCCCGCGGGCGAGCTCCTTCTCCTGGGGCGTGAAGGTGTACGCCGCCGCCTCCTCCGGCGTCGGGTAGCGGCCCGGGCGGCCGGTGCGCAGCCGCACCATGGCAAGGCGACCGGGGCCGGCGAGCCACTGCGCCCGCTCGTCGGTCTCGGCGCAGATCACCGCCACGCCGAGCATCAGGTACGGCTCGTCGAGCACCTCCGAGGGCTCGAACGACTCGCGGTAGATGCGCACGGCGTCGTCGGTGCCGCCGCTGGCGAAGTGGTGGGCGTAGGAGTACGGCAGCCCCATCAGGCCGGCGAGCCGGGCGCCGTAGTCGCTCGACCCGAGGATCCAGATCGCCGGTTGGTAGCCGAGGCCCGGCGTGGCCGTGATCCGCGAGAACGGGTGCTCGGCCGGGATCGTGCCGTTGAAGTAGCCGAGCAGCTCGGCCAGCTCGGACTGGAAGTCGTCGCCGCCGAGCCGCTCGCGCGAGCGGCGGAGGGCGAGGGCCGTCACCTGGTCCGTCCCCGGCGCCCGGCCGAGGCCGAGGTCGATGCGGCCGGGGTGCAGCGCCTCCAGCATCCCGAACTGCTCGGCGACGACCAGCGGCGAGTGGTTGGGCAGCATCACGCCGCCGGAGCCGAGCCGGATGGTCGAGGTGTGCTGGCCGACGGCGGCCAGGAGGACGGGCGGGGACGAGGACGCGATCCCCGGCATGTTGTGGTGCTCGGCGACCCAGTAGCGCCGGTAGCCGAGCCGCTCGACGTGCCGGGCGAGCTCGAGCGACCGGTTCAGGGCCTCACGGGGCGAGGAGCCCTCGCCCACGGGGGCGAGATCGAGCACCGAGAGCGCCACGGCGGGGTCGAGCACGTCGTCGGTCAACCGCCGGACCCCGACCGATGTTCCGCGCTCCGCCGATGGGTGGGTGGACGTCATGGCCCGCTCGCGTCATCTGCACCGTCCGCGTTCACCTTTGGCGTCATGGGTGTCGAAATCACCAGTCGTGAGCACCGTGCGTGCGCGGATGAGCGGGATCGTAGAGCGGCTGCCGAAGGGCAAGAGCCTGCCCGACGAGGTCTGGGCCCGGCGGCACGCCGGGATCCTCGTGCTGCTCTGGGCGCACGTGCCCGGCCTGTTCGCCTACGCCGTCCAGCGGGGCAACGGCCCGGTGCACGCCGCCCTCGAGGCCGGGATCGTCGCGGTCTTCGCCTGGGGCGCGAGCGCGCTCCGATCGACCCAGCGCCGCCGGAGCACCATCGCCGGCGTTCTCGGCCTCCTCGTCGCGTCGGCCGTGCTCGTGCACCTCTCGGGTGGCCTGATCGAGACGCACTTCCACTTCTTCGTGATCGTCGGCATCCTCACGCTGTACCAGGACTGGGAGCCCTTCCTGCTCGGCATCGCGTTCGTCGTCCTGCAGCACGGCGTCGGCGGCGCCCTCGCACCGGGGTCGGTCTACAACCACAGCGCCGCGCAGGACGACCCGTGGTCGTGGGCGGCGGTGCACGGCGCGTTCATCCTCGCCATGAGCGTCGCCGGCGTCGCCTCGTGGCGCATGAACGAGCGGCTGCTCGAGGACGTCGCCACGCGGCAGGCCGCGCTCGGCGACGCCCAGAAGGTCGCCAGCCTCGGCAGCTGGGAGATCGACGTCGTCGCCGGCACCTCCACATGGTCGGACCAGATGTACGAGCTCACCGGCGTGCCCCGCGAGGTCGACATCACCCAGCCGATGGTGCTCGAGTACGTCCACCCCGACGACCGCGTCGAGTTCCTCGCCGTGACCGAGCGCGCCTTCCTCGGTGAGGAGAACGCGACGCTCGACGTGCGCTGGATGCTCGCCGACGGATCGGTTCGCTGGCTGAACGTCCGAGCGCACGCCAGCGCCCGCGATGCCGACGGCACCGTGCTGCGTGTCAGCGGCACCGCGCTCGACATCAGCGATCGCGTGAAGGCCGACATGTCGCTGCGCCAGACGCTGTCCCTGCTCAACGCGACGCTCGACTCCACCGCGGACGGGATCATGGTCGCCGACCTCGAGGGCAACGTCACCACCATCAACAACCGCTTCGCCGACATGTGGCGGCTGCCCACGGAGCTGCGCACGCCGGGCATCCACGTTCGCGACCTGATGATGGCGGTGGTCCACGAGCTCGAGGATCCCGACGAGTTCACGACCAAGGCCCGGTTGCTGCACCACGCGCCCGACGCCGAGAGCCACGACATCCTCGAGTTCACCGACGGCCGCGTGTTCGAGCGGTACTCGACACCGCAGCGCGTCGGCGGCACCGTGGTGGGCCGCGTGTGGACGTGCCGCGACGTCACCGAGCCCAAGCGCCTCCAGGAGGAGCTGGAGCACCAGGCGTTCCACGACCCGCTCACCGGCCTCGCCAACCAGGCGCTGTTCCGCGCCCTCGTGGACCACGCCGTCGCCCGCTCGGGCCGCACCCGCCAGCCGACCGCGGTGCTGTTCATCGACCTCGACAACTTCAAGACCGTCAACGACAGCCTCGGCCACACGATCGGCGACGAGCTGCTCGTGGCGGTCAGCCAGCGGCTCACGATGTGCATCCGCCCGTCGGACACGACCGCCCGCCTCGGCGGCGACGAGTTCGCCGTGCTCGTCGAGGAGGCCGCCGCCGAGGAGGCCGCGCTCATCGCCGAGCGCATCATCGAGACGCTCCGGGTGCCGTTCCGGATCTCGGGCAAGGAGCTCTACATCTCAGCGAGCATCGGCATCGCGTTCGCGTCCGAGACGCTCGACGGCGACCAGCTCATGCGGAACGCCGACCTCGCCATGTACACGGCCAAGCGCCGGGGACGGGGTCGCTTCGAGGTGTTCGCCCCCGACATGCACGCCGCCGCCGTCGCCCGGCTCGAGCTCGAGGCCGACCTGCGCGCCGGCGTCGAGCGCGACGAGCTGGTCGTCTACTACCAGCCGATCGTCGAGATGCGCAGCGGCGCCACGATCGGCGTCGAGGCCCTCGTCCGCTGGCAGCACCCGGTGCGCGGCCTGGTCGGACCGAACGACTTCATCCCGATCGCCGAGGAGAGCGACCTCATCGGCGCCATCGGCGCCCACGTCCTCACCGCTGCGTGCGCCCAGACGCGGGCGTGGCACGACGAGCACGGCACGCCGCTGCTGATCAGCGTGAACATCTCGCCGCGCCAGCTCCTCGACGACGGGTTCGTCGGCGACGTGGCCGCCGTGCTCAGCTCGACCGGACTGCCGGCGTCGTCGCTCGTCCTCGAGATCACCGAGGGCGCCATGGTGCACGACACCGAGCTCGCCATCGAGCGGCTGCAGGCGCTGAAGGCGCTCGGCGTCCTGCTCGCCATCGACGACTTCGGCACCGGCTACTCGTCGCTCTCGTACCTCCACCGGTTCCCGATCGACATCGTCAAGATCGACCGGTCGTTCGTGGAGCAGCTGGCGACGGGGGAGTCGTCGCTCGCCTCCGCCATCGTGTCGCTGGCCCACGCGCTGCAGCTCACGACGATCGCCGAGGGCATCGAGTCCGAGGAGCAGATCACGCTGCTGCGGGGGCTCGGGTGCGACCTCGCCCAGGGCTTCCACCTGGCGACGCCGGCGCCGGCCGCCACCATCGACTCGAAGCTGACGGCTACGAGGGCGACCACGGCGCGACCGGTGCGGGCAGGCGCGCCAGCGCATCCCTGACGCGCTCGCCGATCACGGTGATCGAGTCGTTCTCCTGCACCACCGT
>Ga0196963_10002698_pt1 | contig 10412 bp, 11 predicted proteins | sample S1_5metaG_FD_148600 | JGI IMG/M metagenome (GOLD analysis project Ga0196963, IMG submission 148600) | Soil microbial communities from Anza Borrego desert, Southern California, United States - S1_5 | ecosystem: Environmental > Terrestrial > Soil > Desert | place: USA: California | collected... | reverse complement strand
GCAGATCACCAGCTCGCGGCAGCGCAGCTCGGTCACGCCAGTCAACACGCGCCAGCCGCCGCCTTGCCGCTCGAGGCGGCGCACGCGGCTGTGTTCGTGCAGCTCGACGCCGGCGGCGTGCAGCGCGCGGGCGAGGCCGTGGGCGTACTTCAGCGGGTTGAAGTGGAAGGCGTCGCGTTCGTGCAGGCCCGCGAAGTAGCGCTCGGTGCGCAGCAGCTCGCGCAGCTGGTCGCGCGGCAGCCAGTCCCAGTGCAGTCCGAAGCCCTCGCGCATGAACTGCTGCAGCTCGCGCAGGCTGCGGTCCTCGTTGAACCAGCTGGCGACGATGACGCCGCCGTGCACCGCATCGCAGTCGATCGCATGCTGCGCGATGCGGTCGCGGATGCGCTGCACGGCCGCTTCGCTTTGCAGGTAGAGCCGGCGTGCAGCCTCATGGCCCAGGCGGCGCTGCAAGGCCGCGGCGTCCAGGCTGAAGCCGCCGGAGACGAAGCCGCCGTTGCGGCCCGAGGCACCATGGCCGATCACTTCGGCTTCCAGCAACACGGTGTTGCGGTGGCCGCGGTCGGCCAGGCTCAGGGCGGTGCCCAGGCCCGCGAAGCCGCCGCCGATGATCGCCACCTCGGTCTCGGTCGGTGCCGTCAGCGGCGGGTAGTTCGGTGCCCCGTCGATGGTCTCCCGGTAGAAGGTGCCCACGCGGGCCAGTCTAGGCCGCCGGGCACCGCCAGGGCGCGGTGACCCTATTCGAAGACTGGCCGGAAGAAGCTGCGCTCGTAGCTCAGGATGCAGCGTGTCTCGTCGGCGTAGGCGAAGGCGGCCTGGCACTCGGCGTCCTCGCGCGAGGCCAGGCGGTACTGTTCGTAGGCCGCCAGGCTGGAGAAGCTGAAGAGCGCCAGCGCGATGTTGTTTGCCCCCTCCGATGGCATGAAGTAACCGTGGTGCTTGCCGCCGAGGCGTTCGACCAGCGGGATCCACAGCCGGGCGTAGTGCTCGAACTCGGCGAGCTTGTGCGGGTCCAGCACGTAGCGCAGGAAGACGGTGACCATCGGCAGCCTCGGGGCAGTGTTGTTGCGGAGTGCGAACGATGGCAGCCGGCGCCAGCGCGCACAATCCGTCCCCGGCGCAGCAGACTGCTGCATGGCATTCAACAATCCGGCCGACCGGCCTGCCGCTTGATGGAACTGCTGGACGAGATGTTCGTGTTTGCGCGCGTGGTGGACAGCGGCGGCTTCACCGCCGCGGCGCGCGCGCTGGGGCTGACCAGCTCGGCCGTCAGCCGCAGCATCGGCCGGCTGGAAGCGCAGCTGGGCGCGCGGCTCTTGAACCGCACGACACGCTCGGTCTCGCTGACCGAGCTGGGCGCCGAGGTCTATCCCGGCTGCGCCCGCGTAGCGCAGACGGCACGCGAGGTGCAGGCGCTGGCCGGCCGCTATGCACTGACGCCGCAAGGACGCGTCCGCGTCAGCGCGCCGACGGTGTTCGGCGAGACCTGGCTGGCCCCGCTGCTGCCGGCCTTCCTGGCGCGCTGGCCGCAGGTGCAGCTGGACCTGACGCTGATCGACCGCCTGGTCGACCTGGCCGACGAAGGCTACGACCTGGCGCTGCGCATCACCCGGCCCGGCGCGGTGGCCCCGGGCCTGGTGGCGCGGCCGCTGGGCGAGGTGCGCTACCTGATGGTGGCCGCGCCCGCCTACCTGCGCCGGCATGGCGCGCCGGCGGATCCTGCGCAGCTGGCAGACCACAGCTTCATCTGGCTCGGCTACCCGCCGTTCGAGGACCGGCTGGAGTTCGAGCCGGATACCGGCGGCCTCGCGCCCATCCAGGTGCGCGGGCCGCTGCGGGTGAACAACAGCCGTGCCATCCTGGTCGCGGTGGAAGCGGGGATGGGCATCGGCATCGTGCCGGACTTCGCGGCCGCGGCCGGCCTGCGCGCGCGGCGCTTGAAGGCCGTGCTGCCGCGCTGGCCGCTGGCCGGGGCCTACGGGCCGCGCGTGCTGCACGCGGTGTACACGCCCACCCGGCACCTGCCGCCCAAAGTGCGCGTGCTGATCGATCACCTGGCCGCGGCCGCGAAAGCATGAGCCCGCCGGGCCGCCCCAAGGGCAAATACCGGAGGGCGCAGCCCGAAGGTACCCCTGTGGACCAGCACGACGAGCTGCTCGGCATCGTCCGGGCGTCCGGCCGCTTCATGGCGGCGCTGCAGGCGGTGCGCTCGCTGCGCCTGGCGTCCTGGTGCATCGGCGCCGGCGCCGTACGCAACCTGGTGTGGGACGCGTTGCATGGCCATGCCGTGCCGTCGCCGCTGGCCGACGTGGACGTCGCGTACTTCGACGCCCAGGACCTGTCGCACCACAGCGAGCAGGCGCTGCAGCAGCGCCTGCTGGCCATGGCGCCGCAACACCCGTGGGAGGTGACGAACCAGGCCCGCGTGCACCTGTGGTTCGAGCGGTATTTCGGCCATGCCGCACCGCCGCTGCTGTCGCTCGAAGAAGCCGTGGCGTCGTGGCCGGAGTACGCCACGGCCGTGGGCGTCTCGCTCGGTGACGACGGCGAGCTTCGGGTCATCGCGCCGCACGGCCTGGACGACCTGTTCGGCATGGTGGTGCGGCGCAATCCCGTCCGGGTCAGCCTCCAGACCTACCGGCAGCGCATTGCCGACAAGCGCTATGCCGAGCGCTGGCCGCGGGTGCGAATCATCGAGTGATCCAGGCATGGCGCTTGCCACCCTGGCGGCATGTCGGAACCAAGCCAACCGCCTCGTTTCGGCGGCCGCGTCGTGATGCTGGGCTTCGGCAGCGTGGGCCAGGCCCTGCTGCCGCTCATGCTGCGGCACCTGGACCTGGATGCGGCCCGCATCACGATCGTCAAGCCCAGCGCCAAGGGCACGGAGACGGCGCAGCGGCTGGGCGTGCGCCTGCTCAGCGCGACGCTGCGGCGCGACAACCTGCGCGCCGTGCTCGGGCCGCTGTTGGCGGAGGGCGACTTCCTCGTCAACCTGTCGGTGGAGGTCTCCAGTGTCGAGCTGATGCTGCTGTGCCGCGAGCGCGGCGTGCTCTACACCGACGCCTGCACCGAGCCCTGGGCCGGCGAGTACGAGGACGCCGGCAAGCCGCTGTCCGAGCGCACCAACCACCACCTGCGTGAACAGGCGCTGGCGCTGCGCCGAGAGGGTGAAGGCCGCGCCACCGCGCTGATCACCATGGGGGCCAACCCCGGCCTGGTGTCGCTGCTGGTGAAGCAGGCGCTGCTGGACCTGGCCGGCGCCGGCACGCCCATGCCCGCGGACCGCACCGGCTGGGCGGCGCTGGCGCAGCGGCTGGACGTGCAGGTGATCCACATCGCCGAGCACGACACGCAGCAGCGCGCCCGGCGCAAACGGCCCGACGAGTTCGTCAACACCTGGTCGGTGGGCGGTTTCGTCAGCGAGGCGCTGCAGCCCGCCGAATTGGGCTGGGGCACGCACGAGCTGCATTTTCCCGAAGATGCCGAGCGCCACGACAGCGGCTGCCGCGCCGCCATCTTCCTGAAGCGGCCCGGCGCCGCGACCCGCGTGCGCAGCTGGACGCCGCTGGGCGGGCCCTTCCACGGTTTCCTGGTCACGCATGCGGAATCCATCTCCATCGCCGACCACCTCACCGTCGGCGACCCGCGCGACCCGGTGTACCGGCCGACCGTGCACTACGCCTACCACCCTTGCGACGATGCGGTGCTGTCGCTGCACGAGCTGGCCGGCCGGCAGTGGCGGGTGCAGCAGACGCACACGGTGATGCGCGACGACATCGAGAGCGGCCGTGACGAGCTGGGCGTGCTGCTGATGGGGCCGTCCATCGGCGCCTACTGGTATGGCTCGCAGCTGTCCATCGACGAGGCCCGCGCGCTGTGCCCGGACAACAGCGCCACCTCGCTGCAGGTGGCCGCGCCGATCCTGGCCGGCATGGCCTGGGCGATGCGGCATCCGGACCGCGGCATCCTGGAGCCGGACGACCTGCCGCATGACGAATTGCTGCCGCTGATCCACCCGTACCTGGGCCCGGTGGTGGGCGTGCGCAGCGATTGGACGCCGCTGGCCGGCCGCGGCGGCCGCTATCCGGAACGGCTGGATCGCGACGATCCGTGGCAGTTCCTGAACTTCCGCGTCGTGTGAGCGGCAGTGCGCCGCGCCCATCTTTTGCGCCGCGTCAATCGGCGGGCGGGCCGCAGCGACCATGATGGTGCCAATGGCAAGGCCTTGGCCTATCGTGGGGCGGCGCGGCCGTGATGCCGCGCCAGGCCGGAACACCGAACTCACCACTTCAGGAAGGAGCCGAGCATGTTCACCAAGATGCTGGTGGCGACCGACGGGTCCCAACTCTCGATCGACGCGGCCTTGCGGGCGATTCCGTTGGCCAAGGTCGCCGGCGCCAGCGCCGTCGTCATCTTCGTGCAGGACACCTACCCGTACACGGGCATCGGCGAAGCCAACGTGGTGGGCCTGCAGGACTACATCGGCGCGGTGCGGGCCGAGGGCACGCGCGGCATCGACCGGGTGCGTGCCGCCGCGCAGGAAGCCGGCGTGCGCGTCGAGACCCTGGTGGTGGAAGACCACCTGCCGGCGCGCGGCATCGTCGACGCCGCGGCCAACTGCGGTGCCGACCTGATCGTGATGGGATCGCACGGCCGCAGCGGCATCGCCAAGCTGATGCTGGGCAGCGTCGCGGCCAAGGTGCTGGCGCTGTCGCCGGTGCCGGTGCTGGTGATCAAGTAGCGTCGCCGGCCGCCGCGGCGTTTTCCAGTGCGGTGGCGCGGCAGCCGATCGGGCAGGCGGGGCCGTCGCACACCGCGTGGTCGCAGAAGCGGCACACCGTGCGCGCGTAGGCGCGGTCGGTCACCGGCGCCTGCAGCAGCTTGTCCGCCAGGCGCGCGAACTGCGCCTGCTCGTCGGCCGACAGCGCCTGCAGCAGCGCCGCGCAGGCCTGCTGGCGCCGGCGCTGCAGCTGGCGCGCTTCTGCGCGGCCGCGTGGGGTCAGCGCCAGCCGCACGTCCTTGCCGCTGAGCATCGTGCGCTCGACCAGGCCGCGCTCGACCAGCTTGTCCAATGCCCGCGTGCAGGCCGGCTGGGTCAGCCCCACCACGCGCGCCAGCTCGACGACACCGACCGGCGCCCAGTGCTGCAGCCAGGCCAGCATGGCGGCGGTGGAGGACGAGTCGCCGCCCAGCGTGGCCGACAGCGCGCGGTCCAGCGTGGACCACAGCACGCCGAGGCGGTTGGCGTCCAGCGCGCTGGGGGAGTAAGGCTCAGGCCGCCCCGCGTCGTTCCCGAGCGGGCGCAGCTGCCGTCCGGGCTGCGGCGCCGCGTTCCCAGGCCGCGGCGCGCGGCGCTCAGAGGATTTCGTCTTCGGCATGGCGGCGGCGCAACGCGGCGGCATAACGCGGCATCAGCGCGGGCATCATCGACTCGCCCGGCACCGGGCGCGGCTGGCCGAAGACGTAGCCGGGAAAGTCCAGCGTCTTCTGCACCGCCCAGATCGCCTCGTGCTCGCTGGCCGGCAGGATCTGCACCGGGTCGCCGACGGCGACCCAGCCGATCGGCACCATGGACTGCGGCGGCAGCACGCTGCGCAGGTGCACCAGGCCGTTGATGCGCACCTGGCTGCCGGCGCCGATGCGTGCGCCGTTGAACACCGTGGCGCCGGTGGCAAGGAAGACGTCTTCTTCCACCGTGCAGCCGACGAGGTAGGCGCGCGGTCCGACCAGCACGCGGTCGCCCAGCGCCATGTGCTGGCCGGGCACGCCGCGGATCACGGCGGTGTCCATCACCACGCAGTCGGCGCCCAGCCGCACCGGCCCGCCTTCGGCGACCAGCACCGCGCCGTGGCCGATGCGGCAGCGCGGGCCGACGTGCACGTCGCCCGAGATGACGGCGCTGGGCGCGACCTGCGCGCTGGGATCGATCTGCGGCCTGGCGCCGTCGGAGCGGATGTGCATGGGGTGCCTTCAAGTATGCAAAGTGCATGCATGCTAGTGACACCGTGGTGGCCGCGCAAGACGTTCTTCGGAAAGGCGGGCCCCAGGCTCAGGCCCCCAGGCCCCCACGCACTGAGGCCCCCAGGCCCCCACGCACTCAGGCACTCAGGCGCTCAGGCGCTCAGGCACTCAGGCCCGGTTGCGCTGCAGCCCCTGTTCCACATCGGTGCCCACCGGGATGATGCGCCGCCCGCGCGCCAGCGCGTATTCACGCTCCACCAGCGTCGGCCCCAGGAATTCGAGCAGCGTGGGGCCGTTCTTCAGCAGGCGCGTGTCGAACAGGAACTGCGCCACCTCATGGAACCAGACGCGGCGGCCGATGCGGGTGTACCAGCGCATCGCGTGGCGGTAGTCGGCATCACCCTTCCAGAGCACGCGGGCCAGCGCGCGCGGGCGCAGCTGCATTGCCAGCTCGATGCACTTGGACCACAGGAACACCCGCCACGGCGGCACGCCCTGCGCGGCCAGCACCTGGTGCTTGTAGTCCCAGCGCTTCATGTCGGGCTGGACCACGCGGCGCCCGGCCACGGTGTCGTAGAACGGCGTCCAGCGGTGCGGCGTGGCGAACAGCAGCTGGATCTGGTCGGGGTCGTAGCGCATCAGGTGGCGCAGCGATCGCCAGTAGTCGCGGTCGCTCTCTTCCTTGAAGCCGATGACACAGGTCGCCATCGAGACGATGCCGTGCTGCCGCATCAGGCGGATGGCCTCGGCGTCCTCGCTGGGCGTGGCGCCCTTCTTGATGTCGGCCAGCGTGGCTTCGTCGTAGCTCTCGATGCCCAGCAGGAAGCGGATGACGCCGGCGCGGCGGTACAGCGGCAGCAGGTCGGCGTCGCGCACGATGTCGCCGGCGCGGGTGGAGCCCACCAGCAGCAGCGGCACGTCCTCGGCGACCAGCGCTTCGAGGAAGGCCTTCCAGGCCTTGCGCGAGCCGGTGGGCAGCTCGTCGGCGAAGTTGACCAGCTCCACGCCGTGCTCGCGGTGCAGCCACGCCAGCTCCTTGGCCAGCTTCACCGGGTCGCGGTGGCGCCAGCGTGTCCAGTAGCCGCGCTGGCCGCAGTAGTTGCACAGGTGCGGGCAGCCGCGCGAGAACTGCACCACCACCGCGCGCTTGCCGCCCCAATACGAGTAGCGGCGCAGGTCGACCAGTTCCCAGCCGATGCGGTGGGCATCGAGGTCGCGGATCATCTCGGCCGCCGGCGTGGCCTGCACCTGCCCGCCGCCCGGAGCGTGCTGGCGCCAGGCGATGCCGCGCACCTCGTGCAGCGGCTTGCCGCGGGCCAGCGCATGCATCGCCAGCACCGTGGTCGCCTCGCCCTCGCCGCGCACGACCAGGTCGATCTGCGGTGCGTCGCGCAGGATCTCGTCGAAGTGGTAGGTGGGATGCACGCCGCCGTAGACGGTGACGATGCCGGGCAGCGCCGCCTTCAGGCGCGTGCACAGGTCGAGCACCGTCTCGTGCGCCGAACTGGAGCCGGAATGGCCCAGCAGCACCGCGTCGGGGGCGAAACGCGCCACCTGGCGCACGATCTCGTCCGGCGGCAGCGGGCCGAACTCGGCATCGACCAGGTGCACCGTGAAGCCGGCATCGATCAGCGGCCCGCCGACGCTCAGCAGCCCCAGCGGCGGCAGGTGCTCACGCGGGATGCGGCTGCCGATGGCGGTGTGCGGCGGGTTCAGCAGCACGATGGTCCGCAGCGCGCCCGCGCAGCGTTCCGGGAAGGGCAGTGACGGCAGCCGCGGCCACCGGGGGATTGTGAGCACGTCGGCCACTGGCCGCTCCTTTCCGTTGCAAGGAGCGGCAGCATCGCCGCGGCCGGTGAAGGCCGTGCGGGGCGTGGATGCAGGCCGCAGGCGGTGTGTGAAGTCTGCGTGAAGCAGCGGCCGGCGGGCGCCGCCACGCGCCGCGCGACCCGCGGGGGCCGATCAGAACACCGACAACTTCAGCCCCACCCAGGCGACGAGGATCACCGAGTTGATCGGCACGCTCATCACGCTGGGCAGGAAGAACAGCAGCGACAGCGGCGCGCCCAGCGCCCATTCCACCGCCGAGCCGATGGCCCAGCCCAGCACGCCGACGATGGCCCAGCGCTTCATGTAGGTAGGCAGCCAGCGCGCCATCGCCCGGTTGTGGCGCAGCGCCGCCGCGCGTTCCAGCAGGTCGCGCACATGGGCGTCGCGGAACAGCCAGGCGAAGAAGAAGTAGCGGTACAGCAAGGTGCGGAAGGGCACCGGCGCGGCTGCTTCCATGGGCGCGTTCTCCAGGTCGATCGCGGTTCAGCAATCCTCATACCTGGCGCGCGGGCCCGCAAGCGAGAAAGTCCACGAGAAAGTCGACGAATGCCCGGACCCGGGCCGACAGGTGGCGGTTCTGCGGGTACAGCACGTTGAAGGGGCGCGAGCGGCCCGCGAAGGGCTGCAGCACTTCCACCAGTTCGCCGCGCGCCACGTACTCCTGCGCGATGAAGTGGTAGATCTGGAACAGGCCGCCGCCCGCCCGCGCCCAGCTCACCGCGCCCAGCACGTCCTCGTGCACGCGTTGGCGGCTGCTGAAGGCGAAGTCGACCTCGCGCCCGCCGTCGCGAAAGATCATCGGCATCGGCCGGCCGGTGCTCGGCAGCACGAACTGGATGCAGGCATGCCGGCGCAGGTCGTCCAGGCTGGATGGGGTGCCGGCGCGCTCCAGGTAGCCGGGCGCGGCGAAGAGGCCCAGCGTGGCGTCTTCGAGCTTGCGGGCGATGAGCCTGGAATCCTTGGGCTCGCCCAGGCGGATCGCGAGGTCGTAGCCGTCCTCGACCAGATCGACGTTGCGGTTCGAGATGTTGACCTCCACGGCCACCTTGGGGAACCGCTCGCTGAAGCGCGGCAGCAGCGCCATCAGGCGGAAGTTGGCGTAGGTGGTGGGTGCGCTGATGCGCAGCGTGCCGGCCGGCTCGGCCTGGTGGCCGGTGATCGCGCGCTCGGCCTCGGCGATCTGGTCCAGCGCCTGCTGGCACTGCGAGCGGTACAGCTCGCCGTCGTCGGTCAGGCGCACGCTTCGGGTGCTGCGCTGGAACAGCCGCACGCCCAGCCGTTCTTCCAGCCGGGCGATCGAGCGGCTGACCGCGCCCTGGGTCAGCCCCATCGCTTCCGCGGCCGCGGTGAAGCTGCCTAGTTCCGCGGCCTTGCAGAACAGCTCGATGCTGCCGAGCTGGACGGGTTCGAAGTGCCGGGCCATCCATGCTTCCGCGTAATGACTGAAGTTCCAGCATACGTGTTTACCGGCTTTGGTGGAGGTCCTAGATTTGCCCCCGTGGCTTGGGGCCCCTGCGGTCCCGGCTCCCGTGCAACTTTCAGGAAACCACCATGTCCCGCCGAATCTTGATGATCGTCACTTCCAACAGCCGCCTGGGTGACAGCGGCAAACCCACCGGCTTCTGGGCGGAAGAACTGGCCGCGCCGTACTACGCCCTGGTCGACGCCGGGGCCGAGCTGCACCTGGCCTCGCCCGCAGGTGGGCCGGCGCCGGTCGATCCGGGCAGCGTGAAGGAGCGCGGCAGCAACCCGCCGATCGTCGAGCGCTTCCTTGCCGATGCTGCGCTGCAGGCCGCATTGGCGCAGACCCGCCGCGCCGCCGACGTCGATGCCAGGGCCTACGACGCGGTGTTCTTCCCCGGTGGCCACGGCACGATGTGGGACCTGCCGGGCGATGCCGGCGTGACGGCGGCGGTGGAGAAGGCCTTTGCCGAAGGCAAGCTCATCGCCTCGGTGTGCCACGGTGGCGCGGGCCTGGTGAGCGCGCGCCGGGCCGATGGCCGGCCCATCGTCGAGGGCCGGCGCATCAACGCCTTCACCGACGCGGAGGAAGCCGCCGTCGGGCTGACCGGTGTCGTGCCCTTCGCGCTGGAGACCCGGCTGCGCCAACTCGGTGCCCGGTTCGAGGGCGCACCGATGTGGCAGGCCTTCGCGCTGCGCGACGGACCGTTCATCACGGGGCAGAACCCGCAATCGTCGGAACTGGTGGCCGGGCAGCTGCTGCAGGCGCTGGGCATGACGCCGGTGAGCGCCGCGGCCTGAAGCCAGCGTGCGCCAGGCGCCAGGGCTCAGCGCCCGGCGCGTGCCAGCAGCGCCGGGTCCTGGCGCGCGCCTTCGGCACGCAGCCGCTCGAACTGCGCGTCACCGAGCCGGCGGCTCAGGGCGCTGCGCAGCACCTGCTGGCGGCGTTCGCGCATCGCCGTCGGCATCGCGCGCGCCTGGTCCTGCAGCGCGGCCATGGCGCCCAGCAGGCGAGCGCTGCGCTCGGGGTCGCGGCCGACATGCAGCGCGGCGTGCGTCTCCATCGACACCGCCAGCCAGGCTGGGTTCTTCAACTCCAGCCGCAGCGCCAGGCTTTCGTCGGCCAGGCGCACGGCCTCGTCGTGCTGGCGCTCCATCAG
>Ga0196963_10002697_pt1 | contig 10414 bp, 8 predicted proteins | sample S1_5metaG_FD_148600 | JGI IMG/M metagenome (GOLD analysis project Ga0196963, IMG submission 148600) | Soil microbial communities from Anza Borrego desert, Southern California, United States - S1_5 | ecosystem: Environmental > Terrestrial > Soil > Desert | place: USA: California | collected... | reverse complement strand
TTAGCCTGAATGAATGACCACAGGGGGACGGGCGCGCAGCCGCGCGACCGCCCCTGTGCGCGACCGGAACGACAGAGACGCATGCCCAAACGCACCGACATCAAGTCCATCCTGATCATCGGCGCCGGGCCCATCGTCATCGGCCAGGCCTGCGAGTTCGACTATTCCGGCGTGCAGGCCTGCAAGGCCCTGCGGGCCGAGGGCTACCGGATCGTGCTGGTCAATTCCAACCCGGCCACGATCATGACCGACCCGGAGGTGGCCGACGCCACCTACATCGAGCCGATCACCCCGGAGATGGTCGCCAAGATCATCGAGAAGGAAAGGCCCGACGCCCTGCTGCCGACCATGGGCGGGCAGACGGCGCTGAACACCGCCCTGGCGCTGGAATCGATGGGGGTGCTGGCGAAGTTCGGGGTGGAGATGATCGGCGCCAAGGCCGAGGTCATCGACAAGGCCGAGGACCGGCAGAAGTTCCGCGACGCGATGGACCACCTGGGCCTGGAAAGCCCCAAGTCGAGGGCCGCCCACAGCATGGACGAGGCCCTCGAAGGCCTCGATTTCGTCGGCCTGCCGGCCATCATCCGGCCGAGCTTCACCCTGGCCGGCACCGGCGGGGGCATCGCCTACAATGTCGAGGAGTTCCGCGAGATCGTCGAGCGCGGGCTCGACCTGTCGCCCACGACCGAGGTCCTCATCGAGGAGAGCGTGCTGGGCTGGAAGGAGTACGAGATGGAAGTGGTCCGCGACAAGGCTGACAACTGCATCATCGTCTGCTCCATCGAGAACATCGACCCGATGGGGGTCCACACCGGCGATTCGATCACCGTCGCCCCGGCCCTGACCCTGACCGACAAGGAATACCAGCGCATGCGGGCGGCCAGCATCGCCGTGCTGCGCGAGATCGGGGTGGAGACCGGCGGCTCCAACGTGCAGTTCGCCGTCAACCCGCGCGACGGCCGGATGGTGGTCATCGAGATGAACCCGCGGGTGTCGCGGTCCTCGGCCCTGGCCTCCAAGGCCACCGGCTTCCCGATCGCGAAAATCGCAGCAAAGTTGGCGGTCGGCTACACCCTCGACGAGCTGGACAACGACATCACGGGCGGGGCGATGCCGGCGAGCTTCGAGCCCAGCATCGACTATGTGGTCACCAAGATCCCCCGCTTCGCCTTCGAGAAGTACCCGGGCTCGGAGCCCTACCTGACCACCAGCATGAAGTCGGTGGGCGAGGTGATGGCCATCGGCCGCACCTTCGCCGAGAGCCTGCAGAAGGCCCTGCGCGGTCTGGAGACCGGCCTGACCGGCCTCGACGAGGTCGACATCCCCGGCGCCGACGACCCGGACAACGCCCATGCCGCCGTGCTGCGGGCGCTGGGCAGCCCGACGCCGGACCGGCTGCGGGTCATCGCCCAGGCCTTCCGCCACGGGCTGTCGGTCGAGGAAGTGAACCAGGCCTGCAGCTACGAGCCCTGGTTCCTGCGCCAGATCGCCGATCTGGTGCGCGAGGAGGGGCTGGTGCGCGCCGCCGGCCTACCGGCCGCCGACGGCCTGCGGCGGCTGAAGGCCAAGGGGTTTTCCGACGCCCGCCTGGCGAAGCTGACCGACCTGAGCGAGGGCGAGGTGCGGGCGCGGCGCCATGCGCTGAACGTGCGGCCGGTGTTCAAGCGCATCGACACCTGCGCCGGGGAGTTCGCGGCCACCACCCCCTACATGTACTCGACCTACGAGACCGGGTCGCTGGGCCAGGCGCCCGACTGCGAAGCGGAGCCCTCCTCCGCCAGGAAGGCCATCATCCTGGGCGGCGGTCCCAACCGGATCGGCCAGGGCATCGAGTTCGACTACTGCTGCTGCCACGCGGCCTTCGCCCTGGCCGAGATCGGCGTCGAGTCGATCATGGTCAACTGCAACCCCGAGACCGTCTCCACCGACTACGACACCTCCGACCGCCTCTACTTCGAGCCGCTGACGGCCGAGGACGTGCTGGAACTGATCGCCGTCGAGCAGTCCAAGGGGACCCTGCTGGGGGTCATCGTGCAGTTCGGCGGCCAGACCCCGCTGAAGCTGGCCCATCCGCTGGAGCAGGCGGGGGTGCCGATCCTCGGCACCAGTCCCGACGCCATCGACCTGGCCGAGGACCGCGAGCGTTTCCAGCAGCTGCTGCATCGCCTGAACATCGCCCAGCCGCGCAACGCCCTGGCCCGCAGCGCCGAGCAGGCCTTCGCCGCCGCCGAGGAAGTCGGCTTCCCGGTGGTGATCCGGCCCTCCTACGTGCTCGGCGGCCGGGGCATGGAGATCGTCCACGACCACGCCCAGCTGGAGCGCTACATCGCCGCCGCCGTCCAGGTCAGCGGCGACTCGCCCGTCCTGATCGACCAGTACCTCTCCCGCGCCACCGAGGTGGACGTCGACGCCCTCTGCGACGGCGTGGACGTCTTCGTCGCCGGGGTCATGGAGCACATCGAGGAGGCCGGCGTGCACTCGGGGGACAGCGCCTGTTCCCTGCCCCCCTTCTCGCTGCGGCCCGAGACCATCGAGGAACTCAAGCGCCAGACGCGCGAGATGGCCCTGGCTCTCAATGTGCGCGGGCTGATGAACGTGCAGTTCGCCATCGAGGAGCCCCTGTCGGCGGAGCCCCGGATCTACGTGCTCGAGGTCAACCCGCGCGCCAGCCGCACGGTGCCCTTCGTCGCCAAGGCCATCGGCGAGCCGGTGGCCGCCATCGCCGCCAAGCTGATGGCCGGGGTCCCGCTGGCGAGCTTCGGTCTCAAGCCGGACACCCCCGACCACATCGCGGTCAAGGAGGCGGTCTTTCCGTTCGCCCGCTTCCCGGGGGTCGACACCGTGCTCGGCCCCGAGATGCGGTCGACCGGCGAGGTCATGGGCCTGGACTGGAAGCGCGAGGGCGAGGCGGATCTGGGCCCGGCCTTCGCCCGCGCCTTCGCCAAGAGCCAGCTGGGCGGCGGCATCGACCTGCCGCGCACCGGCTGCGCCTTCATCTCGGTGCGGGACGCGGACAAGCCGTTCATCGTCGAGGCGGTGCGCAACCTGAAAGGCGCCGGCTTCAAGGTCCTGGCGACCGGGGGCACCTGCGCCTGGCTCAAGGAGCAGGGCCTGGAGGTCGAGCACATCCGCAAGGTGCTGGAGGGCCGGCCGCATATCGTCGACGCCATGAAGAACGGCGAGGTGCAGCTGGTCATCAACACGACCGAGGGAAAGCAGTCGATGAGCGACAGCTTCGCCATCCGCCGCACCGCCCTGATGATGAAGATCCCCTACTACACCACCGCGGCCGGCGCGGCGGCGGCGGCCCAGGCCATCGCCACCGCCCCGACCGAGGCGCTGGATGTGCGGCCGCTGCAGAGCTACGGCTGAGGCCGTTCGAACGCAGCTTTGCGGCCAGCACGTTGCAACCCTGGGTCCCGGATAAGCGCTGCGCGCTTTCCGGGATGACGGAGTTTTTCCAGATGTGATCGGCCCGCCGTCGGGCGGGGGAGAAACACGCTACTCGCGGAAAGAAGTCGTCTCGGTTGGCGCCGTCCAGCCGGCCGCCCCTCAGGCAGCAGCGCTTGAAACAATCTCCGCGAACCGCAGGGGCAGAGGTCGTTGCGGCCGAGCTTCTCGACGAGTTCCTTGTCGCCGTGGACGATCCGCAGGCCGCGCTTGACGCGCGTCTCGGACGGGAAGCCCCTACGGCGTTTGGAGGTGACCTCGAAAGCAGTCGAGGTCGGCGGGGTCATATGGCTTGCGCATGACAGCCTCCCTTTCGTTGGAAACGGGGGGTTCCTATGTCGAAGGACGGGGCGGCGCCAGGGCGGCGGCGCCACACCGGGAGCCTTTCCATGCCAAGCCGAGCCCGCTTCGCCGAATTCGTCGCCACGGTCGAGGCCGGGCGGTTCGTCGAGGCCATCGAGCGCTTCTACGCCTCCAACGCCACCAGCCAGGAAAACCTCGGCCTGCTCACCCGGGGGCGGGAGGCCTTCGCCGACAAGGAACGGGCGGCGCTCGAGCGGAGCGGCATCGCCACCGTGGCCGGCTCGGTCGCCCTGCTGGACGGCGACCGCACGGCCGTCAACTGGCGGTTCGAGATCACCGGCCCGAACGGTGTCGTCCGCACGCTCGACGAAATCGCCTGGCAGCGCTGGGAGGGCGAGCACATCGTCGAGGAACGGTTCTACTACGACCCCGCCCAGCTGCGCGGCTGAACCGTCGGCCGACCGACACGTTTGAAGCGCCATGACCCTGAAGCTCTACTTCATTCCGGGACGCTCCTGGCTGCCGCGCTGGCTGCTGGAGGAATTGGACGAGCCGTTCGAGCTGATCGAGCTCGACGCCGAGAAGCAGGAACACAAGCAGCCCGCCTATCTGGCGATCAACCCGCTCGGCAAGCTGCCGGCGCTCGACGTCGACGGCCATGTGATGAACGAGACGGCCGCCATCTGCCTCTACCTGGCCGACCTGCGGCCGGAGAAGGGTCTGGCGCCGGCCCAGGACGATCCGGAACGGGGCCGCTATCTCTCCCTGATGGTCCACGCCAGCGCCGCCCTCGAGCCGTCGGTGGAGGACGTGCTGCTCAAACGGGAGTCGAAGTCAGAATGGGTCGGCTGGCTGCCGCTGAAGGACGAGCTGGCCTTCGTCGAGCATCACCTGGGGCAGGGCCCGCACCTTCTGGGTGAGCGGTTCACCGCCGCCGATATCATGATCGGCGGGGTGCTGATCTGGGCCAAGCAGCTCGAAATCCCGCTGACCCCGACCCTGGACGCCTACGCCAGCCGGCTGATCGCCCGGCCCGTGCTGACCCGGCTGTTCGAGGGCTTCGCCCGCAAGACCGGCGTGGCCTACAGGACCTGAGGCTGGACTCGGCCCGGCCCTGCCTTAGCTTGCCCTGCTGACAGCGGCGGGAAGCTCCTCAAGATGATCATCGTCCACCACCTGAACAACAGCCGCTCCCAGCGGGTGCTTTGGCTGCTCGAGGAGCTCGGCCTCCCCTACGAGATCGCCCACCACCAGCGCGACCCCAAGACCATGCTGGCGCCGCCGTCGCTCAAAGCCGTGCATCCGCTCGGCAAGTCGCCGGTGGTCGTCGACGGCGACCATGTGATCGCCGAGACCGGGGCAATCGTCGAATATCTGGTCGAGAAGGCCGGCGGCAGGCTGCGCCCGGCCGCCGGGAGCCCTGAGCGCCTGGCGTGGACCTACTGGCTGCACTACGCCGAGGGCTCGGCCATGCCGCCGCTGCTGCTCAAGCTGATCTTCATGACCCTGCCCCAGCGGGCGCCGGGCTTGATGAAGCCGCTGGTCAGGGGCATCGCCAACCAGGCGATGAAGGGCTTCGTCGACCCGCAGCTCAAGACCCATTTCGACTACTGGGAGAGCGTCCTGGCCCAGGTCCCCTGGTTCGCCGGCCAGGACTTCAGCGCCGCCGACATCATGATGAGCTTCCCCCTGGAAGCCGGCGCCCAGCGCGGCGATGTCCGTGCGGGCCGGCCCCGGATCGCCAGCTTCCTCGAGACCATCCACGCGCGGCCGGCGTACCGGGCGGCGTTGGAGAAGGGCGGGCCTTACGCCTTCGCGGACTAAAGGTAAGCCGCCAGCACCACGTCGTCGTAGAAGTTCTCCCCGACGTGGAACACCCGGGTCCCGACCTGCCTGAACCCGTGCTTGCCGTAGAAGGCGATGGCGCGGTGGTTCTCGCCGTAGGCGCCGAGCAACAGCCGTTTGGCCCCCCGCGCCCGAGCCGCCTCCATGGCCGCCGCCATCAGCCGCGGGCCCAGCCCCACGCCGTGGAAGCGGTGCAGGCAGTAGATCCGCTTGAGCTCCAGGTCGCCCTCCTCCAGCGGTACGGGCAGGTCGGGCTTGCAGACCATGGCGTAGCCGACCGGGGCGCGGCCGGGCTCCACCGTCGCCAGGAACAGGTCCACCCCCACATCGGCCAGCAGCTGTTCGTAGGCGTGCGGCGCGTGCGTGGTCTCCCCGAACAGCAGGATGTCGCCGCCGGCGACAATGCCGGAATAGGTCTCCAGGAAGGTGGCGCGCGCCACCGCCGACAGCCGGGCGGCGTCGGCCGGAGCGCAGCGGACGATCGAGATTTCCATGGCGCCTTGGACCTCGCCGTTAAGGGCTTGTCCAGCCCCGGACGCTAGGACCGAATCCAGGGGAGTGAGCGTACAGTGGCATTGCCTTTCAAGTTCCGCCTGGCCGACCTCGATCTCGTCGCCCAGGATTCCCGGCGCCTGTGGCCGGGCCGGGTCGTCGCCGCGGCGGTGATGGTCTGGCTGATCGCCCCGATCCTGGGCGGGCAGGCCGCGCTGTCCTGGGGCCTGGCAATCCTCGCCGCAGAGACCCTGATCTTCCTCTCCACCCGGCTGTTCGACGACCGGCGCGAGGCCAGCCGGCGCCATCGCCAGTTCTACCTGCTGGCGGCCGTCTCCGGGAACACCACCTGGCTGGTCCTGAGCGTGCTGTTCTGGCTGCACGGGGGCCCGGGAACGCCCTTTGTCGCCCTGCTGATCTGGTGCGCCCTGCTGCTCAACGCCGTGTCCTACGCCTTCCGATCGCCGGCGGGGCTGATGATCTTCGCGGCGCCGACCATCACCGCCATGCTGGCCGTGCCGGCCCTGCTGCCTCGCTGGAGCGGCGGCGCCCATACCCTGACCATGGTGGGACTGATCCTCTGCTGCGCCTTCGCCCTGATCAGCGCCTGGCGCAACGTCCGCGCCGCCCGGGCGCTGGCCGCCAGCCGCGAGGACCTGGAAGCCGAGCGCCGCCGGGCCGAGGAGGCCAACAGGGCCAAGTCCGCCTTCCTGGCCTTCATGAGCCACGAGATCCGCACCCCGCTGAACGGCGTGCTGGGGATGGTCCAGGCCATGGACCGGGACGAGCTCTCCCCCGCCCAGCGGGAGCGCCTGGGCGTGGTCGCCGGCAGCGGCGAGACCCTGCTGCTCCTGCTCAATGACCTCCTCGACCTGTCGCGCATCGAAGCCGGCCGCCTCGACCTCGAGGACGGCGTCGTCGATCTGGCCGCCGTCGCCGAGGAGGCCCGCCGCACCTTCAGCCACGCCGCCGCCGCCAAGGGCGTCGCCCTGCGCCTGGAGGCGCCCGCCGAGACCCTCGGCTGGTGGGCCGGCGATCCGGCCCGCATCAAGCAGATTCTCATCAACCTCGTCGCCAACGCCGTGAAGTTCACCGACCAGGGCGAGGTCATCATCGGGCTGGCGCGCGAGGCGGGCGAGGTGGTGCTGACCGTCCGCGACACCGGGGCCGGCATCGCGCCGGACCGGCTCGACGCGTTGTTCGACCGTTTCGTCCAGGCCGACGCGGCGACCAGCCGCCAGTATGGCGGCTCGGGCCTGGGCCTGGCCATCTGCCGGCAGCTGGCCGAGCTGATGGGCGGTTCGATCGGCGCCAGCAGTGTGCTGGGCCAGGGCAGCTGTTTCACCGTCTGCCTACCGCTGGCCCGGGCCAAGAGGCCGCCCGCCGCCGCCGAGCCGGCCTCGGCCGCCCCGGAGCACAGCGAACTGCGCCTGCTGGTGGCCGAGGACAACGCCACCAACCGGCTGGTGCTTTCGACCCTCCTGGAGCAGGTGGGCCTTACCGCCCACATGGTCGAGAACGGCCGCGAAGCCGTCGAGGCTTGCGCCGCCGGCCACTGGGACCTGGTCCTGATGGATATCCAGATGCCGGTGATGGACGGGCCGACCGCCGTTCGGGCCATCCGCGAGCGCGAAGGGGCTGAAGGGTCGGCCCGCACGCCGATCATCGCCCTGACCGCCAACGCCATGGCGCACCACGAGGCCGAGTACCTCGCCGCCGGCATGGACGCCATGGTCGCCAAGCCGATCCAGCTGACCGAGCTGCTGGCGGTGATGCAGCGGGCCATCGACTCCGCCGAGGCCCGAAAGGCGGCCTGATTGCCCGGCGGGCGAGGATTGCTAACCTATCGGTTCGCAACGGTAACCGGGGGATTCATGACACGCTTTGCCTTGATCGTCGCCGCCTGCCTGTCGGCGACCTTCGTCACGCCGGCCCTGGCCGCCCCGCCCACCCGCGCGGCGATGGACGCCGCCTGCAGGCTGGGCGCCGACCCGAAGGCCCCGGGCGACGACTCCTATGCCGGCGGCCTGTCCGCCCGCGCCAGCGGCCTGACGCCCCAGACCCTGCCGGGCGCCACCACCATCTCCGCGCGGGAGGCCAAATGCCTCGTCGACCAGTTCGGCAAGGACATCATGGTGATCGCCGCCATCGATGATGAGGATCGGCTGCCGGGCGCCATCCTCGGCCGGGAGGCCGCCGATACGGATCCGGCGATCCAGCCCCTGCTGGCCGAGTACATGGCCAAGGCCACCGGCGGCAACAAGGCCCACCCGATCGTCGTCTACTGCCATCATGAGAGCTGCTTCCTGTCCTACAACGTCTCGCTTCGCCTGGTTCAGGCCGGCTACACCCAGGTGTTCTGGATGCGCGACGGCCTCAGCGCCTGGAAGAGGGGAGGCTATGCTCTGGCGCCGCGCCCGCCGCGCCCCGGAGAGCAGACCCTGTCACCGGCCTATCAGGCGGAGGTCGCCCGATGCCGGGAGGACTACGCCGATTTCAGCGCGACCGACTGGGCTGACCTGCTGCACCAGATTCCGACCCAGCAGGAGCAGGACAAGGCGTTCGCAAGGGAGATCGCCGATGACGCGAACATGCTGAAGATCTGCTTCTCCAACATCCAGCGCGAAGTGTCCGGCGCGGCGGACAAGGCGGACATCGCCCGGCTGGTGGCGGGCTCGGAGGCCGAGGTCGCTCGCGTCTACGCCGCCGCCCGTGCAGAGGCCGAAGGCAATCCCGCCAAGTATCTCGCGCTGAAGTGGGACAGCCACAAGCCGGCGGCCCTGCGCAAGACCCTGGCGTCGATCCAGGCGGCGCGCAGCGTCTCGGAAACCTGCGGGAGCTTCGACTTCACCCAGCCGCCGATCGGGCCGGAGTACAACAACCACGTCCGCTCGCTCGACGCCCGGCGCAAGCAATACGGCGCCTGTATCGAGAACTATCGGGACAACGTCCGGTCCCCCAACACCTTCGACCTGGAGAGCGCCAACACCTGGATCAAGGCCACCCGCCGCTTTACCTGCGCGGCCAGCGGCAACCGGCCCAATTGCATACCCGACGGCCCCTTCAACGAGGTCGCCGCGATCGCAAGCGACCAGAACGTCGCGCTGGCTAAGCGGAAGGCCCAGCAGCACAGCGACGCCTACTCCTGGATCAACGACGAAATCCGCCGGCTGAACAGCTGGGTCGAAACCCTGAACATGCGGATCGACGCCTGGAACGCGGCGATCAGCCGATGATCAGCAGTCCCGCGCCGAGCGCGATGGCCGCGACCCCGGCCATCCGCCCGGTCGTGAGCCGCTCCTTCAGGAAGACCACGGCGATCAGGACGGCGAACAGGATCGAGGTTTCGCGGAGGGCCGCCAGCCTTGGGGTGTCCCCCAGCCGCAGGGCCCAGAGGGCCAGGCCGTAGGTCAGGATCGACAGGGCGCCGGCCGCCAGGCCCGCCTTCCATTCAGCGCGGGCCGAAACCAGGAAGGCGGGTCCGCGCCAGACGGCGAAGACGGCGGCGATCCCGAAGCCGAGGGACAGGAAGACCCAGACGATGTAGCTGGCCGCGCTCGGCGCCGCCCGTACGCCCTGGGCGTCGATCACGGTGTAGACCGCGATGGTCGTCCCCGTCGCCAGGGCCCAGCCCAGCGCCCGCCGGTCGACCTGCCTGCCCAGCCCTACCGCCAGCACCCCGGCCGAGACCAGCCCGATCCCCGCCCCCGTGAGCCAGCCGATCGGCTCGTCGAACAGGGCCACCGCCGCCACCGCCGCCAGCAGCGGGGCGACCCCGCGCAGGATCGGATAGGCGACGCTCATGTCGGCCCGCTCGAAGGCCTTGATCAGGCAGACGAGGTAGACCAGGTGCGTCGCCCAGCTGGCCGCCAGCCAGCCCCAGGCGCCGTGCGGCAGCGCCACGAAGAAGGCCGCCGGCAGGATGATCAGCCCCGAGAAGCCGTCGATCAGCGCCCGGCTGGACATCTTGTCCTTGCCCGACTTCAGGATGGCGTTGACCACCGCATGGATGGCCCCGCTGGCCAGCATCATCAGGGCGGCGATCGGGAGGGCGGTCATCGGCGGCAGCCTGGACGGCTGACGCGGGGTCTGGCAACCGCTACCTCCGCCGAGTGGACGGCAGGGCGCCGGCGCGTCATGCTCGGCCGCGTTGGAGGCAAGGGGCCATCATGAACACCGCGCTGATCAAGCGCCGGCTCGGCTGGTACGGCCTGGCCTGGCTGGGCTGCTTTGTCCTGGTCCTGCTGGTCGTCCTGGCCGCCCACTTCCTGTTCCAGACCGATGTCATCGACCTGGCCGACCTGCTGATCCCGGTCGGGCTCGG
>Ga0196963_10002696_pt1 | contig 10416 bp, 23 predicted proteins | sample S1_5metaG_FD_148600 | JGI IMG/M metagenome (GOLD analysis project Ga0196963, IMG submission 148600) | Soil microbial communities from Anza Borrego desert, Southern California, United States - S1_5 | ecosystem: Environmental > Terrestrial > Soil > Desert | place: USA: California | collected... | reverse complement strand
CTTAGGCCGCCTCTGCGCCGGGGTCATTTATCCCTCGTGTAATCGACATAGAAATTGCCGAAAACAATGGCCTCAATCGGGTTCCAGGAAACATCAACATTCGAGTATTTAAATTTTATTCCGCACCCAAAAGCCTGAATGTCTTGAGCGTATCTATACTCCCTATTTATTCCAGTTGAAGAAAACCAGACAACCACCGCCAGCGCAAAGAGATAGAGATATTTCATGGAATCACCCGCGAAATTTTGGCGAGCGCGGAATCAATTATAAACAACGTCGCTGTAATAACCGGATATTCCGGGTTTTCAAGTCTTGCTCTTGCTTCAACTAAAGCCTCCTCCGCGATCCGCAACTTCTCTTGAAGGCGGGAGATTTCTCTTTCCTGTTCCATATTGGTCATCATGTACCTCCCTGCATTGCTGTAACCGAGCAATTCGCTCATCCTCGCGCTCCTCCTCTCCTCTCCTCTCCTCTCACAAATAAACCTGCGATCATGGTTTCTTCCTCCAGACGACCATCCCGTCATACCTCAATCCAAGTTCTATTCTTGGATTTCCAGGCCGCCAACTTTCATAAAATCCCCACTCGATCTTATACGGAACCTTGCGCCATTTAATATATCCAGCCCAGCAAAAGTCGCCGCCGCAAATCGGCCATGTCTCCGAAGTTTCTAGATATTCAAATAAGTTAGATGTAGAAATAGGCATCGACATCGGTTTAACCCAAAGATATTCGTCCGTTTCCATTGGACTAGGAGACGTTGCGATCTTAACCGATTCCGCCATCGCCGCCGAGCATCCGGACAGGATGAGTAAGAGGGCGAGAGATAAGGATTTCATGACGGACACCGTGGACATGCCTTGCAGAAATCGCTTGGATTAATGCGATGTTCCTGGGTCGTATCTCCTGCGAGACTCCACCTTAAATCTGCGCCCGTTCCATTCGTCGAGAATATGATTTCAAAATAATTTCCGCTTTTAGGGTCTTTAAATTCGACCTTGAAAGGGAGTTTGTGGGCATCGAGGACTTCAAATTGCACTTCCTCCACGCGCATTTTTGTCTTACGATTTGCAATGACTTCCGCCCACAGATTGCATCCCATCATCCCCATCGCCAGGGCCAGGAGAATGAGAGGGCGGGTCATGAATGTTCGATCTTCCAGCATTCCAAAGCTGTCCCACCGCCTACGTTCTTACCCTCCGGTGAAATTTCAATATCCCGAGGCCCGATTGCTATAGAAATATTCCCGTTCTGTTTTAAGCGAGCCTGGACAAATCCTTCCGGTAAAAATGGTTTTCCGAATCCTTGATTTATTGCGACAACAAGCATTTTAGCGTCCATTTCTATTTAATCCTCCCTTCTGAAATTAATTTGACAAGACTTCTTATCGTCGCATCGTCCTCGTCAATCGACTTTTGAAGCTCTGCGATCTGATTCCTTCTTCGCTGAATTGACTCGCGTATTCCGGCAATCAAAATATCCCCAGCTTGAAGCCTTGTCACCTTTTCCTCCTCACGCGCACGAGCTTTTTCATTGGGGCTCAACACTCCCGGCAATTTTATTTACTTCTGGAACCTCGACCTCAGCTGAAATAATTCCACGAAATATCGGCATACCTTCAAGCCAGGATTCAACTTCGCCCAACGCTTCTTCTTTTCCTCCAAAACTTGATACGGACGCCGCCGCAATTTCTTCTTTATCGTCAACGACTATGGCAATCTTAACTTTTATCTTTTTCATTCATTCACCTCGCTAAAATTGAACGGCGGCGGTCGGAATTGCACCGACTATACCGAAATGTCCTCCAGATCGGTACCTCATGCTATCCCATGCCGCTGGAGGGCGGTTAGATAGACCAACAGGGTGTCGCTGTCCACGCCGCGCCGCCGTTCGGATCGGTCATTTCTTCCATCTAGCCTGAGCGGCCAATCTTGCAATTTCTTTTCTCCGCTCTGGACTTAAAGCCTTGGCTCGTAAATTCCCGCCTTTCAGTCCACCTCGACGACCGAGCTCAACTGCCATCATGTCTTTCTTCTTTTCATATTTTCCATAACACCCGTTTTTCATCTTGCAATCAGGCAAGGCATATTTTCCGTTAGAGTAATAATCCCACTCATCCTCTCTGCACCATCCCGCATGAATGATTTTATTCCCATCGTGAACGTGTGCTGTCCATCTGATCGCAGGATTCTGTGGATGGACAATACAATGCTTCGTGTTCACCTTCCCGCCGCCTTCGATTTCTTGAGGGGGACGAGCTTGAAAATTTGCACATTAACGTGCCGCCCTATTGCGTGCGCCAATGCTTTCGCCTCCGTCAATGTTCTCTGAGTGTTGTCGAAAAGGCTATGCTCGGAAGTTGCGACAACATATTTCGTACCTCGGGCGGGGGATTTAGTCATCGACTTTTTCATATGTAGCCTCGAAGATATCCGGCTTGCAGGGATAGAATTCGCCTTTCACGCCTCGGATGATCCAGTCGCCGGGCACGACGTGCATATTCCCCTCTAGAGTTTTGATAAATCCGCATTGAGCATAGGCAGGATATTTATCGAGTGTTGATTGCTCATACCTGTAAACGCTGGGATGGTCTCCATGCGTGAACCACCGTTTTGCATCAATCACTACTGGTTTCTTTCTGAATTTCATTTCGGTTTACTCCACCTACACTTCCTCGACGGATCACACTCGCAACACGTGGTTTTCTCCAGTCCTCCATTGTGGAATTGCTTGTAGTGGAATGTGCAGAAATAATGCGTTTCATGCTCGGTATGCTTGAACGATTTCAGGTCATCCATTTATTTCCTCAATTTCGATTTCGGTTCTCGGATTCTTGCGATCGAACCCGTACGTCCATTCCACATTGCAGAGAAGCGCATCGTCTTTAACGAGGCCCGACCGCTCAAAGCAGTGAAAGAGAGCGTCCATCATCGCCGGAACATCGCGTTTACGTTTATCGCCCGCAAAGTACCGAACTCGAATAATGCACGGCTTCCCCGTCAATTCTCTCGGCACGAAACGCAGTTGAGCGAATATGCCTTCTCGCCAAGCAACGAACGGCTTTAATGGGTAGCGTTTTCCTGTCCGCGTTATGCCGACATGGTTCTTGCCGCCGCGAATTGGGCCTAGCAATGTGAATCTCACTTCAATTCCATGTCCGTATTAGCTAAATGCGAGGTCATGTAATTGAAAAGCGCGTCTGCTGGCACATCGTGGACGACGAACGATTTACTCGCCCACTTGCCGTCTTCGCCCTTGAAGCGGACGCTGACGGTGACTCCGGGTGTCTTGGCTTTGATTTGGATTCTCACTTTATCCTCCAATCTTTTCCGCTTGTTATCTCGACAACCTCGCACATTCCAGCGATACGCGAGGGGAGCCTGTCGTCGCCCACCTTCTCCGCAAACTGTTGAAGCGAGAGGTTCGACGTTATCACTAGCCCGTGACGATAATTCATGATCCGCAAGTCGATGATCTCATACAAGATTTGGTTCGCGAATTCCGTCGCTTTTCCGACCCCGAGATCGTCAATGACTAGAACATCATGCTTAGCCATCCGTGCAAGCTGTTTATCCTCTTCTTCCGCGTCCTTGCGCCGGAACAATCGCATAATGTCGGTGGGCTTATAGACCGCCACGTCCTGCCCGGATTCTAGAAACTTCTTCGCTATCGCAAAACCGAGATGGGTTTTACCCGTTCCACAAGGGCCGTGCAAGTAGAGATTGAAAAGGTTCGGGTCAAACCCTATGGCTCTCTCATATGCGTTCTCCGTCCCTGCAACCACGCGGAACTTTGCGAAGTCAAACTCGGCCATTCCCTTCGGCCCTAGAACGCGCTCCATGCGGTCTTTCATCCGTTTCTGTTGCTCTAGCGCGGTCTTGCGCTTGTCATCGCAATCCCAACAAAGGCCGGATGGCATAAGCGAAGTAACCTCAGCGGGGCAACTAGGACACCGGACATATTCAAGCGGGGCTAGTTCCACGGGCTTAAACCGCATTCCCTCCGACTTCTGCCTTTCCAGTTCCCGACGCTCTTCCAGCTTCCGCTGGGCCGCCAGGATCGCCTCGGCGTTCGTACTTTCCGGGGGCGGCTTTTGGGGCTCCTGTGCTATTGGTTTTTGCTCCATAACCATCTCCTTTCGGGCTGTCCGTCTCTTTGTTTAGCCACCGCGTCAAAAAGGCGGCCATACCTCCAACGGTCTTACGCTTCCCTGGGTTATCGATGCACCACTGTCGAGCTTTCCGGCAAATGCTAAGAGCATCTAGGTTTGGGTATGAGTCCTGATACTCTTTAAGCTTCGCCTCTCTCAAGTGCCACTCGATCCCCCCCTTTCCAACCGTGGGGTAGGTGAGGACGATCGGAGATGCGTCCTCAGAGCTATCTGCTTCCTTTTGCGTTCCTTTCCCTTCCTTTCCCTTCCCTTCCTTTCCTTTCCCTACACTAATTTCAATGAAATCAATTGATTTCAACTGATTTCTGGTAGGGAGAGGCAAGTTACTTATTCTTGGCCTGTCAATTACCTGATGATTTTTCAATGCTTTTATTAGGAGGTATTTTTTGCCTTTAATTTCGTAGGCAAACATTTTATTTGACTGCACGATCTCGTTTATTAAATTTTGGATGTTTAAGTCGTCTGCGGGGTAGATTTTAGCCTTCAACGCTACCGGATCGGCCTCCAAAACACCATTATCATCGGCAAAGTTCCATAGTCCTATATAGAAAAGGCGGGATGGAATGGAGAGCTTGAGCATGTCGGGATCAGTCCAAAATTCCGGCTTTATCGTTCGTATACGGGCCACTTGCTATCAATCAACTTGATTCTGTGCCGCTTCCTGCAAATTCTTTGATAATTCATTTGGGGTTTTAGCCTTCCTGTAGGGGTTAGGCTGTCCCTTCCTGAAATTGGGGTTTCCGCGCTTCTTTTTCTCTTCCATAGACCCTCCTGTCATAATTTATTGAACAAATTGTTATTTAAAGTTTTTGAATTCTTTATCCAGCGAAGTCTTAAAATTTAATGGAATACTTGATTCGATAAAGAATAGACACTTACACCTTTTGCACGCTAAAGCCCATCTATCTTTATTGGCAACAATGACGATTTCCCCATCGTCCGAAGAATGGACTTGTTGCATATATGGGATGTCTTCTTTTTGTTGCGATTTCTTAGCCATTTTGTGACATTAGACCCTAAATTTTTTTTGAGAAATCGAACACTTCCTGCTGTAGCCGCTTGACCGCGATCTGACAATACTTTTCCTCGATCTCAATTCCGATGGCTTTACGGCCTAGGTCTTTAGCGGCCCGGAGCGTTGTGCCGGAGCCCATGAAGGGGTCGAGGATAGTTAATGGAATGTCAAAATATTTACTTTGTTGAATGCACCATTTCATTAATTCAATAGGTTTTTCTGTCGGATGACTTCTTTCTGGAAATCGAAAACCTTGTAAGTTGCTTCTTGCAAAAGTAAATATTCTTGCCGAAGTATCAAAACTAGTCCACGCCATTTCACAGTCCGCAAAATCAATTCTTTGAACTTTATCCCAAATTAAAAAACATCTAGTAGCCGGAAGACCAAAATAATTTCCACCCCAAATAATTTGATTTTTACTTAGTTTGAAAATAGTTTTAAAAGTCTGCTTACTCGGTTTAAATTTATCCCACTCTGGGGAGTTCCATTTATCGCCAATCTCTCCTTTTTTCTTTCCTATCTGTTTATTCATACCTATTCCATACGGCGGATCAGTCAGTACCAAATCCACAGGTTCCAGAAGCGGTAAAATCTCTCTACAATCAGCGTTGTAAATCGTGCAGTAATCATCCTGGTAGTAAGGGCGAGGCAAACCTACCACCCTATTACCATCTCAAACTGTTCCTTGGATCGGTCGAGCGGAATAAGAGATTCTTGAATCGGCTCGGAGATAAGCTCGTAATACGAGACATCCCACGTCTCTTTCTGGACTAGCCGAATCACATATCCTTTGCGCCTAGCTTCCGCACCGCAACGGGAAGCCGCTTTGTGATACAATCCGTGACGCGCTAATTCGGCGCAGGAAACCGTCCCGCCGTTCTTGTGCAAAAGTTCAAGGATTCTATCGAACTGGTTTTGTTTCATTTCAAATTAGAAAGAGAGAAGTGGCCGAAACTCTCTGCGCCCGGATCATGGGACACTTTTTGTAAAGTGTGACGGGGAGAGGAGATCGGCTCCAGTCTCCCCGCCCCATATTAGAAGTCTAATTCCATCTCGAAGTCAGTCAGGACTAGGTTCTGATACGGTTTACCTGTGTTCGGGTTTGTTTTAGTTCCGTCCACATAATCAACCGTGGCGGTAAATACCTTGCCATCAACCTTGTCGTCATCCCATTCGACATCATCATCAACAAGTTTTCCGCCGACAGCGATAAGTATGCCCTTGGATTGCCACGGGAAAACCTTATACTCGATTTCCGCGTTAATCCCAGGAATGTCTGGTTGCAGTTTCCAAACACGAGCCGTAGTTTTACCAACTGGAATTTTCTCGGGTTTCCCCATGACTCGAAACATACACCGCGTTCCCTTTGGTAGCTTCGTAAACGACTTAACACTTGTACGTTCGATCATCGGACAACCTCCATTTTCTTACCGGCTTTTGGCGCAGGGCTAATTTCCTCGACTTTTCCCTTAACATAGTCGATACATTTCTGAATCTGCTCGGAAGTCATTTCGTCAAAGTTCTCGACTCCGCATTTTGTCTTCCACTTCTCGACAGTATCAGCCGGGATGGTAACAAGCTTGAGCATGGTATTCAGCGTTTCCACTTGCTCAGGCATGGCGAGATTAACGGGAACGGCCTCTTTCTCGATAATCGCCTTCCCATAAAGCTCCGCGAATTCCTGATAGCCGAGAGGGTTTTCTGTCCCTTCGATAAAGGATTCAATGCGGCTTTTCTTGACTTCGTAAGTCCGCTTACGGGAACCCTTGTCCTTCTTAATCTCAATCCAGAGATCAAGGATGAATTCGAGTTTGTCGAACCCATCGAAAGTCGTTCCCTCGTTCACAAGCTGACCGTTGACCCGCGACCACTTCTCTTTCTGGTGGGCAATCAGGATCACTGTCATGTCCAGGCTTTCAAGCCAGCGAATAAGCTGACGGGTCGGGCGGTTGGCTTCCTTCTTATCCTTGCCGAAGTCATTGCCGACACGCTCCTCCGCGATAGCCGCTTCGAGGTTATAGATATGGCTGAACGAGTCGATTACGAGCGTCTTATAATCGTGCTTGGTCGTAGCCAATTCCTTGATTTCCTCGATGATGTTCTTAATGTTTTGGCTTCCTTCGTCTTTTCCCATGTATGCGCCGCCGTTCTCAATGAGCTTTTTTTGGTATTGCTCACGAACCGCGCCGCCTTCGGAGTCGATGTAATACACGTTCGGGAATTCCAGGGCGAACATCGTTTTCCCCACCCCGGCTTTACCTGAAACCATGAACTTCGGTTTCCGTTCCTTGCCTACTTCGTTCGCGTCTTTTGGTTTCTTTGCTTTAAGCATTGCCGATCTCCTTTTGTGCTAGTTTCTAACTAACTATTGACGATAGTTTCGTACTCAATCATCCGCTTGCACCATTTATCATCTATTGCTTTGATCTTTTTCCATAATTCTTCCTGCATTTCGTCGTGTAATTTTTCAATGTCGGAGCGAAATTCTTCCACAAATTTTAAGGCCTCCATTTCGTTCATGATTTCGTAGCCTCCTAGTTGATCCTAGTTATTTGAGTACGCTTCAAAAGTCGTCTTTATGCTACATTTGGTTACTGGTTTGCACGGCGGCAAATACGTTGAATCCCATTGTTCGCTGTAGTAGAAATCGCAGAACTTAGCGATGATTTCGAGGTTGTCTAATGCGATGAACTTCACTCGCCTCGTAATTCCCGCATCGTCTTAAGCTCAAGATCGGGATCGAAATACTCGTCATCGTCCGAGACAAGGAATCGACATTCTTCACAAAGACCCCATTGAGGATCGGAGATTCTATTGCCGCATTCACAGCGCAAAGACTTTTGAGGAATCGTCATTGAAGACTCCTTTTAAGCGATATTTCTTTCAACCTTTCAGCGTAGAGTCGCATTAACTTCCGTCTTTCTCGTTTAGCAATCCAAAGCCGAAGGCTAAGGATTAAGAATTCAATTAGGCCAGACATAATTACTCCGAGTAAAAAACAAGCGGCGTAGATTAGGAATTCCATGCTAGTACCCCGGCCATCGAGTCACGACGCTTTCAGGAGTTTCATTGTTCATTTTGAAGCCTCCAAGGTTCGGATTTCGATCTTGTGAATCCCTTTAATCACGTTCGGCATGAAAAAGACTAGAACCCATAACAAGATCACCGCCAGAAATACGTCTAGGAAGGTTGTACGCTTCATGCTGACTCCTTTACCCGATGTTCCCCGCCATACTCGTTTTCTTCCATTAACCGCTCTATGTCCTCATACCGTAAGAGCTTTTTCGCCCTCTTGTCGGACGAGAGGACGGTATACCTGATTTTCCCCTCATGCACCCACCGCCAGAGCCGGTCACGGCCTAGGGCGAACTCTTTGCAAGCGTTGGCGAAACTGATTCGGCGGCTCATAAGAGTCTTTCTCCTTCTTCTACTGGTTCGATTTTCTCCGAGCGGTATTTCTCAACGTCTAAGTCCTCGGTTTTGAAGTACCTATCCAAGAGCTTTACCTTGTACACCTGATCCGCTATCACCGCATCATTCACGAAATCACAAAGCCACTTGTAATCAAGCCCCAAATCGCGCCCGACTTTGGCCCAGGTGATCTCGCGGTTCAAGACTTTCTCCCGCCAAATCTCGAAAATAGCGGCTTTTTTCTTGCGTGAGCCGTTGGGCTCATGTCGGATTGTTCCTGCCTTACGAACGCGCATATTTAGTTACAGCCCTTCTAGCGTTTTCGCTATGCTCGACAAATCGGCAATTATCAAACGTGTAGTGTCCATTAGGATTTATTCTGTCTATGGACGGTCTTTTGAGCTTTGAAGCGTTATCTCGTTCCCAAATGGATTTAAGTTCTTCGTAAGTCATTAAGCACTTAATCCCTTTGCCGCCGTAATACTTAAAATTGTGGGCCTTTCTATTTCCGCAACGGTTTTTCATGTTGTAGAAGCGTGTTTTTTGGAGCAGTTCTGTTAAATTCTTGGCTCTATATATTTTTGACTTTGCCAGGATAATTTCCTTATTCTCCTGGTAATACCGCCTATCTGATTCGCGGTGTTTCTTTTTCCTCTCACGCCACTTTTTAGCTAATGCTAAGCAGTGTTCTTTGTTCTTTGCATAGTAAGCCTGTGCCTTTTTTATGCACTTTTCCCTATGTTTCAGATAGTATTTACGATCACTTTCCGATTGGGTCATTTTAGGCATACCACCTTTTTCCCACTTTCTTTTTGTTGCTCTCCGACGGGGCTATCCGGTTATTTCCGTTTTGAAACCGCTTATTTACGGTAAGCGATAGAGGGGAGTCGGAAATTCCCGTATTGACGGTTTTCCCCGTCCTTTTACAATGGGTGATAATGAAAGAATTATTGGAAAATGGGTTTACAGAGAGGGCCGGATTTTCTATAAAGAAAGGAACAGCCGGACAACTGAAAGCTTTTCCCGCAAAGGAGTCTTTTTTGCTGTCCGGCTGTCTTGTGAACGCGCCATCTCGGCGAAGAGGCAACGCGCCCACGCTTAAATCGTGGAGCAATAAAAAAAGCCCTTCATTCGCCGAGATGTTCGCCTTCAATTTAGGACTCCATTTTTATAGTTCGGTTTTTAATGTTTCGCTTGGCCCGATTCCAAGCGTGATTGCTAAATTTTTGTATCGTTCTTTGAAGGGCTTAAGCCTTTCAAGGAGGCCTTATGTTAAAGGCACTTTTGAAGAGGGCTTGCTCTCCATCGTTCTAGGGCTTGGCAACCCTGGAACACCGGCCACCCGACCGTTAAGGGTGATGGAGGGATCGCAACGAGTCATGACTTTTTGCGATGGGGGTCTAGCTGATGCCAACGGCTATGTCCCGAGCCCTTCAAAGATCGATCCTGGGTAAAGTATAGTAACGTAGTCAACTGTAATAATTGTAGTAGTTTGTAGTAAATCTGTCAAGGGGTATATATTATTTTTAATGCCTAAAGAAAAGAAGGGTTTACCGACGAGCGTTCGGTTAAAACAAGATTTACAGGAAAAACTTCTTCAATTTATGAAAGAGGAAAATCGCGACTTTCCTAATGCATTAGATGAATTGCTCCGGAGAGCTTTTGGCGAAAAGGATAAGAGTCAAAAGGAAATGGAAGAATTAAAAAATACCCTTCAATACACGGTTGATAAACTTCATGCCATCGAGAAACTCGAGCACGATCCGAGCATACTTACAAAAAAAAACAAAAAGGCTGGCAACCAATAAATCAAATAAAT
>Ga0196963_10002695_pt1 | contig 10418 bp, 12 predicted proteins | sample S1_5metaG_FD_148600 | JGI IMG/M metagenome (GOLD analysis project Ga0196963, IMG submission 148600) | Soil microbial communities from Anza Borrego desert, Southern California, United States - S1_5 | ecosystem: Environmental > Terrestrial > Soil > Desert | place: USA: California | collected... | reverse complement strand
AGGCGTTCGGCTGGATCGACGTGCGCGACGGCGCGATCGGCCCGCGCGACCAGATCGGGCGGCAGCTGTGGACCGCGGGGGCGTGGCCGGCGGTCGGCGCCACCGCGCGCTGCCCGATGCACGCGTGGACGCGCCCGCCGTACGCGATCTCGCCGACCGTGGCGCCCAACGCGATCGCGACGCGCGATCCGTCGTCGCCTGATTTCGGTCGGCCGTACCTGCGCCATCCCGATCCGCTGCCGATGGTCGCCAACGGCTGGCCAGGCGCGGTCAGCGACGCGGCGTGGGACGACTTCGCCGCCGGCGATCCGCGTCCGCGCGGCGGCACCACCGGGCTCGCCTGGTTCCGCTGCCACCGCGAATCGCCGGCGCGCTTCGTCCTGACCTGCGGCGCCGGCGCGACCCAGGGATTCCGCAGCTGGCTCGAGGTCCAGGCCGCCGGCGCCGAGGCGACGTTCGCCGACGACCAGGCGCTGTTCGACGACCTGCGCGCCAACGAGCGCCTGCTGTGGTACCGCGTCGAGTGGTCGGCCGCGGTGACCGTCAACAACTACCACTCGATCGACTACCACGTCGGTCAGTCCGGGCACTACTACCTGATCGCGGTCAACGGCTCGCTGGGCAACGGCGATACGCGCTCGCAGATGCGCGCGCCGAATCCGGTCGGGACCATCCGCTGGGTCGAACGCCTGGCGGGCGAGCCGGCGATCTGGTGAGCGCGGCGCGTCAGTCGCCCGCAGCGGCGCGTCAGTCGCCCGCAGCGGCGCGTTCGACGGGCGTGTCGTCGGCCGGCGTCGCGGCGGCATCGATGGCTCCGCCCGGGGCCGCCTCGTGCGCGGACGTCGCGGGGACGGCGGCGGGAACGGTCGCGACCGGCTCGGCGTCGGTGGCGTGCTCGGCGCCGGGCAGCAGGTCCGGCGTCGCGAGCAGCGCGCGCGCGAGCTTCGTCAGCCGCGCATCGGCCGCGCGCAGCCGCTTCTCGAGCCCCGCGCGCCGCGTCGGCTCGATCGCGCGCAGCAGCCGGCTCCCGGTCAGGAAGGGCTTGGTCGCGTCCGTCGCCTTGCCGCGCGCGACCGCCTCCTCGGCCTCGAGCAGCAGCAGTTCGGCCTCGGCGAGCTGCTCGGCGGCGAGCGGATCGACCACGCCGGCGGGCTCGTCCGCGCCGCGTTCGTAGGCCTCGGCCAGCTCCTGCGCGCGGCGCGCGGTCTCGGCGTCGAGCGCGGCGCCCGCGTCGGCGGCCCCGGCAGCCGCGACCAGCAGCATCAGCAGCGCGGAGCGGCTCATCGCGGCACCGCCGCGCGCGGGTCCTCGAGACGGACCGGCACGCCCGCGCCGCGCAGCGCGCGCTTGATGTCGCCGACGGTGTAGTCGCCGTAGTGGACCATGCTCGCGACCAGCGCCGCGTCGGCGCCGCCGGCGGTCACCGCGGCGGCGAGGTGCTCCGGCGTGCCGCCGCCGCCGGAGGCGATCACCGGCACGCGCACCGCGTCGGCGATCAGGCGCGTGATGGTCAGCTCGTAGCCCTGGCGCACGCCGTCGGTGTCGATCGCGTTCAGGCAGATCTCGCCGGCGCCGCGCGACTCGGCCTCGCGCGCCCAGGCCAGCGCGTCCTTGCCGGTCGCGGTGCGGCCGCCGTCGATGACCACCTCGTAGCCGCTGGGGATCGAGGGCGTCGGCGCGACGCGCTTGACGTCCATGCCCAGCACGACGCACTGTGCGCCGAAGGCGCGCGCGCCGGCGTCGATCAGCGCCGGGTCGCGCACCGCGGGCGAATTCACCGAGACCTTCTCGGCGCCGGCGAGCAGGACCGCGCGCATCTGCTCGACCCCGCGGATGCCGCCGCCGACGGCGAACGGGATGAAGATCTCGCCGGCGACGCGCCGCACGACGTCGATGAACAGGTCGCGCTTCTCCGCGGAGGCGGTGATGTCGTAGAAGACCAGCTCGTCCGCGCCCTGCTCGTAGTAGCGGCGCGCGTAGTCGACCGGATCGCCGAGGTCGACGTTGCCGGCGAACTTCACGCCCTTGGTCACCTTGCCATCCCGCACGTCGAGGCAGACGATGACGCGTTTGGTCAGGGCCATGGGCGGGATCGTCGTCGCGCCGATCGGCGACGCCAGCGCGAGGGGCGGCGCACGCGGGCGCCGATGCCCGCCGTCGTACCGCCAGCGACCCGGCCCCGCTGGCATCCCGGTCTCGACCGGTAGCTTTTCCCGCCGATGGAACCGCGCCGCAACCTCTTCGACCTGTTCGCGAATCCCTGGGTCCGCATGGCCCTCGAGGCGCTGGCGATCGTCGCGGTGTTCTGGCTCCTGCACCGGCTGTCGGCGGTGCTGACGCCGCTGCTCGTCGGACTGGTCCTCGCGTACATCCTCGACCCGCTGGTGACGTTCATGACCCGGCGGCGCTTCGGCCGCACCGCCGCGGCGAGCCTGGTGTTCGGCAGCGGCGGCCTCGTGCTCATCGCCTGCTTCGCGCTCGCGGTGCCGATGGCCTGGCAGGAGGGCACCTACCTCTACCGCGTCGCGATCCAGGGCGACCGCTGGGAGGACCGCGACGGCGACGGCGTCGCCCAGCCGGCGGAGATGACGCGCGATCTGAACCGCAACGGCCAGGTCGACCCGAGCAGCGTCACGCAGCTCAAGCGCTTCCTCGAGGCCAAGGGCTGGCTCAAACGCCCCGATGTCGAAGCCGTCGACGAGCCGGTCAAATCCGGTCCGGCGGGATTCGATCCGGATGAATGGCTGCGGACGTGGTTCACGCGCGTCACCGACAGCCTGCGCAACAACACCGGCGACTGGTTCGGCAACGTCGGCGGCTTCCTCGGCGCCGTCGGCTACTGGCTGCTGACGCTGCTGCTGGTGCCGATCTACGCCTATTTCTTCTCCATCAACCTGCCGCGCGTCAGCCGCACCATCACCGAGCACATCCCGATCGCGCACCGCGACCGCACGCTGCGCATCCTCGCCGAGATCAACCGCTCGGTCGGCGCGTTCTTCCGCGGGCGCATCGCGGTCTGCGCCGTGCTCGGCGTGGTCGCGGTCGTCGGCTTCGCGATCTCCGGCGTGCCGAGCTTCCTGGTCCTCGGCGTGATCATGGGCGTCGGCACGGCGATCCCGCTCGCCGCCGGGCTGGTGCTGGTGCCGGTCGCCGCGCTGCTCTACCTCGACGGGGCCTCCGGCTGGCAGTACGTCGTCGCCGGCAGCACCTACCTCGCCGTCCAGGCGTTGGAGCCGGTGCTGATCACGGTGATCATGGGCAAGGGCGTCGAGATGCATCCCGTGCTGGTGCTGATCGCGATCCTCGCCTTCGGCTCGCTGCTCGGCGCCATCGGCGTGCTGCTCGCCGTGCCGCTGGCCGCGACCGCGCGCATCCTGATGCGCGAGTTCCTCTATCCGCACGTGCGACGATTGGCCGGCCTGGACCAGGAACCGCCGGCGTTGGTCTGACGGGTTTCCGCGTCGAGCGTCGAGCGTCGAGCGTCGAGCGTCGAGCGTCGAGCGTCGAGCGTCGAGCGTCGAGCGTCGAGCGTCGACCTTCGAGCTTCGAGCTCAGCCCTGCGCGGCGGCGCGCAGCTCGCCCGCCGACCTGCCGGTGACGCGGCGCAGCGCGCGCGCCAGCTGCGCCTCGTCGTTGAGCCCGACGCGCGTGGCGATCGCGCGCAGCGGCATGTCGCTGGCGACGAGCAGCGCCGTCGCCGCCGCGACGCGCTGCTGGAGCAGCCAGCGCATCGGCGTGACGCCGACCGCCGCGCGGAAGGCGTGGGCGAAATGCCAGCGGCTGAGCCCGGACGCGCGCGCCAGATCGGCGAGGGTCAGCCGCTGGTCGAGACGATCCTCCACCGCCCTGCGGATGGTCGTCACCAGGTCGTGGGCGGCATGCCGATCGCCGCGCGCGATGAGGTGCGCCGTCGCCGCGAGCAGCCCATCCGCGGTCTCCGGGCCGGCGGGCACGACGCCGCCGGCGATGTCGATGATCCAGCGCGCCGCCGCGGCGAGGCGGCCGTCGCGATCGACGTGCGCGACCGGCCAGCCGCGGCTGTCCGCGCCGTGGCCATCGCTCCACGCGAGGTAGAGCATGACCAGGCGGGTTCCGCCGACCGCCTCCTCGGCGTGGTCGACGCCGTGCGGATAGTGCAGGGCCTGCCCCGGACCGGCGGTCAGCGTCGCGCCGCCGATGGACACGCGCAGCGCGCCCTCGATCGGCACGATCAGCTCGTTGTGATCGTGACGGTGGACGCCGTAGGTCCAATCCGGGGCGAAGACCATGCGCATCGCGTGGGCGAGGCGCGGCCGACCGATGAAGGGCCCTTCCATGCTCGGCAAGACTACACCGGCGGCGGAAGGCGGGGCGGCGGAATCCCGCGCGCAATCCGCCGCCGTCGCGGTCAACGTCCGCCATGCCTGGCGGCCCGGTCGGCGCAGCTACCATCGGCGCCATGACCGAGGACCGCTTCGGCGATTTCATCGGTCCGATGGCGCTGATGGCGCAGGTGCGCAGCGCCGTCCCGTGGATCGCCCGGCTCGAGGCGCCGCCGGCGCCGCCCGGCACCCGGCCGAGCGCCGTGGCCACGGGCGCGATGGGCTGGCTGAGCGCGCTGCGCGCCGCGACGGCGGTCGCCGCGACGGCGCGGCCCGATCCGGAGGAACGCTTCGACTACGCCTGCCTGTGCTTCGCCGCGCACCATGCCACCGTCGCCAGCTTCGTGCCGACGGACGTCGATTCGAAGATCCGTGGCCATGCCTGGCACGACGAACCCGACGCGGCGCGCCGCGGTCGGCTCCTGGATCTCGCGCTCGCGGCGACGCGCTGGGACGTGCGCCCGGTGTCGCGCCGCTGGGTCATCGCGGCCGGACGCACGGTCAGCGGCCACGACGGCGAATGGCTGGGCGTCATCGCCGGCGCGCTCGGCGCGGCGCTCACGCACCGCGATGAGCCGGCGGCCGAGCGCTGCGTCGCCGCGCTCGACGAGGAGCTGGCGCGCGAGGCCCAGGCGTTCACCGCCGCCCTCGCCACGCCTGGACTCGACGCGCTGCGCCTCGCCGCCGTGCTGACGCACAACGCCGGCGATCTCGACCAGGGCCTGTCCTACTGGCGCGCCATCCTTCCCACCCATCCCCTGCGCGCGCGCTACGCGCGGCTGGCGCACGAGGGCGGCGACCGCCACGGCGGCGCGTTCCTGCGCGCGGCGGCGATCTACAAGCGCGTGCTCGCGGCGGAGGGCCACCGCAACTACCCGCTGCGCGAGGCCAAGGCGCTGCGCCGCGACCCCGACCTGCTGCTGCCGTTCGCGCCGCTGCTCGACGACTGGGGGCGCACCCTGGCGACGCACGAGGCGCTGTCGGGCGGCGACCGCGACGAGATCCTGACCACCCTGGTCGTCGGTTGCCGGAAGGTGCGCGGCCAGGCCGGGTACTACCGCGCGATCGCCGGCTTCGTCGACGCCGCCGGCGGCGCCGACCGCGCCGGTCGGCGGCTGGCGAGCGGCGCGCGCAAGGCGCTCGACGATCCCGGTCTGCGCAAGCTGATCGCGGTGGCGCAGGGCTCGTTCGAATCCAGCCTGGTGAAGCGCATGCAGCAGGCGCTGACGGAGACCCGGTGAGCGATGGCGCGCTGTCGGTCCACGACCACCTGCCCGATCCGCGGCTGCCGCTGTCGGTGCGCCGGGTCCCGGTCGACTACGTCGTCGCGCCGCACCGCCACGAGTTCCAGGAGATCGTCTACGTCGTGCGCGGCCAGGCGCGCCACGTCACCGAGCTGCTCGACGGATCGCTGACCAACGTCATGCGCACGGCGACGATGACCCTGCTGCCGGGCGACTGCTTCGTGGTCTCGCCCGACGAACGCCACGCCTTCACCCAGCCCGAGTCGCTGGTGGTCTACAACATCCTCTTCACGCCCGAGCTGATCGCCGGGGAAGGGCGCTGGCTGGCGGGCGTTCCGGGACTCGCCGATTTCCTGTTCCTCGAGCCGCTGTTCCGCCGCGAGGCCGAGCACGCGCCCAAGCTGCATCTCGACGTCGGCGAACGCGCCGCGGCGCTCGCCTGCATCGAGGCCATGGAGCGCGAGACCACCGACCGCTCGCCCGGCTACGAGCTGGCGGCGCGCGCCCGCCTGCTCGAGCTGCTGGTGCACCTCGGCCGCGCGTGGAGCCGCGCCGGCGCCGATCGCCCGGCGCCGCTCGCCAAGGGCCAGCGCGACGCGGTCGCCGCCGCGACGGCGTTCATGGAGGAGCGCTACGGCGACGACCTGTCCCTGCGCGCGATCGCCGACGCGGCGTACCTGAGCCCGCACCACTTCTCGGAGCTGTTCAAGAAGCGCACCGGGCTCTCGCCGTGGGAGTACCTCGGCAAGCTGCGCATCGAGCGCGCGCAGGAGCTGCTGCGCACCGGCGACGCGCCGATCACCGAGGTGGCGCTGGCGGTGGGCTTCTCGGACAGCTCCTACTTCGCCCGCGTGTTCAAGACCCAGACCGGGCTGACGCCGCGCGACTGGCGCCAACGCGAGCGCGGCTGACGACCGGAGAGCGCCGACGCATCGGCCGCCCGTCCGCGCCGAATCCGGAAAAATCCCCCGGCCGTCCTGGCGGCCCGGCGAGCGGTCCCGCTACGCTGCGCGGATGAGCACCGCCGCCGCCGCCGCCCCGCGCATCGTCCCCGCCGCCGCGCACCGCCGCTTCCACGAGGACGGCTTCACCTGCGTGCCCGATTGCCTGCCGCGCGACGAGGCCCTGCGCCTGCGCGCCGCCGCGCTGCGCGTCAGCGCCCAGCCGGCCGCCGGCACGCTGCTCACCGGCGACGGCGTGTTCCGCCAGCTGGTCAACGTCTGGCGGCACGATGCGCAGATGCGCTCGCTGACCTTCCACCCCCGCCTGCTGCAGGTGGTCAACGAGCTCGCCGGTCGGCCGATGCGCCTGTGGCACGACCAGATCCTGATCAAGCAGCCGCGCAACGGCTTCGCGACCGAGTTCCACCAGGACCTGCCGTACTGGCCGGTCGACCGCGACACGTTCACGATCTCGACGTGGATCGCGCTGGGCGACGTGCTCGAGCAGAGCGGCAGCATGGCGTTCATCCCCGGCTCGCACCGCCTGAAGGGCGCATCCAGCGATCTCAACGACCCGCGCTCGCTGATCACGCAGCACCCGGAGCTGGCCTTCGCGGAACGCCATGGCTTCCCGCTGCGCGCCGGCGGCGCGACCTTCCACCAGGGCTACACCGCCCACCGCGCGCTGGCGAACGAGACCGACGAGCCACGCGTCGCGCACATCGTCATCTGGATCGACGCGGCGGCGCGCTGCGACGGCAAGGGCCACATCGTCACCGATGGCCTCGGGCTGAACGCCGGCGACGATTTCCCCGCCGACCTCTGCCCGCTGATCTGATCCTGCCGTAGGTCGCGCCTGGGGCGCCGCATCGGGTCGGGTGGCCTGTTTCAGGACTGGAAGGTCGGATTAGGAAGCCAAGCACGAGTCATAACGTCCCGCCCCGCACCACCACCGGGGGCAAATCATGACGATTCTATCGCATCGCACGCCGCGCAGCTACGGGGCGGAGCTGAGGCTGGCCGCAGCAGGCGTCGCGTGGATCGCCACGCTCGAACGCAGGGCCTCCTGTAGGGCAGCGATGACCGGCACGTCCGAACTCATCGCGCGCGCTGCGCGCCTGACGGTGAACGCGAGCCCGAGCATCCACGTCCTCGACTGGAGGCGCTCCCATGCCACATGGCGACAGTGACGCGGCGGACGCAGGCGCCTCGGTCGCCGAGCATGCCGGCGCGGACGAGCGCCTGCGCGCGTACCAGGATGGCATCCCGCACCTCTCCTGGACCGCCGCGCCCGACGGCAGCATCGACTTCTGCAACCGCCGATGGCTTGAGTACACGGGCAGATCCGCCGAAGAACTGCTAGGGGATCGCTGGTTGGCGGTCCTGCATCCGGAGGACAAGGCCAGGCACCTCGCCGAGTGGGACCGGGCCATGCGGTCGGGCAGCCACTACGAGCAGGAACTGCGGCTGCGTCGCGCGGACGGCGAGTGGCGCTGGCACTCAGTGCGTGACTGGCCATCGCGTGACGCCAACGGCACTATCACGCACTGGTACGGCACCGCGACCGACATCCACGACCAGCGCCTTCTCGCCGAGGAGCGGCGCGAGACCGAGGAAAAGCTGCGTGCCGCGAACGAGGAGCTGGAGCAGTTCGCCGGGATCGCGTCGCACGACCTCCAGGAACCGCTGCGGATGGTCGTCAGCTACCTGAACCTGCTGCGGCGACGGTCCGAGGGAAAGTTCGACGATCAGGACCGACACTACCTCGACCAGGTTATCGACGGCACGACGCGGATGCAGCGGCTGATCAAACACTTGCTCGATTACGCAAAAATGGGGCGCACGGAGCTGAACCTCGAACCGCTGGAGTGCGCTGATCCGCTGAACGAGGCGCTCCACCTCCTCGGTCCGCGCCTCAAAGCAGCAGGTGGATCGGTGACGCACGACCCACTGCCAGCGGTCATCGGCGACCGGCAACAGTTGGTGCGTCTGTTCCAGAACCTGATCGGCAACGCGGTGAAATACCGCCGGAACGACGTGGAGCCGCATGTCCACGTGTCTGCCGAGCGACGCGCTGGATTCGTGGAGGTCTCGATCCGCGACAACGGGATTGGCATCAAAGAGTCAGACCGCCGTCGTATCTTCGATCCATTCACCCGCCTCCATACCCGCCAGGAGTTCGCGGGGACCGGTTTGGGCCTCGCGATCTGCAAACGCATCATCGACCGACATGGTGGCGAGATCAGGGTCGAGTCGCAGCCTGGGTCGGGCTCGACATTCAGCTTCTCCCTCCGTGCGGCCTGAGCCGCCGAGCAAGCGCTACCCGTCGGCCCGCGGACGAGCCGCCACCGCCCTCGCGGACGGGCGCTCCTACGTCGACGCGTCGCACGAAGGCTAGAGATTATTCGCCGGCGGCCAGCGCACCGAGGAGCTTGGCGATCTCGCGCACGCGCAGCGAGGAGGTGACGTGATCGCCGATCAGGGCGCCCTCGGGCATCCCGTCATGTGCAGCCTCGTCGGGACCTTGGACGACAGACAAGCCGCCGGCCGCGGTGATGTGGCGCAGGCCGGCAGTGCCGTCGCTAAGCATCCCTGAGAGTGATTGTGGACGACATCGCGCTGGACTACCTCGATGCCATGCCGGACCTGATCGACGCCGGCGCGGCGGGGTGATCTGACGGTAGTTTCATGCCGGCGGACGTGCTCGCCCTGCGGAGCTACGCGCCGAGATCGAAGCCGATGGGCGGCGCGACGAACTCGTGCACCTCGTTCACGAACGCCACGCGCGTGATGTGCTTGGGGTTCACCAGCATGCCGCCGATGGCCAACGACTGGGACGCCAGTGACTGGTGGCCCGGCTCCAGCGGCCGGTACAGCTCCCAGCTCATCCTGATGCGCATGGTGATCACGCGGATCACCTGGGGCGTCTCGGTGACGTAGATAGGGTCGTGGCCGTCGGAGGTGAACACGGCGATGGTCAGGCGGGGTTCTGTCATGGCCCCGAGGTTATCGCCGCCGGTGGGCGGCGAACGGCCTCGGGGTCCGTCGCCCGCGTGACTCGGCAAAGCAGGTGATTACGTCGGCGCCGATGCCGCCTGCCGATCCTGGCCATGCCCGACAGCCGGCGCTCCCTGAGGTAGAGCATCTCAGGAAGGCTCTGAGCAGCCTGAACGACGAGTCGGATCGGGGTATGGCGCTTGTCGCTGCGGCGGTTCTAGAGGAGCGCCTGGAGGACATCCTGCGCGCCTTCTTTGTGGATGAGGCGCCTGGTGCCGCCTGCTTGGGCGATCGGAGGCGCCACTCGGGACGTTCTCAGCAGAGGCCGCGACAGCGTATGCGCTCGGGCGATCGACGAGGTCGAGGCGCGTGAGATCGACACCATCCGCCGCGTTCGGAACGAGTTCGCCGACCAATGGGAAGGCGTCTCCTTCGAGAGCGGCCGCGTCAAAGACCTTGCTCTGACCCTCCCTTGGCATGGACCGAAAGAGTACGAACCAGGTTCGACTCCGCGTTCCCGTTTTTCCGGGGCGGCGGCAATGCTGCTGACGGATCTGATGTGGCGCACCCGCCTGGCCTCCACTGAACGAAGGAAGCCGAAGAAGCGGCCGAACGCCGCCAGGTAGGGCGACGCCGAACTCCTGCGCATCCGCGCGAGGGCGTTCCCGCACGGATAAGCAGCGCGTTGGTGGTGGTGGAGTCGCTCACGCGCCGGTGCAGACGTGCCGTACTGGCCCGTGCCGCGCGACACCTTCACCATCTCGACCTGGATCGCGCTCGGCGACGTGCGCGAGCAGCGCGGCAGCATGGCGTTCATCCCCGGCTCGCACCGCCTGAAGGGCGCATCCAGCGATCTCAACGACCCGCGCTCGCTG
>Ga0196963_10002694_pt1 | contig 10422 bp, 7 predicted proteins | sample S1_5metaG_FD_148600 | JGI IMG/M metagenome (GOLD analysis project Ga0196963, IMG submission 148600) | Soil microbial communities from Anza Borrego desert, Southern California, United States - S1_5 | ecosystem: Environmental > Terrestrial > Soil > Desert | place: USA: California | collected... | reverse complement strand
GTAAGCGACGTGCCATTCTGCGAAGGAATGTTCGAGGTGGAGAACGACGTTCCGTACACGGCATTGCCCGCGTAGTCAAAGCCGCTTCCGTAGATCGTGATCGTCGTCCCTGCGGGGCCCGAGGCGGCCGAGAGAGATGTCAGCGTTACGCCGTAGTGGTAGGGCGGGATGGGCGGTGTGTAGGGCGGGATGACGCCACAAGTGCGGACCTGGATCGCGGCACGCGTGGAAGCGTCGACAAAGCCCGTCTGCGGGAGACCCGCTGCGTACTGGAAATTCTTAACTGCTGCTTGCGTCGCAGGGCCGAAGTAGCCGGTGATCATCCATGAGCCGCCGCCCGGATAGTTCTGCGCAACGAGAAAGGTCTGCAGCGTGCGCACCTCGCTCGAGCGAGATCCGTATCCGAGGTCGCTGTAGAGCTGCACACAGCCGCCACCATAGAGCGTTTGCGTCACCGGCTGCGGATATACCGTCTGCGGCGGGTAGTAGTAGCCTTGCGCTGATGCCACCGAGGCAAAAAGGACGATCGCGCTTACGCCCGAAACGAGGAGCTTGGTCATAGGCTCAAAAAATGGCTGTTTTTAATGATTATTGCGCGATTATGCAGCAAAATGTGCCGCTTGGCAAGGGGCTGGAGGTACCCTCACCATGCGCGGGTAGCTAGTGTCTTCAAGCCCCCGTGTACTGCGGATGAAGGGTTTTACCAGAGGTCGAGCCGCGGAAGCGGGAGCGTTGTCCCCTCTTCAATGCTCTCATTTCTGTCGTCGAGCTTCTGACGCGCCTCAAGGAATGCGTTTATCACGGCGGCATCCTGCAGAGCGGCGCGTATCGCTTTGCGCGCAAGCTGCGGATCGCCCATATCTACATGGATCGCGTTGACGCGTTCGCGGATCGTTGAGATCTCGAGTTGGACGCGCGCAGTCGTTGTTGCACCCAATTCCGGCGCGAGATCCACGAGGCGCACCTCTGCTTCTGCGAGGATGTCGAGCACGTTCTCGCCGAGGCGCAGCGCTATTTCCGCGTGCGCTTCTTCAGAGTTGCCTTGATCCATAATTTGCATCGTCATCTCCGTGGGAGCAGGCGCTGCCGCCTTGGCGCTGAGGGCGCGTACGTCATCGACGATCTCCTCTTTGCGGTCGGCGAAGGCGACGCGCTCGCCCTGTCGCTCGACGTGCCCCGCAAAAGATTCCGATTCTCGTGCGGTGTCGCGATCGCGGCTCACCTTCCCGAGGAGGGCGATGACGTTTGCGCGCGCCGTGGCCTTCGAGCCGAATTTTGCGGAGATGGTCGCCGCGACGACGGGGTCCTTCGCCTCGACGGTCGTCACGATGCTCTCGACGTGCGCTGTGTGCGCATCGAAGTTGCTGGCGAGCTCTGCGCTTAGCTCTGGCGTGAGCGTTCCCCGCGCGGCGAGCGTCTCCGCTTCGTCGAGACGGCGCTCGGCAAGCGAGGCATGCAATGCGGCTTTTGATTCATCAGAAAAAGCGAGTGCGGCGCGGATCGGCTCGCTGATCCCCACTTTCACGTTGTAGAGAAAATCTCCCGGCAGGGCGCCTTCAGCAGCGTAGGTGCCGCCGACGCCGATCGTGAGCACAAGAACAAGCGCCACGGGAACGGCAAAGCGCGGCATCACGAACGAGAAGTATGGGCTCGGCACGGGGCGCGGTTCCATTGCGGTCAAAAGACGCGCTTTGATGTGCGAGCGCTCCGCATCGGTCATGCGGATCTTCTCGACTTCAGTATTCAGTTGTTTGAAAAAGTTTGTCATATCTTTTTTTGAGCATGCGCGTCTTTCTCTGCCTTTTCAAGCAGCGCGTGCAGCTTCTTGAGCCCCCGGTGCAGGCGGACGGAAACGACGTTCTCGCTCTCGCCGACGGCGGCTGCTATCTCCTGCAAGGAAAGGCTGTTCACGTAGCGCATCGTGATGACCTCGCGATAGAGATCAGGAAGCGAACGGACGGCTGCGACGGCGCGAGCGCCATCGAATCTGTCCATAGCGGCTTCGAGCGTGTTCGTATCGTCGCGCGGCAGCATCGATTCTATCGTGCCTCCCTCGTCGTCCTCCAACATGTTGTCGAGCGAATACGATTTCGATCGGCGATATTCGTCGATGATGAGGTGCCGGAGCGTGCGGAAGAGGAACGGCCGCAGCTCTCGTATCTCCTCGCCGCGTGACGCGTATGCCCACGCACGGAGGAAACACTCCTGTACTATTTCGAGCGCCTTGTCCCTGTCTGAAAGACGGAGCGAGGCATGCCTGAAAAGCTCGTCGGAATGACGGTCGAACGCTTCATGGAACGCTTTCTGCAGGTCTGTCATAGAAGACGCTAAAAAAGGCCGAATCTTACTGCCAAAAACCGCAAGATGCTCTACTGTACCACTGCGGACTGGAATACGACAACAAAGCCACAAAATTCGCTACGCTTTTGGTACCTCGCTGGTCGCCTCCTCACGCCGGATCTTTATGAAGGCTGGTATCGTAAGCAGGCGGTCAAAGGGAAGCAATCGTCGACCCGCGACGAGCGCGGTCAGTATCGCTGCCGCGCCGCCTGTCGCGAGCGCTGCGCGAGCCGAAGCATGCTCCCCGATGAATCCAATGATCGGAGCGCCGATGAGGGTCGAGCCGAAAACTGCCATCCCCCAGAGCGCCATAATTCGCCCGCGCATTTCCGCGCCTGCGGCGAGTTGCAAGAGCGTGTTCCCCGTCGAGGCCATCGTGATGGAGAAAAATCCCACAGCGACCATCGCGACGACGGCGAGGCCGAGCGTCGGAGCAAGTGCCGTGGCCGTGATCGCGGTGCCGAAAAGAAATGCAGAGATAAGGAATTCGTGGACCGCGATCTCCTTCCTGCTTGCCGAGAAGAGGCCGCCAGCAACAGAGCCGATGCCCATGGCAGAAAGGAGCGCCGCGTAGTCGGCGGCGGTTCCGAGGAAGGTCACTTTGGCAAGAAGCGGGAGCGTGACCTGGAATTCATACGAGAGCGTTCCGATGACTGCCATCGAAAGGAGGATAGTCCGGATCTCCGGTACCGAGGCAGCAAAGCGAAGTCCGGCGAACAGATGGTCGTCGCTCACTCCGCGTGTCTCTCGATGCAGGTCCTTCGCTCGCAAGTTCATAAGAAGGAGAAGGTAGACAAAATAGGAAAAGCCGTTGACGAAAAAGCACACGGGTAGCCCGATCGTCGCGATGATGGCGCCAGCAAAGAGCGGCCCGAGCGAGCGCGCGACGTTGACGATTGTGGAATTGAGCGCGACGGCATTGCGCAGATTGTCCGGACCCACCATCTCGTGGACGAACGTCTGACGCGTCGGCCTATCGAAAGTCTCGAGAACTCCGTAGAGCAACGTGATGACGTATATCATCCAAAGCTCGACGGTGCCCGAAACGACGAGGATGCCGAGCAGGAAGGCAAGAAAAGCGGCGCTGGACTGCGTCACGTACAGGATGCGTCGTTTGTCCATCGTGTCGACAAGACGCCCGGCGTGGAGGCCGCCGAGGAGTACCGGTGCAAAGCGGAGCGCAAGCAGCGTGCCGAGGGCAGTACCGGAGCCCGTGAGCTGGAGTACGAGCCACCCGAGCGCGACGATGTGCATCCAATCCCCTATCTGCGTAAATCCCTGCCCGATGAAGTACAGGCGGTAGTTGCGGATGCGGAGCGACGCGAACGTGTCGTCGAATTTTCCTCGGAGCGCGGCTAATGTCATACACAAAAATACCTTGAAAGCGGCACATTTTCAAGCATTAGAGCCGCGAGAGGCGCCTTACATCTGCTCGCTCTGCTCCTTGCGGCGCAACGGTTCGCGGAAGATCCGGATGAACCACGGTGTAAAAGGCAGTCGCTTGTGTCGGTACATCCAGAAGTATCCGATGATACTGACGATGAGCGCGCCGACGCCGTCGGCGATGAGGTCCCACATCGTGTCCGCGAGAAGCACGCCCTGCCAGAACGTGTCCCCTGACAGCGTATCGCCCGCAAATTCAAATATTTCCCACACGACGCCGAGAGCCAACGAGAACGTCACCGCAAAGAGCGACACGAAGCCGGGGCTCAGGTTGAGTTCTGTTTTTCTGTGCTCGTTCAGGAGGTACACGACTACGTATCCCGAGGCTCCCAGAATGAGGCCTGATTGAAAGTGCAAAAATTTATCCCAGAACGGAATGCGGTCGTAGAACTGCGCCACTCCCCCAAGAAAGAGCGTGAGGAAAATGAACGTGACGATAGCGAGCTCGAGCGAGAACGGCAGATACATGCGATACCGCTCCTTGAGGATGGACGGGACGAGCATCAAGAGGAATATGAGCGCCGTGGATCCCGAAGCGGCGAGATCGCCCCGGAGGAGAAAGATACCCGCCGCAAGCAAGACGAGTATGCACATGCTCCAGTAGACGAGGACGGTCGCTTTGTTGCGATACCAATTCTGTATTGAGGCGCGATCCATAGTGGAGGCGCTATTGTACCAAATTGCCCCGCTAGGCTGCTTTTACCGACGTGCGAACGAAAAACTTTCGAACTTCTTCGGCGAGGATGATGGTCGCCGCTACTGGGATGATGACGAGCCATTCCGCAAGCGTGAGCGGCACGGTGTGCAAGAACGCCTGCCCTACGGGGTGGTACACCGCAAAAAGGTGGAGCGATACCACGATCGTCGTCGCACCGATAAGATACTTGTTTGATAGAAGGTCCATGGTAAAGATCGATTCGCTCTCGTGCCGGCAGTTCCAAGCGTTGAACCACTGGAAGGCGGCCATCGTGGTGAGCGAGATCGTGATCGCTTTCGGAAGGTTCTCCTCGAACGACCCAGCGAATAGATAGAGCGTCCCGAGCATCATAGGGATGGACATAACGAGCATTCGCTGTGCCATCAGAGCGTCGACAATGAGTTTTTTGGGCTTTTCAAAGCGCCCCGCGAGAAGCCCTCGCTCTTTCGGCTCCATGGCGAGCGCAACGTCGAGGAAACCGTCGGTGACGAAGTTCAACCAAATGATCTGCGCGGCGAGGATCGGAAGCGGGTATCCCAAAAAGAGAGCGCCGCCGATAACGAGAACTTCTCCGAGGCTCGTCGAAAAAAGGTAGAGCATCACCTTTTTGATGGTTTTGTAGATGTTGCGGCCCTCCTCCACGGCCGAAACGATGCTCCCGAAATTGTCGTCGAGCAGGACGATGTCCGCCGCTTCTTTCGCGACCTCCGTGCCGATCTTTCCCATCGCTACGCCGAGGTTCGCGGCGACAAGCGAAGGGGCATCGTTCACGCCATCGCCCGTCATCGCGATGATATCGCCGCGCTTTTTGTAGGCATTGATAATCCTGAGCTTGTGATCGGGCGTTACGCGCGCGAACACGCTCGTGCGCTCGAGCCGAGCGGCGAGCTCGTCGTCCGAAAGCGCGTCCACCTCGCTCCCGCTGAGCACGGTGTCGCCCTCTTGATAAATTCCTGCTTCGCTGGCGATCGCTGTCGCTGTCAGCTGGTGGTCGCCTGTGATCATAACGACGCGCATGCCGGCCTCGCGGGCGCGGGCCGTAGCGTCCTTCACCTCGGTGCGCAGCGCGTCCTGCAAGCCAAAGTACGCAACGAACGTGAGACTATGCACGTCCCTATCCTCGAGCGTGTCGTGTTCGCATGCGCGGTACGCGCCGGCGAGCACGCGGATGCCCTTGCGCGAAAGCTCGCTGAAGACAGCTTCCAGTTCCTCCCGATCTTTCTTCGTGAGCGGATGCGCTGCTCCGCTCTTCTCTATCTTTGTAGAGCGACCGAGTATCGCCTCCGGTGCCCCCACAACGGCGAGGAAATTGTGCGGGCGGTCGCGGTGGAGCGATGCGTGGTACTTCCGCGCGTAATCGAACGGTATCTCCGCTATGCGGGGCGCCTCCGCGAGCACGCGTTCCCGATCCGCGACTTTTTTTCCGAAGACGCCGAGCGCGGCCTCGGTCGGGTCGCCGCTCACGCGCCAGAGTGCGAGCGCTTCCGAGTAAGAGACATGCGCGTCCGAGCAGAAGGTAGCGATGCGTGCGGCGAGCGCTACGATAGGACTCGTGTTCGGGCCGCCCGACTCGAGCTGTACTTCGCCGCGCGGCTCATACCCCACGCCGGTGACGTCGAAGTATTCGCCCGACCATAGTTTTCTCACGACGAGCTCGTTTTTCGTTATGGTCCCGGTCTTGTCGACCGCGATCACGTTCGCTTGTCCGAGTGCCTCCACGGCCTGTAGTTTCTTCACGAGGGCATTCCTCTTTGACATGCGCCACACGCCGCTCGCGAGCACGAGCGTCATCACGATGGGCAGGCCTTCAGGTATTACGGACACAGAGAGCGACACGATGGTGGCGAACATGACGGTGAGCGGTTGTCCTTGGATGATCCCGAGGACGAGGAGTATGAGGCCTATCCCGGCGACAGCACCGATGATGGCGCGCGAGAGGTACTTAATGTTGGCCTTGAGCGGGACATCAGTGTCGATGCGCGATATCTGCTCGGCGATGCGACCGATCACCGTGCTCGATGCGGTCTCTGTTACCACAGCTCGCCCGCTCCCGTGCAGCGCGTAGGTTCCGCGGAAGATCATGTTGCGCTGTTCGGCAGCCTGCGCTTTTGCGTCTTCGACAACGCCACTATCCTTGAGGACCGGTTCAGACTCCCCCGTCAGCGCAGCTTGGTCGACGAGGAGGTCGGCGCTTTCGAGGAGGCGCGCGTCAGCTGCGATCTTTTCTCCCTCGCTCACAACGAGCACGTCGCCGGGTACGACTTCTCGGTCGGGAATGATGATCTCGAGGTCATCGCGGACGACCGTGGCATTCGTTTCGACGTATTGCCGCAGCGCCTGTAGCGTGTTCTGGGCTTTGCCCTCCTGGATGGTGCCGACGACGGCGTTAAAAACGAGAATCGCGAGAATGATCGCGGCGTCTACTGTCTCGCCCGTATAAAAAACAATGGCGGCAGCTGCAAGAAGTATGTAAATGAGTGGGCTCGCGAATTGACGCAAGAAAATGACAGGCAGCGTGTCCACTTTCGCGGCGGGAAGGATATTGGGTCCTGATTCTTCAAGGCGGCGCGCGGCGTCCTTCGCGCCCAGTCCGCTGCTCTGCGTCCCGAGCGTCTTCAGCGCGTCTTCTGCGGTTTTTGTATGCCAGCCGACGTACACTCTGTCATTGTATCGTGCTCATCGGGCGCGCGAGCCGTTTCTCCACGCTGAAGCATCTCATCCACCGCTGCTATGACCGCGTCTTCTGTGATGTCGCGTACGAAGGAGAAAGAGTGATCACAGTCCGCTCGCGCCCGCATAGGTTCGGTGAGCGTGAAGCGCATACCGCATCGAGGACAGTCCATCGTGCGCGCGACGACCACCGCATTCGCCGTCCTCTCGAGCGGCGCCCACGGGCCCACGCTGCCTGCCGCGTAGAGTCCGACGGACGGCGTTTGAAGGGCATGCGCGAGATGCAAGGGGCCTGTGTCGTTCGCGACAAGTATCGACGCGTTGCTGATGAGGCCAATGAGCGCACCGAGGGAAAGTTTGCCCGCAAGATTTTCCGCCGGAAAGTTCATGCCCGACGTGACCGCAGATGCGATCGCGTGTTCCTGCTCCACACCTGTAATGCACACGTCCAATCCCCGCGCCGCCAGCGCATCCGCGACGCGGGAGAATCCTTCAGGATGCCACCGACGCCTAAGGTCGGACGCTCCAGGATGGATGATCGCGAACGGCCGACTTTGACGGTATACAAGCGATGCCTCCCGCTTTTCCGCTGGCGTCGCGCGAATGCGCGGAGAGTAGGTAGTCGCTTTTGCGCCGAGGAGCGTCGTAAGCTCGAGGCACCGCACGGTCTCGTTCTGCAGATATACGTGCGGCATCACGAGATCGAGCGGCTGTGCGCCGCGCGAGCAAAAGCCTGCTGTCTGCTTCGCCTCAAGCATCAAAAGGAACGGATTGGAATGCTCACCCCCGCCGTACATCTGGAGTGCGAGATCGAATGCCTCGCCACGCATCCGCTCGAAGAAATCGTCGACAGCGCGGAGGTCGGGCACGCACGACACGTCTTCGCCGACGCCCGGATACTGCGGTACGACCTCCACGCGATCGACCAGCGGCCGCTCTTGAAAAAATTTTTTGTGCCACGGTCGTCCGAGGTACACGATCTCCGCACCAGGGTACGCGGCGCGTATTGCTTCAAGCGCTGGCAGCGCGACGACAAGATCACCGAGCGCGCTCGGGCGGAGTATCGCTACCTTCTTGATCGTGGTCATTACGCGCATGGTGTGCTTCGGACATTAACGGCAGGTTAAGGCACGGACTTCTTCGCCGATTCTTCACGCTTCTTTGATACATAACGCTGATGGTCTCAAGAAAGCGCCCTCGCGTCCTCACGTGGCACATCCACGGGAGCTACCTGTATTACCTTTCGCACGCCGACATCGATCTCTTTGTGCCGGCGCGGCGCGGCCGTCCCGAGCGATGGGGTGGAACGGGCGGCACGTTCCCCTGGGGACCGAACGTGCACGAAGTAAAAGCCGACGACGTGAAGAACCTCGCGCTGGACTGCATTCTCTTCCAGGCGAAGGAAAATTATGAGACGGATCAATTCGAGATACTGAGCCGAGAACAGCGGGCATTGCCCCGCATCTACCTGGAGCACGATCCACCGCGCCAAACACCCACCGACACGCGCCACCACGTCGACGCGAACGTCCTCGTCGTTCATGTGACGCATTTCAATGCGCTGATGTGGGATTCGCCCGCGCCGACCACGGTTATCGAGCACGGGGTCGCGCTCCCCGCGGGCATCAGGTATTCGGGCGAAAAAGAGCGCGGGCTCGTCGTCGTCAACAATATAGCGCTGCGCGGACGCCGCCTTGGGCTCGACATATTCGAGCGGGTGCGGAGCGAGCTCCCGATCGATCTCATCGGCATCGACGCGGCGGCTCGCGGCGGCCTAGGCGAGATGCCGCGCGACACGCTTTTGCCGACGATCGCCTCCTACCGCTTCTTCTTCAATCCTATCCGCTACACCTCTCTTCCGCTCGCTCTCTGCGAAGCGATGATGATCGGCACGCCCGTTGTCGCACTCGCGACGACCGAGGTCGCCGATGTGATACACGATGGAGAGAATGGATTTACATCCACGAACATCGATAGGCTGATCTCCGACATGCGGAGATTGCTCGCCGACAAAAAAGCGGCGGCGCGACTTGGAGCGCATGGGAAAAAATACGCGGAACAGCGCTTCAGCATCGAGCGCTTTACGAAGGACTGGGAGGCAACCATTACTAATTGGATCGCCATCAAGGGCGAGAGATCGCCGCGGCATTCTACACGCGAGGGTTTCCTCGTGAAGCGGCCAGCGAGCAAAGCCCTATGAGAAAGAGAATTGCATTCATAAGTGAGCACGCATCGCCACTATCCGCACTCGGCGGCATAGACAGCGGAGGTCAGAACGTCTACGTGGATAAGCTCGCGAAACAGCTTTCGGCGCTCGGGTACGACATCGACGTATTTACGCGTTGGGAAGACGCGACCCTGTCGAAGGTCGTCGACCACTACCCGGGGATCCGCGTTATCCACGTACAAGCGGGTCCGCTTTCAAGGATCCCAAAGGAGCAGCTCCTGCCTCACATGAAAGAATTCGCAGATGAAATGGAAGCGTTCATTAGAGGCGGGTCCCTCGCGTATGAGTTGATCCACGCCAATTTCTTTATGTCGGGTCTCGTCGCCACCGAATTGAAGAAGCGGCTCGGGATTCCTTTCGTCATCACCTTCCATGCCCTCGGTAAAGTACGCAGACAGCACCAGGGGGGTGCGGACTCCTTCCCCGACGAGCGGATGGCCATTGAGGAGCGCCTGATACGCGAGGCGGATCGCGTCATTGCGGAGTGCCCGCAGGATCTCTGGGACCTTCGAACGCTCTACGGCGCCCCGCGCAATAAGATCACCATCATTCCCTGCGGACACGATCCGCTCGAGTTCTACCCGATCGACAAACGAGAAGCTCGTGCAGCTCTTGGGCTCCCTCCGGGTGAGAAATTGATATTGCAGCTTGGGAGAATGGTTCCCCGGAAAGGCGTGGAGACGGTCATAGAAGCGCTCGCGCTAATGCGCGCCCGCGGCAGCGAAGCTCGTCTTCTCATCGTTGGCGGCGAGAGCGAGCAGCCGGACGAGACGGCGACGCCGGAGATCGGGCGCTTGCGTCTCATAGCCCGCCGATACGGAGTGGAATCGGCTGTGGAGTTCGCCGGCCGTCGATCGCGCGAGGAATTGAAGTACTTTTACAGTGCTGCAGACGTCTTCGTCACTGTCCCTTGGTACGAACCCTTCGGCATTACGCCGCTCGAAGCTATGGCATGCGGGACGCCGGTCATCGGCTCCGATGTCGGCGGCGTCAAATACAGCGTCGCGAACGGCGAAACCGGACTTCTCGTGCCGCCAAAGGACCC
>Ga0196963_10002693_pt1 | contig 10424 bp, 10 predicted proteins | sample S1_5metaG_FD_148600 | JGI IMG/M metagenome (GOLD analysis project Ga0196963, IMG submission 148600) | Soil microbial communities from Anza Borrego desert, Southern California, United States - S1_5 | ecosystem: Environmental > Terrestrial > Soil > Desert | place: USA: California | collected... | reverse complement strand
GCTGGGGTCGGCTAATCGTCGCAGGTCACAGAGTTTCGGGATCAGGCCTCTCTCGTAGCGTCCTGGCGATGTCCGCCACCGTCGAGCTGCTGCAGACGCTGATCCGCAACCGGTGCGTCAACGACGGCACCCCCGAGTCCGGGCACGAGCACCGCAACGCCGAGGTGCTGGCCGACTTCCTCGGGACGACCGGGCTCGACGTCGAGCGGTACGACGCGGCACCGGGGCGCACGTCGCTGGTGGCGCGCATCGAGGGCGCCGACCACACCGCGCCGAGCTTGTGCCTGATGGGGCACACCGACGTGGTGCCGGCGAACCCGGAGGGGTGGAGCCGTGACCCGTTCGGCGGGAGCTGGTCGACGGCGAGGTGTGGGGTCGGGGTGCGGTCGACATGCTCAACCTCACGGCGTCGATGGCCGTGGCGTTCCGGGAGCTCGCGACCACCGGGTTCCGGCCTCGAGGCGACCTCATCTACGTGGCCGTCGCCGACGAGGAGTCGGGCAGCGCGTACGGCGCCCGGTGGTTGGCCGAGCACGCGACCGACGCCGTGAAGGCCGACTACGTGCTGACCGAGAACGGCGGCATCCACGCCGGCGACCGCATCACGGTGACCGTCGGCGAGAAGGGCGTGGCGTGGCGGCGCCTCCGCATCCGAGGCACGCCGGGGCACGGGTCGACGCCGTTCCGCGCCGACAACGCGCTCGTGAAGGCCGCCGCCGTCGCCCAGCGACTCGCCGAGTACCGGCCGGCGCCCGGCTTCCACGAGCTGTGGCGCGAGACGGTGGACCGCCTGCCCGTCGACGACGAGACCAAGCACGCGATGCTCGACCCGGCGAGGGTCGACGACGTCCTCGACGCGATGCCGGCCGGGAAGGGCGTGGCGCTGCTGCACGCGAACTGCCACACCACGTTCTCGGTGAACGGCGTGCACGGCAACACGAAGACGAACGTGATCCCCGACACCATCGACCTCGACGTCGACATCCGCACGCTGCCGGGCGAAGGTCACGACGAGGTGACCGCACATCTGCGGGCCGCGCTCGGCGACCTCGCCGACGAGGTCGAGGTGCACGTGGTGCTCGACGACCGCTCGACGATGAGTCGCATCGACACGCCGCTGTGGGACAGCCTGCAGCGCGCGGTGCAGCGACCGTTCGGCGATCGCACGCTCTCGCCACAGTTCATCGTCGGGTTCACCGACGCGCGCGTGTGGCGCGAGCTCGGCGCTGTCGCCTACGGGGCCGGCCTGTTCTCACCAACGGTCGACGGTGCCGAGTTCGGACGCCGGTTCCACGGCAACGACGAGCGGATCGACGTCGAGTCGCTGGACCTCACGACCCAGCTCTGGCTCGACGTCGCCCGCGACCTGCTCGGCTGAGCCGCATCCCTAGAGCAGGCCGCCGATCCGCTCGATCGGGTCGTCGGATCGCAGCACACCCTCGAGGGCATCCACGAGGTGCGCGGCGGCGGGCGGTGCATCCCAGCGGAGGGCGAGGTCGTCGTCGCCGTCGAGGACGGCGAAGCCCCAGAACTGGCAGCAGCGCTTCTCGTCGACCGCGAAGCGCCGGACGTCGGCCTCGATGTCGGCGCGCCGAGGGAACTGGAGGACCATGCCGGTGTTGGTGCGCTCGAGCGACGTCATCGCCGCACGCATGCGATCGAGCAGCGCGATGCGATCGGCCTTCTCGTCCTCGCCGAGGGTGCACGCGATCGGAGCGCTGTCGTCGAAGAGCGGCAGGAGCCGCTTCGCGCGCTCCGCCGCGGGTGTCGTCTCGGTCATGCGATCGGCACGATGCCGTCAGCAGCAGCGAGCGGCGCTCTCGGGCGCCGAGCCGCAGCACAGCTCCTCGGTCGCGGTGGCATCGACCTTGGCCGACGAGCGGCCGAAGGTGTCGCTGTCCTCGAGGACGGCGTAGATCTCCCACGCCCCGTCCGGACCGTCGACCCACACCTTGTCCTGCTTGGCGAAGCAACAGGTGCCCGACTCCTCGACCGAGTCGACACCATCGTCTGCCAGGCGCTGCTGGTGGGCCCACACGGCGTCGCTGTCCTCGACCTCGACGCCGAGGTGGTTCAGACGGCTGTCGGAGCCGGCGTTCTCGAACAGCACGAGCTTGAGCGGCGGGTCGGCGATGGCGAAGTTGGCGTAGCCGGGCTTGCGCTTGTTCGGCTCGGTGGCGAAGAGCTTGGAGTAGAAGACGACGGCATCGTCGATGTCGGGCACGTTGAGGGCGAGCTGCACGCGGGCCACGGGAACCTCCGTTAGATTGACTACTGTCGAATCGATGATGGCCGATCTATCGAGGGTTGTCAATATGAAAAAATCGCTCACGATGGCGGACTGCTGCTCCGTCCTGGTCGAGCCCATCGCCGAGGACCACGCCGCTGAGCTGGCCAAGGCGTTCGCGGCCTTGGCCGACCCGGTGCGGTTGCGCCTGTTCTCGATGATCGCCGCCGCCGGGACCGAGTGCTCGTGCAACCTCGTCGAGCCGATCGGCAAGAGCCAGCCGACGATCAGCCACCACACCAAGGTGCTCGCCGAGGCCGGCCTGATCGTCGGCGAGAAGGCGGGCAAGTGGGTCAACTGGTCGGTGGTGCCGCAGCGCCTCGAGCAGCTGCGCGCCGCCCTTGCACCGTGATCGACGCCGTCTCGACGTGACGTCCCTCGCCCGTCGTGCGCTCGCCGAGTTCATTGGCACCGCGTTTCTCGTGGCCGTGGTGGTCGGCTCCGGGATCATGGCGGCCCGCCTCTCGCCGGACGACGTCGGCTTGCAGCTGCTCGAGAACGCCGCCGCCACCGCCGGCGGGCTCGTCGCGCTGATCCTCGCGTTCGGCCCGGTGTCCGGCGCTCACTTCAATCCCGTGGTCAGCGTCGCCGACGCACTTCTCGGCGGGCTCGACCGACGCGACCTGCCGGCGTACGTCGCGGCGCAGGTCGGCGGCGCGATCACCGGGTCGATCGTCGCCAATCTCATGTTCGAGCTCGACGCCGTGTCGTGGGCAACGACCGAACGGCAGTCGATCGCCCTCTGGCTCGGTGAGGTGGTCGCCACGATCGGCCTGCTGTCGGTGATCTTCGGCGTGGTCCGCTCGGCGCGCGCCAGTGCGGCGCCCTTCGCCGTCGGCGCCTACATCGGCTGTGCGTACTTCTTCACGTCGTCCACCAGCTTCGCCAACCCCGCGGTGACGGTCGGGCGGGCGTTCACCGACACGTTCGCCGGCATCGAACCCTCATCGGTGCCGGGCTTCGTCGCCTGCCAGGTCGTGGGGATGGTGGCGGCCGTCGCGCTCGTCCGGATCCTGCATCCCGACATCGCCGACGTGGCCGACGAGGTCGTCGTCCCGCACGACTGAGCGCCGATCGGGTCACGTCCCCCCGTTGCAGACGCACAGCTCGTTGCCCTCGGGGTCGGCGAGCAGGTGCCACTGCGTGCCGTGCTCGTCGAACGCGCTCGACGACAGCCGCGTTGCGCCGAGCGCCTCGAGGCGCGCCGCCTCGACGTCGATGTCGGCGACGTGGATGTCGAGGTGCATCCGGTTCTTCGCCGCCTTCGGCTCGGGCACTCGCTGCAGGAGCAGCTGCGGCGCCCCCGGCTCCTTGGGCACGAGCATCACGTAGGCGCCGGCGCCGCCGAGGACCTCGTAGTCGAGCGCCGCCGCCCAGAACGACGCCAACCGCTCGGGATCAGCGCAGTCGAGGACGAGACCGAGCTTCTTCATCGCCCCAGCCTCGCGCCGATCGCGACGTGGGGCGCCGCCAGCCGCGGCGCCCCACGCTGCGATGTGAACGAGCGCTACCCGTTGGCGGCGTTGCGTCCATCGGTGGCGACCCAGCTCACGCAGTCGCCCTGGTTGCGGAACGGCCGCCCGTGCTGGTCGGTGCGCGTGCGCCAGCCGCCGTTCTTGCAGTCGGCCTCGGTGGCCGGCGGGTTCTCGCCGTTGGGCGTCGGGTCACAGGCATCGCCGAGTCCGTCGCCATCCGCATCGGACTGCGCGCTGTTGGCCACGTCGATGCAGTTGTCCGATCCGTTGTCGACACCGTCCTCGTCGGCATCGCCGTTGGGCGTCGGATCGCAGGCGTCGCCGATGCCGTCGCCGTCGGTGTCGTCCTGCGACGGGTTGGCCACGTCGATGCAGTTGTCAGAGCCGTTGTCGATGCCGTCGTCGTCGACGTCGCCGTTCGGGGTCGAGTCGCACGCATCGCCGAGCCCGTCGCCGTCGGCGTCGGACTGGGCGGCATTCGCGACGCCGACGCAGTTGTCCGAGCCGTCGTCGACGCCGTCCCCGTCGGCATCGCCGTTCGGGGTCGCGTCGCAGGCATCGCCGATGCCGTCACCGTCGGTGTCGTCCTGCGACGGGTTCGGCACGTCGACGCAGTTGTCGGACGCGTCCGGCTCGCCGTCCTCGTCGACATCCGGTGCCGACGTCTCCGGAGGCACCACGCCGTAGGACTGCGGGAAGCCGTGCCGGAACTCGAAGCTCGAAGTGTTCGGCGTCGGGTTCGCGTACGCGTTGGTGTTGATCCACGTGGCGCCGCTGTCGCGCCACCCGTCGGGCAGCAGGGCCTCGTAGGTCAGGTCGCTGGCGATGATCTGCGCCGCCGGCGTGTGCTCGAAGCAGTCGGCGAAGTTGGCCGACCCGGCCTCGGCCGGGGTCATCGTGGTGGTGCCGGTGACCGTGCCGTTGGGCCCGGTGATCTCGAACGTGCCCTCGAGCGACAGGATCGGCGCCCGCTCGACGACTGCGAAGCCGAGGTCGTGGGGCGCGACCGGGCCGAAGGTGACCGTCACGTGGTCGGTCAGCGTGCCCGGGTACGGCCCCGACGTCACCGGCGACGAGTGCGTGAAGGTGACCGTGCTCGTCCCGTCTCGGTCGCAGACGTAGCTCGACGCATCGATCGTCGCCGGCATCAGGTCGCCGACGAACTCGCCGGCGAGTGACGGGGGCGGTGTGTCGGCAGCCGCCGTGGCGGTGGTGCCGGCGATGACGAAGGCGGCGCCGAGGACGGCCCCGAGGCCGGCCGCGAGCCGGCGCGTGCGTGTGGCTTTCATGCTTGTCTCCCAGCTGGATCAGGTCCGTTGGCTTGCTGCGTCGCACCACGAAGGGGAAGCAACGGCGAAACCGTACGAACCAGAAGCAAAGGCGGAGCAAAGACCGTTCGTAGGATTGGTCGACGGTGACGGCGGCGATCAGACGACTGGGACGACCACGGATCGACGTCATCGGACCGGTCGCCGTCCGCAGCCGCGACGGCAGCCGGTCGGTCGGCGGACGGCCCGGTCGGGCGCTGGTCGCCCTGGCCGTCGCCGAGCCGCACGTCGGTCTGACGCTCGAGCAGCTCGCCGACGTCGTGTGGTCGGGCTCGCCACCGCCGACACACCGTCCGGCGCTGCACGTGCACCTCGGCACCGTCCGCCGCGCGCTCGGCGACGCGGGCGGCCTCGTGCGCACGGGCGAGCGGTACGCGCTCGACCGCGATGTCTGGGACACCGACGCCGCGATCGCTGCCGCGCTGGTCGGCGCCGCCCACGACGAGCTCGCTGCCGCCCCGGCGCGCGCCGCCGAGCTCGTCGAGCACGCGCTCGCGCTGTGGCGAGGCGATCCGTGCACGGTGGACGGCGAGCCCGTCGACCTCGTCGCCGCCAGCCAGCTCGACGCGCTCCGGCGCGACGCCGAGGAGCTCCTCGTCGAGTGTCTGCTCGCCGGTCGCGACGCCGCCGGAGCGGAGCGCGTCGCGCTCGAGCTGGTCGGCGCCGAGCCACTGCGCGAGCACCGATGGGGACAGCTGCTGCGCGCCCGCTACCTGGCCGGCCGGACGGCCGACGCGCTGGCGACCTACCAGGCCGCTCGCAACCACCTCCGTGAGGCGCTCGGGATCGAGCCAGGGCTCGACCTTCGGCTGCTCGAGGCGGCGGCGCTCACCCACGACCGCGCGCGCCTGCGACTGCCGGCGGCGCCGGGGGCGGTGCTGGCGTCGTGGTCGCCGCCCGCCGCGTCCGGCGCGTTCGTCGGCCGCGAGGCGGCGTGTGCCCGGGTCGCCGAGCTCGTGGTCGCCGGTCGGCCGGTGCTGGTGACCGGCGCGCCCGGCGTCGGGAAGTCACGGCTCGCGGCCGAGGTCGTGCGGCGGCTGCACGCCGACTGCGCGTGGGTCGACCTCCGAGACACCGATGTCGACCTCGACGTCGACGCGCTGCGCGAGTGGACGCGCCAGCACCCTGACGGCGTCGTCGTGTTCGACGACGCCGACGCGGGACGCGACGCGGCGGCAACGGCGATCAGCGACATCCGCCGCCACGCGCCGAGCGTCGGCGTGCTCGTCACCAGCCGGGTCCGACTGCCCATCGATGCCGCCGTCGAAGCGCTGCCGCCGCTCGACATCCCGGCGCCCGGCGATCCCGAGACGGCGATCGAGTCGGCAAGCGCGGTCGTCGCGCTGCGCGCCGCGCTCGCCGAGCTCGCCCCGACCGCCGCGGTGACCTCGCGCGACGCAGCCCGCATCTGCCACCACGCCGGCGGCCTCCCGCTCGCGCTGCGCCTCGTCGCCGACGCCGCGCGGGCCCTCCCGGTCGGCGCGCTCGTGTACCGGGCCGCGACCGTCACGGCCGACGAGATCCGCGCCGCGGTCGACGCCGTCCTGTCGATCACCGGGGAGCAGGCGCGGCGTGCGTTCGACGACCTGGCGCTGGTCGGTGCCGGGTTCGACCTCGACCTCGGCGCTCGCGTGTCGGCGCTCGACGGCACGGCGTTCGAGGCCGCGATCGTGGAGCTCGCCGAGCACGGTCTGGTGGTCGCCCGACCGGCGCAGCTGCAGCCGTACTCGATGCTGGAGCCGATCCGAGAGGTGGCCGAGCGACGACTCGACGACACCGGGCGCCGCGCCAGCGTCGAGAGCCGGCTCGTCGACGCGTGCATCGAGCGTGCGCGCCAGCTCGACCGCCGCGCCAGCGCGCACGATCCCGACCTCGCTCGCCACACCGAGGCCGAGCTCCCGCGCATCCGGCGCGCCGTCGCCCACCTCGCCCGGAGCGGCGACGCCGAGCGTGCGCTGCGCCTGGTGTGCCGGCTCGAGGGTCCGCTCTACGTGCTGGGCTGGTGGGCGGAGAAGATCGAGCTGTTCGACGCCGCGCTCGCGATCCGCGGTCCGGCGACAGCCATGCGCGCACGCGCCCACGCCTTCCGCGCTCGGCCCGGCCCCATGCACCTGTTCGACCTCGAACACGCCGAGCGCGCAGAAGCCATCGCCAGCGAGCTCGACGACGACGGGCTGCTGCTGGCCTTCACCCGCTCGATCCGCGCCGTGGGGCTGTGGTGGACCGGCGAGCTCGACGCCGCGATGCAGCTGTCCGCCGCGGCCGCGAAGCGGTTCGCCGCCGCCGATCGGCCGCTCGAGTGGAGCGAGGCACGCAAGTTCCTCGGCGTGGCGATGGTGTTCGCCGGCGACGTCGCGGACGGGCTGGCCGTGCAACAGGACGCGCTCCGAGTCGTGCGGCGCTCCGTGGAGACGCCGTTCGCCGTCGCCCACTCGCTCGCCTATCTCGGTCACTGCCATCGAATGCTCGGCAACGACGACGCTGCCCTGACCAGCTGGTCCGAGGCGCGGACGCTGTGCCGTCAGATCGGCAACCGGGGCACCGCGATCCACGTGCTCCTCGGCCTCGCTGACCTCGCCGCCGAGCGAGGCGGCACCGAGGACGCGCTCGCGCTCGTGGCCGAGTCGCTCGACCTCATCGATGCCGCCCGGGCCTGGACCTACGAGCCGTGGGCGTGGACGATCGCGGTGCGCGCCCACACCGGTGTCGGTGATCTCGACGCCGCCGTGGCATCTGGCCGACGAGCGGTCGAGGGCATCCACCGCGTGCCGACGGGCGAGAGCGTCCGGCTCGCCGGCGAGCTCGCGCACCTCGCCGTCGCCCGCCTCGACGCGGTCGCCGCCGCTCGCCTGCTCGGCGTCATCGACACCACCGACGACCGACGCGAGATGCCGTTCCGGCCGCCGAGCGAGTCGACGCGACTCGACGAGGTGCGCCAGTACGTCGAGCACCGACTCGGCGCACAGGCTGGGGACGAGCGCCGCCGCGGGCGGCTGCTGACCGTCGCCGAAGCGGCCGGATCGCTCCTCGGCTGACAGCGTCGCGTCAGCGAGCACGGAGGCGTTCGGTGGCGCCCGTCTCCCCGCCACGCTGTCCGTGCGGCACAGCAGACTTCGCCACCATGAGCCGACTCCCTCCGTTCCGCCGCGACGAGCTCGACGACACCGGACGAGCGCTGTTCGACCGCATCGTCGAGACCCGGCCCGCCGGCGTCCTCGACGCCGCGGGCGGGCTGCTCGGTCCGTTCAATGCCTGGGTGGCGGCGCCCGATCTCGGCCGTCATCTCATCGAGCTGGGCACGACGTTGCGGTTCGGCATGTCGATCGACCGCCGGCTCATCGAGGTCGCCATCATCACCACCGGCGCTCGGTGGCACGCCGAGTTCGAGTGGTGGGCGCACGCCCGGATGGCGCGGGAGCACGGCGTCGCCGACGACGTGATCGAGGCGATCGGCGCCGGCACGGACCCCCCGTTCACCGACGACGACGAGCGCATCGTGCACGTCGTCGCGAGGGAGCTGGCCACCAGCGGACGGATCGACGACGCGACCTACCGCGACGCGCAGGCTCGCCTCGGCGACCGCGGGATGGTCGAGCTGGTGACGCTGTGCGGCTACTACGCGCTCGTGTCCTTCACGCTGAACGCCTTCGCCGTGCCCCTGCCCGACGGCGTGGCACCCCGTTGGGGCGCTATGAAATCGCCATGATCTTCACGAGCCCGCTCCCGGCCGTCACCCTGCCCGAGTCGCCGCTGACGCCGTTCGTGCTCGCCCGCGCCGCCGAGCTGGGCGACAAGGCTGCGTTCATCGAGGGGCCGACCGGCCGCACCGTCAGCTACCGCGAGCTGGACGACACCGTCCGCCGCCAGGCGGGAGGGTGGATCGCCCGCGGCGTGCGCAAGGGTGACGTCGTCGCCGTCATGGCGCCGAACTGCCCCGAGTACGCCATCGTGTTCCACGCCGTGGCGCTCGCCGGTGGCGTCGTCACGACGATCAACCCGACGTACACGCCCGGCGAGGTGCACCACCAGCTCGTCGACTCCGGCGCCACGGTGCTCGTGACCGTGCCGATGTTCGCTGAGACCGCCACCGAGGCGGTGAAGGACACCAAGGTGGGCGACACGTTCGTCATCGGCGAGTCGCTCAACGACGTCGTCGGCGAGCCGCTCGCTGAGCAGGTGCCGGTGGACCTCGACGACGTCGTCGTGCTCCCGTACTCGTCGGGCACGACGGGGCTCTCGAAGGGCGTGATGCTCACCCATCGCAGCCTCACCGCCAACATCGAGCAGTCGCTCGCCGCCATCCCGATGACCGACGCCGACGCGTTCGTCGCCGTGCTGCCGTTCTTCCACATCTACGGCATGCAGGTGCTCATGAACATGGGCCTGCGGGCGGGGGCGACGATCGTGACGATGCCTCGCTTCGACCTCGAGCAGTTCCTGTCGCTGCACCAGGAGCACAAGCTGACGCGCGCGTTCGTGGCGCCGCCGATGGTCGTCGCCCTCGCCAAGCATCCGATCGTGGACAAGTACGACCTCTCCGCGCTGCAGAGCGTCTTCTCCGGTGCGGCCCCGCTCAGCGCCGAGCTGGCGCAGGAGGCCGGTGCCCGGCTCGGGTGCGAGGTCGTGCAGGGCTACGGCATGACCGAGCTGTCGCCGGTGTCGCACGCGACGCCGCCCGGGCAGTTCAAGCCGGGATCGGTGGGCGTGGCCGTGCCGAACACCGAGGTGCAGATCGTCGACCCCAGCACCGGGGAGGCGCTCGGCGTCGACCAGGACGGCGAGGTGTGGATCCGCGGGCCGCTGGTGATGAAGGGCTACCTCAACAACGAGGCGGCGACGAAGGCGACGATCGACGAGGACGGGTGGCTCCACACCGGCGACGTCGGGCACGTCGACAGCGACGGGCACCTGTACGTCGTCGACCGCCTCAAGGAGCTCATCAAGTACAAGGGCTTCCAGGTGCCGCCCGCCGAGCTCGAGGCGCTGCTGCTCACCCATCCGAAGGTCGCCGACGCCGCGGTGATCGGGCTGCCGGACGACGAGGCCGGTGAGATCCCGGCCGCCTACGTCGTGCTGAAGGAGGGTGAGGCCGCGACCGAGGCGGAGATCCAGGAGTTCGTCGCTGGTCAGGTCGCGACGTACAAGCACGTGCGCAAGCTCACCTTCGTCGACGCCATCCCGAAGTCGGCGTCGGGGAAGATCCTGCGCCGCATCCTTCGCGACCAAGCGGCGGCGTCATAGTCGCGGAGCGCGCGGGGAAGACCTCCCGCATGCCCACGAAGCGAATCGACGTCGTGAAGTCCGCGAGCGGCTGGACTGCGAAGTCCGCGGGAC
>Ga0196963_10002692_pt1 | contig 10425 bp, 12 predicted proteins | sample S1_5metaG_FD_148600 | JGI IMG/M metagenome (GOLD analysis project Ga0196963, IMG submission 148600) | Soil microbial communities from Anza Borrego desert, Southern California, United States - S1_5 | ecosystem: Environmental > Terrestrial > Soil > Desert | place: USA: California | collected... | reverse complement strand
ATGGATGTTACTTGTATAGATCAGATACCGGTGCAGAATATAAACTTTTAGCTCATCAAACTATGGAGGCAGGATGTCCTCCAATGCCGGCCAATCATGGGATGTATGATCCAGCTCGGAGCCCTTCACAATGTACTATTGGTCTATATACTCCAGGTGCAGTGGGATATTGATCTGTTAACTTGACTAGAAGGTAATATTTTGCTATACTATAAAGGTAAGTGGATTGATCTGTATTTCTCCTTAAGGCCTTATAAAATAACGCTTTAAGAAAAGATACACGATATCGTTCACTCTGTAGTCGTTTTTTGGTATTTTTTTATTTATGGCAAAAACATCAGTCAAAGCAAGAGCGCGCAAGAAACCTAAGTTTTCTACCCGGGCAAAGAACCGTTGTTTTCGCTGTGGCCGAGGAAATGCCTTTATGCGGGATTTCGGACTTTGTCGTATTTGCTTCCGCGAGCTCGCAAATGAAGGTATGCTTCCCGGAGTTCGCAAATCAAGTTGGTAATTTAAAGATATGGATCCCGTTAGTGATCAAAAAGTTAAAATAACTAACGGAAAATAACAAAATGACATTTTATACAAAAATTATTATATACACAGTCACTACGGAAATCTAAAGATTTCCTATCACTAACGGGATGGATACGATTTCAAACATGTTAATAATGCTTAAGAATGGCAACCTTGCCGGCAAGGAATCTGTACTTTTCCCAGCTTCTAAACTCAAATCCGCTATTCTCGAATGCTTGAAGCGCGAAGGCTATGTCGCAGATTTTACTCCAAAAATGCGTAAAGAACTCCCGTTCCTCGAGGTAAAGCTCGTATACGTAGACAAGAAGCCACGAATCACTCAGGTAGAGCGCATTTCCAAGCAATCCCGCCGCGTATACTTTGGGGTCAAGGATATTCATAAAATTCGAAACGGTTCCGGCCTTTTGGTGCTTTCGACTCCAAAGGGAATTTTAGGAGGTAAAGACGCTCGCAAGGAACAAGTCGGCGGCGAAGCTTTGTTTAAAATTTGGTAACTATTATGTCACGTATCGGTAAACAAATAATTCAAATACCGGAAGGAGTAAAGGTGAATTATGCACACGGCACCTTTACCGTGACTGGCCCAAAGGGCACCTTGAACAAAACTTTCCGCAATGATATCACGATCAATGTCGCTGATACCATCACTCTTGATGTAAAGCGTAACGACAAATTTTCCAAGGCACTCTGGGGCACTTATGCATCACATATCAAAAACATGATCAAAGGTGTGCAGACTCCGTACCAGAAAAAACTCATCTTGGAAGGTGTTGGTTTTAAGTCTGATGTAAAGGGGAAGGAAATCCAGTTCGCGTTGGGCTTTTCACATCCCGTGATGGTTCCGATTCCTGAAGGCCTTACCGTGACCGCAGAGAAGAACGTGATCACTGTTACCGGTATTGATAAAGAATTGGTTGGGAGTTTTACGGCAGCTCTCCGCGCGCGAAAGAAAGCAGAACCGTATAAAGGTAAAGGATTCCGTTATGAAGGCGAAGTTGTCCGCCGCAAGCAAGGCAAGAAAACTGTATAGGCCCTAGGCGTTAGGCACTAGGCTTTAGCAAAAACAAAAAAATGCAAAAGAAAGAAGAAAAAAGAATACGATTAAAGAAAAAGATTCGAGTGAAGTTACGTGGCACCAAAGAACGTCCACGCCTTTCTGTATTCCGCTCGAACAAATTTATCTATGCGCAGGTTGTCGATGACATGACCGGCAAGACTTTAGCCGCAGCGTCCGATGTAAAGATGACAAAAGGCACCAAGACTGAGCGAGCAAAAGAAGTCGGCAAGTCAATCGGTACAATATGTTTGGAAAGGAAAATCAATACCGTGGTTTTTGACCGCAGTGGTTTCAGATACACTGGTCGCATTAAAATAGTTGCAGACGAAGCACGTGCTGCCGGACTTAAGTTTTAACTAAATTTTAGTTATGGATACGCAAACAGATAACAAAACACAAACGGGAGAGAGGGGTGGCCGCCCTCCGCGCCGCGATGGACGCCGTCCTGGCGGAGCAGGATTTGCTCGACCAAAGCCTGAATTTGATCAAAAGATTTTGACCATTCGCCGCGTAACCCGCGTGGTTGCTGGTGGCCGCCGATTTTCTTTTAGTGTAGCTCTCGTCGCAGGCGACAAGAAAGGCTCTGTTGGTTTTGGTCTCGGTAAGGCAGGCGACACAGCGCTCGCTATCACCAAAGCCCTCCGCAGTGCAAAGAAAAATATGGTCAAGCTAAAGCTCACCAAGGCTATGTCCATTCCGCACGAGCTTGAAGCTAAGTACTCGAGTGCAAAGGTTGTGATGTATCCGAACTTTGGTCGCGGTCTCGTAGCTGGATCAGTGCTTCGCGATATCGCCAAGCTCGCAGGGGTCAAAGACGTAACCGGTAAAGTACTTTCGAAAACAAAGAACAAATTAAACAACGCCAAAGCAGTGATGAAAGCATTTGAGCCAATTTCTTCCAAGTACACCAAAGCAGTCGAATCTGTGAAAAAAGAAGGAGCCGGGGAAAAGGTAGAAGTAATAACACAATAGTATGCAAATACACGAACTTAAAAGAACACATAAGAATAAGAAAGACCGACTTGTCGGCCGCGGAGGCAAGCACGCCAAGACCTCTGGCCGCGGAGGCAAGGGACAGACTGCTCGTGCGGGCAACAAGCGCCGCCCAGAACTTCGTGATATCATAAAGAAGTTGCCAAAGAATCGCGGATACCGCTTCGCATCTATCGGCAAGCCATTAATACTTTCGAAAGAAAAGGCAGCTAATGCAAGCGGCACACCAGAAACATTTTCCGCTCTTCGCAAGCGCCTCGGTATTAAAGGCAAGAAGATTATAGTCAAGTAAATGCAGAATTTTTTTCATAAATTAAAACTCGTGTGGACTGATAGGACGCTTCGAAAGCGTGTGTTCTTTGTCCTTGGCGCGCTTATCATCTTTCGACTGCTCGCTGCTATTCCTATCCCAGGCATCGATTCCTTTGCCCTTAATCGATTTCTTTCCAACAATCAATTTTTCGGCATTTTGAATATCTTTTCTGGCGGCGGACTTTCGAACCTCTCGATCATCATGCTCGGTGTAGGTCCATACATTACGAGTTCGATCATCATGCAGCTCCTCACCATCATGGTACCAGCTTTGAAACGCATGTATCACGAAGAAGGAGAGGCTGGCCGCAAAAAATTTACCCAGTATTCGAGACTTTTGACTGTACCGCTTGCGGCGATCCAGGGCTTCGCGCTGTTGTCAGTACTCGAGAGTCAGGGAATTTTGCTTGATGTCACTACCTTTGATCGAATTACGAACCTCTTTATGGTGATCGGTGGTGCAGTGCTGATCATGTGGATCGGGGAACTTGCCTCAGAATTCGGTATCGGGAATGGTATGTCTATCATCATCTTTGCGGGTATCGTCGCGGCGTTGCCTTCTCATGTCAGTCAGCTCGTATTTACCTTTACCCCGGCAGATCTCCCGACATACATTGCCTTTGCAGTGATCGGTGTCCTCGTGATCGCGGCGATTGTCCTCGTCTCTGAAGCTGAGCGTCCAATTCCTGTAACCTATGCCAAGCGAGTGCGCGGCATGAAGATGTACGGTGGCGGTTCGACCTATTTGCCGCTTCGTGTAAACCAAGCAGGCGTCATCCCGATTATCTTCGGTCTTGCTATCCTTTCGTTCCCGCAAATGATCGGTACTCTTCTCGGGCGATTTAGTCATCCTGTGCTTCTCAAGATTTCAGAAATTCTCAATTCGTTTACTCAAACTTCGGTACTGTACGCAGTGCTGTACTTTATCTTGGTGTTTCTCTTTACATATTTCTACACAGCAGTTACGTTTGACCCTGAAGCGCTTTCAAATAATTTGCAGAAAAATGGCGCATTTATCCCAGGTATTCGCCCAGGTGTTTCGACTTCTGAATATATTTCCAAGGTGCTTACTCGTATCACCCTCCTCGGGGCAGTATTCCTCGGCTTTATCGCGGTGCTTCCGCTTATCATGCAATGGGCGACAGGCATTGCCGCACTCGCCCTCGGTGGAACGTCCATCCTTATCGTTGTCTCTGTAGTTCTCGACCTCCTCAAAAAAATCGACGCACAAGTCTCGATGAGAGAGTATTAATTTTCTCTCCACTTTTTGTATTCTGAAACAATAAGATTAACAACCTCTTCGAGGTTGTTTTTATTTGTGTCTATGACAAGGTCGTAGTTGTTTTTATCGGCGTTGTTGATCTTGTACTTTTCCCAATATCGCTTTTGCTCACTCGCAAAGCGTTCTTGCATCTTTTGATATGCTTCCTCGGGTGTAGACACTTGCTCGCTTTGGGCGCGGAGGGGATTTTCTTTGATGCTGTTTACGATGCGCTGTTTTGCGATTTCTTCCGGCAGGTCAAGGTATACCTTAAAGGATTCTGGAATCCAATGATACGCAGTGCGTGAGTCGATGACGAGTTTTGATTTGTCACGAAAGCTACGAAGCCAGGAGTCAGTTTTTTCGTCTATATTTGGTTCCGTCTCGGCGCGAATGTTGATCTCAGTGATAGAGATACCCATTTCGAGTGCGAGTTTTCGAAAGAAATCACCTGTAGATAGGTGTTCGTATCCAAGTACTTTTGCTACCGCTTTCCCGGTACTTGATTTGCCGCTCCCAAGTCGGCCGTTAATGGTTATGATCTCTTTCTTCATGTGAGGCTGTATTATAACACATAACACAATTTTTGACCCTGTAGTAGATTTTGGCGAAGCCTTTTTGGCGCGCTTCGCGATCGCCAAAACTCACTACGGGGTTGATTTTTCAAGCTAAATTTGATATGATAAAGGGATGAAAGGTGAGACTTTTGTATTCTTTGGTATTGTCGGTTCCGGCAAGGGAACTCAAGTACAACTTCTCACCAATTATCTCAAAAATAAAGATGACAAAGAAGTTGTCTATATTGGCACCGGGGAAATCTTTCGCAGCATTATGGCGTCCGATGATAGCGATCCGCTTACACAACTCGTAAAGGAGCTCGTGCTTGCGGGGAAATTGATACCAGACAAGGAAACCAACGAACTCGTGCTCCGAGCAACAAACGAAAAAGTTTCTCCCGATAAGACCGTCATATATGATGGATACCCTCGGACTGTCCCGCAGTCAGAAGTTTTTGCAAACTTGATGCAGGAACATGGCCGGGAGAATATCCATATCATTTACATTGAACTCTCGGAAGCAGAAGCCATGCAGAGGAATCTCCTCCGCGGTCGGGCGGACGATACAGAAGAAGGTTTGAAGAAGAGATTTGAAGAGTACAGAACCAATGTAATTCCTGCTATGAATTATTTTAAAGACAAAGAAAATTATACGATCCATACCATAAACGGCGAACAGCCGATGCAAGATGTCCATAAGGACATCTTGCGAAATTTACATATTTAAAGATTTAAAAATGCAAGAGACAATCGTAATTTCATTGGGCGGGTCCCTCATAGTTCCGGAAGAAATCGATGTTCAATTTTTAAAAGAGTTTAAAGAACTTATCCTTTCGCATGTGGCACAAGGGAAAAAGTTTGTGATTATTACCGGCGGGGGGAAAATTAATCGACAATATAACAAAGCAGCAAGAGAGCTTGGGAATCCATCTGATACAGATTTAGATTGGATTGGAATTGCTTCTTTAAAATTAAATGCTGAGCTGGTACGGGTTATGTTTGTCGATTATGCGAATAAAAAAGTTGTTGAAAATCTTGTTGAACCATTTCAATTTGAGAAATCTATCGTCATCGGTTCTGCCGATCGCCCTGGCAGGAGTTCTGACTGGGATGCGGTGGCAGCAGCTCAGACTGTTGGTGCAAAAAAGATCATTAATCTTTCCAATACTGATTATGTTTACGACTCGGATCCGAGAGTAAATCCTAATGCCAAGAAGATTGAGCAAATTTCATGGGCAGAATATAGAAAAATCATTCCCAAGGAATGGACTTCACGATTGAGTTCTCCTTTTGATCCGGTTGCTTCGGACCTAGCTCAAAAAGAGGGAATGATAGTGGCCATCATGAATGGTAAACCGATTGATAATTTGGCTAATTTTTTAAAAGGCGAAACATTTGTCGGAACGACGATCTCTTAAAATGCTTGCCCCGTACTAAATTTTTGATTACGAAAAATGACCACTATAAATAAAAGCTTAAAATTTTAGTATGGGGATAATTATTAAAACACCCGAAGAAATAGAAATACTGCGGGAATGTGGTAGGCGGCTTGCGACTGTGCTCTACAAAGTGCGTGACATGGTTGCGCCAGGGGTCTCGACATACGAACTCGACAAATATGCAGAAAAATTAATCCGCGAGATGGGGGACGAGCCAGCATTTTTGAATTACAAACCGGAAGGTGCCTCTATTCCATTTCCGGCGACGTTGTGCGTGTCAGTGAACGACGAAGTGGTGCATGGAATCCCGCGCAAGGATCACATTCTCAAAGACGGAGACATAGTTTCAATCGACCTCGGCGTAAAACACAAGGGGCTTTTTACCGATATGGCGATGACAGTGCCGGTCGGGAACGTGAGCGAAAGTGATTTGAAACTGATCCGAACGACCGAAGAAGCGCTCCATGTCGGCATCGATGCCGCCCAGGGCGGGAACAAAACGGGAGATATTGGTTACGCTATCGAGCAATTTGTTCGCAATCAAAAAGGGCAAAAATACGGCATCGTGGAAGTCCTCGCGGGGCATGGCGTGGGCAAGAAAATTCATGAAGATCCATTTATTCCAAATTTTGGCAAGGCAAATACCGGCGCAAAACTTATCCCCGGGATGGTAATCGCAATCGAGCCCATGCTCAACAACGGCACCAAAGTTGTCACTCTCGATAACGATGGTTATACCTTCCGCACCGCCGATGGCAAACGCAGCGCGCATTTTGAACATACGATCCTCATTACGGACGGCGAGCCAGAAATTTTGACTAAAATATAATAGATAACTATAATGGAGAGAGTCGCCTGATAGGGTTCCTCAGTCAGGCTGGCGAGTATGTGAGTCCTCGCCAGCCTTTTATTTTGTCTTAATTCTTCCTTGTTGGTATAATTAAACCAATGCATCCATCCTTTCTAAAAGAGATGCCAAAGTTTCGAAGCGCCGAAGAGGAGCTCGAGTATTTGCGCGCACATGTAAAGAAGCGGGAACAGGAGCTCGTAGACATAGGCCACTTTGAAACTGCAGGCGACGATGCGATCAAGGAAACTCTCGCGCATTATCGAAACACTTCTCCCGAAAAGGTGCTCCACCAAGAGCACGCATTTAGTGAAAAGGAAAAGGGGGAAATTGTGCTTGCCTTAAAGCCCGAGACGCATGATGCCGTTATGGAAGAACTTTTGGGGATCGTCATCACCAAAGGTATCCGGAATGCTATCTCTGTGGTCGAAGGTATGCATGACGAGCATATAGACGACGACTTTCACCGCATCCTCATCCAATATCTCAAGAATAGTGACGAGCCAGTTGACCTCAAGGAGGGCACGCCATTGTACAAATCCCTCCACATGACTCTCTTTGAGATTACTTTGCCGCCACCAGAAGACAAGGCGGATCAATCAAAAGGGTTCAAAGAATTCATCGGAGCTATGGAGCAGTTCTATGCAGGCATGCATTCGATCGGGAGCGACAAGGACAACAAGAAAGAAAATTATTTTACACTCGAAGTTGCGCTCAGTTCCGAGAGCGACGAGGTAGTAATTTACGCTGGCGTACCGAACAAATATATTTCTCTCTTTGAAAAGCAAGTACTGGCTTTCTACCACCATGCCAAAGTGCACGAAGCAGCAAATGACTATAATATTTTTAGCGTTGGCGGCGCTTCGGTCGGTGCGTATGCTTCTTTTTCTGAACGAGAAGTTTTACCGATAAAGACGTACGACAATATCGATCATGACCCGATGAATACTATCCTTAATGTCTTCTCGAAATTAAAGACACAGGGCGAGGGTGCTGCGATACAGCTCGTCGTGGCTCCGGCCGGAGATAAATTTATCAATGAATTTCATATGATTCTCGATGATGTGAAAGACGGTATCTCGGTCAAACACGCGGCGGATAATTTCTATAAATTCAATAAAGCATTCAAAAAGGTAGGCAAGGAACTCCTCTTTGGGCACAAAGACAAAGATCCCGGAGAGAAAAAGGAAAAGTACATGAAAGGGCGGCGCGCGGTCGACGAGGGAGCGGCCGAAAAAATCGGGAACAAGATAAAAAGCACCATTATGAAGGCGAATATCCGGGTTGTTGCGTCTGCGAGTACTCGCGACCGCGCGCAGGCGATCCTCGCCGAGATCGAGTCGAGTTTTAATCAGTTTTCCGAGACAGCAAGCAATTCGTTTGTCTTTGAGCGTTTGGAGGGGAGTGCGCTCAAGAAGCTTTTCCATGATTTTTCCTTCCGTGCATTTGCCGCAGATAAGGTATTGCCAATGAATTTAAAAGAGCTCGCGTCGGTATTTCACTTTCCGGTTGGGATCGGTGTTCAGCCGCAGCTCAAAGAGGCAAAGGCCGGCATCGCCCCAGCACCGATCGAGATGGGGACTGATGGAATCATTCTTGGGGTTAACAGTTACCGCGGACGGGATACTATGATTCACATGGCTCGCGAGGATCGCATGCGGCATTTTTATGTGATCGGTCAGACGGGTACTGGTAAGACAAATATTTTGCTCAATATGATCACCCAGGATATCAGGAATGGCGATGGCTGCTGCTATATCGACCCGCATGGTACTGATATCCAGACTATTCTTTCTCGGATTCCAAAAGAGCGCATTGATGACGTGATTTATTTCGATCCTGCGTATACTGCGCGGCCAATGGGTCTCAACATGCTCGAGTACGATCCGAAATATCCGGAACAGAAAACGTTTGTGGTAAACGAGCTTATGGGAATTTTCAACAAACTCTTTGATATGAAGATCGGCGGCGGAGCGATGTTCGAGCAGTATTTTAGGAATTCGGCCTTCCTCGTAATGGAAGACCCAGAGTCTGGCTCAACGCTCCTCGAGATCACCCGCGTACTCGCGGACAAGAGTTTCCGGGATATGAAGCTCGCGAGATGCAAGAACCCGATCATCAAGCAGTTCTGGATCTCGGCCGAGCAAACGACCGGGGACCAGTCGCTCGCGAACTTCGTGCCCTACATTTCCTCAAAATTTGATAATTTCATTTCAAACGACATCATGCGCCCCGTAGTGCTCCAGCAAAATTCCGTTTTTAACTTCAGAAAAATCATGGATGAAAAGAAAATCCTTCTCGTGAACCTCTCCAAAGGCCGCCTTGGGGACATTAATGCGAACCTGATCGGCCTCGTCCTCGTAGGTAAAATCCAGATGGCTGCTCTCTCTCGTGTCGATATGTTTGGGAAACCGATGAATGATTTTTATCTCTATATCGACGAATTCCAAAACGTCACCACAGATTCTATTTCCTCGATTCTTTCCGAAGCCCGCAAATACAGATTGTCGCTCAATATCGCGCACCAATACATTAGCCAGCTTGATGAAAATATCAAAAATGCGGTCTTTGGGAACGTGGGCTCGATGGCGGTATTCCGAGTTGGTACCGAGGATGCCAACTTTTTGGAACAAAAGTTTAAACCGGTTTTTTCCGCGCACGACATCACCAAGCTCGATAATTACAATGCGTATATGAGTATGCTTGTCAAAGGCCAGCCAACCAAGCCGTTTAATATCAAAACCCTTGCGCCAGAAGAGGGGAATCTCCAGATCGTGGATGACCTCAAGGAACTTTCGTACCTCAAGTACGGCCGCGACCGGGCGGAGGTCGAAGCAGAAATCATGGCACGATATGATTCGATGCAGTAGTCCCTTCAGGAAAATTTAAACATTTAAAAATTTAAATGGCTACGATACAGAAATTTGAAGATTTAGTTTGTTTTACCAAAGCACGGGAGCTTACGAAATTTATTTATAAAGAATTTAGAGATTGTAAGGATTTTGGTTTCAAAGACCAAATAACTCGGGCCAGTGTTTCGGTACTTAGTAATATCGCCGAAGGCTTTGAGCGGGGAACAAAAAATGAATTTGTAAACTTTTTGTATATTGCCAAAGGTTCGGCTGGAGAAGTTCGTGCCCAGCTTTACGTAGCGCTCGATGCAGGGTATTTAAACCTTGAAAAATTTAAATATTTAAATAATCTTGCTGTAGAATGTTCGCGATTGATCCAAAGTTTCGCCGAAAAGGTTAAAAAAGGCGCGCAAATGGGTACGCAGTTTAAACAATTAGAAAAAGATGATCCAATGAAAGGGATCTTGCGTACACAAGCCCCTGAAGTATATAAGCGTTTTTATGAAAATTAAATCTTTAAATATGAAACTTTATAAATACAAAGATTTGCTTGCCCTTCTTGCCACCGTC
>Ga0196963_10002690_pt1 | contig 10436 bp, 9 predicted proteins | sample S1_5metaG_FD_148600 | JGI IMG/M metagenome (GOLD analysis project Ga0196963, IMG submission 148600) | Soil microbial communities from Anza Borrego desert, Southern California, United States - S1_5 | ecosystem: Environmental > Terrestrial > Soil > Desert | place: USA: California | collected... | reverse complement strand
CACCCGCAGCATGAGCTGTCGTTCGAGCTGCGCGCGGGGGAGATCGTGGGCGTGGCCGGGCTGGTCGGGGCGGGGCGGACGGAGATGCTGCAGACGGTCTTCGGGGTGACGCCGGCGGTCGGCGGTCGGGTGCGGGTGGCGGGCAAGGACGTGACGCCGAGAATGCCGATCCAGGCGATCCGGGCGGGGCTGGCGCTGGTGCCGGAGGACCGCAAGGCGCAGGGCGTGATCCTGGAGATGTCGATCCGGGAGAACGCCGGGCTGCCGTCGCTCAGGCGGCAGGCGCGCGGCGGGGCGTTCGTGAACTTCGCGGCCGAGCGCCGGACGTCCGAAGAGACGATGCGCAAGCTCGCGGTCAAAGCGCCGTCGGACCGGCAGGTCGTGCAGTTTCTGTCCGGCGGGAACCAGCAGAAGGTCGTCATCGGCAAGTGGCTGGCGATGGGCCCGAAGGTGCTGCTTCTGGACGAGCCGACGCGCGGGATCGACATCGGGGCCAAGCGCGAGATCTACAAGCTGATGGAGCAACTCGCGGCGACCGGCGTTGCGGTGCTGTTCGTCTCGTCCGACATGGAGGAGGTGCTCGGCATGTCGGACCGGACGCTGGTCATGCACGAGGGCCGAATCACGGGCGAGTTGCGGCGCGACCAGCTCTCCGAAGAAGCGATCATGCAGTTGGCGACGGGGCACGGTGCTGAGGTGATGAACGTTTAGAGGGGGCTTTCGTTGACGCAGTGGCACTGAAGTGCCACGTGCCCGCGCCTTGGTTTTTGTCCTTCCGAACTCATCTTCATGTCGAACCTCCCCCTCGAACGGACTGCAGCCAAGACCGAGCGCATCGGGCCCCGCCCGGGGCTCAAGGTGCTGGGCATTTTCGGGCTTCTGCTGGTCGTCGCGATCGTGACGGCGAGCGTGACGCCGGTGTTCGCCAAGACGGAGAACATCGAATCGCTGTTCCGCCGGACGTCGCTGTTCGCGATCTTCGGGATCGGGGTGGCGTTCGTGATCATCACGGGCGGGATCGATCTGTCGATCGGGTCGGTGGTGGCGCTGGTCGGGTGTCTGCTGCCGATCCTGATCTACCCGAAGTTCGCCGCGGTCGACCAGACGACGATTTTGGAGATGACCGAGGGGAACAATTACATGCTGGTCGACGGCGACTACTCCCGCTTCAAGCCCGGCGACGCGATCCACCTGACGCCCGAGAGCGGGACGGACAAGCAGGTGCTGACGATCGGCAAGGTCGACTTCGAGCCCAGCAACACGAGCTTTACCGGCAACGCGCGGCCGATCACGGCGATCGAGTTCACGACGGCGAACAAGACGACGGTGTCGGTCGGGTGGGCGACGCGGGTGCAGCGGCTGGTCGAGTTCAAACCGGACGAGGCGGCACTCACGCTCCGCGGGACGCCGGGGGCGGCGCTGCCGGCGAAGTACGATCGCGTGACGCTGATCTCGGCGGACGGGACGGGCTCGCGCAGCTTTCCGGTGAACTCGGCCGAGCAACAGGGCGACCTGGTCCGCCTGACGCTGGGCGGGGACCGCGGGGCGATCGTGGACGCGGCCAAGGGCAGCCCGAAGGCGTTCGTCAGCTTCGAGCGGCACAGCCGGCTGATGTCGATCCCGATGGCGGTCGCGGCGCTGCTCGCCCTCTCGGCCCTGCTGGGCCTGGGACACGGGCTGCTGATCACGAAACTCAAGCTCCAGCCGTTCATCGTCACGCTGTGCGGGCTGCTGATTTACCGCGGCGTGATCCGCGGGATCGCCAACGACCAGACGCAGGGCTTCGGGATCGTGTTCGACGATCTGCGCTTCCTGGCGACGGGCAAGGCGTTCTCGATCCCGGTGCCGTTTTTGGGGTGGCTGTCGGAGCGGAGCATGTCGGCGCCGCTCTTCACGTGGGTGGCGGTGCCGATGCCGTTCTTGATCATGGCGGTCATCGCGGTGATCGCGGCGGTCGTGCTGAACCGCACGATCTTCGGCCGCTACCTGAAGGCGCTCGGGCGGAACGAGCAGGCGGCCCGCTATTCGGGCATCAACACGGACCGGACGGTGATCGCGGCGTACATGATCTGCTCGCTGCTGGCGGGCATCGGCGGGATGCTCGAACTGCTGAACGTGAACTCGGGTCAGCCGAGCGACTTCGGGAACGCGTACGAGTTGTACGCGATCGCGGCGGCGGTGCTGGGCGGGTGCAGTTTGCGCGGGGGCGAGGGGTCGATCCTTGGCGTGGTGATCGGGGCGGCGCTGCTGATCGTGCTGTACAACTCGATTTTGCTGCTGGGCATGCCGACGCGCATGGAGTTCGCGATCATCGGGTCGGTGATCTTGATGGGCGTGATCGCGGACGAGCTGGTGCGGCGCGTGGCGGCGAAGCGGCGGGCGACGCGGACCGCGGGGGCGTAGGGCGGGCGGATAGCCGCGGAGCGGCGTAAGATTAGAGCCCACGGCGCGAGCCGTGGGGATCACGTAAATCCACCGAGGTAAACCCCCGTCCTCCGTGCACAGTCCCGGACGGACGTAAGACCGGCGCGGTTTGCCGACGCCGAGAGTCTTTCGCCCCTGCCGGGGCTTATCGTTAGCCGCGTTTACTACCCACGGCTTGCGCCGTGGGCTTTACTCTTACGCCGCTCCGCGGCTACGTCGTGCGCGTCGGCGAGACACCGCCGCGCCTCGGCCCAGCGCATCGCGTGCTCGGCTTCGGCGGCTTGGCGCTTGATCTCGGCGTGGTGCTCTTCCGCCGCGTGATGCCGGCGCGATCTCGCGAAGAGCCAGGCGCCGATCGCGGCGGCGGCGACGCCGGCGATGATCAGCGGGCGCTTGTCGGCGACGCTCGGGGGGATGCTGAAGACCCCCTGCTCGTCGGCCAGCGCGGGCTCGCGGACGTATCGGCCGTCGGCGGGGATCGCCACCTCTTCGAAGCGTGACGCGAGCCAGTTCAGGTCGTGGGCGAGGCGCGGGTTGGTGACGGGTTTGCCGTGGCCGGTGAAGGCGGTGCGCGGGTGCAGCGCGGCGAGTCGGCGGACGCTGTCGGCGGCGAGGTGCCAGTCAGTAGTGAAATACGTGGGCGGGCCGTGCATCACGTACTTCTCGCTGACGACGCCGGCGAGGGATTCCTGTTTTTGCGTGACGAACGCGTCGCCGGCGATGAGGGTGCCATCGCTCTCGCGCCAGAGGGCGACGTGGCCGTGGGTGTGGCCGGGCGTGGGGATCCAGCGCCAGAGGGGGAGGTGGGGGACGGAGCCGTCGACGGGGAGGGCGGAGATGTGGGGCCGGAAGTTGTAGGCGTGCCTGGGGAAGAGCGGGGCGCTGCGGGCCATGAAGCCGCCGCCGACGGACGGGTCGGGCGGCGGGTAGTCGGAGTGGCCGGTCAAGTAGGGCATCTCGAGCTCGTGGGCGTAGACGGTGACCCCGGGCCAGCGGTCGAGGAGCGCGGCGAGCGAGCCGACGTGGTCGAAGTGGCCGTGGGTGAGGACGATGCACCGCGGGGGCTGTGGGCCGAACAGCTCCTCGGCCATCTTGATGATCTTCCCCGCGTGCATGGGGATGCCGGCGTCGACGAGGACCCAGTCGCGCTCGCCGGGCGTGCCGACGAAGTAGCAGTTGACCAGCACCGTGCGGAGGCGGTGGACGTCCGTCGGGAGGTTGAGGACGTCCTGATCGGTGAGCCGGCGGTGCGGGGCGAGGAGGGCGGGCGTGCCGCAGGCGATCGTCTCGGAGACGGGTCCGGTGGCGTGGGTCGACGTGGTGGCCATAGTGGTGTCGAGGATAGCGCGACGAAGGGCGGCGCGCGAGCGCGGAATCGCGGCACAATTCGGGTGGGGCGAACGGATGAGGCGGGTGACCGACCACGGCCGCGTGGCTGGACCGGTATCCTTTGTCGGAGAACTCCCCCATGCTCATGCCCATCATTCCCACGGCCGTCATCGCGTGTGTCGCCCTTCGCACCTTTGCGGCGGAGCCGGTCGAGCCGGCGCTCGCGCCTAAGCCGGCGATCGTCGAGCGGCTCGCCGCCCTGAAGGCGAATCAGGCGGTGCTGCTGGGCAAGGCGGACGTGGTCGGCGAGTTCAACGAGACGGCGCGGAAGTACAACCTGGACAAGACCGGGCCGAACGGGCGGGATTACTCGAACAAGATGTGCTGGGCGGCGGACCGCGGCCGCGCGCTGTTCTGCGGGGCGAACCACGGCGTGCCGCACCGGCTGAACGACGTGTGGGAGTTCGATTTGCCGTCGCTGACGTGGGCAATGCTGTACGCGCCGGACCTGCCGCGCGGGTACGTGGACCTGGGGAAGGACACGTCCGACGTCGAGTTCAAGGACGGGGTGCTGATCACGAAGCGCGGGGGGCCGGCGGTCGTCGCGCACACGTGGTGGGGACTGACCTACGACCCCCGCGAGCGCACCCTTCTGTTCATGAACACGTGGGTGACGGACCAGAAGAAGGCCGTGGCGGCGCTGGGCGGGAACCCGGCGGATTTGTACCCCGGCGCGCCGCTGTGGGCGTTCGAGCCGGGGGCGAGGCGGTGGCGGCCGATCAAGTCGCCGCCGCCGCACTTCAAGGCGGTCTTCGGCGGCATGCTCGAGTACGTGCCGGATCTGGGCGGGAGCGTGTGGCACGGCGGGCGCACCTGGCTGTTCGACGCCAACACCGCCAACTGGCGCGACCTCAAGGCCAACGGCGGCGACGAGAAGGCCCTCCGCGCGCACGCCCCCGGCCCCGAACAGATCGGCTACTACGACCCCGCCCGCAAAGTGATCGTCGCCCACCGCCACTACGACACGCACCAATTCGACCCGGCCAAGCTCACGTGGACGAAGGTGCTGGCGGGCGACAAGGACGACGGCAAGACCCCCTACGGCCACGACGCCCGGTCGCTGCTCTACCACGACCCGGTCAGCGGCCACGGCCTGCTCGTCCACTTCGAGACGCGGGCGGTGTGGGCCTACGACCCGGACGGCCCGCGGTGGACGAAGCTCACGCCCGATGGCGATCCGATGCCCAAGAGCGGCAAACTGCTGGCCTATTTCGACCCGGGGCAGAACGTGCTGATCGCGATCGACAAGACGACGGTGTGGGCGTACCGGTATCGGATGAAGTGAGGCCGCGGGCGGCCGGTCATGCGCGACGGCGTCGGCCGCGACGGACCAGGAGGGCGACCGCCGCCCCGCCCGCCAACGCCAAGGACCCCGGCTCGGGAACGACCGCGGTCAATTCGAGGTTGTCGATCCCGAAGTGCGGCCGCGCGCCACCGCTGACCGGGTTCCAGAAGAACCGCAAGTAGACCGTCTCGCCGTCGGCGATCGTCTGAGTCAGGGCGACGGCCCGGTCGGCGATGATCACCGGATCGGCGAGGACCGTGTCGGCCGTGCCCCCGCTGCCGATCGTCGTCTGCGTGTCGCCGGCGAGCCCGGCGGTGCCGTACGTGACGTTGTCGGGGCTCCAGGTGACGTCGATGCGGTTGCCCGACCCGGACGTCGAATACCGCTCGACGTCGAAGACGAGTTGCAACCCGGTCAACGGCTGGCCCGTGCCGTTGGTGACGGCCCACGTGAGCGTGCCGGACCCGTTGGTCGCGTTGGTGCGGGCGCCGAACGCGACGTCCGACGTCGAGCCGTTGTCGTTCAGCGCGTACCACCCGGGGGTGCTGTTGTAAGGGCTGGTACCCGAGGTGAGCACCCGACCCGGACTGCCGAACGTAAACAGCCCTCCGGCCGTGAAGTCGGTCGGGACCGTGGCGGCGGTCCCGTCGAACGTGTCGAACGACTCCGTGCGGGTCGTCAGATCGGTCAGGACGAGCGCGGCTTGGGCCGGCGGGGCCCACGCGAGTACGGCCGCGACAATGCCGGCGGCCAGCGGCGCGCGAGCGGGACGACGAATTGCGGTCATGAATCCTCCGGAACGATCCGGCGCATTTGCGCAGATGTGGACCGAGGCCCTCCGAGACCGTCGGCTCACTTAGAAGTACCCCGTTCCCGCGTGGGCGTTAACCCGAAACTCGAGAGGCGCTGGGTACTCGGCCCCTCAATTCACCTGATGTGCCGGCTGAGGCGCTTCGTCATCTCGCGTGGGTTCGAGCCGCACGACGGCAAACCCCCGCGGGATCGGCCGTGAGCGGCGCCACGCCCTGACCGCTTCTGTGCAAACGAGCGAGATCGCCCCGACCCCGGCGACGATCGAGCCGTAATGGGCGCCGACGATCAGTTCCCGGTCGAGGTCTTTGCTCGGCACCAAGATGAAGCAGACTGGGGCCACGACGCAGATGATCCAGGCGAGTGCGCCCAGCACGACGGCCAGCGCGTCCTTCTTCTTGCGAATCCCCCGGACGAGTATCGCGGTCGTCAGGGCGATGATGGCCAGCGGGACGCAGAACCCCTTGAGGTACGTCGACGCCGTGAGCCAGTGCACCTCCATCGGATTCGCCTCCCTCAATTCACCTGGTGCGCCGGCTTGGGCGTGTCGTCGTGGATCGTCTGCTGCTTGGGCTGGTGGCCGTCGAAGCTGAACAGGATCATCTCGTCGTCGATGCGGGCCTGCAGGTGCACGGGGCGGCCCCAGACTTTGTAGATGTTCTTCATCGTCTCGACGGCGTACTTGATCTCGATGTCGAGGCCGTTGTGCTGGTGGGCGAGGTACAGCTCGCCGCGGTTGTGGTAGTTGCCGTCGACGACGTAGACGAACGGCTGGCCCATGTTGGTCAGCTGGTAGAGCATCGTCTGCTTGATGCGGTGGGGGTCGCGGCTGAGGATGCGGAGCTGGCCGGTGTGGGGGTCGCGGCCGTACTGGTAGAACTTGTGCTTCTCGATGAACTCCGGGGTCATGAACTCGTCGATGAACGTCAAATCGTTGTAGACGCGGCGGACCTCGAAGATCTTGTCGCGGCCGAGGCCGAGGCCCTTGTCCCACTTCTTCCGGGCGCCGAGGTCGTCGCACTCCTCGTATTCCTTGCCGAACTTCCCCTTGTTCCACCGGTCCTCGATGTCGCGGAACATCTCGACGCCGATCTTGTACGGGTTGAAGCCGCCCGGCGGCATGTGGACGGTGCCGGAGTGGTGGTCGGCGTAGTCGACGACCTCGCTGGCCTCGACGAAGTGCTTGGTCATCAGCTTGGAGTGCCAGTACGTGGCCCAGCCCTCGTTCATGACCTTGGTCATGCCCTGCGGGGCGAAGTAGTAGGCCTCCTCGCGGACGATCGACAAAAGGTCGGTCTGCCAGTCTTCGAGGCGGGCGTGTTCCAACAAGTACAGGAGCACGTCGCGCGTCGGGCGGGCGGGCGTGCTGTGGCGCCGCTTGGCGGCCTCGTCGCGGTTCTTCTTGGCCTCGGCCTCCAGGGCGGCGCGCGGGTTGATCCACCGGTCCATGTAGTCCTTGGCCCGGTACCGCGTGACGTCGGGCGTCTGGCGGCTGGGCTCGACGGGGGCCGTGTCGACCGGCCCGCGGTTCATGAACATCGAGTACGGGTCGATCAGGTGTTCGATCGACAGGCACGTGTCCATGAACTTCTCGACGACGTCGTAGCCGTGCTTCTCGACGTGCCGGCGGACCCGCGTCGAGTGGTTCGCCATCTCGTCCATCATTTTTCGGTTCGTCTTGCTGAACCAGTAGTTGCACTTGAAGAAGTCGGAGTGGGCGTAGACGTGGGCGATGACCAGCTTCTGGTCGACCAGCGCGTTGGACTCCTGGAGGTAGGCGTAGCACGGGTCGTTGTTGATGACCATCTCGTAGATGCGCCCGAGGCCGTAGAAGTGCTGCTTGCGGAGGCGCTCGTACTCCATGCCCCAGCGCCAGTGGGGGTAGCGCTGGGGGAACCCGCCGTACGCGGCGATCTGGTTCATCTGCTCGTAGTCGCACATCTCGAAGATGACGTTGTAGAAGTCGAGGCCGTACGACCGCGCCTGCTCGCGGATCTGCTTCTTGGCGGCGAGGAGTTCGGGGGGGAATTCGGCGAGATGGTGGGAGGCCATGGGGACGTCACCTTGGGGTACAGCTAGGACGCGCGGCCGGGGAGCTTGAAGAACTGTGAGACGGCGATGGCGAAGCTCGGGAGAGTCGGCTCGTCGCGGAGCACGTCGTCGCCGGCGAGTCGAATCTCGCGTTGGCCCGTGCGATGAACTGTGACCGTGCGGGCCTTGGGATCCGCGACCCAGCACGAGATCGTCCCGTGTGCCAGCCACATGTTCACCTTCTCGGCGACCTCGCGCTTCTTGTCCTCCGGCGAGACCACTTCGACCGCCAAGTCAGGCACTCCGTCGAGATAGCCGCGGGGCGGGAGCCCGTCCGGCAGCCGCTCCGCGCGAACGAAACTCGCGTCCGGAGCCCGCACAAGATCGGGGCCCGTCTCGATCTTGAATCCGGTCTCGGCGGCGAACGTGTACCCGAGCCCGTGATCCTCGACGAACTGGCCGAGAATTCGGCCGATCCGTGCCGCGACGAACCCGTGCTGCGATCCGGCCGGGCTCATCATGACCAGTTTTCCGTAAATCAACTCGCAGCGGCCGATGTCGCCCATGGCGAACAGCTCGTCGGCGGTGATCGGCTTCGTGTCTATCGTCATGACGTAGATCGCTCCGCTCAGCCGTGCTGGCTCAACCAGCCAATCGAAATCCAGAGACAACAAACGCCTGCGGCGAGTGCCGCCGTCATCCCTACCAATGCCCAGAACCTCGATGTCGAGCTCGCGGATGGCCCGCCAACGCTCGGACTTGGCTCACGATCGATACGAGGCTGCCGAGCGTAATCATCAGACCCGCGCCGAACCACAGCCAAACCCGTTCCGGACTGATCGTGATCCCGCCGATCATCATCAATGCCCCTTCCCAAAGAACGTCTTCAGCGAATCGTAAATGTCGTCCTTCGAGTTCACGCGGCTCGTCAGCACCTTCTCGTGGTTGCGCAGGTGCTCGTGCAGGACGTTGATGAAGTTTCCGCTGCCGTACGCCGAGGCGACCTGGCAGTAGCCGAACATGTTCGCGACCGGGAGGAGCTGTTCCTTGAGGAGCTTCACGCAGTCGCGTGAATCCGCCTCGGAGCTGTTGTCGCCGTCGGAGAAGTGGAAGAGGTAGATGTTCCACTCGTCCGGCGAGTAGTGGGCGTCGAGGAGCTGCTTGCAGGCGCGGAAGGCGCTGCTGATCTTCGTCCCGCCGTCCTCGCGGAGGTGGTAGAAGGTGTGCTTGTCGACCTCCTTGGCGGACACGTCGTGGACGATGTACCGGCTCTCGATGCCCTCATAGTTCTTTCGCAGCCAGGTGTCGATCCAGAAGCTCTCGAGGCGGACGAGCTCCTTCTGCTCTTCGCCCATTGAGCCGGAGACGTCCATCATGAAGATGATCACCGCGTTGGACTGCGGGCTCTTCACTTCCTTCCACGAGCGGAACCGCATGTCCTTCTTCTGCGGGATGATGACGGGGTCTTCGGGGTCGTAGTCGCCGACCTGGATCTGGCGTTTGAGGGCCTCCTTGAACGACCGCTTGAAGTGGCGGAGCGAGTTGGGGCCGACGCGGCGGAGGGACGAGTACTTGTCGCGGACGGTCGTGATGCGGTGCTTGCCCTTGGGCTCGATGCGGGGGAGCTTGAGCTCCTCGGCGAGGATGTCCGCCAGCTCGTCGAGCGAGAGGTCGACCTCCATGAGGTGCTGACCGGGGTCGGTGCCGCCCTGGCCGCCCTTCCCCTGGCCCTTGCCGACGGTCTCGCCCTCCTTGCCGTCGCCGGCGCCGACGCCCTGCGAGTTGTCGCCGTACTTGAAGTGCGGCAGCTCGATCCCGCGGACGGGGATGGAGATCAGGTGCTTCCCCTCCTTGCCGATCAACTCGCCCTTGGAGAGGAACTTCCGCAGATCGTCGCGGATGCGACCCTTGACGATCTGCCGGAACCGCTGGTGGTCTTTTTCGATCTTGAGGACCATGTCTACGCCTGGCTTTGGTTCTCGCGCGGATCGGGTCGGAGGCCGGAATACTAAGACCTCTTCGTCTCCTCCAATGTCTCGAATGCCGCGATCTGGTTTTGGCGGAGAACCGCTCAACGGTCGGATCTCGGGTAGTAGTAATTCAGCTGAGACTCGCCAAGGGCAACTTGATACGGGCTGAGCACTTCGTACGCCCCGCCGCTCGTCAGTACGATCCGGAACGGGATGAACGGCTCTTGCTTCAAGAACGCCATCAGGTCAGTTAGCACCGCTCATTCTCCAGTTGGGTTTCCCATGCTACGTCGGCCTGCGCATCGCGATCACCAGTCCGAACAGCAGGACGACCGCAGACCCGCCGATGCCGATCGTCGTGCCGACGATGGCCTCGTTGCGCGAGTCGATCGGGTTGACGACGAGGCGCTCCTCGCCGGGCGTCGCCGGCTGGGTCGTCGGGCGGTCGGCGGCTCCGACACGAAGCGCACCGACGCCCCAGACCGGGTCGGTCAGCCAGAAGAACAACATGCCCAGCAGCCCGGCGA